>Ga0070741_10009871_pt1 | contig 18296 bp, 15 predicted proteins | sample Coa_R1_4_FD_66440 | JGI IMG/M metagenome (GOLD analysis project Ga0070741, IMG submission 66440) | Surface soil microbial communities from Centralia Pennsylvania, which are recovering from an underground coalmine fire - Coalmine... | ecosystem: Environmental > Terrestrial > Soil > Unclassified ...
TGCGGAATCATCAGCCAACTCCGCCAGATAACGAATCTTCTTGAACTGGACGCGTGCTCCATGCAGGCGGTTGGGTTTGAGCGCTTTGGCTGCTGGATGCGGTGAGAAATCCGCAGCCAGGCGGCTTAGCTGCAAGCGTGCTTCTTCCAGAGGCGCAAGCGGCGGATTATCGCGGAAAAGCCCAGTCCCGATCTTTTCAGCAATGCGCTCTAGCCGCGAAAAGAGCTTGCCGCCAGCGTGCTTGGTTAGAGCGGAATGCAGCCGCTTTACCTGGTGCTCTCGCTTCTTTTCCAGAAGGCCAGCCAGTGTTTTTCTGTCTTTTGCCGTCGAGCCATTCCCTAGCTGGTCCAAAAGCTTGGTTTGCACATCAATATCGCGGATCTTCCCTGCTCGCTTCCGTAATTCTTCCAGCCTCTCCAAGCTGCGTTCCAGCTTCTTTCCCAAATCGGGATTGGCATAGCTGATAAGACTTTCAATCCGGCGAATGGTGGTGCGCAAACGATGCACGCTCTTGGGAGCCGCATCTTCCGATAGCTTGGAAACAACTCCGGACAAGTCTCTGGTGAGACCTTTAATCTGTTGTTCAAGAAGAGCCATGCAGAGGGTCAATTAGTCCGTTCAGGTTCTTACGTCATATTTTAGATGACATATTTTGAGCAAAATGCACAGTTTATGTTGCAATTGTGAAAAAAGACATATATCCAATGTTTTGTAAGACATACAATAATTATCAACAAGGTTTTGCTTGTAGCGTAGGGCAGTTTATATTCCTGTATTAGGCGATGGAGTTCGCCTTTAACCGCCCACTGCGGCTGATGACTCCTACTCACAACGGACTAAGGAGTCATTTTGCCATGCGATCTCTGATTGAATGGAAGCCCTATCTCTGGATCTCACTTGGCGCTCTTTTGGGAGCCAATCTGCGTTATTTCCTCACCCGGATCATTACTCGCTTCAGTGACGCCTCTTTTCCTTATGGAACCCTGGTTATCAACGTAACCGGCAGCCTGATCCTGGGCTTCTTCCTGGTCTGGACGACTGAGCGTGTGCTGGCTGATCCGCTTTGGCGGCTGCTGGTCGCGATCGGCTTTTGTGGATCGTACACCACCTTCTCCAGCTACGCTTTTGAGACCATGGCGTACTTTGAACAGGGTCACTGGGCTTTGTTTGCGACCAATATCCTCACCAATAACATTTTGTGCCTGGGTGCGGTACTGGCGGGGGCTGCGATTGCGCGTACAATTTGAAGTCCAATGCACAGCGTGTAGAATTTTTAGAGAGGGAGCAGAGCAGCCACGCTGATGAATCAGCCTCGTATAGCTGTCCAGATTTCCATTTATCTGAATGAAGCCGACGAGTGGCATCACAAGCCCCTGCATCTGGAACTGCTCAAATACCTGCGCGAACATGAGATTGCCGGCGCTACGGTGCTTCATGCTGTCGCCGGCTTTACCGGACGTGGGCGGGTTAAGACCGCAACGCTGGTTGATGCCGGAGGCAAGCTTCCTCTGGTGCTCACTTTTGTCGACACGGCAGATCACATTGACCGCGTTCTGCCACACGTAAAAGAGATGGCCGCTCACCGGCTGATTGTGCGCGAAAACATCACCATAGAAGCCGGAGAGCTTGAGTGAGCGCGTCTTATCTGGATGTTCTGGCTATTGCTGCGCATCGTGACGACGTAGAGCAGACCTGCGGAGGCACTCTTCTCAAGATGGCCCAGCTTGGCCACCGCACAGGCATTCTGGATCTCACCCAGGGTGAGATGGGAACGCGGGGCACAGCCGATGATCGCGCCCGCGAAGCCGCCGAAGCAGCAAAGATTTTGCGCGTGAGTTTCCGGCAAGCGCTCGATATTCCAGATGGCCGGGTGGAAAACACCTGGGAGAACCGCCTTAAAATCGCGCGCGTGATTCGCCAGCAGCGGCCGCGCGTCGTGATACTTCCCTATTGGCAAGGCCGCCATCCTGACCACTACACTTGTTCAATCGTTGGATATGAAGCCTGCTTTCTTGCCGGGCTGAGCAAATTGCAATTGCGTGAGGAAGCGGCGAAGCACGCTGGAACATCACCCAAGGCGAGTGCGGCCCTTGAAGGCGAGTTGTTGAACCATCCGCATCGTCCTTTCAAGATCATTTATGCAACGCTTTACTATGACATCCGGCCAACATTTGTCGTGGATATAACCCAGCAGTTTGAAACCCGCCTGCAATCCATTTATGCCTATAAGTCGCAATACACTGATCAGGAAGCGGGCCGCAATGATTTTCCAGCACATGCAGAGATCCGTGAGCGCGTTGCCACCATGGCCGGCTTTTACGGGCTGCTGGCCGGCGTGAAATATGCTGAGCCGTTTGTGCAAAAAGAAATCGGCTTGGTGGAAGACGTGACCACGATTCCTGTTAAGTCAATCTAACGCGTCTTTTTTGCTTCCTAATTATTGCGATTCTCGCATTACTCTGGCCCCCTCGCCGGAGTGGCTGCATGGTGCGGCAAAGCATCGGGCATCTCTGAGACGTTCCAGGCCCAGGCCGCCAGGAACGCTGCGCCTTCATTGATCTCATTCGGGATCACCTTGTCGAACGTGTCTGTCTGGCTGTGATGGGCTTCGCGATAGTGTGCCGGTTTCTGAATGCAGAAGTATGCGGGCACACCGGCGCGCAGAAAAGCAACATGGTCTGATGATCCGAAGTATCTGGTGCTCAATGGCCGAAGATCGAAAACTTCACGTAAGGGTTCATAGATTTCAGACATCAATGGGGCAGTTGTATAGAGGTTTTCAAGAGCAATGCTGAAAACCTTGCCGGTGCCGGTATCGTGAACCAGTGCGGCATCCATCTTGGGAATTTCAGCCGCGTGGTTCTTCATAAAAGTATCAACGCCAACACCGCCCTGCTCTTCTCCGGTGAACAAGATAAAAGTTATCGTCCGTTTCGGTTTCCACCCCAGAGCTTTTAGAGTTCGCGCTGCTTCCAGAACCGCCATGGATCCGGTTCCGTTATCAAGCGCTCCCTGCCCCAAGTCCCATGAATCCAGATGGCCGCCAATGATGACTCTTTCATCTGGAAATTGGCTGCCGCGAATCTCGCCAACAGTAATTGCCGCCGGAACAGGCCCAGGACTAAACGTTCCACTCAACTGCACTTTCATTGTGACCGGGCCTTTTTCCGCCAGGCGATAAATCAAGCTGTAATCCTCATGTGTAATAAAAGCCAGAGGAACTGCGCTCGGCTCATAGCGGCTGAAGCTACCCATGGTAAAGAGACTGTCAGTCTTGCCGCTATCAAACAGGATCACCGCAGGCTGTTCCTGCGCGATCTGCGTCATAATCTTGATTCTTTCCCGGAACCCGATTTGCGGGGTATGCGGTACTCCTCGTTCCGGCGGAATCACGGCGTCATAAGCGTTTTCTGCCGGCTCGGTTGGTATCTCTGCTGGTTTGTTCAGCAAAAGGATTGCGCCCTTCAGCTTGCCTTTAAATTTTGCTAGGTCATCCAGACTTTCTATCTTCGTCACGGTTACGGTGCCTGATACTTCGCCCGGCGTGGCCTTGCTCCAGCCCAGCGCATGGATCCCGATTCGGCGTGAAATAGGAGTGACGATCTCAGCCGTATCATTGCCGCGATAGTAAGCATGAGAAATTTCGGTGCTTTCCAGATGCGCATCGATGCCATAATCGTGAAAGCGCTTCAGCGTCCAATCGCTTGCTTCCTGCATCTGTTTCGTCCCGGTCAGCCGCGGCCCAATCTCGGTGGTCAGGTATTCCAGATTTTTCATCAGCTCAGAATGGGCTATTACCTCTTCATCAATCTTCTGGTCAGCCTGCTCCATGGCTGTTTTATAGGCCTTCTTGGCTTCATCGGTGCGATCGTTAGCGGAGGTTTGCGCAATTAGTGTCGGACAAGAAATGGCTAATACGAGGAAAGTCAGGAAATAAAGCCGCGAAGTTTGTTTCATAATATTAAAACCTCGAGTCGGAATTTGTCAGAAATTTGGACGGCAATAGCCAGCAAAGTCCCCCAATTGAAACCGAAAATTATAAATGACCTAATATCCTGATTCGTCGCAACTGAGTGATCGGCAGCTGATAAGTAATAAAACGCATAAAGCCGCATAATATTTTCGATTTTTGGTGAAACGATCGCGCAGGCCAGCGCACTATTGAATAGGGAACCAAAGAAGGCGCAGAGGCCCTTTCGTAGCTCCTTCGCTTACCTCTGCCAACCTTCTGTTTTTCTTTCCTTGGTGGGTCTTCGCGGTCGAACGCCGGCCGCGAAGACTTTTTTATTCCAGTAAGAATTGTTCTTAACGCTCTGCCGACAAAGGATCAGCCACCGATTCCAGAATACGGTCCGTGTTCACACTTGCCGGCAACGTCCCAAAACTCTTTCCGTGCTGGCAGGCCAGCCGCGAAGCGATGAACGCCTCAGCAAAATCTGGCAAGCCATACCGCACCATCAATGAAGCCTGCAATGCCAGGGCAAGCTTTTCTGTGAGCTCTCTTGCAGAGTACTCCACTATGCCGTGCCGGGATGCATTGCTCGTTTGATCGCTAAGCTGCTTCTGGATGCCTGGCACATAATCATCCAGCCGCTTGTCAGCGCCCGCTGTCGATTTCAATTCCTGAATTAGAGCTTCACCCGTGGCGGGTTCTTTGGCCAGAGCGCGCAGCACGTCCAGGCAGATCACGTTGCCTGAGCCTTCCCATATTGAATAAAGCGGCGCCTCACGATAAAGACGAGGCATGATCGATTCTTCCACGTAACCGTTTCCGCCCAGACATTCCAGCGCTTCGCCTACTTGGACGGGCGTGCGTTTGCACAACCAATACTTTGCGATAGCCGTAGCGATGCGGCAGAAGGCGCGCTCGCGATCATTACCATCACGAGCATCAAACGAGCTGGCCAGGCGCACCATGAGTAACGTGGCGGCCTCTGACTCCAGGGCCAGATCGGCAAGGACGTTTCGCATGAGCGGCTGCTCAAGCAACAGCTTGCCAAAAGTACGACGATGGCTGGCGTGATGGACCGCCTGCACGAGCGCTTGGCGCATCAATGCCGCCGCGGCAATCGCACAGTCAAGCCGGGTGTGGTTCACCATTTCAATGATGGTCTGCACGCCTCTACCTTCTTCACCCACTAAGTGTGCCCAGGCTTGATCAAATTCAACTTCGCTTGAAGCATTGGATCGGTTACCTAACTTGTCCTTGAGCCGCTGGATGTGAAATTTATTACGCTCACCTGTGGGCGCCCAACGTGGCAGCAGAAAGCAGGAAAGGCCCTTGGCGGCTTGGGCCAGGACCAGAAAAGCATCGCACATAGGTGCAGAACAAAACCATTTATGCCCAGTGATCAAGTAATCGCGTGAGCTGCCGAGACGTTCCGCGCGGGTGATGTTTGCCCGAACATCGGAGCCGCCCTGCTTCTCCGTCATGCCCATACCGATCAGCACGCCGGCCTTTTCTGTTGTTGGAAGGAATTTGGGATCATAAACAGAAGAAAGAATCTGTGGCTCCCACTCCCTCGCTAAGTCAGCTTCAGCCCGCAGCGCGGCTATGGCGGAAAAAGTCATTGAGATAGGACAGGTGTGCCCTGCTTCATTCTGGGCAGTCAACATCATGAGTGCGGCCCGTGCCACGTGCGCGCCTTTTCTTTTTTCAACCCAGGGCAGGCTGTGCAGCCGGTGCTCAATCGATGTCCGCATCAACTGGTGCCATGAGGGATGAAACACTACTTCATCCCGGCGATTGCCATAGCGATCGTGCGTATGCAGCACCGGAGTGTTCTCATTCGCGTCGAAACCCCAGCACTGGACTTCATCCGTGCCCAGCAGCCTGCCAACTTCGCTGATCTGCTCGCTCGCCCAAGCTGCTCCCTCACGGTCCACAGCTTTCACTAGTGTGCGATCGCTCAAAAAGAGGTTGTAGCCGGTAAGCGGTGGGACCTGATTCTGCGCCTGATGATCAGAAATATTTTCTGCTGCCGGTTTCGGCTCTACCGAGCTTAGCTGATTTGTCTTTCGGGTTGATACCGCCATACGTCTCTAATTATGCGCTATGGCTTGTGGGGGAAGCAGGATTTTGTTTTGCTCCAAGCGGCAAGATCACTGTGTCCTTCGCCGCCATAAGGCTTACGCTGATTTCCTTAACGCCGCGATTTGCTCAGATCATTGATCAGCAAAAACGCTCCGCCAGACATTGCCAAAGCCACAAGACCGCTCGTCCATTCATTTGCGTTATGCGGGGTTAGCGCGATGCGCGGCGCATGAACGATAACAACCCATAGAAAAAACATCAGCCCCAGCAGCGCTGCGGCTAGAAATGCCTTGATCCTCGTCATAAGGCTGATGCTGGCAGCAAAGAACGCTGTTCCCACAAAATAAGCCCAGAACAGGCGGGCAGGAATCCAAGCGGGAACCAACGTGGCCACAAATCGCGCATACATGAAGTGTTGTACGCCAAAAACAATTAAGGGCAGCGCGTACAGGATGCGGCCTACTTCAGCAAAAGGCGCTTTGCGCGGGCCTGCTGCCGGAATGCTTTTGCGCCTTCGTGGCTCCATTCCAGCCGTTACCAGCGCTGCGCCACACATGCAAAGAAGCTCCGCGCCACTGGTCCAATTGCCGGGGTTGCGGATGTTAGCGGCTACACGAGGATCGTAAATAATCACAACGTAAAGCAATAGAAGGCCGGCTAATACATATCCGGCGAGGCGAGCTTTATAGCCAGTGATGATGCCCACACCGGTCAACACCAGCACAATGCCGATTGCTGCAACAAAAACCGGGCTACGCAAAATCCATGGCGGCCCGAACACCAATCCAGTTCTTACAATCGCATACACGCAATGCTGCAGGCCAAAGACGATCATTGCGATAGAGAAAAAGCAGCGTCCGATCGTCGCGAGCCGGGGAGCCATGTTCTTCATTCTGACACACTCATTCTCGGATCATGGGCATATAGTATTGGACTTGTTTGCCTCGGAAAACTCCATTTCGTCCCTCTGACAGCTCTAGCCCAAAACAATTACAATAAAGGATTCAGCATCACTCTTCAGGGCCCGCTGGACGGCTACTCTTTGCAAAGGCGGTCTTGCAGCACTATCCCTAAGAGAGCTGTGGGCGTGACGAACCGAATCAAAATGGCTGTATTTGAAAACGTAACTGAAAAACAAAACATATCGGAAAGCGAAAGCATCGTTGTGCGTGGGGCGCGGGTGCACAACCTCAAGAACATCGACTTTGAGGTACCGCACAATTCCCTCACCGTTGTGACCGGGGTCTCCGGATCGGGCAAGTCTTCCTTGGCCTTTGACACGATCTATGCCGAAGGGCAGCGGCGTTATGTTGAGTCTCTTTCGGCTTATGCGCGACAATTCCTGGAGCGAATTGAAAAACCTGACGTGGATTTGATTGACGGCATCGCGCCTGCTATTGCCATCCGGCAGAAAAATTCCACGCGCAATCCGCGCTCCACTGTGGCCACCGCTACTGAGATTTATGACTACCTGCGCCTGCTCTATGCCCGCGTGGGCCGCACGTTTTGCCGTAAGTGCGGGCAAGAAGTAAAGAAAGATACTGTCGATGAGGTCGCGCAGACGGTCTTAAGCCTAGAAAACCAGGCGCTGGGTGAAGGCATGCGGCTGAACGTTCTCTTCCCTGTTCAGACTTCGGCTGCGCCTGCACCGCAGGAAAAGAAGCCGCGTGGGAGAAAAAGCGCCAAAGCAGCTGCGCTGGCTGAATCGGCCGCTGCCGCTATGAAAGAGCGACTATTCGATCTGCGCAAGAAAGGCTTCGGGCGGCTCTTCCAGAATGGTCAGATTTTTGAGTTCTCCACGCCCGAGTCGCTGCTGGATATCGACTTTAGCAAGCCGCTCTACGTGCTGGCAGACCGCATTGTGGTTGCGCCAGACCAGCGTTCACGCATTGTGGACGCCGTAGAAACCGCATATCGCGAAGCAGGCGAAACGGTATTTGAAACTGCGCCGCGTGAAGACGAAAAACTGCAGCAGTGGCGCTTTTCGCAGAAGTTTGAGTGCAAGAACTGCCACATCAAGTATGAAGAGCCGGAACCGCCGCTGTTCTCGTTTAACAATCCGTTTGGCGCGTGTCAGCGTTGCCAGGGGTTTGGCAACACCATTGATTTCGACCTGAACCTGGTGATCCCAGACGTTTCCAAAACGCTCAGTGAGGGCGCAATTGAGCCCTGGACCAAGCCCAAGTACCGCGCCTTCCAAAGCGAGCTGCGCAAATTTGCCAAGCAGAGCAATGTGCCGCTGGACACTCCCTGGCAAGACCTGACGCCGGAGCAACAGCAGTTTGTGATTGAGGGTGAAGGCAAGTTCCCCGGCATTCAGGGCTTTTTTGCCATGCTGGAACGCAAAAAATACAAGCTGCACGTGCGGGTTTTTCTGAGCCGGTATCGTGGCTACGCACAGTGTCCGGAGTGTGGTGGCGGCAGGCTGCGCGCAGACGCGCTGCAGGTAAAGATTGAAGGCAAAAATATACGCGAGCTAACGGCAATGACCGTGGAAGCCGCAGCAGCGTTCTTCAACAACCTGAAGCTTTCACGCGAGCAGGCAGAAATTGCGGACAAAATCCTGGAGCAGTTGCAGGAGCGGCTGAAATTCCTGAACGATGTTGGCCTGGAATACCTCACGCTTGATCGCCTGGCCTCTACGCTCAGCGGCGGCGAAGCGCAGCGCATTCAGCTTGCCACATCGCTTGGTTCGCGGCTCGTAGGGGCGCTCTACGTGCTGGACGAGCCATCCATCGGCTTGCACAGCCGTGACACCGCGCGATTGGTCGATATCCTGCACGAGCTTCGGAACCTGGGCAATACAATTCTCGTCGTCGAGCACGATGCTGAGGTCATGCGTGCGGCTGATCAAATTCTCGATCTTGGCCCGGGTGCAGGCGAAAACGGCGGGCGCGTGATGGCCGCTGCCACGTATGAACAGCTCAAGAAAATGCCGCAGTCGCTCACTGGGCGTTACCTGAACCAGGACCTGCGCATACAGATTCCGCAGAGCCGCCGTACGCCGGGCGTGCCGATGATCCGCGTGGAAGGCGCGCGCGCTCACAATCTAAAGAACCTCTCGCTGGAAATTCCTCTGGGTATGCTGGTGGCGATCACCGGCGTGTCAGGCTCAGGTAAATCCACGCTGGTGCATGACGTGCTTTATCAGGCTCTGGCAGCAGAAAAAGGCATTACCGCGGGCCCCGGTCCTGCCGCCAGCGGCTTTAAGCGCGTTACAGGCGGCCAATATATTGCTGACGTGGTTCTGGTTGATCAAAGTCCAATAGGCCGCACGCCCCGCTCCAATCCGGTAACGTATATAAAAGCATTCGATTCTATCCGCGAGGTCTTTGCTTCGCTGCCGGAAGCGCATAAGCGCGGATTCGGCGCCGGCCATTTTTCATTCAACATACCGGGTGGCCGCTGTGAGACCTGCCAGGGCGACGGCACTGTAACCGTCGAAATGCAGTTTCTGGCTGACGTGGAGTTGATTTGTGAAGAATGCAAAGGTACGCGCTACAAACCTACGATCCTTGACATTCACTATAAGGGAAAAAATATTCATGAGGTACTGAACCTCACAGTGCGTGAAGCGTTGCAGTTTTTCGCCGGACATCCCAAGATCACTGACAAGCTGCGTGTGCTGGAGGAAGTTGGCCTGGGCTATTTGCGCCTTGGTCAATCAGCAACAACATTGAGCGGCGGTGAAGCGCAGCGCATGAAGCTGGCAGCGCATCTGGTGCCCACAGGACGCACACAGAGCTTCGATCCCGCAACGCCGGAAGAAAAAGAAGAGCGCAAAAGGGCCCGCGCCGGCAAAGGTGCTCTCTACATTTTTGACGAGCCTACCACCGGCCTGCATTTTGACGATGTAAGCAAACTTCTGGCCGCATTTCGCAAGTTGATCGACGCTGGCGGCTCTGTGCTGGTCATAGAACACAACCTTGATGTCATCAAGGTGGCCGATTGGGTAATCGATCTGGGTCCTGAGGGCGGCAATCGTGGCGGGCAGGTGGTTGTGGCAGGCCCTCCTGAAACTGTGGCAAAGTGCGCAAAATCGCATACCGGAAAGTGGCTGGCACGCATCTTAAAAAGCGAGAACTCTGGCTCGAATGGTCATAAGTAAGTCCATCCCGGCATTATTGCTGGCTTGGACCGCCGTATTGACGGCGGCACAAGTTCATTCCGCACCCCATCCGCGATCCACGCCTTCTGCTGAAAAACGGGCCGCTAACGATCTCAAAGACGCTGAAGACCTTCTGCAAAAGCAGCAATACCAACAAGCTGAAGAGAAGCTGCAAACACTCGTTAGCACGCAAAATGATAATCCACAGGCCTGGTTTGATCTTGGATTCGCGCAGGCCCGTTTAGGACAGACCGCAGATTCAATCACCGCTTACCGAAAAGCTGCGGAACTTAGTCCAAAGTGGTTTGAGGCGCAACAGAACCTGGGACTTGCTTTAGCCAAGTCAGGCGATCTTTCTGGCGCTGCCGCCGCACTCAGGATTGCTGTGACTCTCAAGCCGACTGCCGGCGGGCAGCAGGCTTTGAGCCGCGCATGGCTATCGCTGGCGCAGGTGATTGAAGAAAGTCAGCCTCAGGAGGCGCTGGCTGCGTATCAAAAAGCGGCTGAGCTTGATCCAGCAAATTCTGACGCGGTGCTTGGCGCTGCTAAACTCACTGAGCACTCTGGCAATCTTGCAACGGCTGAACAGCAGTATTTGAAACTTGCTGAATCCGGCAACAGTGAAGGCATAGGCCAGCTTGTGGGTCTTTACATCCAGCAAAAACGCTATGCCGACGCTGAAACCTGGCTGCGCAAATATATGGCAGTCAATCCCGGCAACATGGCAGCGCAAATCCAGCTGGGCAAGCTGCTGACAGCCGAAGGTAAAACCCAGGACGCCATTGCTGCGTTGGAACCGGCTTATAACTCGGCTCCCGATCCAACCCTGGCACGCGAACTGGCCGCGCTTTATCTCGATGCCAAGCAATATGACGGTGCAGTAAAGTTATTGCAGGGATTGGTGGCCCAAAACCCAGCTGACGCGCAGCTTCATCTTGACTACGGCCAGGCTCTGGTCCACATGCATAAATATCCTGAGGCGCAAACAGAGCTGCTTAAAGCCCTGCAGCAGAATTCAAGTCTGATTGATGGATATTTTGACCTTGCTTACTCCGCGCAGCAGAATAAGAATTACGAGCTGGTGATCCGCGTTCTGGATGCGCGGGCTAAACTCCAGCCGGAAACGCCGGGTACCTATTTTCTTCGGGCCACGGCTTACGATAGTTTAAGGATGTACAAACCTGCGGCAGAAAACTATAAGCATTTCCTGGCCGTTGCTGCGGGCAAATTTCCCGACCAGGAATTTCAGGCGCGGCATCGCCTGAAAGCGATTCTGCCGGACTGATGCGAAAAAGCGCTTCCATTCTGATATTGCTGATGCTGGCCCTGCTTACGGCGGGAGGCGAAGAAAAGACCATTGACCAGCTTAAAGCTGAAGCTGAGCACAAGGGCAGCAATCAAGCCAAGGTCTGTGCGGAGATTGCCGATCGTCTAGTCGCCGTGGCTGATAATCAATTTACTGTAGGCCAATCAGTGAATGCCCATGCCACCGTAGATGAAATTCTGCAATATGCCACCCGCGCCCATGATCTGGCTATCAAAACCAGAAAAAAAATGAAGGACACAGAGATTCATCTGCGCCAATGCCGATATGCTCTGGAAAACATGCGCAAAACCCTGGCCGCAGAAGATCGGCCTGCGGTTGAGGCTGTTGAAAAAAAACTTGAACAGTTTGGCCAAGACCTTCTGGAGGCAATGTTTTCTCCTTCCAGGAAAGAAAAAAAATGAAAACTGCGGCAAAGATACTTTTGTTGGTTCTGCTTGTGAGCTTGGCTGCCAATGCGCGCCGGCGCGATCCTCTTACTGAGGCTGAGGCCGACCAGCTTCGCGAAGTAGCCATGGAGCCTTACCAGCGCATCAAGCTGCTGATCAAATTCACTGAAGCCAGGCTCACAGCGATTGACGAGTTGCGCGCTGATCCCAAGCAAGCCAATGGCCGCGGCAAGCAGATTCATGATTTGCTGGAAGATTTCAGCAGCATTATGGATGAGATCAATGACAATCTTGATCAATATGAAGCGCGCACCTTGGATAAAGACACGGCCAAGCAGTATCACAAAGGGCTGAAGGAACTGATTGAAGCCGATGAACGCTTTGACCTCAGGCTTAAGGCTTTGCAATCGGCAGCGGAAACTGATCCGCAAACCAAAAAAGAATTTCCCGACTTCCGCTTTGTTCTGCAGGATGCCCAGGATTCATTGAAATCAAATGCTGACGCGGCCCGCGATTACATGAAACCAGAGCCTGAAGAAAAGAAGAAGAAATGATTCTCTACCCTGAGCTAAAGGCTTTCGCATAAAATTTTTCCGAACCTCTGCTACGTTTCCAGCAACTGCAACATTAGAGCTTCCTCTTCTTGTACGAGGACGCTGATGAAAAAATGACTTCAAGCCTTTCTCAGATTTTTATTCAAGCCTATCGCGATCTCCGCCCCATTGCTCCGGTGCCGGAGTTTGAAATCAGTTTTTATCGCTTTGCCAACATTAACAATACGATCCGCCTGCGCCAGGGTCGCCTCTTTGTGCGTCTTTCTGATCTGCTTGAGGGCGCGCCTGAGCCGGTGCTTTACGCCATCCTGCACATCCTGATTGCCAAGCTGTACCGCAAGCCCATTGATTCCGCGCCCGCAACTCACTATCGCAAGTTCACCAGCAGCAAGGCCATGGCAGAAAAAGCACAACTGATCCGGCAATTGCGTGGGCGCAAGCGCATTGAAGGTTCAAAAGGCAGGCACTACGACCTTGACGAGGTTTTTGAAGCGCTAAACCTGCGCTTTTTTCACGGCCTGATGGCGCGACCGCAGATGACCTGGAGTGGCAAACAATCACTGCGAAGACTTGGCCATTACGATGCTGCACATAACACCATTGTCGTCAGCCGCATCTTTGACCGTGCGGTAGTGCCGCGTTACGCCATTGAATATCTCGTCTATCACGAGATGTTGCACCTGCGTCATCCGGTAAAACTGCGCGGCAGCAGGCGATCTGTTCACCCTCCGGCATTTCAGGAAGAAGAAAAACTCTTCCCTCAGTTGGCCGAGGCCAAACAATTTTTGAAACATCTGGGAAATTTGGACTAGAGATGGTGGAAGACGCTCATGCTGCTTGGATCGCCTCAGTGCGGGCTGCCGCCGCTAGCTCTTCCGCGTTCGCCCGCAGCCGATACAGTTGCACTGCACTCGTTGCCAGCCTTAACTTGTACGCCTGCTCGCCTGTCATGTAATCGCAATCCAAGCCTGCCTCCAGTGCTTGCCGCGTGATTTCGTAAATCAAGGAGAGCGCTGGAGAATGTTTCTCCAACTCGGGCGCGAACCATCCGGTATAAAAACGGCGGCAGCCATTCTCGCGCAATGTCACAACCGCCGCGGCAATGGAGGCCTCGTCTTCAAGAGTAAATATCTCAAATGCGTTGGGCATCATCGTTGCCGCATTCACCATAAATTCAACTCGTAACGGGTCGTGGAATAAGCTGCTTGCGCTCTGCGCCGCTTTTTGCTGGTAAATAAAACGCAGCAGCCCCGGATAATTTCCCCGATAGCTGTGCAATGCAAAGCCAAGGCGGGCTAACCGCCGTAAGTTTCGCGCGAGTCGCAAGTGTTTCAGAGCAAATCGTCCTGCCGAGATCTCCCGGCCAGAGACGGCTGGCGCCGCACAAAAAGGAACTAAAGATAATAAAGATAATTCTGGTGGTAAGGTGGCTTCCTTTTCTCTCAGGGCCACAACTTCCAATGGCAAGCCGTGCTCCGCCAGGACAGCCAAAGCCGCGCGCAAAACTTCCAGTTCGCCCTGGTAAAGAAAGCGGCGATAGTCAAATAGCTCGTCTCCCAGCAAACGCAATGAAGCATCCTCGCGACGAACCACCGTGGGAATGATAGCGATTCCATAGGAGGCTTCAGCACAAACAATGCAAGGCTGTTCCCTGCTAGCGAACATTCTGGCTGCAAGCAGGTTAAGGTCAAAATGTTGAAAGACCGTGCAAGCGCTGTTCGCGCACATGGCCTCCCACACCGGGCGCAACTGCACCAACTCTTCCGCTAAAGTCAAAGTCCGGATTTGCAAGCCTGGCACAAAAATAAGAAGCGTTATTCCCAGAACAGGATGTTCGCCAGAAGCTCTGGAATCAGCACGTTGATAAACTAAGAGCTACAGATATGCCAAATCTGTGTTTCTCCTGCATTTTCAATTTGTTGACTCTGCCGCTTCCCGCTGGGTACAATTTCTAATTGAAATTGAAATTGAAATTCATTTTCAATTAGAACCATTCCGTAACCATGTTTTCTGCTCTTGTGGTGACATTGCGGGAAGGCGTAGAAGCCGCGCTCATTGTCGGCATTACCCTGGTGTATCTGGCCAAAATCGGGCGCTCTGACCTGCGCCGCACTGTCTATGCAGCCTTGATTACGGCCCTGATTGGGAGCGTGGCCGGCGCCATCGTGCTCTCCTATCTGCCCATCACTCAGGATTCCTTTGAAGGCTGGGTCATGCTGATTGCCGCCGTGCTGGTGATCGGCATGATTGTTTTCATGATGCGCACAGCCCGCAAGCTGAAAGGTGAAATTGAATCGCGGGTCGGTTCCCTGGCCGGCGCCGGATCCAAGTGGGGGCTGTTTGCTTTTGTTTTCCTTATGGTCTTCCGGGAAGGCATTGAGACCGTGGCCATTCTTGCCGGCGTCTCCCTCAACTCCACCGAACTGATGAGCTTTCTGGGCACGCTGATTGGCGTGGCCCTGGCCGTGGTCTTTGGCGTGATGTTTGTTAAAGGCAGCGTGCGGATTGATTTGCGCAAGTTCTTCCGCGTCACCACGGTGATTCTCTTCTTTGTGGCTGCACAATTGATAATTTCCGGCACGCATGAGCTCTCTGAAACCGGCGTTCTGCCGAACAGCAAGCGTGAGATGGCGCTCATCGGTCCAATCGTGCGCAATGACTACTTCTTCCCTGTAACCATGCTCGCGCTGGTTGCGTTGATGATTCTGCTTGAATATCGCCGGCGCAAGCCGGAAGGTGCTCCCGCAGTCAGCAAGGCTGACGAACGCAAACAGCAATGGACAGCGCGGCGTGAACGCCGCTGGGCTGTTACCGCCTGCATCACAGCATTCATCTTTATCTTTATGGTTACGGCGGAATTCATATACGCCGAAGAAGCTACGATTTCACCTGCAACAGCCATTACCGCCGATGCAAACGGCAAAATCATGCTTTCAACCAAGGGATTGGCTGAAGGAGATCTGCAGCGCTACAGCATCAATGTGAACGGAACTCAGGTTCGTTTCCTTCTGTATCGCAAGCCCGATGGCAAAGTGGTCTCAGTTTTTGACGCCTGCCAGATCTGTGGCGATATTGGCTTTTACAAGGCGAGCAGCGGGATCGTCTGCAAGAACTGCGCTGCTCCTGTTAATTCGCAGAGCGTAGGCCAGTCCGGCGGCTGCAATCCAATTCCGCTGGAATCAACCCAGAACGGCGACTCAATTGTGATCTCTGTGAATGACTTGGCCAAGCAGATTGGGCAATTTTCAAAATAATGTTCCTGCGATTGTTGTTTGAATCATTCCGGCGGCAAAAGCGGCGCAAGGGCGTGGCCTTGCTGGCCATCGCGCTTGGCATGAGCATTGCCACGGCCATGATTGCCGTGGGCACGGATATCGGAGACAAGATCAGCCAGGAGCTGCGCAGTCTGGGTGCCAACTTGGTGATTACGCCCATTGAAGACACGCTTGATGTGAACATTGGCGGCGTCAACCTCAAGCCCGCCACTGAAGGCGCGTTTATCCCGGAATCTGACCTTGCCAAGATCAAAGGCATTTTCTGGCGGCACAACATCAAAAGCTACGCGCCATTCCTTTCCAGTGAAGAGACTTTCACCAGTAAGAACGGCACGTTCAAGGCTGATCTGATCGGTACTTACTTCGCGCAGCAACTGAAATATGGGAAGGAGGAATTCACTGCCGGCGTACGCACTGTGAATCCCTGGTGGAAGGTGGATGGTGTATGGCCGCAGGATTATACTGACTGGCCCAGCAGCAATCCTCCTGAGATTCTGGTAGGCAGCAAGTTGACGCAGCAGAATGGGCTTGCCATTGGCGATCAAATTGTAATCGGAGGTAAGGCGCTGCTTGTCAGTGGCATTTTGAATACAGGCGGCGCTGAGGATACAGCCATTGTCGCGCCTCTGCACATTGTACAAAGCATTCTTGGCTTACCCAATGCGGTGCGCCGCGTAACCGTAAGCGCCCTTACCAAGCCTGAAGATGCTTTTGCCCGCAAAGACCCTAACAAAATGGCCCCGGCCGTACGCGATCGTTGGTACTGCTCGCCCTACGCTAACTCTATCGCTTTCCAGATTCGCGAAGTCTTGCCGAACGTGCGCGTGGAACAGATTCGTCAGGTTGAGCAAAACCAGGGCAAGGTGCTCTCACGTGTCTCGGGTCTTATGTTGCTGCTTACGCTGGCAGCGTTGCTGGCGGCTGCGTTGGCCGTCTCTGCGGCCATGGCGGCTACCATTCTGGAACGGCGCCAGGAAGTTGGCCTGATGAAATCTCTAGGCGCCAGCAACGTGGCTGTGGCTGCGCTCTTTCTCACGGAAGCCGGGTTCCTCGCCCTGACTGGCGCGCTGGCTGGATTCGTGGCCGGTACATTCCTTGCTCATCGCATTGGGAACAGTATTTTTGGCTCAGCTATCGTTGTTCATCCTGTGGTGCTGGCCGTGGTGATCTTTGTTGCGATGCTCGTCACTGCTCTGGGCAGCGCGGGCGCGGTGCGCAAGGCCATGCAGTTTGATCCAGCCGTGGTCCTGCGAGGCGACGCATGAGCCGCCGCCAGCTTTTGTTGCGCCTGCTGTTCAAAGCCGCGTGGGTACGCAAAGACCGCGCTCTTACCACGCTGATCTCAGTAGCAGTGGTTGCCACCATTGCTACCGCTGCTCTTACCATCTACTCCGATCTTGAGGGCCGCCTCAGCCGTGAGTTCCGCGGCTTTGGCGCAAATGTGATTATCACCAAGTCTTCAGGGGCGCTGACCAACGATGAACTTGCCCGTATCAATCAAACAGTGGGTAGCCGGGGTGAAGTTTTGCCCGTGGCCTATGCCATTGGCACCGAACGCGAAGGCGGGGCAAGGGTGGTCATCGGCGGAGCCGATCTGGAGAAGCTGCGCAGGCTCAATCCCTCATGGTCTTTCACTGATCTGAATCAGGGTAGCGCTCTGGTAGGAACGCGTGTAGCAGAATCTCTCTCGCATGGAGGTGACTGGCATATCGCCTTTGGCAGCGCGGTCACTTCTATCGCGCCACGGGCTGTCTTTCGTTCAGGCTCAGACGATGACAGCCGGGTTTATCTTCCTTTGGCAGATTTTGAAAAATTGACCAATGTGCAGCCCCACACTGCTCTGGTTCGTATAGAGGGCCGCCCACAAGAAATTCAGACAGCTGTTACCTCACTTAGCTCTTCCCTTCCCGGAGTTGAAGTAAAACCAGTTCGTCAGATCACACAGGCAGAGAGGGCGGTCGTGGGCAAGACGCGCTCCATCGTTTTTGCTGCTTCCGCAGTGGTAGTTGTATTGATCATGCTCTGCATGGTAGCTACGTTTACCAGTTCTGTTTTGGAACGCCGCCGTGATTTTGCCGTGATGAAGGCCCTTGGCGCTTCCAATGGCGCAGTAAACTCTCTCTTTGCGGCTGAAGCCGCTCTACTTGCTCTGGCCGGCGCCGCCGCAGGATACATTCTGGGCAGCGGAATTGCTTTCTGGATCGGCAAAGCAAACTTTGACGCTGCCATTCCGCCGCAGCCGGTGCTTCTGCTCCCGGTATTGCTGGGCAGCGTGTTTCTGGCGCTGATTGCATCCACCGTGCCGCTAAAACTATTGCAACAGATACAGCCCGCAGCGATCCTGCGAGGAGAATAATGCCGATTGAACTCAAGAACGTGAGCCGTGTTTACGAGAGCAATGTAGAGGTGCGAGCGTTGGATGATGTTTCGCTCACGGTGTCTCCGGGTGAATGGCTGGCTGTAATGGGACCTTCCGGCTCCGGCAAATCTACCCTGGTGAACCTCATGGGCTGCCTGGACCAGCCTACAAGCGGCGAAATCTGGATTGACGGCACAAACGTTTCCAGGATGTCTGCCGCGGAGCTGAACCGTTTCCGCGCGGAGAAGATCGG
>Ga0070741_10009872_pt1 | contig 18295 bp, 17 predicted proteins | sample Coa_R1_4_FD_66440 | JGI IMG/M metagenome (GOLD analysis project Ga0070741, IMG submission 66440) | Surface soil microbial communities from Centralia Pennsylvania, which are recovering from an underground coalmine fire - Coalmine... | ecosystem: Environmental > Terrestrial > Soil > Unclassified ...
GCTCGACGGACAGGCCGAGGCGCAGCTCACCTTCCTCGCGGTGCGCCGCTGGTTCGGCTGGTCCTCCGGGCGGCTGCTGGTGCTCGACATCGGCGGCGGCTCGCTGGAAATGGCCTCCGGCTTCGACGAGATGCCCGAGGTGGCCCGCTCGGCTCCGTTCGGCGCGGCGCGGCTGACCAAGGACTGGCTGCCCGGCGATCCGCCCGACGAGGAATCGGTGCGGAAGCTGCGCAAACACGTGCGCGGCGGGATCGCCCGGGTCGTCGGCGACCTAGTGCGCTACGGCCGGCCCGACCGCGTCGTGGCGACCTCGAAGACGTTCCGGCAGCTGGCCCGGGTCGCCGGCGCGGCGCCGAGCGCGGAGGGCGTCTACGTGCCGCGCAGCCTTACGCGCTCGGACCTGCTGGATTGGCTGCCGAAGCTGGCCCGGATGACCGCCGCGGAACGCTCCGAACTGCCGGGCGTGTCCGAGGGTCGCGCCCGGCAGCTGCTGGCCGGCGCGATCGTCGCCGACGCCGCGATGGACCTGTTCGAGACGGACCACGTGGACATCTGCCCGTGGGCGCTGCGAGAAGGCGTGATCCTGCGGCGGCTCGACGGCCTGCCGGACGAGTGGCTCTAGATCGGTCGCGCGAGTTCCAAAACAGGACCCGGGCCCAGGTAGTCTCGGTCACGTGACATGGGCAGTCGGCAGCAGCGGCGAGGCGGCGAGGGTGACCGTGCCCAAGGTCGCCCTCTCGACCATCTCGGTCTACCCGGAGAACACCGCCACCGGCTTCGCCACCGCCGCGCGCCTCGGTTACGACGGCGTCGAGGTGATGGTCACCAACGATCCGGTGAGCCAGTCGATCGATTCGTTGCGGCGGCTGCGCGACGGGCTCGACCTGCCGATCCTGGCCATCCACGCGCCCTGCCTGTTCTGGCTGAACCTGCAGCGCGTGTGGGGCGCCGAGCCGTGGGCGAAACTGGTGAAGGCGCGCGAGGCCGCGGACGCGCTCGGTGCGAAGACCGTGGTGGTGCACCCGCCGTTCGTGTGGCAGACCAAGTACGCGGCCGAATTCGTCGCCGGGATCAAGCGGATGCAGGACGAGACGGACGTGCGGTTCGCCGTCGAGAACATGTATCCCTGGCGCACCCCACGCAACCGGATCGTGCGCGAGCGCGGCGTCGAGGCGTACGCCCCGGGCTGGGATCCGACCGAGCAGGAGTACCCGCACTTCACCCTGGACCTCTCGCACACCGCGACATCGCGCACTGACACGCTGGCGATGCTGGAGCGGATGGGCAGCCGGCTCGCGCACCTGCACCTGGCCGACGGCAGCGGCTCGAACGCCGACGAGCACCTGGTGCCGGGGCGCGGGAACCAGCCGTGCGCGCAGATCCTCGGGCTGCTCGGCCGCAACAACTTCGACGGCAACATCGTGCTCGAGGTCAACACCCGCCGCGCGCTGGACCAGGACGGCCGGGACGTGGACCTGCACGAGGCGCTGCTGTTCGCCCGCCGGCACCTGGCCGGGGCCGCGGCGGTGTCGGCGGCGCCCGAGGTTCCGCAGATCCGGGCGGCGGACGAGGACAGCGCGGCGCAAGTCGCCGACCAGCCGGTGAACAAGTGACCCGACGAGCGAAGGGCGCGTGGTGAGTCAGATGGCGCAGACCGAGGAGCGGGGCGGCGGGCACCAGCGGATCGCCGTGCTCGGCGCGGGCAAGATGGGCGAGGCGCTGGTCTCCGGCGTGCTGCGGGCCGGAAAGCCCGCCGCCGACGTGCTGGTCACCGCGCGGCGCGCCGACCGGGCCGCCGAGCTGGCCGAGCGCTACGGCGTGGCCGCGGTCTCCAACGCCGAGGCGGCCAAGGGCGCGGACACGCTCATCCTCACGGTGAAGCCGCAGGACATGGCCACCTTGCTGGCGGAACTCGCGCCGCACGTGCCCTCCGACCGGCTGGTGATCTCCGGCGCGGCGGGCATCACGACCTCGTTCGTCGCCGAGCGGATCGGCGTGCCCGGGCTGCCGGTGGTGCGGGTCATGACGAACACACCGGTGCTCGTCGACGAGGCGATGTCGGCGATCTCACCGGGTTCGCACGCCACCGACGAGCACCTGCGCCGCACCGAGGAGATCTTCCGGCCAGTCGGCAAGACGGTCCGGGTGCCCGAATCGCAGCAGGACGCGGTTACCGCGCTCTCCGGCTCCGGACCGGCCTACTTCTACTACTTGGTCGAGGCGATGATCGACGCCGGCATCCTGCTCGGCCTTCCGCGGGCCACTGCGCACGAGCTGATCGTGCAGTCGGCGATCGGCGCGGCGGTCATGCTGCGCGACTCGGGAGAGCACCCGGTGAAGCTGCGCGAGGCGGTGACCTCGCCGGCCGGGACGACCATCTCGGCGATCCGGGAGCTCGAGCGGCACAGCGTGCGCGCGGCGCTGCTGGCGGCGCTGGAGGCGGCGCGGGACCGCTCTCGGGAGCTCGCCCAGGGCTGAGTGCGGCCGCGGTGCGGGGCACGTCAACCCTTTTCGGGTCATTACCGGCTGATCACGGTTAGAGCACGACGCTTCCGCGTGATCGACTCGCGGCCTAGTCTGAGGCCACCACCGTCCCACCGGACGCGCTGGACGCTCCGGTGGGACGGCGATGAAGTCCCCGATCTTCCCCCAATCTCTCTCCCAGTCTCCCCCGAACACCCCGGTTCCATCGTCCGAGCGACTGGCTGCTTACGATGTATCGCGTGAGCAGACTATGGGCCGGGGCCGGGCTCCTCCTGACGCTGGCCACGGCGGCCGCCACGCTCGCCGGCTGCACCTCGAACACTGATTCGCAGGTCAAGGTGGCCGCGGTCGGGTACGGCACGGTCGCCCAAGTGGTTCAGGCGCCCGCAAACATCGTGCCCAAGGCGCAGGTCAACCTCAGCGCCCCGGCGGACGGGTCGGTCGCCTCGCTCGCCGTGCAGGACGGTCAGCGGGTGACGGCCGGCCAGCTGCTCGGCGTCGTCGCCTCCCCGGCCGCGCAGCAGCAGCTCGCCGAGGCGAAGAAGGCGCGGGATCAGGCCTCTGCCGCGGGCGGCTCAGGCGTCCAGACCACCGGCGCCGGCTTCACCCGCGCCGAGAACACCGCGCGCAGCAACGCGGACCGCGCTTTCAACCAGGCCAGGACGGCGGCGAAGCAGATCACCGATCCGGCGCTGCGCAAGGCGCTGTTGGACCAGATCTCCGCGACGCAGAGCTCTTATGACGCCGCGATCAACGCGGTCGGCGAGACGATCACCGAGTTCCAGCAGGGACTCGCCTCGGCCTCGCAGGTGCTCGCGGCGCTCGGCCAGGCGCAGCAGACGCAGGCACAGGCGGCCGTGGACGTCGCCCAGCGGACCGTGGACGCGCTGACCATCACCGCACCGATCTCCGGCGTCGTGACGCTCGGCACCGGCCAGGCGAGCGCGGGCAGCGCCGGGCTCGGTTCACTCAGCCAACTGCTGTCCGGCGTGGCCTCCGGTTCCGGCGGCTCCGGATCAGGGGCCGCGGCGCTCGGCTCGGCGGCGGGCGGCGGTTCGGGTTCGGGCGGATCGGCCTCCGGCGGCTCGGTGATCAGCGCGGGCAGCCCGGTTTCGTCGGGCGGGGCGCTGTTCACGATCACCGACGCGTCAAGCCTGTCGGTCACCGCGCAGGTCGACGAGACCGATGTGCTCACCGTGAAGGCCGGGGTCAGCGCGCACATCCAGCTCAACGCGGTGCCCGGCGCGGACTACCAGGGCACGGTCACGGCCGTCGATCCGAACTCCACGACCTCGACCCAGGGCGGCGTCACCTACACCGTGCGGATCAGTCTCGGCACCGGGAAGCTCTCGGACGGATCGACCGCCCCGACGCCGCTGCCGGGCATGAGCGCCATCGCGGACCTCGACGTACTGACCATCCAGCACGCGCTCTCGGTGCCCTCCGCCGCGCTGGTCACGGACGGCAACGTGACCAGCGTGTGGATCGTCGAAGGCGGCGTCGCGCACAAGCAGGCGATCCGGCTCGGTGCGCAGGGCGACAAGACGGTCCAGGTCCTCGGCGGGCTCAGCGAGGGCGACCGGATCGTGATCGCGGGGGCCGACAAGGTCGCCGACGGTGACCACGTTGGCTGACGAGGCGGGCGCCGCGGACCTGTCCGGCGCCGCGATCGAGGCGCGCGATGTGCGCCGGGTCTACAAGCTCGACGGCGTCGAGGTGGCCGCGCTGCGCGGCGTCTCCCTGCGCATCGACGAGGGCGAATACGTAGCGATCACCGGTCCTTCCGGCTCCGGCAAGTCCACGCTCATGCACCTGCTCGGCTGCCTGGACCGGCCGACCTCGGGCACGCTGCTGATCGGCGGCCGCGACATAGCCAAGCTCGGCGACGCGGACCTGGCCCAGGTGCGCAACGAGGAGATCGGCTTCGTCTTCCAGGCCTTCCAGCTCCTCGCGCGTACCTCAGCCCTAGACAACGTGGCGCTGCCGCTGATCTACCGGGGCGTCGGACGCGGCGAGCGGCGGCGGCGGGCGAAGGCGGCGCTGGCGGCGGTGCACCTCGACCACCGGCTCGGACACCGGCCGACCCAGCTCTCCGGCGGCGAACAGCAGCGCGTGGCGATCGCGCGGGCACTGGTCGGCGAGCCGCGGGTGCTGCTGGCCGACGAACCGACCGGCAATCTGGACACCGCCAACGGCGAAGAGGTCATGGCGATCCTGGAGCGGCTGAACCGGGAGCGCGGCGTCGCGGTGGTGCTGGTGACTCATGAGGCTGAGATCGCGAAGCGGGCCCGCAGGCTGATCCGGATCCGCGACGGCGTGATCGTCGAGGACACGGCGACCGCCGCCACCGTGGAGCGTCCTTACCCCGCGGTCGCGCCGGGTGAACCAGGGCTCGATGACACTCTCGTGGACGGCGTCGCGATCACCGAGGACGTCTCGCTGGAGCGCGGCCGGGCGACGGGACAGGTGTGAAGGTGGCACAGCCGTGAATCCGCTGGAATCGCTGCGCGTCGCGGGCGAATCGCTGGCCGCCAACCGGCTGCGCTCGCTGCTGACCATGATCGGCGTGATCATCGGCGTCGCAGCCGTGGTGGTGCTCGTGGCCATCGGCGGCGGCGCGAAGAACATGGTGGAGAACGAGGTCGAGGGCCTCGGCTCGAACATCATCCTGATAGTGCCCGGAAAGTTCGCCTTCGGGACCGCACCCTCGGTCTCCCGGCTGCAGTTCTCAGACATCGATCTCGCCTCGCGCATCGTCGGCTCGCCCGACGACGTCACCGCGAGCATCACCTCCGGCGAGGAGGTGCGCGCCGGGTCGCTGAACTACTTCTCCACCGTGCAGGGCCTCACCCAGACCGTGCCGGAGGTGTTCAACCGGCCTATCGCAGAGGGCGCATACCTGACCAAGGCCGACGTGGACACCGGCGCCCGCGTCGTCGTCCTCGGCGCTGACGTGGCCTCGGCCCTCTTCCCCGGCGAGGATCCGGTCGGTCGCCCGGTGACCATCGCGGGAGTGCGCTTCCGAGTCGTCGGCGTCGCGGTACGACGCGGCTCGGCGTTCGGAGTAAGTCAGGACTCGCAGGTGGACATCCCGATCACCGCGGCGCAGCGGCTGTTCGGCGTCTCCGCGATCCAGGACCTGGCGGTCAAGGCCCCGACGCCGGACCGGATCGGCCCGCTGTCCGACCAGCTGGTCGCGGCGCTGTCCGCAAAGTACCCCGGCGAGCAGTTCTCCGCGGTGACCCAGGACCAGATCCTCGGCACCATCGGCAAGATCCTCTCCCTGCTCACCCTGGTGCTGGCCGCCATCGCCGGGATCTCGCTGCTGGTCGGCGGGGTCGGGGTGTCGAACATCATGCTCGTCGGAGTCAGGGAACGAACACGCGAGATCGGACTGCGCAAGGCGCTCGGCGCCCGGCAGCGCGACGTGATCCTCCAATTCCTCATCGAGGCGGTGCTGCTCACCGCGGTCGGCGGCACCATCGGCATCCTGATCGGCGTCGGGGTCTCCGCCGCGGTCGGCGCGTTCAGCCCGCTGCCCACGGCGATCGCCTGGTGGTCCCCGGCCGTGGCTTTCGCGGTCTCGGTCGCCGTCGGCGTGATCTTCGGCGTGGTTCCGGCCCGCCGCGCCGGCCGCCTCGACCCGGTCGTCGCCTTGCGCACTGATTGACCACCGCCGACGGACTGAGCGATCTCCCTGATAAAAGCCCTGAGCAGCGCCTATCATCGTGCTACGCGCCTCGTGGGAGGGGATGGAACGTGGACGTGAGGCTGACGCTCGAGGGTGGCGCATCGACGTCGAGCGACCTGGAGTCGCTGAGCGATTGGCTGCGCGGCGAACCCGAGTTCTCCGGGCGGGTGAGATTCGTGGGAGCGGCGCCCCGGGACGGCCAGCTGGGCACGCCGCAGGACGCACTGGAGGTCGCGCTCGGCTCCGGCGGGGCGATCTCGGTGCTCGCGCTCTCGCTGAAGGTCTGGCTCTCCCAGCCGCGCCGGGTGAACCTGAAGCTCAGGATTCAGGACGGCGACAAGGTCGTCGAGCTTGACGCCGAGCACGTGAAGGACCAGGACGTGCAGGGCCTCGTGGAGACGACCTTCGATGGCGCGCAGCGCGGCGGGGAGTAAGGCGGCCGAGGCCGCGGTGCGCCTGCCTGATCCGCAACGCTCCCGCGTCTTCCTGCTTGGGACGAGTGCGCACTCTGATGAGGCGCTTCCCGATCTGCCCGCGGTGAAGCAGAGCGTTGAGGATCTGGCGACGGCGCTCACGGACCCGGTGTACGGCATCGTGCCCGCCGAGCACTGCACGCTGCTGGTGGACCAGAGCGACCTGCGCTCGCTCGGCCGCGATCTGCGGACCGCCGCGGCCCAGGCCGAGGACCTGCTGCTGGTGTACTACTCCGGGCACGGCCTGGTCGGCGGTCGGCGACACGAGCTCTACCTGGCCCTACGCGACACAGAGTACGAAGACCCTGATTTCAGCGCGCTGGAATACGACAAGCTGCGCGCCGCCGTGCTGAACAGTCCCGCCACGACCAAGGTGATCGTGCTCGACTGCTGCTTCTCTGGCCGGGTCACAACGGACACCTTGGCGGATCCGGCGACCGAGCTGATCGGCCAGGTGGAGGTGGACGGCACCTACGTCCTCGCCTCGGCGCCGAGGGATCAAGTCGCGCTGATCCTGCCCGGAGAGGAGCACACCGCGTTCACGGGCAGGCTGCTGCGCGTGCTGCGCGAAGGCATGCCGGGCGGCGCGGAATACCTGACGATCGACGACCTCTTCCGCTGGCTGCACTCGAAGATGAAGGCCGAGAACCTCCCGTTGCCGCGTAAGCGCGGCACCGGTCACGCGGACCGCCTCGCGCTCGCGCGCAACCGGGCGTTCGCGGAGACGGCGGCGGTGCTGTTGCGGGAACGGTTTGCCACCGCGGTCCGAGCCTGCGAGGCAGCCGACTGGACGACGGCCGTTGCGCTGCTGCGTGACCTCGAAGAGGAGCAGACGCGCATCCTCGACGCGGATCACGAGGACACCCTGCGCACGAGGCAGTACCTGGCGCATGCGCTCGGCGCGGTCGGCGAGGGCACGGAGAGCGTCAAACGTCTGCGACAGCTGGTCGAGACCCAGTCCGCCGTCCTCGGAGTCGATCATGCGGACACCTTGCGTAGCAGGCAGTTCCTCGCGTTCAACCTCGGCGAGGCAGGCTACCGCGACGAGGCTGTCAGGCTACTGCGAGTGCTGCTGCCGGACCGTAGGCGTCTGTTGGGATCGCAGGACCCGCACACGCTGCGCACTGCACACGTCCTGGCCCGCAACCTCGCGCAGATCGGTGAGCTGGAAGAGGCCGAAGCGGTGCTCTCCGAGGTCGCTGCGGCTCGCGAGAGCGCGCTTGGCGCGGAGGATGCCTACACGGTGCGCGCACGGCGTGACGCTGCTGCCGTGCAGGCCGCCCTGGCGGGAGACGCCGGTGTTTGAGAAGTTCACCGACCGCGCGCGGCGGGTTGTCGTCCTGGCCCAGGAAGAGGCCCGGATGCTCAACCACAACTACATCGGCACCGAGCACATCCTGCTCGGCCTGATCCGCGAGGGTGAGGGGCTCGCCGCCAAGGCGCTCGAGTCGTTGGGCATCTCCCTTGAGGCGGTGCGCGAGAAGATCGAGGAGATCGTCGGTCTCGGCCTGCTGACCCCGGAAGGGCACCTCGCGCTCACCCCGCGCGCCACAAAGGTGCTCGAGCTTTCGCTGCGCGAGGCGTCGCAGCTCGGCCTCAACTACATCGGCACCGAGCACATCCTGCTCGGTCTCATCCGCGAGGGTGAGGGCGTGGCCGCCCAGGTCCTCGCCAAGCGCGGCGCGGATCTTGACGCGGTACGCCAGCAGATAATTCAGCTGCAACAGCGATCCGAACCACCGCAGCCCGGCGGGGTCACTGCGGTTCTCGCGCCGAGCATTCTTCCGGCCTCGGAGTTGCTCGATCGATACGGGCGCAACCTGACTCAAGCGGCCCGTGAGGGCAGGCTCTACCCGATCATCGGGCGCGAGAAGGAGACGGAGCGCGTCATGCAGGTGATCTCCCGACGCACAAAGAACACCCCGGTGCTCGTCGGCGAGCCCGGCGTCGGCAGGTCCGCAGTGGTCGAGAGGCTGGCTCAGGCGATCGTCGTCGGCGAGGTGCCGGCGATGCTTCGGGACCGCACCGTTTATGCATTGGATCCCGGTGCACTGCAAGACGAGGCTCGCGGCGGGGGCGATGCCTCCGAGAGGTGGAAGGCGATCGTTCGGGAGATCACGACCCGTGGCGACGTCATCCTGTTCATCGAGGAGATCCACGACCTGGTGGCCGTCCTGCCGGCCTTCAGGGCGGCGTTGATCGCGGGCACGCTGCAAGTCATCGGAGCGACCACGCCGGAGAAGTACCAGCAGCTGGAGCAGGACTTCGCGCTGAACCAGCAGCTTCAGCAGATTCCGGTCGCCGGGTTGTCCGTGGCGCACACCGTCGAGATCCTCAAAGGCCAGCGCGACTGGTACGAGGCACACCATGGCGCGCTGATCTCCGATTCGACGCTCGTCCTCGCGGCGACGCTGGCCGACCGCTATCTACCGAACCGGCCGCTGCTCGGCAAGGCGCTCGACCTGATCGACGAGGCCGGCGCGCGGATGCGCACTCGCCAGCTGGTCCCGCCTCCGGACCTGCGTGAATTCGACGAGCAGATCACCGTCATCCGCCGGGACAAGGAGTCCGCGATCGACGCGCAGGACTTCGACACCGCCCGCGCACTACGCGATCAGGAGAAGGCGCTGATGGCTGCCAAGGCCAGACGAGAGCAGGAGTGGAAGGAATCGCAAAGCCTTGACGCGTTGATCGAGATCACGGACGCGGAGATCGAGGAGGCGTTCGAGTTCATCGTCGGGGAGTCGATGGCGGCGGCGCTGACGATGGGCGGCGGCTGGCGGCGCGGCGGCGGTGGACAGCCCGTGGTCGACTTCGGCGACGAGGACCCTGGCGAGGTGTGGACCCTCGCCTGAAGCCGGTGAAGCAGTGCCAAACGATCAAATTGATCCAAATCCGCGCCCTGGCGCCCGGCGGCCGGTTACCCTCGACGATATGAGCGCTCTGGTTCCGGTCCTCGCAGAACAGCTCGACCCGACCCGTGCGGCCCTGGTCGAGCATCTGACGGCGACCGGGATGGCGGGCCGGGTCGCCACGCCGCGGGAGAACAACCTGCTGCACTACCGGCTGCTGGCCGACCGCGATCCGTACTACCTCCTCGGCCTCGACCCTTCCGTGCACTGGACCCGCGACTCGGTGCTCGAGCTGATGGTCCGCAAGGTCGGCGTCAGTCCTCTGCTGAACCACCGCTCGGGGCAGGACACCATCGACCCGGACCGCACCGCCGACGCGCTGGACCGGTACGCCGCGCGCTTCGGCGTCGCGCTGCGTGATCGGCAGCGGGTGCTGTTCGCCACTGGGCATCCGCGCAATCTCGGCCCGCTCTACCAGCGCTTCGCCGCGCGGCTTCGGGAGGCCGGCGGGACCGTGGTGGAGGCGGCGCAGGGGTGGTCCTACGACGCCGCGACGCACTATGGCCGCAAGCGGCTGGAGATCCGGTACGACCTCGGTGTCGCAATGGTCGAAGATCCCGGGGGGCCGGTGCACAGCCACGCCGCCCGGCCGATCCGCGCGGTGCTCGCCGAGCTGGCCGCGCGCCGCGAGCCGCTGCCCGATCTGGTACTCGCCGACCACGGCTGGTGCGGCGGCGCGGCGCAGGCCGGGGTGGACGCGATCGGCTTCGCGGACTGCAACGACCCGGCTCTGTTCGTCGGCGAGGACGAGGGAACCGTACAGGTGGCGGTGCCCTTGGACGACGGGCTCGGCCCGGAGCAGTATGAGCTGCTCGGCGACTACGTGCTCGCGCGGGCGCAACTCGTCGCGCAGGGCTAGAGTCTGGCCAGTACGGTCTGCGGAAGGTAAAGGCGCGGTGCGCCGCTCACCCGTTCGATCGGGTCGTGCCGATCAAGATTGAGTACCCCTCGCCGCCACCGGCGCAAACCGGCGCAAGTTTCACTTTGGCAGCGTAATGACGAAGTAGGGATATCCCCATAATTCGGAATCGCTCTCCCCATTCGCACCAGCGGCAACTACTGTGGGAGACGACACGCACACGCGTATGGACTATCGGACGGAGGGGATGCCGGTGTCAACGCGCCTGCGCGAAAGGTGGATGACCCAGATGCCCAATGCCCAGTCGTCCGGGCCGGAGTCGGCCGCTGACGCCCCAAAGGCGCCGCAGCTGTTCGGCGACGGGACGGCGTTAGAGGACGTGAGCTTCCTCACGGTGGCCGAGGTCGCCGGGGTGATGCGGGTCTCCAAGATGACCGTCTACCGGATGGTCCATTCCGGAGAGCTGAGCGCGGTACGGGTCGGACGCTCGTTCCGGGTGCCGGCCAAGGCGGTCCGCGAGTATCTGTCCGGCGCCTACGTGGGCACCGAGTAAGCCGACGGGGAAGGCGGGCTCGAGCCGATCGCGAACCCGACGTCTGACACGTTCAGGCGCCGCGCCGCGAGCCCGGTTCGAGTCCGCCTTCACCACGACATTCCCGCGGCGTTATCGGGCGCTGCCGCGGGCGGGTACCCTGGATCCCTGTCGTCACAACCGTGAAGAAGTGAGCGAGGGTTCCAAGTGGGCTCGGTCATCAAGAAGCGCCGCAAGCGCATGGCCAAGAAGAAGCACCGCAAGCTGCTGAAGAAGACGCGCATCCAGCGTCGCAACAAGAAGTAAGCCGCGGCGGCGCATCTGTCATGAGGCGAGCGGCCGCGGTCTTGGTGTCCGGCGGCGGTGAAATCGCCGCCGGTTCGGCCCTACCCCGGCCTTGTGGCGCGGCGTTACCGTCAGGCGGACAGCAGCTGGACGGCCGTGCCGCGCATCTCGCAGCACCTCCGGCGGATTTCACGCAGCGGCTCAGGAGGCGGTGGCGCGGTTGAGCGGTTCCGGGACCATCCTGGTGACGGGCGCGGCCCGGCGGCTCGGCGCGGCCGTGTTGCGGGACCTGCTGCGCCAAGGCGTGCCGGGAGACCCGCCGGTCGACCGGATCGTCGCGGTGGACCTGCGCGAACCGCTGCCGGAGGACCGGGTCGAGGGCGTCGAGACCGTCGCCGCCGATCTGCGCACACCCGAAATCGCCTCCCTCATCGCCCGGGTGCGCCCGCATACGGTGCTGCATCTGGACGTGCTGGCCGCGCCGTCACAGGCCGGCGGCCGCACGGTGATGAAGGAACGCAACGTCATCGGCACGATGCAGCTGCTCGCCGCCTGCCAGAAGGCACCGAGCGTGCGCCGCCTCGTGATCAAGTCCTCGGCGGCGGTCTACGGCTGCGCGCCGCGCGATCCCGCGCTGTTCACCGAGGACACCCAGCCGCATCGGCCGCCGCGCGCGGGCTACGGCAAGGACGTGACCGAGGTCGAGGGCTACGTGCGCGGATTCTCGCGGCGCCGCCCCGACGTCGCGGTCACCATCCTGCGGTTCGCCAACTTTCTCGGCCCGGACGTGCAGACCGCGTTCGTCGACTACCTGTCGCTGCCGGTGCTGCCGACCGTGCTCGGCTTCGATCCGCGGCTGCAGTTCGTGCACATCGACGACGTCGTGCAGGCGGTCCGCATCGCGGCCGGGGACACCCATCCGGGCACGTACAACATCGCCGGCTCCGGCCTGCTGACGATCTCGCAGATCGCGCGCCGCCTCGGCAAACCGACCGCGCCGATCCCCGCGTTCGCCACGTCCACGTTCGGGGCGCTGCTCAAGCGCGCCGGGGTGGCCGACTTCACCGGCGACCAACTCAGCCTGCTGACGTACGGCCGGGTGCTCGACACCGAGCGGATGGTCGCGCGCCTCGGCTTCAAACCGCAGTACTCGACCGCGGAGGCGGTGTCCGCGCACGCCGAGGCGGCCGGGCTGCGCCCGCTGATCTCGCGGCGGTCGGTCGCGGCGGTCGAGCAGCGGCTCACCGCGCTGCTCGCCGGGCGTGCCGTGCGCCGGGAGAGCCGGCTGCTGAGCGAGGATGACGTTGACCTGGCCGACGACAACAACGGCCGGGGCTACGCCGAGGACGCGCCGCGTCAGGACGACGCGGCCGACTGGAGGGAGGACGGATGAGCGAGCAGACGACACAGCAGCGCGCCGCCGGCCGCCCGCCGACGGACGTGATCGACTCGGTCGGCCGGTTGATCGGCGGTCCGGACTGGGAGCGGCGCGCGGCGCGCGGCCTGGCTTTCCTGCGCCGGCGGATCACCGGGGACTACGAGGTCGACGAGTTCGGCTTCGACGCCGAGCTGACGGAGAACGTGCTGCTCGGTGCGTTCCGGCCGCTGTACGAGCGTTACTTCCGGGTGGAAACCCGGGGTCTCGACCACGTGCCGGACAAGGGCGGCGTGCTGATCGTCGCAAACCACTCCGGCACGCTCCCGCTGGACGCGGTCATGACCCAGGTCGCGCTGGCCGACCACCATCCGGCACACCGGCACCTGCGGATGCTGGCCGCCGACGTGGTCTTCACGATGCCGTTCGTCGGTGAACTGGCCCGCAAGGCCGGGCACACCCTCGCCTGCAATCCGGACGCCGAACGGCTGCTGTGCAGCGGCGAGGTGGTGGGCGTGTGGCCGGAGGGCTTCAAGGGCATCGGCAAGCCCTTCGCCGACCGGTACCGGCTCCAGCGCTTCGGCCGCGGCGGCTTCGTCTCGGCGGCGCTGCGCACCGGCACCCCGATCATCCCGACCGCGATCGTCGGCGCCGAGGAGATCTACCCCAAGATCGGCGACATCAAGCCCTTGGCACGGTTGCTGAACCTGCCGTACATCCCGGTCACCCCCACCTTCCCGTGGCTGGGGCCGCTCGGGATGATCCCGCTGCCGTCGAAGTGGTACATCGCGTTCGGCGAGCCGATCGAGACCTCCGGCTACGACCCGGGCGCCGCGGACGACCCGATGCTCGTGTTCAACCTGACCGACCAGGTGCGCGAGACGATCCAGGACACGCTGTACCGGCTGCTGCTCCAGCGCCGCTCGGTGTTCTTTTAGCAGCGCGGTTCTCTTAGAGCGGCGGTCTACTAGAGCGACGGTCTCCTCAGGGCGCTGCCTTTCGGCAGCGCCCTTGCCGCGAGGCGTCAGTCGGTCGGCGAGGCGGTGGAGCCGGAGCCGCCCAGGCCGAGGTCGATGCCGGGCAGGCCGGGCAGCAGCGGGGGCAGGTTGATGCCCGTGGACGGCAGTATCGGCAGCGGAAGCTGAACCCCTATCGTCGGCGTCGCCGAGGCGGAGGGCTGCGCGCTGGGGCTCGCGCCGGGGCTGCTCGACGCTTCGCCGGACGGCATGGCGCTGGGGCTGTGCGCGGCCGACGACTGGCCCGCGTGCGAGGGCGAGCCGTGCGCCGCGCCCGGGCCGCCGCCGGTGCCGCCGCCGGGCTCGATGCCGGAACTCGGCGTCGGCGCCGCTCCTGGGTGCGGCATCGCGGCCGCCGCCTGCTGGAGCTGCCGGTAGAGGTCGTCCATCAGCGCCACGATCTGCGCCGGGCGCTTCTGCAGGGTCAGCGGCAGCTGCCAGGTCAGGTCCACCACCCGCTGCCGCTCGGTGAGCAGGAAGTCGGACAGCGCGTGCAAGGCCTGCTCGTCGCCGTGCTGGCGCACCTGGTCCAGCAGCAGCTGGCCGCCGTCGCCGATCATCGTCTGAAGGTCCGTCAGCGCCTGGTCCAGGTACGCCGCGGTCGGCGAGCCCGGCACGTCGGCGTCGCGGCGGGAGAGCAGCGCGTCGATCTCGGACAGCCGGATGTCCGCGAGGTGCAGGTACTGGCCGCCGCGGTCGGTGGGCGAGCCGGACAGCGAGAGCTGGATGTTCTCGAACATCTTCTTAGCGCTGTACAGCGGGTCGCCGGGCACCGCGCCGGCGGAGGCGATGGCGATGCCGCCGACCGAGCCGGTCGCGACCGCCACGCCGACGCCCGCGGCCAGCAGCCGCCGCCGCCAGGCCGCCGAGATGCCGGTGTGCGAGGGGCGCGCCGAGACCGGCCGGCGCAGTCCCGCGTGCCGGCCGCCGCGCTGCGCGGGCACCTGGGTCTTGGCCGGGCCTGTGGCCAGCTCGGGGGTGAGCCGCACCAGCCGCTCGCGCAGCTGGGCGCGGAACGCCTCGTCCATGCCGGGCAGGGCCGCATTGGCCCGCTCGACCCGCTGGGCCACCGCGACCAAGGTCGCCAGCTGGGCGGCGGGCGCGGATCCGGGACCGTCCGACGCGGAGTCGTACGCCGATGCCGCGGCGTTCGCGTGAGCGCGCCGCGTCCCCGCGCCGCGGGAGCCGCCGGATCGCGCGCCGCTCAGCGCGAGGTCGAACTCCTCCGCGAGTCGGCGCTCGCCGGATCCCGACTGCCGAGCGCTGCCCCAGTGCTGTGCCATTCGCCTGCCACCTCCTTAAGCCTTCCAAGACGGCCGGGCCACCGCCGAGGGCCGGTTGCCCTGAGCCGCCGACGCCAGTTTGACTCGCCCCGACTGGGCAAGGTTGTGCCCTGGTCGGCATCCCGGACGCGATCGCGGAGCAATTTCACCCGGACGAGTGGATCGTGCAATTGCTCCTGCACATCCGGTGTTTCCGCGTGTCGGACCGGTTACCCCGCGCAACGACGGCGATACGCGCCGAGTTACGCGAGTGAAGCCCTCCAGGGGGCGCCGCGCGAGGCGCGCCATCACACGTTCGTCGGTAAAGCCGGTACTACTCGCGGTCACCGCAGCGATTCCACCGGTAGCAGCCGGGCCAGGGTGCGGATCGCCCGATATTGCAGGGTTTTGATCGCACCGTCGTTCTTTCCCATGATCTTCGCCGTCTCGGCGACCGAGAGGCCGTGCAGGAAGCGCAGCGTCACGCACTCCTGCTGCTGGGAGTTGAGCTGGCAGACGGCGTCGAGCAGCGCCTTGTTGGACAAGTACGCCAGGACGCTGTCCTCCGGCGAAGCAACGGTGTCGTCCGAGTCGAGCATCTCGCCGGTCGGCACCTCGAGCCGGTAGCGGCTGGACTTGAAGTGGTCGGCCACCAGGTTGCGGGCGATGGTCACCAGCCAGGCGCCGAAGTCGCGGCCCTGCCAGGTGAAGGTGCCGATGCGGCGCAGCGCGCGCAGGAAGGTCTCGCTGGTCAGGTCCTCGGCCAGCGGCTTGTTGCTGACCCGGTAGTAGATGTAGCGGTAGACGGTGTCCGAGTAGGCGTCGTAGAGCTGCCCGAACGCCTCGCCGTCGCCGTCCTGGGCCAGTTCGACGAGGGCCAGCATCCGCAGCGACTCGGCGTCCTGGCCGCGCTCGTCGTAGCCGTTGTGGTCGGCGCCCCGCTGCCGCGGCGTGCGGGCGCGCGAGTGGCCGTGCTCCGGACGGGTCTGCTCCTGCCCGGCCGGCGCGTGCGCAGGCAGCGATCGGCCCGCGGCACCCGGATCGGGCTGGGGCGCGGGCAGTTCTTCAGGCGGCGAAGCAGGGGGCTCGAGCGAGCGCGCGGCGGCTCCCGGCCGGTACGGGACCGCCGAGGCCGTCATCGCGGCCACGGCCGACCGCAGGCCGGACAAGCCGACGGCGTCGGCCCTGACGTCTCGATGCACGGGACTCCAGCTGTTCGGGGGCTGCATCAGTCCGGCGCGCGAGGATGCCGCTTCGGTTCCCCTCGTGCGGAACTGCCTAACCAACGGCCACCCCGCCGCGCCGGACGGGGCAGGCGGTGTGGCGCCGCAGCACCGGTCCGCGTGGGCTGCGGACCGCCGGTCGCGTTCGGCGAAGCCGATCATGACCGAGCGTGCGGAGGCGATCACCGCTCGTGGGCCGTTCCCACATCGTAGGGAAAATCACTCCCCTCGTGTGTGGGTTTGGCACGACCGGCCCGGATCGACCGAGCGCGACACGAGAATACCGCTTCGTGTCCGTGAAGTTACTGCACGTGTGCAGAGCGTGGGAAGGCGCACGTCTCAAGCTTGGCCGAGCGACTGAGGGCGTGTCATCCGCCACGCAGACGATTTATGAACGAACCGTCAACTGACGGTGGTTCAGTGGTTCAGTATCTCAATGGTTCAGTAGGTCAGTGATTCAGCCGGCAATCGTGTCGGTCGCCTCGCGGCGACGCCCGGCGCGGCGCAGCGCGGCGCCGGCCGCTACGACGCCTGCCGTCGCACCGACGGCGGCGGAGCCCGGCAAGCCGATGCGCATCAGGCGTACGCCGGTGCGGTAATCGATGACCGGCCAGCCCTGCTCCTGTGCGTAGTGTCGCAGCTTGTGGTCCGGGTTGACCGCGTGCGGGTGCCCGACGGAGTTGAGCATCGGCAGGTCGTTCGCCGAGTCGGAGTACGCGTGGCAGGAGGCCAGTGGGTAGCCCTCGCGTTCGGCCAGCGCCCGCATCGCCTCGCCCTTGGCCGGGCCGTGCAGCACGTCTCCGCAGATGCGTCCGGAGTAGACGCCGTCCACGGTCTCGGCCACGGTGCCCAGCGCCCCGGTGAAGCCGAGTCGGACGGCGGTGATGCTCGCCAGCTCGAACGGGGCCGCCGTCAGCAGCCAGACCGGCTCGCCGCGGTTCAGGTGCGCCTGCGCCAGCGCACGGGTGCCCGGCCAGATCTTGCGCTCGAGGTAGTCGTCGAAGATCCGGTGGCAGATGTCGGTCATCTCGTCCGCGGTGCGCCCGGCGACGAAGGACAGCGCGCGCTCCCGCGTGGACTCCACCTGCTCGTGGCGCTCGCCGCGGACCCGGAAGGTCAGCTGGCCCCAGCCGAACCTGGCGATGTCCCGGCCGGTCAGCAGCCGGTGCGCGGCGAGGCCGCGGGCCAGGTGGAACAGCGAGGCGCCCTGGATCAGCGTGTTGTCCAGGTCGAAGAAGGCCGCGGTGCGCGGGCCGTGGCCGGGCGGATCGGACGGATTCGCGTCACCCGGCGCGGGCCGAAGCAGCTTGAATTCGGCGAGCGCGGGTGCGTCGAGGCCGGTTGCCATGCTTGTAGACCATACTCGCAACACGGTAACTCCACGTTCGGCTTTGATGCCTGCTTGGTTACGGCCTTGCGACTACTGTGCGAGGGTATGGAGTCCCAGTCCCCTCGGATCACCTTGATCGGCAAGCCCGGTTGTCACCTGTGCGACGACGCCCGCGCCGTGGTCGCCCGCGTCGCCGCGGAGTTGGGCGTCGGCTGGACCGAACTCGACATCACCCGGGACGAGTCTCTCGCCGAGCAGTACTGGGAGCAGATCCCGGTGACGTTGGTGGACGGCCGCCGGCACGACTACTGGCGGGTGGACGAGGCGCGGCTGCGCGCCGCACTGCGTTGAATCAGACACTGCGTTGAATCAGACTGCGTGATAATCCTTGTCGCGCATCGTCCGGCAGTGAGCTGGTGTTTCGCCTAGAACAGCGCTAAAGCCGCTGTGACTTCAGTCGCATCGCGCGCGGGTCCGGCGGCGCAGCGGGTCCGTCTGACCTGGTCAGTGTGCAGGTCAGCGCACAAATCAGATGATAGTAGACTTTTCGGGCAATTCGGGAACGCACTTTGTGCGTGCGTTCACAAGGTCTTACGCTGTCGGGCAGGTGCTGAGGCAGACCCACAATCGTGGCGCGCTCCGGCAACAGTCCCACCGCGACAGCGCCTTCAGGAGCACGATGGCCACCTTGCGTACCCAAGGCCCCAGGGGCGAAGGCCCCACGGGCCGTGGCGGCGAAGGGCCCGCGGGCCGCGCTTCGGCCATTCCAGAGGCGACCGTGGCCCGGCTTCCGGTGTACCTGCGTGCGCTACGGGCGCTGGCCGAGCGCGGTACCGCGACCGCCTCCTCCGAG
>Ga0070741_10009873_pt1 | contig 18292 bp, 18 predicted proteins | sample Coa_R1_4_FD_66440 | JGI IMG/M metagenome (GOLD analysis project Ga0070741, IMG submission 66440) | Surface soil microbial communities from Centralia Pennsylvania, which are recovering from an underground coalmine fire - Coalmine... | ecosystem: Environmental > Terrestrial > Soil > Unclassified ...
GGTCGTGTGGTGCTTCGACGGCTCGGAGGAGGAGGCGGCGAAGGAGATGGCGCCGATGCTCGCCGTCGCAGAGCCGCTCATGCACGGTGTGCAGGCGATGCCGCTGTCGGCCTGGAACGGCGCGTTCGACGGGCTCTACAGCCCCGGCGACCAGTGGTACTGGCGCGCCGACATCCTCGAGGAGATCCCGGACGAGTCGGTCGCGGAGAACCTCCGCTGGGGCAACACGATGCCGACCTGGAAGTCGGGCACGCACATGTACCCGATCGACGGCGCCGCGCACGACGTGGCTCCGGACGCGACCGCGTGGAACTTCCGCGACGGGAACTGGTCGCAGGTGATCATCGGTGTCGATGCCGACCCGGCCAAGAAGGGCGAACTGCGAGACTGGGCGGTCGGCTACGAAGAGTCGATCCGGCCGTACTCAGCCGGGGGCGCGTACAGCAACTTCATGATGGACGAGGGCCACGACCGCGTCCGCGCCACCTACGGTGCGAACTACGACCGGCTGGCGCAGATCAAGGCCAAGTACGACCCGGACAACACCTTCCGGGTGAACCAGAACATCCAGCCGGCCGCGTGAAGCTCGCGTGGGCGCTCCCGTCCGGGGGCGCCCACATCCTTCCCAGCCGATTCTCAGCAACCGGTGCTTCACTGGCTGGATGCGGAGATTCGGGGGCGCAGACGGAAACGCGCGCCTGACCGGCACCCTCGGTGTCGTCCTGATCGGCCTCCTCGCGGTCGAGGGCGTCACGATCCTGTTCATCCGCCCGCTGATCTCGATGCACGTCTTCGTCGGCCTGCTGCTCGTCCCGCCGGTGGCCCTGAAGCTGGCGAGCACCGGCTGGCGCTTCGTTCGGTACTACACGCGCAGCCCGGAGTACGTGACGAAGGGGCCGCCGCAGTTCCTCCTGCGCGTTCTCGTCGCGCCGCTCGTCGTGGCGTCGACGCTCGTCGTCTTCGGGACCGGAATCGCGATGCTCGTCGTGCACCCGCGGGCCGGGCAGCTGGTCGGGCTCCACAAGGCTGCGTTCGTCGTCTGGTTCGTGAGCACCGGCGTGCACGTCCTGGCCTATCTGCCCAGGCTCCCACAGCTCGTCTTCGGGGACTGGCGGCCGTCTCTGCGGCTCCCGGCGGCCCGCCTACGGCTCGGGCTCGTCGCGACGTCCGTCGTCACCGGCGCCGTCTTCGCCGCGGCGACGCTCGCGGACGCCGACGACTGGATCAGGTGGGCATCTCACCGGCACTGAGCGTCTAGGCCGTCGCGGCCAGGGGCAGCACCGGCTCTCCCCGGCCGAGGCCCATCTCGCCCGTCTCGCGCGTCGTGCGGTGCTCGACGGGATGCTCCGGGCCGGGCACCGAGTGCTCGAGGCGTGACAGGACGCGGCCGCTCGAGACGCGGGCGGGGAAATCGTGGATCGGGATCACGTAGTCGCCGGAGTTCAGCGCCTTCTTGATCGCGGCCTTCTCCTGGCGCTTGGTCGTCCCGTGATTCCCGGTCGTGGCCGGCTCGAAGTCGAGCACCTGCAACATCGGGTCGACGACCTGGTTGTGGATGTCGTAGAGCACGTCTCCGCAGATGCAGGCCTTCTCGCCGTCCGCGAGCTCGACGATCACGTTCATCGAGCCCTCCGTATGGCCGCCGGCAAGCTCGCAGACGATGCCGGGGTAGATCTCGTCCGGCCCCGAAAGGTCGAGGTCGAGCAGGCGCATCGCTCCCGGCGTGTGCAGCCGGTCGATGTGGTGCTTGACGTACTCCGCGGGATACTGCTCGCCCATCAGCCCAGAAGCCGAGTACTCGAGCTCGCGGCGGGTCATCACCACGGGCGTGGACAGCGGGAAGTTCGCATCCTGACCGGCGTGGTCGATGTGCGTGTGCGTGTGGAGGACGGCGTGGATGTCGCCGCGCTCGAGCCCGTGCTCGGCGAGCGCGGCGTCGAGCCCCTGTCCCTCGCCGACGTAGCCGGTCATGTGCAGTCGCTCCATGATCTCGGCGTCGCGGACGCCCGTGTCGACCAGGATCGGCCCGGCCGGGCTGCCGAGGATGAGCACGCCCCAGGTCGGGACGCGTGTGCGGATCCCCATGTTGCGCGCGAGCACGAGGAAGCTCGACTCGAGCTCGATCTCGATCAGCGGCAGCAGCTTGATCTCGTGGGCTGGCATCTTCGTCGTCCTCCTCGGGTCGCGCCGGTTGCCGGCATACCGTAAGCCCGATCGCCCGTCCTTTCCAGCCGGGTCCCAGTGCCATCCCATGGGACAGGCACCGAGCCGGGGCCGCTGGGGACATGTTCGTCGGTCAGGAGCGGACATGTCCGTTCCGCCAGAGCGGTTCACCCGCTTTGCAGGCTCGATGCGTGGTTGCAGGACTGGACGCGTCCGTTCCAGCCATGTCTGAGGGACTGTCCCTCAGACATGGCTCGAAAGGTCAGGGGTGCGAGACGACGAGGACGATCGTCGCCAGGCCGAGCATGGCGCCGACCGCCGCGAACACGAGTGCCTCGCGAGTCTGGAACGGCGCCCACTCGCCGCGCTCGATCGCCTCCTCGACCTGCCGCTGGCGCCTGTAGCCCTGGACGATGAACGCGACGCCGACGACGGCGAACGCAACGCCGATCGCCTCGAACGGCCACTTCGTCCCCTTCGAGAGCTCCGGCAGCAGGCGCCCGGCGCCGAAGCTGACTGCGAACGAGGTCAGCCCCGTCCGCCACCACGCCAGGTACGTGCGCTCGTTGGCGAGCCGCGTCCGTCGGCTTGCGTCGCGAGCGTCGTCGAAGCGGTCGGGCACCGCCGCGAGTCTACGTTTGCTCGAGGTCCTCCCGAGTCAGTCCGAAGAGCACCCCGTCGACCCACTCGCCGTGCCGCAGATAGGCGCGGCGCTTCACGCCCTCGCGCACGAAGCCGGAGCGCTCTGCGTGGGCGATCGCGCGGTCGTTGAAGCCGTAGATCTCGAGCTCGAGCCGGTGGTAGTCGAGGTCGAAGATCAGGTGCCGCTGGATCAATCCGGCCGCTGTGTCGCCGAGCCGGCGGCCGCGGAAGTCGGGGTGAACAGCGAGCCGCTGGAGGAACGCGATGCGGCTGCGCCGGTTGCGGATCTCGAAACCGAGCGCGCCCGCAGGCTTCCAGCCGCCGTCCTGCTCCACCTCGATCAGGAAGCGGCCGAACTCCTCGGGATGCGCCAGCGAGCGGTCGATCTCGTCCAGCAGGTCGGCGCGGTCACGCGCAGCCGCCCCGGCCAGAAACGGAGACACCTCTTCGTTCGTCAGCAGCTCGACGAGAAAGTCGACGTCCTCCCACTCCGCGCGGCGCAGCCTGACCCCGTCGGCCTCGATCACGGCGCCGTCCTCAGTGCGGCGCGCCGCCGCATGACGACCGTCCCGGAGCCGAGCGCGACGCCGGCGAGGATCAACGCCAGCCCCGCCAGCGCAGACCAGCGCAGCGGCTCGCCGAGGATCGTCGCGCCGTAGAAGACCGCGAACAGCGGCATCAGGTACGTGACGAAGGCGACCTTGGCCGCCCCGTGGAGTCGGAGCACGTGGAAGAGCAGGACCTGCGCGAGCGCCGTCCCGGCCAGCGCGAGCGCGAGCAGCGACGCGACGGGCTTCCAGTTCGGCGTATGCGACGGAAGCTCGGCGAGGCCCCACGGCAGCAGCACGAGCGCGCCGTAGAACGTCGTCGCCGTCGCCAGCACAGGGCCGGGGATCGTCTTCGTCCTGGTCTGGCCGAAGAGCCCGCCGGCCGCGTACGAGATCGACGAGGCGACGACGAGCAGCGTCCCGCCGACCGCCCACCAGCCGTGCCCCGGATCGACCCCCGTCAGCACGCCGACACCGACCAGCCCGAGCGCGATACCCGCGATCCTCGGCCCGGTCGGCCGCTCACTCTGCACGAAGCGGAGCGCGAGCAGCGCCGTGAACACGGGCAGGCTCGCCTGGACGACGCCGGCGACGCCCGAGTCGATGTGCTTCTCGCCCCAGGCGATCAGCGTGAACGGCAGCGCGGCGCTGAGCACGCCGAGGACGAGGCCGGCCCGCCAGATCGATGCCACCTCGCGCGCCGCCTTCCGGACACCGCCGCGCGTCCACGCCACGTAGGCGAAGAGCGGAACGAACGCGATCGCGAGCCGCGCCGCCATCAGCGTCGGCGGCTGGAAGTCCCGGTCGCCGACCTTGATGAAGAGGTAGGAGGCACCCCAGATCGCGGCGAGGACGAGCACCGACGGGACGTAGCGCTGGCTCAAGCGGGCTGCTCCGTCGGCTGGGGCCGTCGGCGGCTCTGGACGACGCCTGTGCCGAGGGTGACGCCGAGCAGGATCAGCGCCAGGCCGGCGAGGTCGCTCAGCTTGAGCTTCTCGTCGAGGACGGTCGCGCCGTAGAAGAGCGCCATCGGCGGAACGAGATAGGTGACGAGGATCGTGCGCGATGCGCCGGCGCCAGTGATCAGCGCGAAGTAGAGGACGTAGGCGACGCCGAGCCCGACCACGCCGAGCGCGACGACGGACCCGATCACCTTCCATCCCGGCACGCTGCCCGGCAGCTGGGCCAGCCCGAAAGGGAGCGAGATGGCCGCAGCGATCGTCGTCGTCCCGAAGGCGATCGTTGCGGGGGGAACGCTCGTCAGGTACCGACCACCGGCAAGCGACGAGGCTGCATAACAGAAGCCGGTCAGCACGACGGCGAGCGCCCCGAGCACGCTCCCGCTCGGCACGGCGCCGACGAGCAGCGCCACGCCGCCGAAGCCGACGAGGACTCCGAGCAGCCGCTGCCCGCTCACCCGCTCGGCGCGGAAGAAGAACACGGCCAGGAGCGCCGTGAAGAGCGGCGCGCAGGCCTGCAAGAGCGCCGCCAGCCCCGAGTCGATCCGCGTCTCTCCCCACGCCAGCAGCCAGAACGGGACGACGGAATTGAGCAGCGCGACGAACAGAAACGGCCCGATGTGCGCGCGGATCTGCGCGATCGCCGCCCGCAGCGGGGTTCTCGCGACGACGATCGCCACGAGAGTCAGCGCCGCGAGCAGGAGCCGCCCGGCGACGAGCGTGGAGGGCTCGAGCTGCCGAACGCCGACCTTGATGAACATGAAGGACGAACCCCAGATCGCCGACAGCCCGAGCAGCATCAACACCTGGCGGCGACTCATGGCTGGAGAAACGTACAGGCGGCCCGTCGGGTTCCCGGACTAGACTGAAATTCTCTGGCGACTGTCGTCCAGCAGCCTCTTCATCGCTCCCTGGGTCTGACGGATCCGGAGTTTGCGCGCATCCGGGAACTGCTTGCACGGGAGCCGAACGACTTCGAGCTGGCCGTCTTCTCGCTGCTCTGGTCGGAGCACTGCGGCTACAAGCATTCGGCGCTGTTGCTGAAGCGGCTGCCGTCACGCGGGGAGCGCGTGTTGCAAGGCCCCGGCGAGAACGCGGGTGTGCTCGACCTCGGAGATGGAGAGGCCGTCGCCTTCAAGGTCGAGAGCCACAACCATCCGTCGGCGGTCGAGCCTTTCCAGGGCGCGGCGACGGGCGTCGGCGGGATCCTCCGCGACGTCTCGGCGATGGGCGCCCGGCCCGTCGCCCTGCTCGACCTGCTTCGGTTCGGGGCGCCGGACGACCACTTCGACCGCGCGGTGGCAGGCATCGGCGCGTACGGCAACTCCGTCGGTGTGCCGACGGTCGGCGGTGAGGCCGTCTTCGACCCGGAGTACGCAGACAACTGCATCGTGAACGCGATGTGCGTCGGGCTGCTCCCGGCCGAACGCGTCACGCGCGCGGGCGCGTCGACGCCCGGCAACGTCCTCGTCCTCTACGGCGCCACCACCGGGCGCGACGGGATCGGCGGCGCAAGCGTGCTGGCGAGCCAGGAGCTGGGCGAAGGCGCCGCCGAGAAGCGGCCCTCGGTCCAGATCGGCGACCCGTTCACGGGCAACCGGCTGATCGAGGTCTCGCTCGAGCTCGTGGAGCGCGGTCTCGTCGAGTCGCTGCAGGACTGCGGCGCGGCCGGTCTTGCGTCGTCGCTCGCCGAGATGGCGCGGGACGGCGCCGGCGTCGACGTCTACCTCGACCGCGTGCCTTTGCGCGAGGCCGACCTCGAGCCCTGGGAGATCATGATTTCCGAAAGTCAGGAGCGGATGGTCGCGGCCGTCGAACCCGCGCGGCTCGCCGAGGTCGAAGAGGTGCTCGAGCGATGGGAGCTGCCGCACGCGGTGATCGCGGAGGTCACCGACACGGGCGACGTGCGGGTCTTCTTCGGCGACGGGCCGGTCGGCGCGATCCCGGCTGCGCTCCTCACCGACGAGTGCCCGCGCTACGAATTGCGAGCCGGCGCGGGGAGCCGGGGGAACACGCCTGTCGACCCGGCGAACCTCGACTCGAAGGCGCCGATCTTCGAGCGGTACGACTACCTCGTCGGCTCCCGGACCGTGCGCCGTCCCGGTCTCGACGCCGCCGTGCTCCGGCTCTCCGGCAATCGAGGCCTGGCGGTATCGCTAGACGGCCCGCCGCCGGGCGAGCGCGATCCGTACCGAGCCGGGCGCCTCGCCGTCTACGGCGCAGCGCTGAACGTGGCGTGCGCGGGCGGCGAGCCGATCGGCCTCACCGACTGCCTCAACTTCGGCAATCCGGAGAAGCCCGAGATCGCGTGGGAGCTGTCCGAGGCGATCGAGGCGATCGCAGTCGCCGCCGAGGAGTTCGGCATCCCGGTCGTCTCCGGCAACGTCTCGCTCTACAACGAGACGGACGGGCGCGCGATCCCTCCGACGCCCGTCGTCGGGTGTGTCGGGCTCGTCCGGGACGTCACGCAGATTCCCTCGCGCTGGCGGCCGGGCGATGCTCTCCTGCTCCTGCGCGGCGAAGGCGCCGACCTCGTGCGCTTCGTCTGGCAGAACGCGCACCTGTTCTCGCTCGCGCACGACGTCTCGTGGGCCGGGCTCGAGAAAGCCCTGTCCGAAGCCGCAGCATGGTCGGGGCTGCAGCCGAGCCAAGTAACAGACTGTTACTTGGAAGGACAGGGGGTTGTCGTCGCGGTCGCGCCTGGCAGCGAGCTGGACTGGCCGGACACCGTGGAGATCGGAGTCGTCTGATGTGCGGTGTCTTCGGCATCCGCGCGCCCGAACGCGACGTCGCGCGACTCACCTACTTCGGGCTGATGGCGCTGCAGCACCGAGGGCAGGAGTCGGCCGGAATCGCCGTGTCCGAAGGCGGAAGGCTGACCGTGCTGCGCGACCTCGGGCTGGTGGCGCAGGTGTTCAACGAGGAGAAGCTGCACGGCCTCCCCGGCGAGCTCGCGATCGGCCACAACCGCTACTCGACCACCGGCTCGAACGCGTGGCAGAACGCGCAACCGCTCGTCCACCACGGGCGCGCGCGCACGGTGGCGCTCGGTCACAACGGCAATCTCGTCAACGCCTCAGCGCTCCGCGACGAGCTGGCTGCGAACGGCGTGAAGCTCTCGTCCACTTCCGATACGGAGCTGATCGCCGCGCTGATCGCGAACGACGAGACGCCGCTCGAGGGCGCCGTCGCCGCGGCGATGCAGCGGCTCGAAGGCGCCTACTCGATCACGGCGCTGTCGGAAGGCAAGCTCCTGGCGTTCCGGGACCCGCACGGCTTCCGGCCGCTCGTCCTCGGGCGCCTGGGCGACGACTGGGTGGTGTCGTCAGAGACCTGCGCGCTCGACCTGCTGGGCGCGTCGTTCGAGCGCGAGATCGGCCGCGGGGAGCTGCTCGTCGTCGACGAGGACGGCACGCGCTCGATGCAGTCCGTGGAGCCGGCCGGCGGAGCGCTGTGCATCTTCGAGTCGTTCTATTTCTCGCGGCCGGACTCGTACCTCGCAGGAGTCGAGACGCACGGCGCGCGTGTTCGTATGGGCGAGCAACTGGCGCGGGAGGCGCCGGTCCCGGCCGATCTCGTCCTGCCGGTGCCTGACTCCGGCACTCCCGCCGCGGTCGGTTTCGCGCGCGAGAGCGGCGCGCCGTTCAGCGAAGGGCTGATCAAGAACCGCTACGTCGGGCGGACGTTCATCCAGCCCGATCAGGGCATGCGCGAGCAGGGGATCCGGCTCAAGTTCAATCCGCTGGACGAGGTCGCCGGGAAGCGCGTGGTCGTCGTGGACGACTCGATCGTGCGCGGGAACACGACCCGTCAGATCGTGGCGATGCTGTTCGACGCGGGCGCCGCCGAGGTGCACGTGCGGATCTCGTCGCCGCCGGTCGTCGGGCCGTGCTTCTACGGGATCGACCTGCCGGACGAGCACGACCTGATCGCGGCGAGCCGCAGCGTCGACGAGGTGCGCGAGTTCATCGGAGCCACGTCGCTCGCCTACCTGTCGCTCGAGGGCCTGACCGAGGCGACCGGCCGGCCGGGTTCCGAGCTCTGTCGCGCGTGCCTCACTCGCGAGTACCCGACCCGCGTGCCGGAAGGCCGCGCGCTCGCGAAGCACCGTTTCGAGCCCGCCCGCGCGTAGCGCGCAAAGAGTTCCAGACTTTTCACGCCTGCGTCACAGCTCGGCGGCCCGGCGGGAGCTGCTCTCCCGGCGGGTGGTGGGAGGCGGGGTCAGCCCCGCCCCTCGATGGGGTGGGGTGGGGATTGGCCGGCCCGGGAAGGGCCGTGGCCGGCCGGGCTACCGGCTGGCGAGCTCCTCTCCCCGGCCGTACCGCACCGCGCGCGACGCCTGCGCCGGGTCGTGCCCCTCCTCGATCAGCCGCTGCCTTAGCTCGCTCTCGCCTGCGAGCTTGAGGAAGAGCCAGGCGATCGCGGAGATCGTCACCACGGAGTCGACGATCATCATCACGCTGCCGGCGATCCCCTGGTCGGACTGCGGCGTGATGCCCCACCGCGCCGCGTGGTCGTACGTCGAGTAGAAGACGCTCGACGACCAGAGCAGGATGTTCGCCAGCACCATGCCGACCACCCGCGCGACGACGATGTAGAGCAGTTTCGCCCCGGAGCCGAACCAGCTCGGCCCCGGCAGCGGCTCCAGCACCGCTGCCCAGAACAGCGCGCCCGCGGCGAAGAACATCGTGTGCTGGAGCGCGTGGACGACGTCGTGATGAAGCGCGGCCTCGTACAGGAAGGGCAGATGCCAGACGTACAGGTTCACGGCCCAGATCGGGAACGCGATCAGCGGATGCCCGAGTGCCCGGAGCCGCCCGATCACCGGCAGCGCAAGCAGCGGCCGCAGGATCGGCCCCGTCAGCCCCGCCACCATCAGCAGCGGCGCCACGTCGCCGATGACGATGTGCTGGATCATGTGGACGAACAGGAACTGCTTCTCGCCGAGCGCGTCGACCGGCGACGCGAGCACGAAGAAGAGCGTCGCGAGTCCGCCCCAGAAGCACCAGAGGCGCCACGGCTCGACTCGGGTGCCGCGCTCCGCGAGCGTCCGGACACGGCGGTGGTAGAGGAGGCCGATCAGCGCGAGGCTCGTGAGCTGGAGCGGATCGAACGTCCAGCTCGTCAGCGGCGAGACCGCGGCAACCACCAGGTCAGTCTAGGCCTCTAGACTCGCTTCAGGTGAGCGACGGGCACTCGTACGAGACGGCCGGCGTGTCGCTGGCGAAGGCCGTCGACGTGGTCGAGCGGCTACGCGCAGCAGTCGAGTCGACCGGCGCGCAGGGCTTCGGCGCCTTCGCCGGGCTCCACCCGCTGGACGACCGCCGGTTGCTCGCGGCATCGACCGACGGCGTGGGAACGAAGCTCACCCTCGCGCGCCGGCGAGGCCGGCTGCGTGCGTGCGGCGCCGACCTCGCGGCACACTGCATCAACGACGTGATCACGACGGGAGCCGAGCCGCTGTTCCTGCTCGACTACGTGGCCGCGGCCGATCTCGACCTCGAGCAGGTCGCGGAGCTCGTCGAAGGCGCGGCGGAGGTCTGCCGCGAGGCGGGCGTCGCCCTCATCGGCGGCGAAACGGCGGAGCTGCCCGGCATCTATCGCGACGGCGAGCTCGATTTCGCGGGCACCTGCGTCGGCATCGTCGATCGCGACGACCTGATCGACGGGTTCCGCGTCGAAGAGGGAGACGCGATCGTCGGCCTCCCCTCGAACGGGCTGCACGCCAACGGTTTCACCCTCGTCCGCCGGATCCTCGAGCAGGAGGACTACGACGGCCCCGACCTGCTCGCGCCGACCCGCCTGTATCTCGCCGACGTCCGCCGCCTGCGCGCCTCGCGCGACGTGCGCGCGCTCGCGCATGTGACCGGGGGCGGCATCTTCGTCAACCTCGAGCGCGTCCTTCCGGAAGGCCTCCACCCGAGCATCGACTGGGAAGGCTGGGAGCGCCAGCCTGTCTTCGACTGGCTCGCCCGGCACGTCGGCGAGGACGAGCTGCGCCGCGTCTTCAACCTCGGCATCGGCTACTGCGCGGTCGTGCCGGACCCCGGAGACGAGCTCGTGATCGGCCGGGTCGAGCGCGCGTGATCGGCGTCCTGGTCAGCGGCAACGGGACGAACCTGCAGGCCCTGATCGACGCGGGGCTGCCCGTCGCAGCGGTCGCCTCGAGTCGCAACGACGCCTACGCGCTCGAGCGAGCGCGCGCCGCCGGCCTCCCGACGGCGACGTTCAGCCTCGACTGCCACGAAAGCCGGGAGGAACGCGACCTCGTAATGGCCACGTGGCTCGAGGAGCACGGCGTCGAGTTCGTCGTGCTGGCCGGATACATGCAGCTGCTCACGTCGGCCTTCCTCGCCCGCTTTCCGGAGCGCATCGTCAACGTCCATCCCTCGCTGCTGCCGGAGTTCCCGGGCGCGCGGCCGATCGAGGACGCGCTCGCGGCCGGGGTCGAGACGACGGGCGTCACCGTGCATTACGTCGACAACGGCATCGACACAGGGCCCGTGATCACGCAGGAGCCGGTGCCGGTCGAGCCGCGCGACACGCTCGAGGAGCGGATCCATGCCGTGGAGCATCGGCTCCTTCCCGCCGTGGTGCGAGAGCTGTGCGCGCGCTGATCTCCGTCTACGACAAGGCCGGTGTGGCCGACTTTGCCGGGCGGCTGGCCGGGCTCGGCTGGGAGATCGTCGCCAGCGGCGGCACCGCAGCCCACCTCGAAGAGCACGGGATCGAGGTGACGAGGGTCGAGAGCCTGACCGGCTTCGCGGAGCTTCTCGGCCACCGGGTGGTGACGCTCCACCCGGCGGTGCACGGCGGCATCCTCGCCCGCCGAGACCTCGAACGCGACCTCGCCGACCTCGAGGCGCACGGGATCGAGCCGTTCGACCTCGTCTGCGTGAACCTCTATCCCTTCGATCGCGAGCCGTCGGTCGAGCTGATCGACATCGGCGGGCCGTCGCTGATCCGCGGCGCGGCCAAGAACTACGAGCATGTCGCCGCCGTTTCGAGCCCCGAGCAGTACGGGGACATGCTCGCCGAGATCGACCGTGAGGGATCGATCTCACTCGAGACGCGAAGGCGGCTCGCTGCAGATGCGTTCGCGATGACAGCCCGCTACGAGCAGTCGATCGCGCAGTGGTTCGCGGGGCGACTCGAGCTCGCATACGGCGAGAACCCGCACCAGCAGGCCTGGTTTGCCGGTGACCCCGCCGCGATCGGGGAGCAGCTGCACGGCAAGGCGCTCTCGTACAACAACCTCAACGACCTCTCAGCCGCGCGCGGGCTCCTCGCGGAGCTCGCCGGCCCGGCGTGCGTGATCGTCAAACACGCAAACCCGTGCGGCGCGGCGCTCGGCGCGACGATCGAGGACGCGTACGCGGCAGCGCTGGCGAGCGATCCCGTGTCGGCCTACGGGGGCGTCGTCGCGTTGAACCACCCCGTCTCGGCCACCCTCGCCGGGCGCCTGGCCGAGCAGTTCGTCGAGGTTCTGTCCGCCCCCGGGTACGAGGACATCTCGACGCTCCAGACGAAGCCTTCGCTGCGAATCCTCCGCGGCGGCGAAGCCGGCTCAGGCCTTCACTACCGCAGCGCTCTCGGTGGTCTGCTCGTCCAGGAGCCCGACGTCGGTTCGGACGAGCTCGAGCTCGTCTGCGGCGAGCTGTCGGACGACGACCGAGCCGACCTGCTCTTCGCCTGGACGGTGTGCAAGCACGTGACCTCGAACGCGATCGTGCTCGCGAAGGCGGGGCGCACGATCGGGATCGGCGCCGGGCAGATGAGCCGGGTGGACGCCGTGCGGATCGCGCTCGAGAAAGCCCGCGAGCATGGTCACGAGCTCGCCGGGGCGGTGATGGCCTCGGACGCGTTCTTCCCGTTCGCCGACGGGCCGAAGTTCGCGCTCGACGCCGGCGTCCGGGCGATCGTCCAGCCCGGCGGTTCGAAGCGGGACGACGAGGTAATCGAAGCCGTGCGCGAGGCCGGGGCGGCGATGGTCTTCACCGGCCGCCGGCACTTCCGGCACTAGCCCGGGTCAGTCGCCGTAGCCGTCGCCGGCTGCTTCGGCAGTGAGAGCGGTCAGCGCGGTCATCGCGTCGGCCAGCATCTCCTGGAGGTGCGCGAGATCGGTGCGGGCGGCGTCGAGCTCGGCGCGAAGCTCCGCGGTGTCGTCCGTTGCGACAGGGTCGGGCATGGGCTCGGCTGCCGGCTCGGGCTCAGGCTCAGGCTCAGGCTCGGGCTCGGCCTCTGCGACCGGCTCCGGGGCGGGCTCGGGCTCGGGTGCAAACTCCGGCTCCGGCTCCGGCTGGACCTCGAAGACAGGCTCCGGCTCGGGAGCAATCTCCGCCTCGGGCTCCGCCTCGGGCTCCAGCTCGGGCTCGGGCTCGGGCTCACGCTCGGACGGGTGCTGGTAGTCGGCCTTGATCTCCTCGAGCTCTTGCTGGAGCTCAGTGGAGCCTGCGACAGGCTCGGGCTCGACGACTTCGGGCTTCGGCTCGACCGCGAACGGCGCTTCGAATACGACCGGCTCCGCGAACTCTGCCGGCTCTTCCGACCGAGCGCCGAGCGTGACCGGCTCCGCGGCCGGTGAATCCTCCGCACCGTCCGGGCGCGAGCGCCTGTGGCGCCGCTTGATCTCGGCCCAGAGCCCGGAACCGAATCCCTCTTCCTTCGAGATCTCGACCCCGAGCTGGTCCATGAGGGCGCTCGTCAGGTCGGGGCTCGAGACGAGGCCGCGGTCGACGAGGATCTCGCCTAGACGCTTGCCCGTCGCCGCCTGCTCCGCGAGCGCGGTTTCCAGCTCTTCTTCGCTGATCAGCCCACGGCTGACGAACAACTCGCCGAGTGGGCGCCAGGGGACGCTTGCAGCTTCCACGCTGTCCTTATCGTCAGCGTGCATCCCGTACTTGAGGGATACCATCCCGCGCGTGCCGAGGGAGTATCCGACGCTGCTCGACCTCATCGGCCGCACTCCGGTCGTGCGCTTGCAGAAGATCGGCGCCGAGCTCGGCTGCACACTGCTCGCGAAGCTCGAATACCTCAATCCGGGGGGCTCGAACAAGGACCGGATCGGGCTGCGGATGGTCGAGGTCGCGGAGCGGGAAGGCGAGCTCCGGCCGGGCGGCACGATCGTCGAGCCGACCTCGGGCAACACCGGCGTCGGGCTCGCGCTGGCCGCGGCCATCAAGGGCTACCGGATGATCATGGTGCTGCCCGACAAGGTGGCGCCGGAGAAGATCTCGCTCCTGCGCGCGTTCGGCGCCGAAGTCGTGATCTGCCCGACGGCCGTCGACCCGGATTCGCCGGAGAGCTACTACTCCGTCTCCGACCGCCTCGCCGAGGAGATCCCCGGCGCGTACAAGCCGGACCAGTACTCGAACCAGGACAACCCGGCAGCCCACTACGAGACGACCGGCCCGGAGATCTGGGAGCAGACCGGCGGCGAGATCGACGCGGTCGTGATCTCGGTCGGCACCGGCGGCTCGATTACCGGCGCCGGGCGCTACCTGAAGGAACAGAACCCCGACCTGCTGATCGTCGGCGCCGACCCAGAGGGCTCGATCTACTCGGGCACCGACGTCCATCCGTATCTCGTCGAGGGCATCGGCAAGGACACGTTCCCGGAGACGTTCGACCCGTCCGTGGTGGACGAGTACGTTCGCGTCTCCGACCGCGACTCGTTCCTGGTCACCCGGCGGCTCGCGCGGGAAGAGGGCATCCTCGCCGGCGGCTCGGGCGGGACGTCCGTGCACGCGATGCTCGAGACCGCGCGCCGGCACGGGCCCGGGAAGACGATCCTCACCACGATCCCCGACGGCGGCCGCGGCTATCTCTCCAAGGTCTTCGACGACAACTGGATGCTCGAGCACGGATTTCTCGAGCGCCGCGGCCCGGGGCCGAGGATCGCCGAGGTGCTCGCCTACAAGAGCTCGGCGAACGGCGGGCTGCCGAACCTCGTCGTCTGCGACGCCCACGAGAAGATCGGTGCCGCGATCGAGTTGATGCAGCGCTACGGCATCTCGCAGCTTCCCGTCGTGCGGCACGAGCCGGTCGACTCGCTCGCAGACGTGATCGGCTCCCTGAACGAGCGCGGGCTCCTCGACCGCGTCTTCCGACAGCCGGACTCGCTCGGCGAAGACGTCGCCGCGGCGATGGGGCCGCCGCTACCCGCCGTCGACGCCACGACGCCGGTCGACGAGGTGTTCGCCGACCTGAGCGGCGGCGGCGCAGCGGTCGTGGTCGTCCGCGACGGCAAGCCGCTCGCCGTGCTGACGCGCTCAGACCTGCTCGAGTACCTCGCGCACGCCAGCTAGGCGCGCGGCCGCGCGTCGACGCGGTGGATCCAGGCCTCCAGCCGGGGGTGCGTGTCGCCGAGCGGCTGGTACTCGCTCAGCACCCGGTGGAACACGTCGCTGTCGTCGTCCGCCGGCGGCAGCACCGCGTACTTCAGGAACGGAAACGCGATGCAGTCGGCGGCGGAGAAGTCCTCGCCGAGCAGGTGGCCGCGGTCCTCGAGCAGGCGCTCGAACAGTTCGACCCAGGCCGCCATCTGCCCGCCCCACTCCGCGATCTTCTTCTGGCTCGGCCGCGGCTTCTCGAGCTCGGCGGCGATCGCGTTCGGCGGCACCTTCCAGACCCCGTTGAACCAGTCGACGAAGACTTCCATCTCGGCCCGCGGCGCCGTGTCCTCCGGGTAGAGCGGCCGCTGCGGATAACGCTCCTCCAGGTGCTCGAGGATCCGCGTCGAGTCGGCGACGACCTCGTCCCCGTCGACGAGGACCGGCACGAGCGGCTGCTTGCTGATCTTCCGCACGGGTGCGCGGTCCGCTTCGTCGACCCAGACCGATTCCGCCTCCAGGCCCTTGTGCGCGAGCGCGAGCGCGACCCGCTCGACGTTCGTGGAGTGGGGAATCCGGTAGAGACGAAGCATCGGCGCGGAGCCTAACGGTGTGGCCAGCCGCACCTCCAAACGCAGGCTGACACCAGGAACGTCCCGGCCTTCCGGTGCGACCGTATGAGGGTCACCGAGCTCGAAAAGGAGGAGTCATGTTGGCAACCAGAGAGATCGTCCTTCCCGCGGAGTTTCGCCCAGAGCCCGACCTGTCGGAGTCGTACAGCCGGGTCGTGGAAGCGTCCGCTCCGGCCGTGCAGGCGGCGGCCGGCGGGTTCGACCTCGTCGGCCCGCTGGTCGACGGCCTGATCGCGATCGGCGTCGCCGAGCACATCGGCACGCCGTGCCGCGACGGCCTCGTCTGGCGCTTCGGCGGATCCGAGAGCGGCCGCGTCAAGATCGCGTGGCGCGTCTCCGTCGCCCCGGAGACAGACGAGACGTCGCTCGTCACGCTCGCGCTGCAGGCGACAGCGAGCGACGAGCGCTCGAGGGAGCGGCTCTACGAGGCCTGGACCGTCCTCGGACCGGTTGCAGAGCTGCAAGCGAAGCGCGTCCTGCACCGGATCGAGGCGCTCGCCGAGGAGGCTGTGGAGGATCCGTTCGAAGAGCCGAGCGCCCCCAGGCTGCGCGTGATCAGTTGACGGCGATGAGCCACATCACGACCGTCGCCGCGAGAGCGGCCGCGACTGCCGTGGGAACCAGCACCCGCGTGTGCGGCCGCTCCCCGGTGAGCTCGCCGGCGATCGCCGTGGCAACCGAGCCCCGCGGAACGGCGAGCGCACCGACGGACAACCCGATCAGCGCCGCGTAGGCCGCCGGGCCGGCGGTCAGTCCCGCCGCGACGATCGCGCTCGCAGGCAGGTTGTTGGCGAGCGCCGCCAGGGCGGAAGCGGCGAGCGCCACGGCGAGCAGGCCCGGCAAGCCGTCGCTGCCGAGAGCCGGATGCCCGAGCGGCGTGAGCGCGACGAGGAGCGCGACGATCTGGACGGCCAGCCGTACGACGCCGACCAGCCCAGGGTGCGCCTGGGCCGACGCGGGGGTGCCGGGGCCGCCGCCGATGGGCCGCGCCAGGACGCCGCGCTCGCGCCGGGCCACGGCTGCCGCGCAGAGGACTGCCGCGAGGACGCCCGGGAGCAGCATCGTCCTCGTCTCCTGGCCCAGCGAAAGCCCGAGCCGCTCGATCACGACCAGGTTCGTCGGGTTCCCCTCCGGCAGCGCGAGCGAGAAGGCGTTTGCGACCGCGACCGTTCCGAGGACGAGCGGACGGAGGGGCGCACCGAAGCGGCGATGGAGCTCGACGAGCACCGGGGCCATCACGACCACCGCGCCGTCGAGCGTGACCGCGGCCGTGAGGAGCGCCGTCCCGGCGCAGACGAGGGCGAACAGCCGCCAAGCGCTGCCGCCGGCTGTCGCCGACAGCCGGGCAGCCGCCCAGTGCGCGAAGCCGAGACGCACGGCCAGGCCGGAAAGCCCCAGCGCGACCGCGAGCAGCGCCACTGTGGGCGCGACGGCACGGAGGGCAAGACCGATCGCAGACGCGTTGACCAGCAGCGCCAGAGACGCTGCCGAGGAGGTCGCCGCCCACGATCGCGGCCTCACCGCGACGAGCACGACGACGATCCCTGCGATGATCCAGTGGAGAATCATCCTTAACAGTTAAGGATACTTATCTAATGCCGCGACCCCGAGCCTCGAGAGCGCCCGTCGACGAGCTCGTCGGTGCGGCAGCCGTCACCGCGCGCTGGGCCGAGCGCGTGCTGGCAGCTCACGAGCCGCCGCTCACGCTCACCCAGTTTCTCGCCTTGCGCTCGATCGGCCGTGAGCGGGTGACGGCCGCCGATCTGGCTCGCCGCGCCGGCGTCTCAGGCCCGGCGGCTTCTCAGCTCGTCTCGGCAGTCGAGCAAGCCGGCTGGATCGCGCGGACGCCGCTCCCGCACGACCGGCGAAGCCACGAACTCGCGCTCACGGAGTCGGGCGCCCGGGTCCTCGCGACGTCGACCCGGACGCTCGGCGACCGCCTCGGTCCTCTCCTGGCCGAGCTCCCGCCTCCGGAGCTCCACGCGCTCGAGCGCTCGCTGCCCCTGATCGAGGCGACGCTCGGAGGCAATCCGCCTCCCAGGCGCCCCCGGCCGCCGCATCCGCCGGAAGGCCCCCGACCGGGGCGGCGTTGACCCCAGCGTGGAGACCGTTTCGCTCACGCAGCTCCGCCGCTACATCGTCGCGCACCAGGGCTTCGCCACCCGTCCGCGCACGTCCCGGAAGGACGACGTCGCCGCGACTGTCCGCATGCTCGGCTGCGTGCAGCTCGACTCGATCTCGACCGTCGACCGCGCGCACCGGCTCACGCTGACGGCGCGGCTCGGCCGCTATCCCGTCGGCTCGGTGTCCCGGCTGCTCGGCGAGGCCAAGATCTTCGAGTACTGGGCGCACGAGGCGTGCCTGCTGCCGACCGAGGACTGGCCGTTGTTCAAGCGGCGGATGGAGGAGCTGAGCGACCGGCACTGGTGGGGCCGCAAGCGGCAGGATCGCGAGACCGAGCAGCACGTGCTCGAGGCGATCCGCGAGCGCGGCGCCCTGCCGTCACGCGCGTTCGAGGGGAAAGGGCCGATGCCGGGCGAGATGTGGAACTGGAAGCCGGCGAAGCGGGCGCTCGAGCACCTGTTCGCCGCCGGCGAAGTCGTCGTCTCCGGGCGCGAAGGCTTCCAGCGGCTCTACGACCTGCCCGAGCGCGTGATCCCCCAGCGCTACCTCGACGCGCCGGTGCCGTCCGAGGACGCGTTCCGGCGCGGCTACGCGCTGCGCGCTGTCCAAGGCCGTGGCGCCCTCACCGAGGCTGCGATCGCCGAGCACTGCCGGCTCCCGGGCGGCGGCAAGGGGATGCAGCCGGTGGTCGACCGGCTCGTGGAGGACGGCGAGGTTCGTCGGGTCGCGGTCGCGGACGGCGGCCCGCCCGTCGTCGTCGCCGCGACGGCGGAGGTCGACGGCAACCCGCCCAAGGCCGGCGTCCTGCTCTCGCCGTTCGACAACATGCTCTGGGACCGCAACTTCGTGGAGCGCATCTTCGGCTTCCGGCACGTGATCGAGGTCTACAAGCG
>Ga0070741_10009874_pt1 | contig 18292 bp, 18 predicted proteins | sample Coa_R1_4_FD_66440 | JGI IMG/M metagenome (GOLD analysis project Ga0070741, IMG submission 66440) | Surface soil microbial communities from Centralia Pennsylvania, which are recovering from an underground coalmine fire - Coalmine... | ecosystem: Environmental > Terrestrial > Soil > Unclassified ...
GTCGCCGTGCCGATCCCGATCGATCAGCGTAATGCTGTCTTCTCCGACACCTACACAATCGGTCCTGCGACAATCAACGAATTTCGCCTGGGATTCAACCGCCGCCGCTACACGCGGGCTTCGAATACAATCGGCCAGGGCTGGGCCCGGCAGCTTGGAATCCCGAACGTCAACGACGAAACATTTCCGATCTTTGTGGATTCGAGTGGCACCGCCGGAACGGGATTCTATGGCTTAACTCCTTCCGCGATCGGGGCTGCTAACAACACGCTCGGCAAGTCTCAGGAGATCGGCGAGGACTTCACCATCCAGGATAATTTCACCAGGGTGGTAAACCGCCACACGTTGAAGTTTGGCTGGGAGACAATCCGGACCCGGTATAATTCGCTCGTCGAGGCATCGCCCTCAGGTATTTATCGTTTCGGTGGCACAGATTTTCCGTTCCGTCCTAACACGGGCAACTCGTTCGCCGGGTTCCTGCTCGGCTCGGTTACGCAGGCCACGTTCACGCGCGCTATTAATACGTGGCTCCCGCGCTGGTGGTCGCACGCCTGGTATGTCCAGGATGACTTCAAGCTGGCCCGAACGGTTACCGTGAACGTGGGTTTGCGGTGGAGCTATGAGTCGCCGTTCTCGACCAAGTACGGCATACAATCGCAGTTCGATCCCAATGCCGTCGATCCTCTCACCGGAAGGCGGGGCGCAATCACTCACCCCAAAGGGCAGCTCGCTTCCAAGGACCTGAACAACTTTCAGCCGCGCTTGGGCCTTGCCTGGCAGATCCGCCCCAGCTTCGTGTTCCGGTCCAGCTTCGGCATGATCACACAGGACCTGCTGACCAACGGGCTAAACCAGAACTTCGAAGAATACTTCGCTACTGCTTCGGTGCAGCCGCTCCCGGGAGACCCGCGCATTGCGTTCAAGCTGAGCCAGGGTCCCGGCGCCGTCAATTTCAATATCAATCCGGACGGCAGCGTGCCTTTCGTTGGAACTAACTACAGCAGCCGCAGCGCATCCTGGTACGACCCTCACATGCGACTCCCCTATATCATGAACTGGTCCGGAGGCTTTCAGTGGAATTTCACGCAGAACTGGATGCTTGAAATGTTATACCAGGGCTCAGCCGGAGTCGGACTCCTGAATAACTGGGACATAAACCAGATTCCGCTGGACATCTCTCGGGATCCCGCGGAACTGCGCCGCATTCAGAATGCCAGCCAGAGCTTCAGACCTTACCCGCAACTGGGAGCGATCCAGCACTACTCCAACTACGGCCACAGCACGTATCACGGGGCCACCTGGCGCATTGAGAAACGCTACTCGCAAGGGCTCGTGCTGAACGCCTTTTATACTTTTTCGAAGAGCATCAATAATGGCGATAACGACGGCGAGATGAGCGGAGTTACTTTTTACAACCGCTCACTTGAGAAGGGCCGCGCTAACTACGATATCTCGCACCGGTTCGTTGGCGTGGTGACTTACGAGTTGCCCGTAGGAAAAGGCCGCCGGTTCATGAACCGAGGCGGCATTCTCAATCAAGTGTTCGGCGGCTGGAACCTCGCCGGGACGCAAACGTTCCAGTCGGGACCGCCGTTTACGGTAACCTTTACGAACAGCCCGTTTCTGTATCTGCCTGGCGTTCTGCGCCCCAGCGCGGTTATAGGGGTCGATCCCGTTACACCGGACTGGAGCATCGGCCCCAATCGCTTCCCCACGGCGGCGCAGGTCCCGTACCTGAACGCCAATGCCTTCGCTTACCCGGCCGAGTTTACTCCGGGAACGCTTGGCCGCAATACCATCGAAGCGCCCGGCCTCACCTGGACCCAGCTTTCCCTTTCGAAGGAGTGGAAGATTTTCGAGCGCGCCCGCTTCATTCTCCGCTGGGATATGAATAATCCACTGAAGGAGCCGAATTTCGGCACTCCTAATGCGGTTTACAATCGCAGCAATCTGGCCAACTTCGGCCGTGTGGGCACGGCGACTCGCGGCAGCTTCTCAGATATCGGCACGGCCCGGTTCAATCAGGCGCTTGTTCTAAGGTTGGAGTGGTGATTTCGCATCTATTGTAATTTGACTTGTTCTCGGCCGTTCCGATATCCTGTAAGTTTCTGGTAGAGGCGCGGCGGTCATGAGTAACCGGGCCGGCATTTCCGATTGAGCTTCGGAGACCTGGTGAAAGGGACCGGCAGTATCCGCCGAAACCGGCGCGGCGAGCTCAACGCCTGGCGGTTGGGGGGTCAGGCTAATACCTGCCCACTGTCACCCGTTCCTCGGGCGGGTGGAGCGCTATCGGGAAAGTGCGGACAGCCTGCCTGTTTCTCCGCGCTTCTCTCCTTCCGCTTCTCTCCCCGTAGACGATCGATATATGAACGTATTCGAGTTAACGCGCGCGCTGGTTGACATCGAGTCCATCACCGGGAACGAAGAGCGAGTCGGCATCTATCTTGCCGACTATCTTTCGCGGCTCGCTGCGCGTTACGGCGGCCGGGTGGAGCGAATGGAAGTCGAGCCGCAGCGCTTCAATGTTCTTGCGTTTTGGGACGAACCGCCCGTGGTGACCCTTTCCACGCACATGGACACCGTCCCGCCCTTCTTTCCGGCGTGCGAAGATGACGAATTCATCTGGGGCCGCGCTGCCGCGGATACCAAGGGCATCATCGCATCGATGATCAAGGCTGCCGAGGCGCTGCTCGAAAGCGGAGAGCGCCGCGTCGCGCTGCTGTTCGTGGTCGGCGAGGAGCGCAACAGCGCCGGGGCTTACTGTGCCGCGAAGGCGCCGCGCGGTTCGCGCTATCTGGTTAATGGCGAGCCTACCGAAAACAAGCTGGCTCTCGGTTCCAAGGGCGCGCTTCGCTACGAGATCGTGGCCAGCGGCCGTATGGCGCATTCGGCATACCCGGAGCTTGGAGACTCCGCAATTCACAAGCTGCTCGACGCGCTCGCAGCGTTGCGGCGTATTCCTCTGCCTCACGATGATCTGCTGGGACCGAGCACACTGAATATTGGAACGATCTCGGGCGGACGCGCGCCAAACATTGTGCCGGACGAGGCGCGTGCGGAGATCATGATCCGCCTGGTTGGCGACTCCGCCGCTACCAAGCGGGCTATTACACAAGCCGTGAACGGCCGCGCCCAAGTCATCGAGGTTCTCGAAATTCCCGCTCTGCGGTTGACGGCGGTCCCCGGCCTCGAAACCACCGTGGTAGCCTACACAACCGATATCCCTGCTTTCGGGACAGCCTGGGGCCGTCCGCTGCTGATCGGGCCCGGCTCCATACACGTCGCCCATACCCTCGAAGAGCGCGTTCCCAAGCGCCAGTTGCTGGACGCCGTGGAAATTTATCAAAAGATCGTGAGACAGCTATGCAACCAAGAATCGAAGTAGGCATCCTTGGCGCGACCGGCATGGTCGGCCAGCATTTCATTAAGTTCCTGCAGGACCACCCTTGGTTTGCGATCAAGTGGCTGGGAGCGAGCGACCGCTCGGCAGGCAAGAAATACAAGGATGCAGCGCCTTGGCATCTCGGCGGCCTCACGCCCGATTCTGTCGCCGACCTGATCGTTGAGGAGTCCAAGCCCGGCAATGCGCCGCGCCTGTTGTTTTCCGCGATGGATGCCTCCGTCGCTACTGAGATTGAACAGGCTTTTGCCCATGCCGGCCACGTCGTCGTGTCCAACTCACGGAACCACCGCATGGAGCGCGACGTGCCATTGCTCGTTCCCGAGATCAACCCCGACCACCTGAAGCTCATTCCGGGCCAGCAGCGCCAGCGCGGTTGGAAAGGCCAGATCGTTACGAATCCGAACTGCTCGACCGTTGTGTTGACGATGGGACTTGCGCCATTGAAGCCCTTCGGCATCGTTCGCGTGGTGGCGACCACGCTGCAAGCAATCTCGGGAGCGGGTTACCCCGGTGTCCCTTCCATGGACATCAGCGCCAACGTCATTCCGTTTATCGGCGGCGAAGAAGAGAAGATGCAGCAGGAGACCCAAAAAATTCTCGGCGATTTTCGCGGCGACCATATCGAGCCGCTGTCCGCGCGGGTAAGCGCTCACTGCAACCGCGTCCCCGTTGTGGACGGCCATACGGTGACTGTTTCCGTGGAGCTCTCCTCGAAGCCGGCCGAGGCCGATCTCCGCCGGGCATTCTCGGAATTTCGCAGCGTTCCGCAAGAGCGAAAGCTACCGAGCGCGCCGGCCCGTCCGGTCATCTACATGGAGGAGGCGAACCGTCCGCAGCCCCGCAAAGACGTACAGAGAGAGCGCGGCATGGCTGCGTTCATCGGGAGATTGCGTCCGTGTCCGGTGCTCGACTACAAGTTTGTGGCGCTGGGGCACAACACCGTGCGCGGCGCAGCCGGAGCGGCCGTGCTTAATGCCGAGTTGATGCATTCGGAGGGTATGCTCGACTAATGATCGTTATGAAGTTCGGCGGCACCTCGGTGGAATCGGCTGCTGCCATCGAGCGGGTCGCCTCTATTGTCAAAGCGCGCGCAGATCGCAAGCCTGTCGTGGTCGTTTCCGCAATGGGAAAGACCACGAACAAGCTTCTGGCCATCGCGTCAGCCGCGGTCGAAGGCCGGCGCGAAGAGTACATCCGGCAGATCCATGATTTGCGGGATTTCCATTCGCGTGAGGCGCGGCAGGTGGTGCCGCTATCGGAGCGGGCCGATCTTGATCGGACGCTCGATGATCATTTTCAGGAGTTGACCGAGTTGGTCAAAGGCTTGGCCGTGCTGGGCGAGCTGACCCCGCGCTCGATCGATGCCATCTCGAGCTACGGCGAGCGGCTCTCCAGCTACGTGGCCGCCCAGGCTTTTCGTCACTTCGGCATGTCCGCCGCGCATCTGGATTCCCGCCGCGTCATTGTTACGGACCGCCGCCATACCCAGGCGGCTCCGCTGTATGCACAGACCTACGCGAGGCTCGCATCGGTCATCCCGGCGCTTGCGGAAACCCATATCGTCGTTATGGGCGGCTTCATCGGCGCCACTGAAGACGGCGTCACAACTACGCTGGGCCGAGGCGGCTCTGATTTCACCGCATCTATTGTGGGCGCCGGCATTGGGGCCGAAGAAATTCAGATCTGGACCGATGTCGACGGCATGCTTACAGCCGATCCCACGATCTTGGCCGGCGGGCATCGTGTCAAGACGATCTCGTTTGCCGAGGCTGCGGAACTGGCCTATTTCGGCGCTAAGGTGCTGCATCCGGCCACTGTGCTGCCAGCGGTCGAAAAGAACATTCCGGTGCTCATTCTGAACTCGCGGCGGCCGCACCTAGATGGCACGCGGATCGTCGCGCAGTCCGTACCTTGTGGCAACGTCGTCAAGTCTATAGCCTGCAAGCGAAAGATCACGCTTGTCAATGTGCATTCCACGCGCATGCTGATGGCGCACGGTTTTCTGCGGCGCATATTCGAGGTGTTTGACCGCTATGAAACGCCCGTCGATATGGTCGCAACCGCCGAGGTCAGCGTTTCGCTCACGATCGACAACACGCGCCACCTCGATGTGATTTGTGAAGAGTTGCGCCAGTTCTCGGAGGTCAGTGTCGAGAAAGATCAGGCCATCGTCTGCCTTGTGGGCGACAACATCCGCTTCACGCCGGGTGTCGCGATGCGGGTTTTCGGCGCGCTCGATGGAATCAACATCCGGATGATCTCGCAAGGCGCTTCGCTTGTGAACATCAGCTTTGTCGTCGCTGAGCGCGATCTCGTTCCCACGGTGGAAAGCCTGCACCGCGAATTCTTTGCGGAGCTCGATCCTGATGTATTCGAGCCGAATGGAGCCGCCGTTGCCGTCTGAGTCCAGTCGCTTAGCCATCGTCGGCTACGGGAAAATGGGGCGGCTGATCGAACAGCTTGCTCCGGAGCAGGGCTTCACCGTCGCATTGCGGCTGGATGAGTTCAATAACAGCCGCTTCGAAGGCATTACGGCGGAGAACTTCCGCGGCGTGGAAGTCGCCGTCGATTTCTCAATTCCGTCCGTTGTCGCCGAGAATGTGAGCCGCATCTCTGCTCTGGGTGTCAACATTGTGGTGGGCACCACGGGCTGGCTCGATCAGTTGCCGCGCGTGCGGGAGGCCGTCGAGAAGGCCGGCACGGGGCTGGTGTGGAGCCCGAATTATTCGATCGGCGTGAACGCGTTCTTCCGGCTGGCGGCTGAAGCCGCGCGTCTCCTTGCCAATGAGGCTGCTTACGGGGCCTGGGCCTACGAGATCCACCATTCCACAAAAAAGGACGCGCCGTCGGGTACACTACTCAAGTTGGTCGAGGAAATGAAGAACGCCGGCTATGCGCGGCCGATTGACGTCAGCTCCAACCGCGCCGGCGCGCATCCGGGCATGCATGAGATCGGGTTTGATTCCGCGGCCGATACGATCACCATCCGGCATACGGCTCGAAGCCGGGAGGGATTTGCGCGCGGAGCTCTCAAAGCCGCGCGCTGGATTGTCGGCAAGCGAGGTTTTTACGAGTTCGCGGATATCGTGTTCAGTTGATTCGGGAGGTGGTACATGTTTACAGGATGCGGGACGGCGCTTGTAACCCCGTTCCGCCGCGATCTTTCGCTCGATGAAGATACGCTCCGGAGACTGCTCCGGCGCCAGATCGAAGCCGGCATCAACTTTCTGGTGCCCTGCGGCACTACTGGCGAAAGTCCCACGCTCACACGCGCCGAGCATCTGCGCGTTATGGAGATCACGCTCGAAGAGGCTAAGGGCAAAGTTCCGGTCTTAGGAGGCGCCGGCGGCTACAATACCAGCGAAGTCATCGAGCTGGCCCGCGAGCTAGAGCACTTGGGCGTGGACGGCATTCTCTCCGTAACGCCTTACTATAATAAGCCCCCACAGGAAGGCCTCTACCAGCACTATAAGGCCATTGCCTCCGCCGTCCGTCTCCCCATCGTCGTCTACAGCGTGCAGGGACGCACGGGCGTGAATGTCGAGCCGGCTACACTTGCGCGTCTCGCGGGCATCGACAACATCGTGGGTGTGAAGGAGGCGAGCGGCAATATCGCGCAGATGGCCGACGTGATTTATCAGGTGCCCGAGCGCTTTACCGTGCTTTCGGGCGATGATGCCATCACGCTGCCGCTCATGGCGCTCGGAGGCCGTGGAATCATCTCCGTGGTCTCGAACGAAATCCCCGCGGAAATGACGGAACTTGCTCAGGCCTGCTTGCGTGGAGATTTTGCCCGCGCCCGCGCGCTGCAGCGCCGTTATCTGCCGCTGATGGAGATTAATTTTGTCGAATCGAATCCCATTCCTGTTAAGGCCGCGATGGGTCTGATGGGTTTGCTCGAACCCGTCTATCGTCTTCCTCTCGTCCCCCCCAGGCCCGACAACCTGGCGAAGATTGAGAAGGTGCTCGACTCTGTGGGGCTTCTGGCCGGCCGGAGGGTGCCTGTTGCAAGCTGACATCGAGTCGCTATTCGACAGCAAGCCGGAACGCTACGACGAATCCCATTTCGAGCTGTTTTACCGCTTCAAAACCGCGCTCAACAACGGAGAAGTACGCGCGGCCGAGCCCGATCCGTCGCTTCCCGCCGGCTGGCGCGTGAATGGCTGGGTGAAGAAGGGCATTCTGCTGGGATTCCGCATGGGCACGGTTGTAGATATGTCGGCCGATGCGGCGCGCCTCCCGTTCTTCGATAAATCTACATATCCGGTGAAGTATCTCACGGCAGCCAGCGGCGTGCGCGTGGTTCCGGGCGGCTCGAGCATCCGGGATGGCTGCTACTTGGGAAAAGGCGTCACTTGCATGCCTCCCATGTACATCAACGTGGGCGCGTATATCGGCAACGGCACCATGATCGATTCGCATGCGCTGATCGGTAGTTGTGCCCAGATCGGCGAGAACTGCCACATCTCGGCGGCGGCACAGATTGGCGGCGTGCTCGAACCGGTGGGAGCGCTTCCTGTAATCGTCGAAGACGAGGTGCTGGTTGGCGGCAACTGCGGCGTCTATGAAGGCACTGTCATCAAAAAGCGCGCCGTTCTCGGCACCGGCACTATTCTGAACCGTTCTACTCCTGTTTATGATCTGATTCGCAACCAGGTCTACAGGGCCACCGATACCGAGCCGCTCGTCATCCCCGAACAGGCCGTGCTGATACCCGGCACTCGCGCTGTCTCAAGTGGTCCCGGCAAAGAATGGGGCATATCCGTCTACACGCCCTTGATCGTAAAATATCGGGACGATCGCACCGACGCAAAGATTCAGCTTGAAGATCTGCTGAGATAGATTCATGGCATTTACGCTCGCATCCAAGGTAGCCCTGGTGACCGGGGCCGGGCGTGGTATCGGCCGCGCCATTGCGGAGAAGCTTGCCGGCTCAGGCGCGGCCGTCATGGTCAACGATCTTGATCCCGACCCAGCATCGGCGACCGAAGCCGCTATCCGCGATGCAGGCGGGCGTTGCACCTCGCTTGCCGGCGATGTGACGCACGCCAAGTTTCCGCAGCAGTTGGTGAATGCAACCCTGGAGTACTTCGGTGGCCTCGACATCATCGTGAACAACGCCGGGTACACCTGGGATAATGTCATTCAGAAAACCTCCGACGAGCAGTTTCAAGCCATGCTCGATATCCACATCGTGGCGCCGTTTCGTATCCTCCGCGCCGCCTCGACGCACATTCGCGAATCTGCAAAAAAGGAAATTGCCGAAGGACGGCGCGTCATGCGAAAGGTGGTCAATATCACCTCGATCGCAGGCACGGACGGCAATGCGGGGCAGGTCGGGTATTCGTCGGGAAAAGCAGGTGTTATCGGCCTCACCCGAACACTGGCAAAAGAATGGGGCCGCTACAACGTCAACGTGAACGCCGTCGGCTTCGGCTTGATCCAGACCCGGCTTACGCAACCGCTCACACAGGAGGGCGCTTCGATTGAAGTGCAGGGCCGCACGATTGCTGTCGGCGTGCAGCCTAAGGTGCTCGATTCCGTCAAAGCTCTGTGCCCGCTCGGCCGCGCCGGAACGGCGGAAGAAGCGGCCGGGGCCGTGCTGTTTTTCTGCTCGCCGCTTTCCGATTACGTTACCGGTGAAGTGCTGATCTGCGGCGGCGGCATGCATTTCTAACCAGTCCATGGGCTGCGTGCTTCTCGTGGACGACGATGCGGAGCAGCTTGCCATCCGTAAGTTGCTTCTCGCAGGCTCCGGCCACCAGGTCGAAACCGCGCAAACACTGCCCGAAGCCATTCGCATGCTGGGAGCATTACAGCCAGGTGTGCTGATTATGGATCTGTGCATGCCGACGCTCGAAGACGGCGTCGCTCTGATCCGCAGCGTCGAGGAGCAAAAGCTCGAAACGAAAATCATCGTGCTCTCCGGCTGGCCTTCCAATCTCTCCGGTCTTCCCGAGCGAAGCCGTGTCTCCCATGTTTTCGCGAAGCCGTTCCGTACGGAACTTCTGCTGAAAGCGATCCGGGAACTGCTGCTCGTTGTGGTAGTAGTCGTGCTTTGTTCCGCCCGCCTGCGGGCTGAAAACTTTCGCTTTTCCGTTTCCCGCGATGCCGAGGTTGTAGCCGATCTCGAGATGTCATCTCCCGGTTCCGACTGGTCCCAGTCCGGCCGCGAGGCAGCAATGGCGGCCCTTACGTTGGACAGTCTGCCGACTCAGCACGTGATGTTGTTCGCAGGCGAAGACCGCTATACCTATTCGGTTTTTCTGGGAATGCTTCCCGCCGGCGCCCATGAGCTTCGTATCGACAGGCATGTTCAGTACTCAGCCGTCGGCTCGGGACTGAAAGTCTGGGCGGCGCGTTTTCGGCCATATTCGCCTGGAGATCCTTACCATGACGCGCTCGCTCACGCACCCGTGCTTTTCGCCCGAGCTGATAGTGTCGGGCGCTTCAGCGACGTGCCGCTAATCGCCTACTGCGAGCGGCTGACTGAGAACGGGCGCAACCTGCTTCAGTACACCGTGATCTTTTCCAATGAAGATGGCGGCACATCTACGCGAGCCCTGATGGCGCGCTGGGGACGCACCAGCGATATTGAATACATCTACCGCGCCTGGCTCGGTTCTCCCGGCGAGCAGCGCGCCACGATCCAGGCGAGCGGCCACGAAGAGATCGAGTTTCGGGGGCGCCGCGACGGCTCGCATCCGCTACTGACCGTCTCTACGCGGAACAATATGGTTGCGCCTGAGGGATCGTCGCCGGTGCGGTATCAGCTTGCCCCGCTGCTCATTGATCTGGTGGCTCACTCGCGCGAGCAGGTCATGGACGAACATCCGGTGACCTACCGGGTAATGGCGCAGGAGCTGGCGCGTGAGTCAAAGTTGAGAGACTTTGCAATGGTGGACGGCGAAAAGGTGAGTGATCCTCGCAATTATTTGTACGTGGAAGGGAAGGTTGCGAACCGGAATTCCGCCATCGCTGCCGCGGTGCGGCTGAAGGGAGAGCCGTTCTGCCGCTTTTCGCATTTGGGGCGCATCGACTATGCCATCGAGCGCAGCGGTTGGTTCCGCACGACGGTTGAGCTACCGCCCAGGACTACAAAGGATGCCATTGCGACGATCGGCTTCGAGTGCCTTGTCGCGCCAGCACAACCTCTTCCGCCATCGGGAGTTTGCACTCTCGAGGCGGTCTCGAAAATTTTTCTGCTTGATGATCAGTATCGGCCAGGACCGGTCTTCTGGCGGCACACGGAGCCCGTTACTATTCCCGCCGGAGAAGCGTGGCTCACGGAGCCAGTTTCCGGGCTCGCTGGTAATCCTCAATGAGCTTCCGCGTTACTTTGTCGGCAACATCGGCGCTGGAACCCCGGAACTTCGCGCCGAGGCTCTCCTGCGTAGTGGACCAGATCACGTCGCCATCCTTGTTCACGAGCCGGACAGCCGCAGTCGCCTCGTGCCGCCGCTCGGAGCTGTGCATGGACTCGTTCTGTCCTACGCTGGCGCCCGCATAACGGCCTGTTGTGGTTTTCGAGTTACGGCCCGATCCGGCATCCGCGCGGGCATTGATACTTTCACTCGAATTGTGGACTTCGTTGTAGACGAGGTCTTCGGCCGAACCGCGCAGGATCGCGTCGGCGCGGTCCTGATTCTCTGTAATCAGAAACAGCTTGGAATTCTGCAAGCTGCTTATAATCATGTCACGAATCTGGCCGGCTGTTTCGCCTCCTGACAGGCGGTCGACGAAAACCCGCCGCACTTGGAGCAGTTGCCGCAACGTGCTCTGTTCCGCGTCCACTCTGTCGGCAGCGGCTGGCGCCTGCGCTGCGGCGAGGGCATAGATGCCCAAAGTTAACGCAATCAGTTTCATCCTCGCGTCTTCCGGGCCTCGTCGTCCTGAAATTCGACCTTGCGGCCGGACTTGGCTTCGAGCGACGCCAGCATCGCCCGCACGTCGTCCTTATCCACACGGAACACCAGCGCCTGCTGCTTGCCGTCGTTATCCGTATAACCGACAGTAACGAAATGCTTCCGCGTCTTGCTCAGCAGCAGCAGGGGCGAAACAAGGATCGCACCGGCATAGCGCCGGCCCACGCGCTGGCCGTATTCGAGCGTGTTGATGCGCTCGAAGGGGATCTCCATCGAGATTCCCTTACACTGAAAAATCATTGCCTGCTCGCCAGTTACGATAATGTGCCCGCTCGTGCCGTTGGCCAGATCGGCTACGGTTCCGCCTATCAGCTCCGCTCTCGCACCGCGGTTAGCTGCGGGGACCGGCGCGGTCCACAAAGCAATTACCAAGAGAAAAGCACACGCACCCTTTGTCATTTGTCTCTGCTTATTCACTACAGTGGAGAAGCAGAGCCGAGCGTCTCAGTTTTATGTGAATTGAAGAGCCCCGGTCCGGCTCAGCCCTTCCCAGACGTATGCCGAAAACTTCCGAATCGTGACGAATCCCAGGCTCTCATACAAACGGATTGCTTCGGTATTGGAAGCAGTGACCGTGAGACTGGTCTCGCGAGCCCCGGCATCTCGCAGTGCGGCAAGAGACCGGCAAAGCAGATCGAACCCTAAACCCATGCCCCGTGCTTCTGGAGATACGCAGATCTGGGTGATGTGCCCGCAATCGGGAGCGACCATGCTTGCCAGGCACATGGCGACCATCCTGCCACTCTCGCCTGCAAAGGCCGCGAAGGAGCCGGGCCGAAAGAAAAGACCGCACCCGGGATACTGAACGATGTTGAACAGGAAGCGGCGCGCGCCGGCTGGCGAGCGATATTGATCATTGATAGCGCTGTCCAGGTGATCTTTGTATGCGGAGGCAATCAGTTGCGCGGCGCTCTCCTGAAACTGCTCTGACCAGCGCTCGATGTATACCGGTCGGCGGAGCGGCCGCCGCGGCGTCCACTTAGATGGCGCGTCGGCGAAATTCAACAGCATAAAATCACGTTCGAAACTCCGCAGCAGCCGCGGAGCGGGCATTCTCAAACGGGCGCCCGAGTGCGCCATCAGCAACTGCGATTCGATCCGATCTACTTCACGCGAGGCCACCAGTGCGCCTACGATCTCACTGAACAGCCGCGCCTCATTCGGCGGGGATGCAAACGGCCGGCGCACGTACAGATCCCCGATCAGACCCTTGCGGTCCTCTACAACGAAATAGGAGTATCCGACGACCTCGCGGCCGCTAACCAAAGCATAACCCTGAAGCGAGCGGAGATCGACAAAACGGCGCACCAGATCCGCGGATTTACTGAAATCCCAGTGAAGGACTTCGCGCCATGCTGCCGTCTCCTCCTCAAGCAGCTCGCGCAGATCGTGAGAGTTCAGGCGGCGCAAATCGACCACCTCCGGCGACGGTGCGGCTTCAATCCGCGCTGCCATGGAATCGCTCGCTATTTTAACATTCGGATCCGATGAGACTCGCTATCAGCGATAAACACAACGCCGTGCCGGTCCACGAATACTCCGTGCGGGCGCGACAACTTACAGGCGAGTGGGTCGCCGTCCGGACCATCACCGCGTTCTCCCGTTCCAGCTACCGTCCGGATTGTCCCCGCGCGGAGATCGATGCGGCGTATTGTGTGGCTTTCCGTGTCGGCGATGTACAGGCTGCCATCGCCCGCGTAAGCGATGCCTTTCGGACCTGAAAGCCGCGCCTGTTTTGCCGGTCCACCATCGCCGGAGTATCCCTTTTCGCCGGTTCCTGCGATGTGAAAAATGCGCGCGGCGCCGGCGTCAATGCGGTACACCGCGTTGCCTTCGCGAAGAGCGACGTAGAGATTTCCTTTTGGATCCACCGCAATCGCTCGCGGGCCGTTGAGCGGGGTTCCCGCCAGCGGCGCGCCGTCTGGCGTGGGCTTCCCTTCACCGGTTCCCGCGTAGGTTTCGATAACGCCGGTGTTCAGATCGACACGCCGGATTCGATGATTGCCTATATCGCAGATCAGCAGACCTCCTTGCGGATCAAGCGCGATGCTGTGAGGCTGGCGCAACTGCGCCTTGGTTGCCGGGCCGTGATCGCCGCTGAAGCCGGGCTGGCCCGTACCGGCGATCGTGGTGATCACACGGGTTCTCGCGTCCACCCGCCGCACCGTGTGATTCGGCATCTCGACAAAGTACAGATTGCCGCTCCGGTCGAAGGTCACTTCGTAGGGCTGATTGAGGGATGCTTCCAAAGCCGGCCCGCCATCGCCGGAATACCCTTTGCGGCCGCTTCCTGCGACAGTAGTAAGGCGCCGGCTTTTCAGGTCCAGGCGCCGCACCCGGTGGTTATCGATGTCGCAGAAATACAGCGCTCCATCCGGGCCGATCGTGAGGCCGTAAGGATTATTAAGCTGCTCGTCGGTTGCGGAACCGTGCTCGCCCGAAAAACCAGGCGAGCCGGTACCGGCAATCGTCGCTATCCGCGCTGAAGCAGCCAGCAGTACTGTGTGTCCAACGAGCGCCAGCAGCAACCGTCGCATCGTCGAACGAGTCTAGCATACGCAGTGCCGCCGAACTACTCGTCGCTTTCTGAGATCTCTGAGGCTGCGTCTTCGGCGCCGGCGTTATCGGGATGTTCGATATCGTCGGATGCGGACGCGCCCACCTGGCGAGCAAGCTTGCGTTGGGCTCTTTTTGCGGCCTTATCGCGCTGCTTCTCCATGCGGGCGATCTCTTTCTGCCGTTTCTGGAATGATGTTCGTGATCGAGTAGCGATAGGTCTACCCTCCAGGTTACCAGCGAGGCTCGCGGCGCTGCCGCGGTCCGCTGTTTCCATATCCACGCCGTGGTGAACCGGCTCCAAAACTCCGGCCGCCGCTGTCGCCCTTCGGCCGTGCTTCATTGATGTTAAGCGCTCGCCCGTCGACGTTGGCGCCGTTGAGCGCTTGAATGGCTTGATCCGCCTGCGTCGCGTCGCTCATTTCTACGAACGCGAAACCGCGGGAACGGCCTGTCTCCCGGTCCGTAACCAGGTTTACGCGCTCCACGTTCCCGTACTGTTCAAACAAAGATCGGATGGTGGACTCGGTCGAGCCGAAATCCAGATTGCCTACAAAAATATTCTTCATATTCGTTATCAGAGGTTTTGATTGTACGAGCTAAACGTGGCAGGTGGGTTCGGCCAAGTTGTTGCGGGACGATCAAAGACATTCCCAGTCTAGCAGTTATTGGGGGCTTTGTATAGGCCGAGGCGCCCCAAATCGAGTTGACAAAGGCACCACTCGCTCATTAGAATGCGGCGGCTTTCGCGTGAAGTTTCCTTGTCGACCATGGCACTTCTGTCTCATGCCCAAGCCGGAGCGCCGAAGGCGCGCTCCGACTTGCTGTGTGCTGAGGCGGGGCAAGGGACTGCCGCCCCTTGCCCCGCACGCCATCCTCGCATGCGACCGCCTACCTCCGCTTCGCTCTGGATCCGCTGTCTTGACGAAGTCGAACAGTTCGCGGAAAAAGGCCAGTGTCGCTTCGCTCCGATGGTGTTCACCTTCAGCCCGGAACGCTGTTCGGCTTCCTTCCGGAATGCTGTTCAGAAAGCCCGGAATCCCCAATTGCGGATTCCGCGCGAACGTGAACGGGATTCCGGTGTGATCGCGAACGCCGTTCCGGGCTGAAGACGACCCCGATTCCGGGATGAACGCGAATGGCGATTCCGGCGGGAACGCGAACGGTTTTCGCGCGATCCCGGAATAGCGTTCGCGATGGTCCCGGAATGATTTCCACAGGCAAGGCGGCGCTGGACATCACAATGGCAGACGGACCTCCCCTGGAAAGGGAGGATCAGTTTGCCGGCAAGGAGACTGTCCATGTAATGTGCCCGCGCAGATTATGTGCCGAGGGCTCGGCGGGCTCCGACAACTGCATGCCGCCGGGCGCTCCGCCGGCAACATAACACTCACAGCGTTTGCAGCCAATGCAGCAGGGCTGTGTCGCTCTGCCATTTAGGTGTTCGCGGAATCCTCTCGTCTACGACCTCGGGCACGCTGCACTTTTCGAGAGCGGCTTGCTTCGGCGGAATCCTCATCCCTGAGGCGAAGCTGTACCGGAAAGCTCATGGACAAGAAGCCAAACTCGGCTATCTGGGCCATGTACTGATGGAGAACCGTAACGGAATGATCGTGGATGCTATGGTGACGCAGGCCGACGGCAGGGCCGAACGAGATGCAGCGGTGCTGATGCTGTACCGCAAGTGGCGCAATCGTCGCCAGCGGGCAAACGCGGGGTGATGAGCGTGGGTGCTGACAAGGCCTACGATACGCGAGATTTCGTGGCCCCCTACGAGAAATGGACGTCCGGCCGTATGTGGCACAGAACGTAAAGCGAACTGGTGGTAGTGCCATCGATGGCCGTACCGCTCGCCACGAGAGCTATCACGTGAGCCAGGGCAAGCGGCCGCTGATTGAGAACGCGTTCGGTTGGATGAAGCAAATCGGCGGTGTGCGCAGAACCAAATTGCGTGGTCTGGGCAAGGTTGCCTGGCAGTTCCTGATGACCGCCGCGGCCTTCGATCTCGGGCGGCTCCCGAAGTTGACCGCCACAGGAGTGTGACTGAACATCCAAAAACCGGTGTTTTTCAACACCGCACAGCGGTGTCGGAGCAAGAATCTGTCCTGAAACACCGTTACTTCTGGAATCTCCACCACTTCTTAAGATGCACGCAAATTCGAAAAAGCAACCTGCTTCGCTCTATTTCAAAGCTCCTAAAGCATGGAACTGTTTCATCATTGTGAGAAGCAATTATTGGTGCGTCGCGGCGTGCTCTCCTCAGCCACCGTGCGCGATGCAGCGCTCACCCTTGATAAAAACTCGCGGGCGTATCTCGACTACCTCATCGCGCGCGTGCTCGAGATCGCTACAGGACCGCAGTGATTCCTCCATCCACGACGTACACGCTGCCATTGACGAACTCTGCCTCAGGAGAAGCGACGAACGCGACCGCTGCCGCGATGTCCTCAGGACGGCCTCGCCGCCGGACCGGACAGCGTTCGATGTAACGCTGGATCTCGTCAGGGTTGGCCTCGTCCCACTCCCGTGAGATGTCGGTGGCTATATCGCCCGGAGCCACAGCGTTAATCGTGATGCCGTAAGGCCCGACGACAGCCGCCACTGAGCGCACGATCATGTTGATTCCGGCCTTCGTGGGCGCGTAGTGGATCTGTGTTGGTGTGCCGAATTCACCCGAAATCGAGCTAATGCACACGATCCGCCCCCGGGTCTTGCGTTGGATCATCTGGCGGGCGGCTTCCTGAGTGGCGAAGAAGACCGCGCGCAGGTTCAGGTTGTGAACCTGGTCCCAGATCTCCTCTGTGATGTCGAGGAACTCCACCATCGGACAGATGCCGGCGTTGTTCACCAGGACATCCAGCCTGCCGTATTGATCGGCCACGTCGCAGATCATCTTTCGGACCGCGGCCGTGTCGGACATGTCGGCTTCATACAAACTTGCCGAGCATCCGTTCTCGCATGCGAGCCGCATGGCCTCTTCCGCGGCACCCGGATACTTCTGATCTGCGCCGCGGAAATGGTTGATCACTACGTGGGCGCCTTCCTGTGCCAGCCGGACCGCGGTTGCGCGTCCGATACCACGTGACGCCCCTGTTACCAGGGCCACCTGCCCTTCAAAACGGCGGACAACGTTTGCCATGTCTAGAAAAGATACTTGATCCCTAGCTGGATTGTCCTTGGGATGCTGTAGCTGTTGAACACTTGCCCGAACGTCGAACTCGTCGGATCGCTGTCTGGTGGGGCAAATGCAGTCTGGTGATTGAATACGTTCAGGAACTCGCCGCGGAATTGTATCTCATGTCGCTCCTTGAACTTTATGTTCTTGAGCATGGACATGTCCCAGGAGTTATACACTCCGGCTCTCAGGCCGCTGAAGCGCAGCGACGAGGTACGGACGTTGTACGCGAGTTGTTGCCTGGAGTCCTTGATGAATCCAGCGTCAGTGTTGAACCAGCGCTCAACGCTCCGCTTGTCGGAGGACAGGGGTATCGAGTGCAGGTCGGGTAGTAGCACGTTGCCAAGACCGTAAGGCTCGCCGCTATTCACGAGCCAAATCGCTCCTAGTTGCCATCCGCCCATGAACCCGTCCGCCAGCCGACCCAGGCTGGAGCCGAAACGCCTGCCTCGCCCGATCGGGAACTCGTAGATGGCGCTAAACCCGATCTGCTGCGGCCGGTCATACGCACTGATCACCTTAGACGGTCTGGGATCCGCAGCATTCAGATACTCGGTCGCATCGATCTGTTTGCTGAAGGTGTAATTGAACTGCGCGGTCAAACCATTCGAGAAACGCCTATCGGCACGCAGTTGAAAGGCGTTGTACCAGGTATATCCTTGAAAGTCGAGCATGCTCACACTCGTGAACTGAGGGTAGGGAACCAACAACTGCGCGCGTGAAATTGTGGAGCCGTTCAAACTCGTGCCTGGTAACAATCCCTGCAGCGGATTGGGGACGTTTGCGGACAGATAGTCGATCGTAGCCTGGTCGCGTGTCAGTGACCTGCTCAAGTATTGCAGCGGCGTCGCGTCCAACTGCCGCCAAGTCTGTAGCTTAATCGCCTTGCTTCCGACGTAGCCCGTTTCTAGCAGAACGTTCCCTGGCAATACGATCTGCTGGTTCAAACTCCAGCGCATCGTGTAAGGCGTGATGCCGGCGGGGTTGTAGAATGAGATCGGATTGCCTAGGAATGTGGCGAGTCCGGCCGAGGCTCCCGGTGCCGTCAGAAGTCCGTTCGGGAACGGGTTATCAAGCGTTGATATGAAGGTTTGCCCGTTGTCGAGGCTGGGGACCACGTTTGTGTTGATACTGAAGCCGGACTGGATGGAGCGGTTCTGGGCCGGTTGGCCGATCGAGATGTCGTACGTTCCAAATCCGCCTCGCCAGACCGTCCGCTTGTTCACCTGGTAT
>Ga0070741_10009875_pt1 | contig 18291 bp, 14 predicted proteins | sample Coa_R1_4_FD_66440 | JGI IMG/M metagenome (GOLD analysis project Ga0070741, IMG submission 66440) | Surface soil microbial communities from Centralia Pennsylvania, which are recovering from an underground coalmine fire - Coalmine... | ecosystem: Environmental > Terrestrial > Soil > Unclassified ...
AATCGCGCTCCAACTTGGAGCCCTGAGGTGCCAGTCCACGCTCAACGAGCCAATGGGCCCGCTAGGCCAACGCCGTCGCCCGTGAACCGACGCGATCGCTTCGGGCGAGGCGAGTGGCCTTGGTGCCTAGTGCTCGCGCTGTTCCTTGCGCTGCCGCCATACGCGTACGCAGCAAGCGGCTTGCGTGTCTTCTCCGTTCCAGTCGAGTTTGTCTTGTTCGCGCTGACGCTGCTCGGCATCGCCTTGTTTCACCGACGCACGCTGGAAATCGCGCTCGGGGGTTTGGCGATCATTATTGGCTACCGCTTGATTTTTAGCGGCTTCGCGCACGGCCCCGGAGTGATCGGGCTGCTGCATCATTTCGCCGATGAATGGGTGACGCTCGCCAATCTGCTCGGCTTGCTGACCGGATTTGCATTGCTCGCGAACCATTTTTACGAAAGCCGCGTCCCCGATCTGTTGCCGCGCTTTCTGCCCAATGATTGGAAGGGCGCTTTCGTGCTGCTCGTGCTCGTTTTCGTGCTGTCGAGCTTCCTTGACAATATTGCTGCCGCCATCATCGGTGGAACGGTCGCGCGCAGCGTCTTCGAAGACAAAGTGCACGTTGGCTATCTCGCGGCACTCGTGGCTGCCTCGAACGCTGGGGGCTCAGGAAGCGTAGTGGGTGACACCACCACGACGATGATGTGGATTCACGGGGTCGATGCACTGCATGTGCTCGATGCTTACGTCGCCGCAACCACCGCCCTGGTCGTTCTAGGCGTCTTTGCCGCTGTGCAGCAACAGCGATTTGGGCGAATTCGTCCGGACGCCACCGAAGGCGTTCGACTCGACAACGCTCGACTGCTGATCGTCGGGATCGTGCTCGGTGCGGCCATCGTCACCAATGTCGTCATCAACTTGCGTTTTCCGGCCCACGCGAGCGCTTTTCCTTTCATCGGATCAGCCGTCTGGCTAGCCTTGTTGCTATTGGCGCCACTGCGACGCCCGGACTTCGCGCTCATCCCTTCGGCGCTACGCAGCACCGTTTTCCTGCTGGCACTCGTGTTCGCGGCTTCACTCATGCCGGTACACGAGCTGCCACCGCCGTCTTGGCAATCGACTTTTGGCCTCGGTGTCGTATCGGCCGTGTTCGACAACATTCCACTCACGGCGCTGGCGCTGGAGCAAGGCGGCTACGACTGGGCCATGCTCGCCTTCGCGGTGGGATTCGGCGGGTCAATGATCTGGTTTGGCTCCTCCGCAGGTGTGGCGTTGTGCAACTTGTTCCCCGAGGGCAGGTCAGTGGGAGCATGGCTGCGGCACGGCTGGCATGTCGCGTTGGCCTACGCCGTGGGTTTCCTTGCGTACCTGCTCATCGTGGGGTGGCGACCATGACTGGCCCCAGGTCTTGACTTCGGTGCCAGACGGTTTCGAAACCAGAAGCGAATCGGGAAGCGTCGCCTACCGGCGTTCCCGGTCCAGCGCCCCGCTGCCTCCACCTTTTTAAGCACCGGGCTAGCGGCTTGCGCGGGGATGAACCCTCGCGCTGGCATGCTGGGCGGCTCCGCCGCTTGCCGACCGCTTCCCTCTCAAGGTACTCTCTCATGCTCGCTGGCCAGATCGGCCCGCGCCGTCATTTCGAACCGCAGGGGTTCGAAATGAACCAGCAGAGACAGTGGGCATGAAAAAGAAGGTCGTGGTCACGCGCGAGGTGTTCGACGAGACACTTGCTTATCTCGGTCGTCATTTCGAGGTGAGATCCAATCAAGCTGACATACGGTTCGTCGGAGATGAACTCGCACGACGCATGCAAGGGATGGATGCAGCCGTAGTCACGACCAGTGAGCGCATCGACGCAGCGATCGTGGCGCAGTGCCCCTCCCTCGAGGCGATTTGTACGGCGAGCGTCGGTTACAACCATATCGACGTGGAAGCATGTACGCGACACGGGGTCATGGTCACGAACACGCCGGGCGTGCTCACCGAAAGCGTCGCTGATATGGCGGTGTGCCTTACTTTGGCGACGCTGCGTCGGGTGACCGAAGGCGAGCGATTAGTCCGCTCGGGCAATTGGCAAGGTACCCATCTCAAGCAGCTGCTCGGCCACGACTTGCACCATTCGACCGTCGGCATCGCAGGATTCGGCCGCATTGGCCAGGCCCTCGCGCGGCGCTTGCGTGCCTTCGACGTGAACTTGCTCTACCACGCACGCACCCCGGTGGAACCCGACACCGAGGAAGGTGCGAGATACGTGTCGAAGGACGACTTGCTCAGGCGATCGGACATCGTCATCTTGATCTTGCCGTACACAGCCGAAACGCACCACTTTATGGGGCGCGATGAACTGGCCAAGATGAAGTTGTCTGCGGTGTTGATCAACATGGCTCGCGGGGGCATCGTCGATGACGCTGCCCTGGCCGAGGCATTGAAAACACGACGCCTCTGGGCGGCGGGGCTGGACGTGTACGAGAACGAACCGAAGCTCAATCCCGCGCTGCTCGAGCTGGACAACGTCGTACTGACGCCCCACATCGGCAGCGCGACCGAGCCGACGCGGCAGGAGATGGCCATGACCGCTGCGCGAAACTGCGTAGCGGCTTTGACGACGGGTGAGCCCCCGAACCTGGTCAACCCCCAGGTCAAGCAGTCGGGGACTGGGAGGCGCGGGACTCGGGCAGGAATCGAGGCCTGACAGGACGGATCGCACAAGAAACGGAGCAGCGCTCGGGGCGGCGTGCGCGTTTTCGCCTGACCTATTGGGCCTGACACAACAATGATGGACGAGCTATACCGTTTGAGTTTGGTGGAAGCGGTGCGCCGCATGGCGTCCGGCGAGCTGAGCAGCGAAACTTATACGCGCGCTCTGCTGTTGCGCAGTCGCGAGGCCGACGAGGCCATCGGCGCCTGGGCGTGGCTCGACCCTCAGGAAGCGATCAACCGAGCACGCGAGTGCGATGCTCGCATACGCGCGGGCCGCCTGCCCGGTGGGCTGCAGGGTGTGCCTGTGGGTGTCAAGGACATCATCTATACGCGTGGCATTCCCACTGCAATGGGCTCGGCGCTCTACGCGAATTGGGTGCCCGAGCAAAACGCGGAGGTCGTCGACCGCCTGCAGACCGCCGGTGCTTTCGTCATGGGCAAGACAGTGACGACCGAGTTTGCTTTCATGGTGCCCTCGAAAACGCGCAATCCATGGAATCCGAAGCACACGCCGGGCGGATCGTCGAGTGGTTCGGCTGCTGCAGTGGCCGCTGCGCTCGTGCCTGTCGCGATCGGTACGCAGACCAACGGCTCGGTGATCCGCCCGGCAGCATTCTGCGGTGTGGTGGGCTACAAGCCAGGCAAGGGTGTGCTGTCGACCGAGGGCATCCTCCCATTCAGCCCCAGCTTGGATCAACCTGGCGTCTTCGCGCGCAACGTCGAGGACGCCGGCTTGTTGGTCGCGCATCTTGCCCATTCGCGTTGGACCATCAGCCCACAGATTTCTGCGCTGAAGCATGCGCCCCGGCTGGTCGCCACCCGCACACCCGTTTGGCATCTCACCAGCGAGGACCAGCGTAATCGCTTCTCGAGCGATATCGCCGGCTTGCGGGAGGCCGGGGCAGTGGTCGACGAGATCGAACTGCCGGCGGGCTTCAACGACGCCCACAAAGTACATCGCACGATTATGATGTACGAGGCTGCTTCCGCCTCGCGTGCAGTGCGTGCGCGATTTGCCGATGGCCTGAGCGAATTCCTGCGCAAGTCGCTCGAGGAGGGCGATCGCATCTCGACTTCCGAGTACGAGCGTGCCCTGAAGAAGCAAGAAGCTCTGCAGCGCGATTTCTCGCGCTTCACCGACGATTATGATGCGGTGGTTACCCCTCCCGCAGCGGGCGAGGCGCCCGCATCGCTCGAGACGACGGGCGATCCAAGCTTCTGTACGATCTGGACATTACTTGGCGTACCGGCAATCACCATTCCGACCGGACTGGGTAGTCATGGTATGCCGATGGGGTTACAGATCATCGGCAACCAGGGCGAGTCGAACCATTTGCTCGCGACATCGATGTGGTGCGAGCGTCAGTTGCCGTTCCGCAATTTGCTCGCGCGCGATCAGCTCTAACACGACCGCGCGAACAGAAGCGATGGCCGCAAGTGCTGATGGATTCGCTCTCCCGCTTGGTAAGCGGTGCATTTGGTTCGCACTTCGATCGAACGACTAACATGAAGCTTGCCTTTATCGGCTTGGGCATCATGGGGCGGCCGTTGGCTCTGCATCTGATCGCGGGAAATCATGCCATGCGCGTGCATGCCCGGCATGCCGAAGCCATGACGCCGCTCGTCGACGCTGGTGCGATCGCTTGTAGCTCGGCTGCGGAAGCGGCTCAAGGCGCCGAGGTCGTCTTCGTCATGGTGTCCGACACGCCCGACGTCGAAGCGGTGGTGCTCGGTGAGCGAGGCGTCGTACGCGGCGCGTCACCCGGTGCCGTCGTGGTCGACATGAGCACGATCTCGCCGATCGCCACCCGCGCCATCGCGGCACACCTTGCCGACAGAGGGATCGACATGCTGGATGCGCCGGTGTCCGGCGGCGAAGCGGGGGCGCGCAGCGCCAGCCTGTCGATCATGGTGGGGGGCAAGCGCGAAGTGTTCGATCGCATCCGATCGCTCCTCGCGTTGCTGGGCAAGAATATCGTCTACGTGGGGGAGAGCGGAGCAGGGCAGGTGGCCAAGGCGTGCAACCAAATCGTCGGTGCAGTCACGATGGAGGCGGTGGCCGAGGCCATCACCTTGGCGCGCAAGAACGGAGTGGATCCTGCGAAAGTGCGAGAAGCGCTGCTCGGCGGGTTCGCCTGGAGTCGCATGCTGGAAGTGCAAGGTGAGCGGATGGTGACGCGCAACTTCGAGCCTGGTTTCAAGGCGAAACTGCATCGCAAGGATTTGCGGCTGGTGATGGAGAGCGCGGCGCATTTGAACATCGCCATGCCGCAGTCCGCTCTGATCGCGCAGCATCTCAATGCGCTCGTCGGTATGGGATATGGAGAGCGCGACTCGGCTGCCGTGGTGAAAGTGATCGAGCGTATGAGCGCCCTGCACGTAGAGGAGGCCTAAGGTGCGCGTCGGCTTCATCGGGCTTGGTGCCATGGGGCGCCCGATGGCGCTCAATTTCCTCAAGGCCAACCATTGCCTCGCGGTGTGGTCGCGCCGGGCCGAAAGCGCGCAAGCGTTGGTCGATGCTGGCGCCATGCGTCACCCCACCCCTGCCGAAGTCGCCCGATGCAGCGATGTGGTGTTCACCATGGTGACGGCGGGACAGGATGTCGAGGCGGTCGTGCTGGGCGATGATGGCATCATTCATGGTGCACACCCTGATCTCGTCCTCGTCGATTGCAGCACGATCGACGCCGGTACTGTCAGGCGGGTCGCTCAGCGTCTCGCGGAGCTCGAGGTCGAGATGCTCGACGCCCCGGTGTCGGGCGGCGAGGTGGGCGCCGCGGCGGGCACTTTGTCGATCATGGTCGGCGGCAAGCACACGGTGTTCGAGCGCATCAAGCCCGTGCTCGAATGCATCGGCAAGACGATCGTATATGTCGGGCCGAGCGGCGCGGGACAGATCGCAAAAGCGGCCAATCAGCTCTGCTTGGTAGTGACGATCCAGGGCGTTGCCGAAGCCATCTTGTTCGCACGTGCCAACGGCGTCGATTTCCAGCCGATCTGGGAGGCGCTGACGAAGGGTCTCGCCGGCAGCCGAATCCTTGAAATCTTCGGTCCGCGCATGATGAACCGAGAGTTCGTCATGGGCATCGATGCAAGCCTGCATCACAAGGACGCGCACATCGTCCTGCAAACTGCACGCGAGTCGCTGGTGGCGGTGCCCGCCGCCGCGCTCGCCGCACAAGCGTTCAATGCCCTGTTCGCTCGGCCCGGTGTGCGCTGGGATTCGGCCGCTGTCCTGGCCGTGATGGAAGAGATGTGCGGCTATCCTGGGCGCGAGGTTGCCTCGATCGCTTCTTGACCGGCTCGAGCGCAATCGAGAGCGACCCGCGCTTCGAGCTTTCGAGCCGATCGAGTTCTCATCGCATTCACGCCAAGCAGAGCTATTCAGGAGTTATCGCGGCGAGCCGTACGATCAGCGGTTTCCGGCATCGGCGGCAGGTACTCCTGTAATTCGATCTCGGCGCGTGCCCACCGGTGTGCAATCGGCATGTCGGATTGCACACCTTCGGTCCAGCTGAGGATCCGATAGCGCCGATATCCGGTTGTCTGCGCCAGCTTTTCGGCTTGACGGTGCAGCAACAGCACGCTTTCGCCGTCCCCGCCGGTGGTGAAATTCTTCTTGCGCATGGCAATGCGCCAGCGATTGTCCGACACGCGTACTTGCGCGATATCCCAGTTTGGCGCGAGCGGATCGACGACCGCGTAGACAGCCGCCGCTGCCGCGGTCACACCGAGCAGCTCCGCCACGGTCAACGACTGACTTGCAGTGAAATGGATCGTCGAATTGGGAATGAGTGGGTTGCAGGCGATGCAAGTGGCTGCGAGGCCTAGAAGGGCGAGACGTGCGCGCATGTCCGTGTCCTGGTGGGTGAAACCCGGATATCGGCGGCTGGGCAAGGCAGTTGATCCTTTTGCAGCAGCGCGACGCGCCGAGCGGCGCCCAGCCAGTCTCACCCCCCTTGCAATGGAAACTTTCGGGTGTCCTGCCGGTCAACCTGCTCGCGCCTCGGTCTTGGACTTACTGCCTCCGGGAACGACAGCGGCCGAGGCTATCTAAGCAGTGCAATTTCTTCCTTTCCAGCCAAAGAGGAGACGATGAAGTCGTACGAAAAGAATAGTCCCGAAGCCATTTCCAGAGTGTTGGCGATGATGATGATCACCGATGCGAAGCTCGACGACAGCGAAATCGAGGTGCTCGACGAGTTGCGAGTGTTCGACATCATCGGCATATCGAGAGCGAGGTTCTCCGGAGTGGTGCAGGACTATTGCGCGGAATTGATGGAGGAGGGCGCGCCCGACGGGAAAATCAGGCTCGTCGACAAGCAGCGCATCGACGAGATCATCGGGCTCGTCGACGATCACGCCAAGCGCGTGAACACCTGCGGCATGATGCTCAATATCGCCAACGCAGACGGCTTGCTGCACGACACCGAACTTGCCGTGTTCAAGTATGTCCTGGACCGCTGGAACATGACGCTCGACTCGCTCGAGCGCGACTTAACGCGGCGGTAAGAACAGACGTCCGTTTACAGTAATCCGATTCGAATGGAGAGGCCGAGGATGAAGTGTCCAGTGTGTTCAACGCCCGATTTGCTGATGTCGGAGCGACAAGGCATCGAAATCGACTACTGTCCCCAATGCCGCGGTGTATGGCTCGATCGCGGCGAGCTGGATAAGATCGTCCAGCGTTCTGCTCAGGAATTTCGGCAAGAGGCCGCCAGCGCCGAATCGCGTGCTGTATCGACCGGCTCGAAGCCCGGCGGCTCTGGTGATGAGGATGACTATCGCCATCGCAGACGCCGCAAGTCGTTCCTCGAGGATTTGTTCGACTGATCCTGCTCATTCCGCCGCTTCGGCAGGCGCTTCCTCGACTTTGAACACCTGACGCATATATGCGACATAGGACGGATCGTAGTCCATCGTTTTTTCAGGCGTGTCGCTGATCTTGGCCACGGGTTGCCCGTTGCACCGGGTCATCTTGATGACGATCTGCAAGGGCCGGTAGCCGAGGTCGTTGGTGAGATTGGTGCCCATTCCGAACGCAGGCTTGCAGCGTAGATGAAAACGATCGTAGAGCTGAATGCACAACGGGATGTTGAGGCTGTCGCTGAAGACGAAAGTCTTTGTGCGTGCATCCACTCGCATGCGGTCGTAATGACGCAGGAGCTTCTCGCCCCATTCGAAGGGGTCGCCCGAATCGTGACGCACCCCGTCGAACAGCTTGCAGAAGAACAAATCGAAGTCGCGCAAGAATGCATCGACGCCGCAAATGTCGGTCAGGGCGATACCCAAGTCGCCACGGTACTCCTTAGCCCAAGTGTCGAAGGCGAAGCGTTGCGAGTCGCGCAGACGCGGCCCCACCGCTTGGCAGGCCTGTAGGTACTCGTGCGCCATCGTGCCCAGCGGGATGAGATCGAATTCCTTTGCCAGCATCACGTTGCTCGTGCCAACGAAGCGCGAGTTCATCTTTGATTTGAGCGTGCGCACGACCTCGCGCTGCCAGACTTGTGAGAACCGCCGCCGGGTACCGAAGTCGGAAATCTTGAACTGTGGATCGGGATAGCTGTTCACTGTGGCGATCTTCTCGTCCAGCCGGCGCAGTCCCTCCGCCTTGTCCGGCCGCGGCTGGGAGCCGCGGAAGTAGGTTTCGCTCACGATCGCAAGCACGGGCACTTCGAACAGGATCGTGTGCAGCCACGGGCCGCGTATGGTGATGTCCAGACCGCCGGCCACTTGCGGGGCTTCTTTCACCTCGATAGAGCCTTCGTCGAGCTGGAACAGGCGGAGCAGATCGACGAAATCGCCTTTCATGAAGCGCAGGCTGCGCAGATACTCGAGCTCGTCGCGCTTGAAGCGCAGGCTGCACAAATGCCGAATCTCCTCCCGAATCGTCGGTGCGAAGGGAACGAGATCGACGTCCGAGGTGCGACACTTGAAGCGATACTCGACCATCGCCGCGGGGAAGTGATGCAGCACCACCTGCATCATGGTGAATTTGTAGAGATCGGTGTCGAGCAAGGATTCGATAATCATCGCAGGAGCGGCAGCATGGTCGATGTCTGCATTGTCGTCGAAAAAGCCGTCTTCAAGCTGCGCTATGGCGCGGCAGCATCGCAGTTGCAGGTCAGGCCCTCAGGGGGATGACTTGAACGATGCCCCTTCGGTCGGCGAGGGGACGCGCTTGCGCATGGCCGTGGCACTTGCCGGGCATAGCGATCGGAACTGAGCGCACCCTTGCACAGGAGCCGGCAGCTGATCCCGAGGCCAGATCTCGAAGCCGTGCTTCAGGAAGAACTCGGCCGCCTCGTTCGTGAGCAGATACAGCTCCGCGATGTCGCCTGCATGCGCGAGAGACTCCGCCTCGTCGCACAAGCGTCCGCCGATACCGCGACCGCGCTCGGTCGGATCGACGGCGAGCGAGCGCAGCAGCCCGACATGTCCGAACGGTTGCACGCCGATGACGCCGACCAGTTTTCCTTCGTCCCGCGCGCCGACGAAATAAGTCAGCAGATCGCTGTCGACATCGGCGGTCGGTAATCCACACCTCTCGAGCAGGCTGAGCACGAGAGGTTTCTCGGCGGGAAGGATGCGTCCAAACTCCACTGCGGCGATCTCTTGATCCAGTGCTGATCTATCCCCAATTTTGAACCGAAAGACGACTCACTTCGGCAGAATCGTTCGCCAGGGTGGAGCGGCCAGCCCGTTAGTCCTTCGACACTCTAGAGCGAACGGCTGTGACAGCCTACGGCGAGAGCAAGCATGCGTCGAGAGGCCGTGGTTGGCGCTAGGGGTAAGCCATTGTCTGGGGTAGAATAAATCAACTCTCCGGCGCCATTGGCGCCGCCTCTTTCTCTTTGACTCAGCAGATTCAAGTCCCAGCGCCGTCGATCGATCCGCGCGCGCTCGAGTGCGACATTTCGCGTTGCATGCTGCGCGATCGGCACCGACTGCGCAATGCGCTGGCTCGCGCGCTTGATGCGCAAAAGCGAGGCCGCTCTGTCCCGCAGGAGCTGGAGCGATTGGCGGGGGAGATCGCAGCGTCAGAGGAGCGCGCCCAGCAGCGGCGGCAGCGTCTACCCGCCGTGCACTATCCGGCTGAGCTTCCTGTCACGCAGCACAAGGACGAGGTGGCTGCCGCCATCGCTGCGCATCGTGTGGTGGTCGTGGCTGGCGAGACCGGCTCGGGCAAGACCACGCAGCTACCAAAGATCTGTCTCGAGCTCGGTCGGGGGGTCGAGGGGATGATTGCCCACACGCAGCCGCGTCGCATCGCCGCGCGTGCCGTGGCGGCGCGCATCGCACAGGAGCTGGGCAGCCCGCTCGGGCAACAGATCGGCTACCGCGTGCGCTTCAGCGACCGCGTGAGCGACGACAATTATCTGCGCGTGATGACCGATGGCATTCTGCTTGCCGAAACGCAGTCCGATCGCTTCCTCAATGCCTACGACACAATCATCATCGATGAGGCGCATGAGCGCAGCCTCAACATCGATTTTCTCCTCGGCTACGTCAAGCGGTTGCTGCCGAAGCGCCCGGAGCTCAAGCTGATCATTACCTCGGCCACGATCGACGCCGAGCGCTTCTCGCGACACTTCGACGATGCGCCCGTGATCGAGGTGTCGGGCCGGCTCTATCCGGTGGAAGTGCGCTATCGGCCGATCGAAGCCGCCGACGAAGACGAGCAGGACATCGACCTGCCCGACGCGGTGGCCGATGCGATCGACGAAGTCTGCCGCGCCACGGTGGACGGCGATGTCCTCGTGTTTCTCCCAGGCGAGCGCGAGATTCGCGAAGCTGCAGAGGTTCTTCGCAAGCGACCCGGCCAGCACCCCGAGATTCTGCCTCTGTTCGCGCGCCTGTCCATGCAGGAGCAGGAGCGGGTGTTTCAGCCGGCCAATGCGCGACGCATCGTATTGGCGACTAACGTCGCCGAGACCTCGCTCACCGTGCCGAACATCAAGTACGTGATCGATTCCGGGCTGGCACGGGTGAACCGCTACAGCTATCGCAACAAGCACGAGATGCTGCAAGTCGAGAAGATCTCGCGCGCATCGGCCGATCAGCGGGCAGGGCGCTGCGGGCGCGTCATGAGTGGCGTGTGCGTGCGGCTCTATCGCGAAGAGGACTTCGCGGCTCGCGCCGCCTATACCGATCCGGAAATCCTGCGTGCCTCGCTCGCTTCGGTCATTTTGCGCATGAAGGCGCTCAAGCTCGGCGAAGTGGAGGCGTTTCCGTTCGTCGAGCCGCCGCCAGCGCGCGCGATCGCCGATGGTTACAGCCTGCTGATCGAGCTCGGCGCAGTTGACGAACAGCGGCGCCTGACGCCGATCGGCCATCGGTTGGCGGAGCTCCCGATCGATCCAGCGTTGGCGCGGATGGTCGTTGCGGCGCGCGAGGAGAACTGCCTCAGCGAAATGCTCGTTATCGCGGCCGGTCTCGCTGTCCCTGATCCGCGTCATCGTCCGCTCGAGAAAGCGGAAGCGGCCGACGTCGCGCATGCGCAGTTTGTACACGAGCGCTCCGAATTCCTCGGTCTGCTCGAGATGTGGAAGTTCTTCGACGACGCGCTCAAGCACAAGAAGTCCAATCGCAAACTCGCGCAGCTCTGTCATGAGAATTTCCTGTCCTACGTACGGTTGCGCGAGTGGCGAGACCTGCATGGGCAGCTGCATGCCCAGGTGTCCGAGCTGGGGTGGCGGCTCAACTCGACGCCCGCGAGCTACGACCAGCTGCATCGAGCCATTCTGGCGGGTCTGCTGGGCAACGTGGGCGCGAAGAGCGAGGACGCGGGCGTCTATCTCGGCGCGCGCGGAATCAAATTCGCCATCTTCCCTGGCTCACCCTTGAAGAAGAAGGCGCCTGCATGGCTGATGGCGGCGGAGCTGGTCGAAACCACGCGACTGTATGCCCGTACGATCGCGGCGATCGATGCGCAATGGCTGGAGCGGGTTGGAGCGCATTTGATCAAACGCACTTACCACGACCCGCATTGGGAAAAGGCGGGCGCGCAGGCTTACGCGTTCGAGCGTCTTACGCTGCATGGGCTGGTGGTCATAGCACGACGCAAAATCGCGTTCGGTCCGATCGACCCCCTCGCCGCGCGCGAGATCTTCATCCGTGAAGGACTGGTCCACGCCCAGCTCGATACGCCGGGCAAATTCATGCAGCATAACGAAGCCCTCAAGGCGGAGATCCAGGCGCTCGAGGACAAATCCCGGCGCCACGACGTGCTGGTCGACGAAGAGCGCATCTTCGCTTTCTACGATGCGCTCGTGCCGAAAGACGTGTGGAGCGGACAGCAGTTCGAGCGCTGGCGTCGTGAGGCCGAACGGCGTGAGCCGAAGCTGCTGTTTCTACAGCGCGACCAGCTGATGCGCCACGCTGCGGAGGAAATTACCGAAGCGCGTTTCCCCGAAGCTATCGAAATCGGCGGGCTGGTATATGCGTTGCGCTACAAGTTCGCTCCCGGTCATCCGCTCGATGGTGTCACGATGCGCGTGCCGCTGCATCTGCTCAACCAAGTCGACGACCAACGCTGCGAGTGGCTGGTTCCCGGCCTGCTGCGCGACAAAATCGGCCACCTGCTGCGTGGGTTGCCCAAAAACCTGCGGAAGAACTTCGTACCGATCCCCCAATATGTCACCGCCCTGCTCGAAATCATCGAACCCGGCGGCGGCTTGCCCGCTGCCCTGAGCGCGGCGATCGAACGCCTCAGTTCGATCGACGTGCCGCTCGATGCTTGGGATCTTTCCGATCTCCCCCCTTATCTGCTGATGAATTTCGAGGTCGTCGACGAGGGCGGCCAAGAGGTCGCGATGGGTCGCGACCTCGCCCAACTGCGCGCCCAGCTCGGCGTAAAGGCAAGGCGCCGGTTCAGCGAGAGCGCGCGCGACACCTTCGAGCGCAGGGGGATCACGGCGTGGGATTTCGGTGAGTTGCCCGAGTCTATCGAGTTCACCCGCGGGGGTCAGAAGCTGATCGGCTATCCCGCGATCGTGGATGAAGGCTCGAGCGTCGCGCTCATGCTGCTCGATACCGAGCACGACGCGCAGCTCGCGAGCCACCGTGGTTTGCGCCGGCTGTTTCAGCTCGCGGCACCCGAGCAAGTGAAGTACCTTGCACGCAACCTGCCAGGTTTTCAGGATATGGCGTTGCGCTACGCGCTGCTGCTCGAGCTGGAAGGCAACAAGCCGGGTGACAAGGGCGCGATTTCCGATCGGCTGCGCCAGGAGCTCACCGATGCCATCTGTGATCGTGCCTTCTTTGTCGAGGACGATGCCGTGCGTTCGGCGACAGCCTTCCAAGGTCGGGTGGTGAAGGCCAAGACCCGCCTTGTCGAAGTGGCCAACGAAGTGTGCCGTGTGATGAGCGAGATCCTGACCGAGTATCAGCTCTTGCGCCCGCGCATCAATCAGCCCGGCGTGCAGGTGTGGCAACGGGTGATGACCGATATCCGCAACCAGCTCAAGGCATTGCTGCCGCCCGGATTCGTCGTCAGCACTCCACTGCCGCGCCTGCAACAGTTCCCTCGGTATTTGAAAGCCATCCAACTGCGCCTCGACAAATTCGCGTTGAATCCGGCGAAGGACGCGCAGTGGATGCAGCAGCTGCATGGCTGGGGGCAGCTGCTCGATGCGCGCCGCAAGGCGTTGCAGGCAAGCGGTCTACACGACGAGCGGCTGGAGGCGTTCCGTTGGATGCTCGAGGAGTTGCGTGTCTCGCTCTGGGCCCAGCAGCTGAAGACGCCTTCTCCGGTGTCGTTTAAGCGAGTCGAGAAGGCGTGGTCTGAACTGGGCTGAAAGTTTGAAGTTCTCGCCTCCGGTGACGTCCCGTTTCCCACCCAGGCAATTGAACACGCTCTTGGCGTTTCGGGGCCCGGTCGTCTAAACTGCAAGCCGTCAGGCCAATGCAGGGAGGACGACAATGAAAACCGTTCGCCAATTGCTGAAGACCAAGCAGCATGGTGTGTTGTCGATCGCGCCGAACGCCAGCGTGTATGACGCGCTCCAAAAGATGGCGCAGTACGACGTCGGAGCCTTGCTGGTCATGGAAGGTGAGCGTCTGGTTGGAATCTTCTCGGAGCGTGATTACGCCCGAAAAATCATCTTGCATGGCAAGGCGTCGAAGGAGACGCAAGTAGGCGAGATTATGACCTCGAGGGTCGTCTGCGTCGAGCCGGAGCAGACCGTTGACGATTGCATGGCCTTGATGACCGACAAGCGCGTGCGACATTTGCCGGTACTGCAAGACGGCGCGATCATCGGTGTCATCTCGATCGGAGATGTCGTCAAGGAAGTCATCTCGGAACAGCGCTTTGTCATCGAGCAGTTGGAACACTACATCCACTCTTGAGCATTACCGGTTCGCGGGCCGGCATCGCCGCAAGCATCCGCTCTCACTTTTTGACAGGAGACGGTCGTGCGCTGTTTGTCGTTCGTCTTGATTGCACTGCTCGCCGGCTGCGCCACGCCCGAACGACTTACCGCCAAGGCGATCGGATGTGCAACGCGCGACGTGACGATCGCCCCGAGCGCATTTTCGCGCAAGGGGATGAAAACGGCGTGGTGCGCCACCTGCCGAGACAAGCTATACCGCTGCGCAACGAATGCCGAGCGCTCCCGGATTACTTGCGTCGCGAGCCGCGAGGGTGATGGCTGTCAGTAGACCACTCTTTCATTCGACGTCGTCCCCTGGCGTCTTGGCAGATTTGCCGGCAGCCCGTATCGTGTTCGAATGCATGACTCGTCGTCCACCCGTACGCCCCTTGGCTTCGATTGCGCTCGCCTCGATATCTTCCCGCTCGGCGATCGCGCTCTCGTAATCGAGGTGGCGGACGAGGTGAGCGAAGCGTCCGTCGATCTGGTCAGCCGAATCGACCGAACGTTGGCCGGCGCTCGGCTTTCGGGCGTTCGCGACTTGGTTCCCGCATTCTGCTCCCTGACCTTGTACTACGACCCGCGCTTAGTCGAGCGCCCAGGCAGCGAGGAAGAGAATACCCTGCCTTTCGACGTGCTGCGGCGGCAGATCGAGGTTCTGCTGCAAGATATTCCGGCAGACATCGGATACGCCAGGCGATTGGTCGAGATTCCAGTGTGCTACGGCGGGGATTGCGGTGAGGACCTGGCACCGCTTGCGCTTGCGCGTGGCATGTCGGCTGAGGAATTCATCGCTCTTCATACCGCACCCACCTATTTCGTTGGCATGCTCGGCTTTTTGCCTGGTTTCCCGTATCTCGGCGGGTTGGACCCGCGCCTGTTCTGTCCTCGTCGCGCAACGCCCCGAGCACGCGTGCTCGCGGGTAGTGTCGCTATCGGAGGCCAGCACAGCGGCATTTATCCGTTCCCGAGTCCGGGCGGATGGCATGTGATCGGACGCACGCCGGTGGTCTTGTTCGATCTCCAGCGCGAACCGATCAGCTTGCTTGCGATGGGCGATCGCGTGCGTTTCGTTTCCATCACGCGCGAAGCGTACGACGGCTATGCCGAGCGAAGCCGCTGAGTAAGGGTCGTCGAGGCGGCCAGATGGCGTTGAAAGTATTGCGGGCGGGTGTGCTCTCGACCCTGCAGGACCTGGGACGTTGGGGAAGCCAGCGAATAGGCGTGCCGGTGAGCGGTGCCATGGACAGATACTCTCATCGTCTAGCCAACTTGTTGGTTGGCAACGACGAAACAGAAGCAACCGTGGAAATGACACTTGTCGGCCCCGGCTTCACGGCTACACGGGAAGTGCTTATCGCCGTTTGCGGTGCCGAGTTCGACGCCCGAGTGAACGGGCAACCTTTTCCGAAGGCCCGTCCCGTTCTCGTCAGGGCCGGCAGCACGCTGGATTTTGGTCGCTGTCGTCGCGGCTGCCGCGCTTATCTCGCGGTGGCGGGTGGGTTTCAGGTCGATCCGGTGCTGGGCAGTCGCAGCACTTTCATCCGTGGCGGCTTCGGCGGGTGGCACGGTCGTGCGCTGAAGCGCGGCGACCTTCTGCCGGTCTCGGAGCCGGATGCGCGACTGTTCCCATCCCTGCATCGCAAGTTGTCTAACGCGTCCGTGCAGCTTGCCTATCCATCGTGGGCAGCGACCGAATCCAGCGAGTGGTTTGCCCCTGGCCCGTATCGCATACGGTTCATGGTGGGACGCCATTGGGAGGCCTTTGCTGAAGAAGCGCGCGCCGCGTTTATCGGCAACGTGTATCGAGTAGGCACCAACTCCGATCGCCAGGGCTATCGATTGAAAGGCCCAGGCCTGCATCCGCGCGACCCGGTCGAAGTCATATCGGCGGCAGTAACGTTTGGAACCATCCAGATTCCACCGGACGGTGAACCCATCGTCTTGATGGCCAATCGGCAGACGACGGGCGGCTATCCCCGTCTGGGTGAGGTGGTGAGCGCGGACTTATCACTGCTCGCACAACTGCCGCCCGGAGCCGAAGTGCGCTTTCAGGTTGTCGATCTTGCCACAGCGCATGCGGCGAGCATGGCGCGTGAGCGTGACTTCGCGCTGATGCGTGAAGCGCTTGCCCTTCGAGCGCACATCTGACCGCCCGCGCTAGTTCTCGGCCGAATTCGAGAGAACTTCCGTGGCCTCCGAAAGCGGAACTCGTACTCGGACCTGAGTGCCACCGCCTGGATGGCTGAAGATCTCTGCCTCCCCGCCGAGGAGGCGAGCCCGCTCTGCCATACCGACCAGCCCGAGGCTGTAGCTCGATTGCATCTCGGGGTCGAACCCGATGCCGTCGTCCTCGATTTCCATCAACACGCTGTCGCCCTCGAGTTCGAGTCGCGCGCGCACGCGGCTCGCGTTGGCGTGCCGGGCAATGTTGGTCAACGCTTCTTGGGCGATGCGATACAGTCCGGTGGCCTGCTCGCGCGTGAGGAGCAAATCGCTTTCGAGGTGGTGCTCCACGTCGATGTCGTATCGGGCCGCGAGATGCCGGATCTGCGCGTGCAGCGCCGCTGCGAGCCCGAGGTTGTCGAGCAATGCCGGTCGCAACTCGGTGGCCAAGCGACGCACCGTTCCGAGCGTCTCGTCGAGAAAACGACTCATCGTGCGCAAGCGCTCGTCGAGCTGCACGGGCCCGCCGGGAAGATATTCACCCAAGCGGCGGCGCAGCCATCCCAGATCCATTTTCAGACTCGTGAGTGCTTGACCGAGCTCGTCGTGGATTTCTCGCGAGATGCGAGCCCGTTCTTGCTCGACCGCGTCATTGAGCTTCTGCGCGAACATGCTGAGGCGTCGGCGCGACTCCTCCACGAGTGCCTGGGCATGCTTGCGATCGCTGATGTCTTGAACCATGCACACGAGATACGCGCTTCGATCACCTTCGTTCGGCACTAGGGCAATGGTGAACTCGCCGTAGAACGAGCGGCCGCCGCGGCAGCGAAACCGGCTCTCGGTGCGATGCGTCCAGGTGCGCTCGAGCGATTGTGTCGGTGTGGCGGGGGCCGATCGCGCTTGACTCAGAACACGTTCGATCTCGGAGGTATCGGTGAAATCTTGGAAGCGCTTGCCGATGAGCTCGGTCCGCTGATACCCGAGCAATTCGCACATCCGCCGATTGATGCGAGTCAGCGTTCCGTCGAGCGCAAGATGCATGATGCCGATTGCGGGCTGCTCGAAGGTAGCCATGTAGCGCTCCCGTTCATCGGCAAGCTGCGTCTCGAGGCGCTTTTGCTCGGAGACGTCCTCGAAGAAGATCGCGATGCCTTCCACGGTCGGATAGAAGTGGTTGCGGTACCAGCGCGACTGCGGCGCGTAGTACTGATCGAGACGCAATGGCTCGCGCTCTTGCATGGCGCGCAGGCAGACATCGTGGAAGGGCAGGTCGAGCGCCTCCGGGAACACGTCCCAGATGTTGCGCCCGATCAGATCATCACGCGACCGATCGAGTAAGCGCGCTGCTGCATCGTTGACGAACGTGTAGCGCCAGGTCCGATCCAGCGCGACGAAGCCGTCGCGCAACGAAGAGACGATCTCATGCAGGCGGCGCTGCGCAATGCTGCGTTCTTCGTCCGCGTGTTTCTTCTGCGTGATATCGATGTGGACGCCTCGGTGGATGCGTCGGCCACCTTGGTCGTCGACGTGATTGGTGGCGCGGCTGAGCATCCAGCGGTAGCTGCCGTCCCGGTGCCGCAAGCGGAACTCGATCTCGTGATAGCCGTCGTCACGTAGCGCCGATGCTCGGACTTGCCGCACGACTGTTGCGCCCTCGTCGGGGTGCAGGCGCGATTCCCATTCGCTCCACTCATTGCGGATTTCGTGGTCCTCGTAACCGAGTTGCCGTTTCCATTGCTTCGAGAGGAACACTTCGCCGCTGCTCAAATCCCATTCCCAAAATCCTACTTCGCCCGCTTCTAATGCCAACTCCAGGCGCTCCCGACTTTGCCGGGACTGTTGTTCCGCGACCCTCGCTTCGGTGATGTCGCGGAAGAAGATACTCAGGCCCTCTTCGGACGGGTAGACGTGGTGCTCGAACCATCTGCTCCACGGCTCGTAGAAGTAGACGATATGGCGTTGTTCTCCGTCCTGCATGCTGGCGCGGATGGCTTGCTCGAGCGCGCGTGCCATGCACGAATATGCTTCCCATACCGTTCGCCCGATCATCGCCTCGTTGGCAGTGCGC
>Ga0070741_10009876_pt1 | contig 18290 bp, 11 predicted proteins | sample Coa_R1_4_FD_66440 | JGI IMG/M metagenome (GOLD analysis project Ga0070741, IMG submission 66440) | Surface soil microbial communities from Centralia Pennsylvania, which are recovering from an underground coalmine fire - Coalmine... | ecosystem: Environmental > Terrestrial > Soil > Unclassified ...
TCCATGTCGTAGCCGGACGCGGTCACCTCGCTCTTTCCCTGCCCGCGATGGTCCCAGGCGATGCAGCGATAGCGGTCGCGGAACGCCGCCACCTGGAACCGCCACATCGAGGTGCTCCACAACAGTCCGTGCGAGAAGGCGATGGCGGGACCCTTGCCGCCCGTGTCCTCGACGTGCAGGTCCACCCCGCCGATCTTCACGACTCGCCGCGGAGGATGTAGCGCTGGATCTTCCCCGTCGCGGTCTTCGGCAGCTCCTGCACGAAGTGGATCTCCCGGGGAACCATGAACCCGGCGCAGCGCGAGCGCACGTGCTGGCGCAGCTCTTCCGCCAGCTCGGGCGATCCGGTGCGCCCTTCCGTGAGCACCACGTGCGCCTGCGGCCGGAGCAGCCCGCCGTCGGCGCGCGGAGTCACCGCCGCTTCCAGCACCGCGGAATGCGAGACCAGCGCCGCCTCGACGTCGGTCGGCGAGACCCACTCGCCACCCGCCTTGAACATGTCGTCGGATCGGCCCACGTAGTGGAACTCGCCGTCGGCGGTCTGGACGAACTTGTCGCCGGTGAAGAACCATTCGCCGCGCATCTTCGACCGGGTCTGCTCGCGCCGGTTGAAGTAGGAGGTCGCGGTGCTCGGTCCGCGCACGATCAGGTCGCCGGTCTTGCCGGGCGGCACGTCCGCGCCGGACTCGTCGATCACCCGCACCTGGTACCCGTCCACCGGGAGGCCGGTGGAATCGGGCTTCGCCTTTCCCCGCCGCGGCGAGACGTAGATGTGCAGCACTTCCGTCGATCCGATGCCGTCGAGGATCTCGGTGCCGTACTTCGTCTTCCAGCGGGTGAACAGCTCTCCCGGGAGCGGCTCGCCCGCGGAGACGCAGAGGCGCAGCGAAGGAAGGGCGGCAGGCGCATCCTTCTGCGCGAGCATCGCCGCGTACAGCGTCGGCACGCCGTAGAACACCGTCGGTTTCGCCTCCGCGATGGTGCGGTACATCAGATCCGGCGTCGGCCGCTCGGGAGCCAGCGCGGTGCTGCCGCCCACCCAGAAGGGAAAGGCGAGCCCGTTCCCCAGACCGTAGGCGTGGAAGAGCTTGCTGGCGGAGAAGCAGCGGTCCTTCGGCCCGAGATCGAGCACGCCGCGCGCATACAGCTCACAGCAATGCGGCCAGTCCTGGTGCGCGTGCACCGCCGCCTTCGGCCGGCCGGTGGAGCCGCTGGTCCAGAGCCAGAAGGCGGGCTCGTCGCGGCTCGTCGGCAAAGGCGGAACCTTCCGCGCGGGCGTCTCCTCCATCCAGCGCTCGAAACTGCGTTCGCCGCTCTCGCCCGCGACCAGCACCCGGCGGAGGGCGCCCTTCCCGGCCAGCGCCGGCTCCACCCGCTCGATGCAAGCGCGCGAGGTGATCAGGATCCGGGCCCGGCTCTCCTCGAGGAAGTAGGCGTAGTCGGCGGGGCGGAGCAGCGGATTGCAGGGCACGGCGACCGCGCCGATCTTCATCGCCGCGAGGTACCCCGCCGCCAGCTCCGGCGAGTCGGGCATGATGAAGAGCACGCGCTGCTCCGGCTCGATGGAGGACCGCAGCAGGGCCGCCGCGAAGCGGTCCGTGAGCGCGTCGACATCGCGGTACGTGAGGACCTTCCCGCCGAACCAGATCGCCGGAGCATCCGCGCGGCCCTCTCTCAGGTTCCGCTCGATCAGCTCGGCGCCGAAGTTGAACCGCTGCCCGATGTCCATGGGGGCCATCTTAGACCTGCCCGCGATCGCAAGTCAGCCTGCCAGGGTGACGCGCCGCCACGCCTCGAGAATTCCTTCCCGGGTCACCACCCCGATCGGCCTTCCGTCGGCGCCCAGCACCACCGCCTCGGAGACGCCGGCGTCGGACAACTGCTGCACGGCGGTGCCCAGATCGTCGTCGGGGAGCAGGGTCTTCGCCGGGTGCGCGAAGGCGCGCGCGGTGGCGGTGCGGTCCACCGCTGGATCGAGCAGCGCCCGCCGCGCGTCGCGGACCGAGAGGATGCCTGCGAGCACGCCGTCTTCCACCACGGGGAAGGCCGCGTGCTGCGTGGGCGCGACCAGCCGGACCAGCTCCTCGTAGGGGAGATCGACGGAGATGGGCGCCACCTCGTCGAGCGCCTGGGCGACGGAAAGGTCGCTGAGCGGCGAGTTGCCGCGCGACAGCTGCACGCCGCGGCGGCGGGCGCCGATGGTGTAGATGGACCCGCCCAGCATCGCCTGCACCACGGCGGCCGCGGTGCCGCAGGCGACGAGCAGCGGGATGACGATCTGGTAGCTGCCGGTCAGCTCGAACATCATCAGCACGCCGGTGAGCGGCGCCAGCGTCGCCCCCGCCACCACCGCGCCCATCCCCACCGCCGCGTACGCGCCCGCGGAGGAGACGATGCCGGGCAACGCCGCGTGGGCCACCTGGCCGAAGGCCCCGCCGAGCATCGCGCCGATGAAGACGGCGGGGAAGAAGCTGCCTCCCGGCGACCCCGAGCCGAGCGTGAACGAGGTCGCCACCAGCTTGCAGACGAGCGCGAGTCCCAGCGCGCCCAACGCCAGCCGTCCGGCGAGCGCCGCGTTCATGGTCTCGATTCCCGTGCCCATCACGCGCGGCGCGAGCAAGGCGACGAAGCCGACGGCGAGCCCGCCGAGCGCCGCCCGGATCTCCGGACGGACGCGGAGCTTCCCCAGCTGCTCCTCGGCGCCGTGGATGACGCGGACGTAGACGAGCCCGCAGAGCCCGGCCACCACCCCGAGCAGCAGGTACACGGCGATCTCGGAAGGATGCTTCAGGGACCAATGGACCGCGCGCAGCTCGGTCGCGCCGCCGAGCAGCCCGCGCGAGGTGGCGACCGCGGTGACGCAGGCGAGGACCACGGGGGCGAAGCGGCGGACGTCGAAGTCGGCGAGCACGATCTCGAGCGCGAAGAGGGAGCCCGCCAGCGGCGCCTGGAAGGAGGCCGCGATGCCGGCTCCGGCGCCCGCGGCCAGCAGGATCGAAGTCTCGCTCCGCGGGAAGGCGAGGAAGCGGGAGAGCGACGAGGCCACCGCTCCTCCCAGGTGCACCACGGGGCCTTCGCGGCCCGCGCTGCCTCCGGAGCCGATCACCAGCCCCGCGGCCAGCGATTTCCAGACCGCGACCCGCCCCTTGATCGGCAGGTTGCGTTTGTGCACCGCCTCGATCACCTCCACCACCCCGTGGCCGCCGCTCTCCGGGCTGAGGCGCACGATCAGCGCCGCGAGCAGCGCGCCCAGCGCCGGCGCGATCACCCATACCCAGCGGGGCGCCTGCAACAGCATGGCGTACAGCCCGCCCGAGGTCTCGTGGAAGGTGCCGTTGAACGTGCGCAGGAAGAGCAGCGGATAGTAGACGGCGAGCCCGAGCGCGGCCGCCAGCGCCACCGAGCGGATGCGGTGCACCTCGAAGATCGGCATCCGCCTGCGCCCGAGGGCCTCCAGCGCCACGGCGGCGATCAACAGCAGGCTGGCGAGGGCGACGAACTCGAGGTGCCAATGGGTCGCCGCGAGGCGGGTGCGGAACAGGCGCAGCCAGCGCTCGCGCCCGTCGCCAAAGAGCGAGAAGGCGACCTCGTCGCCGCGGAACATCACCAGCTGGACGGAGCCGATGGCGGTCGCGAAGAGGCCGGCGGCGATTCCCCCATAGAGGCCGATGACGGCGGCGACCCCCATCAACAGCCCGCGCTCGAAGGGAAAACGCGCCGCCTGCCGCCGGAAGGGACCGGTCGCGCGCTGCCACAGAGGCACGTGTGGCTCCGCCATCGGGACGTTTGTAGCAGAACCCCCTTTTGTCTCGATTTGTTTCTCCCCGGGCTTTGCTCTTGACGCTTCGCCTCGCGGGCAATTACTTGCCTACGCAAATGTTGCGCGAGCAAGAATACGTCGGGCTGCTGATCGCGGTCGCACAGCGCAGCGTGAAGCTCGCGGTGCAGGAGCGCGCGCGCCGCATGGGCCTGACGGCGCGACAGTTCTGGTTCCTCAATGCCGCGCGCGAGCTGCCCGGCGCGTCGCTGGGCGAGATCGCCCGGCGCCAGCGGATGGACGCCCCCACCGCCTCGCGCATCGCGGAAGGCCTGGCCCGCCGCGGCCTGGTGCGGACCTCGCCGGACGACCGCGACCGCCGCGCGCTGCGCGTCCTGCTCACGCCTGCGGGCACCAGGCTGGCGGAGAAGATCGCGCCGGTCGCCGCCTCCGTCCGCTCCGCCCTGGTCCGGGGGATGTCACGCCGGGAGCAGGACGCGCTCCGGGCCTCGCTGCGAACGGTGATCGCGAACCTCGGCCTGTTCGCGGCGGAGCCCACCGGCGACCGTGCGGAGAGGGGCACATGATCGCCGCCCTCCTCGCCCTGGTCGCCGCCGCGCGGGTGGTCACCCTCGACGACGCGCTGCAGACCGCGCGCGAGCGCCAGCCGCAGCTCCGCCAGGCGCGCGCCAACACCCAGGCCGCCGGGGCCAGGGCGCGCGAGTCGCTCGCGCCGCTCCTGCCGCAGCTGAACGCGACGGCCGGATACCAGCGCACGACCGCGCACGGGATCGAGCGCCCGGGCTTCGTGACCGTCACCGATCAGCCCGGGACCTTCAACTCCTTCTCCGACAGCATCAACCTCTCGCAGCTGATCTTCGACTTCGGCGCGGGGCCGAATCGCTGGAACGCCGCCAAGGCGCAGGCCGACGCGCAGGCCGCGACCGAACGGGCCACGGCGCTGCAGGTGGATTTCACCGTGCGCTCGGCCTACTTCGACGCCCGGGCGAACCGCGCGCTGCTCCAGGTCGCCCGCGACAACCTGGCGAACGTGCAGAAGCACCTCCTGCAGACCGAGGGTTTCGTGCAGGCGGGAACGCACGCGGAGATCGACCTGGTCCAGGCCCGCACCGATACCGCCAACGCGCGGGTGCAGGTGATCAACGCGGACAATACCTACCAGACCTCGAAGCTCAACCTGAACGCCGCCATGGGAGTCCAGGGCCCCACGGACTACGAGATCGCCGACACGACGCTCGGGAGCGTCCCAGGGGAGGACAGCGCCCTGGACGCTCTCCTCGACGAGGCGAACCGCGCGCGGCCCGAGGTGCAGTCGCTGGAGGACCAGATCCGCGCCGCCCAGCTCACGGTCCGCTCGATCGAGGGGCAGTATGGACCGTCGCTGGCCGCGACCGCCGGCTTGACGCAGGGAGGACCGGCCGTCGATCGCCTGGGGTGGAATGCGGCGGTCGGATTGTCGTTGAGCTGGAACATCTTCCAGGGCGGCCTGACGAGGGCCCAGGTGGGGGAAGCGGAGGCGAACGTGATGGCGGCGGTGGCCCAGCTCGACCTGCAGCGGCAGCAGGTCCGCTCCGATGTCGACGGCGCACGCCTCGCCATCCGCGCGGCCAAGGAGACGATCGGCGCCAGCCAGGAGGCGCTGTTCAACGCCAAGGAGAGGCTGCGGCTCGCCGAGCAGCGGTACGAGGTCGGCGTGGGCAGCGCGATCGAGCTGGGCGACGCGCAGCTCGCGCTCGCGCAGGCGGCGGCACAGGTAGTCCAGGCGGATGATCGGCTCGCCACGGCGCGCGCACAGCTGTTGCGCGCGCTCGGCCGGCAATAGGAGCGTCGATGCGCGGTCGCAGGGGCATCCTCGTCGTGCTCGCGGTGGTGGCCATCGCTGCGATCGGCTTCTTCCTCTATCGGCGCACTTCGCAGAAGAACCAGGCGAAGTCGCAGCGCGACCAGGCGCAGGCGGCCGCGCGGCCCGTCCCGGTGGCCGCCGCACCGGTGGTCCGGCGCGACGTCCCCATCTACCTCGACGGGCTGGGGAACGTCACCGCGTTCAAGACGGTGACGGTGCGCTCGCAGGTGGACGGCCGCCTCGACCGGGTGTTGTTCCGGGAGGGACAGCCGGTGAAGACGGGCGAGCTGCTGGCCCAGATCGACGCCCGGCCGTTCCGCAACCAGCTGGCGCAGGCAGAAGGAGCGCTGGCGCGCGACCGGGCCCAGCTCGAGGCGGCGAAGGTGAACCTGAACCGGTACCGGCAGCTCGCCGAGAAGAAGCTGATCCCGGTCCAGCAGGCCGACGACCAGGCGGCGCTGGTGGGACAGCTCGACGGCTCGGTGCAGGTGGACCGCGCGACCATCGACGTGGCGAAGCTGAACCTCGACTACGCCAGCATCCGATCGCCGATCGACGGGGTGACGGGCGTCCGCATCGTCGATCCCGGCAACCTGGTCCACGCCAGCGACGCCAACGGCCTGGTGGTGATCACCCAGCTCGATCCCATCGCCGTCCTTTTCAGCCTTCCCCAGGACGACCTGACCCGGGTGATGCAGGAGCTGCAGCGCGGGGCCATCCCGGTGGAAGCCTGGAGCCGGGACGGGACGCAGAAGCTCTCCACCGGGCAGCTCGCGCTGGTGGACAACCAGATCAACGCGGCCACCGCCACCCTGAGGTTGAAAGCCGTGTTCCCCAATCCCCAGCGCCTGCTCTGGCCGAACCAGTTCGTCAAGGCGCGCCTGCTGCTCACCACCCGCAAGGATGCGCTGGTCGTTCCCGCCACCGTCCCGCAGCGCGGCCCCGACGGGACCTTCGCCTACGTCATCCAGCAGGACTCGACGGTGCAGCCGCGCAACATCGACGTGGAGCACATGGAAGGGGACATCGCCATCGTCGGGAAGGGGCTCACCGAAGGCGAGCAGGTGGTGGTGGACGGTCAGAACCAGCTTCGCGCCGGCAGCAAGGTCGCGCCGCGCCAGGCCGGACAGCCGGGGCGCACGCCGCGTGAAGGAGAGGGGCCGCGCGCCGACGCTCCGCGGCCGGAGCGAGGGGCGCGCCAGTGAGCATCTCCGAGCCGTTCATCCGCAGGCCGGTGGCCACCGCGCTGCTCACGGTGGGCCTCCTGCTGGCGGGCCTGATCGGCTATCGCGAGCTGCCGGTCAGCGCGCTGCCACAGGTCGAATACCCCACCATCCTCGTCTCCACCCTGCTCCCCGGCGCCAGCGCCGAGACGATGGCCTCGGCGGTGACCACGCCGCTCGAGCGTCAGTTCGGGCAGATGCCCGCGCTCGCGCAGATGACCTCGATCTCCAGCTTCGGCACCTCGCAGATCACCTTGCAGTTCGAGCTGGACCGCAACATCGACGCGGCGGAGCAGGACGTGCAGGCGTCGATCAACGCCGCCTCCAACCTGCTTCCGCGCACGCTGCCGTCGCCGCCCACGTACTCGAAGAGCAATCCGGCGGACGTCCCCATCCTCACGCTCTCGGTCACCTCGAAGTCCCTGCCGCTCGACCAGGTGAACGACGCCGCGGACAGCATCCTCGCCCAGAAGATCTCCCAGGTCTCCGGCGTGGGCCTCGTCACCATCAACGGCGCCCAGAAGCCCGCCGTCCGCGTCCAGGCCGATCCGTCGGCGCTCGCCGGCGCCGGGCTCACCCTGGAGGACGTGCGCGCCGCGGTCGCCTCGAGCAACGTCAACCAGCCCAAGGGCAACCTCGACGGCCCGCGCCAGGACTTCATGCTGGCGACCAACGACCAGCTGGGAAAGGCCGAGTCGTTCCGCCCGCTGATCATCGCCTACAAGAACGGCGCGCCGGTGCGGCTGGACGAGGTCGCCGACGTGCACGACGGGGTGGAGAACGCGCAGCTCGCCGGCTGGGCGAACAAGGATCGGGCGATCATCCTCAACGTCCAGCGGCAGCCGGGCGCGAACGTGATCGAGACCGCCGACCGGGTGAAGGCGCTGTTGCCTCAGCTGAAGGCGACCATCTCCCAGGCGGTGGAGGTGAACATCGTCGCCGACCGGACCGAGACCGTCCGCGCCTCGGTGGACGACGTGCAGTTCACGCTCGTCCTCACCATCGTCCTCGTCGTCGGCGTGATCTACGTCTTCCTCCGCTCGCTCCGGGCGACCCTGATCCCGGGTGTGGCGGTCCCGCTCTCGCTGATCGGCACCTTCGGGGTCATGTACCTGGCCGGGTACTCGCTGAACAACCTCTCGCTGATGGCGCTCACCATCTCCACCGGCTTCGTGGTCGACGACGCCATCGTGATGATCGAGAACATCGCCCGCTTCATCGAGGAGGGCGAGACGCCGTTCGAGGCGGCGCTGAAGGGCGCGAAGCAGATCGGCTTCACCATCGTTTCGCTGACGGTCTCGCTGGTGGCGGTGCTGATCCCGCTGCTCTTCATGGGCGGGATCATCGGCAGGCTCTTCCGCGAGTTCGCGGTCACCCTCGCCATCGCCATCGGCGTCTCGGCGCTCCTCTCGCTCACCCTGACGGCGATGATGTGCGCGCACCTCTTGAAGCCGCACGGCGAGGAGAAAGAGACGCGCTTCAACCGCTGGACCGAGCGCCAGTGGGAGCGGCTGGCGCGGGTCTACGACCGCGGCCTCAAGTGGGTCCTCGCCCACCAGCCGCTGACCCTGGCGGTCACCATCGCCACCCTTCTCCTCACGCTGCTGCTCGCCGTGATCATCCCCAAGGGCTTCTTCCCCCTGCAGGACACGGGACTGATCATCGGCGTCTCCGAAGCGTCGCCGGACGCGAGCTTCACCCGGATGATGGACCGGCAGCGCGCGCTCGCCGACGTCGTGCTGCAGGAGCCCGACGTCCAGGCGGTGGCCTCGTTCATCGGAGCCGACGGCACCAACCCCACGACCAACAGCGGCCGGCTGAACATCACCTTGAAGCCGCGCAAGGACCGGAGCGAAAGCGCCGCCGGCGTGATCGAGCGGCTGCAGCCGAAGGTCGCGCAGGTGGAGGGCATCCAGCTCTTCCTGCAGCCGGTGCAGGACCTCCAGATCGAGACGCGCACCAGCCGCACCCAGTACCAGTACACGCTGGAGGACGCGGACCCGAACGAGCTCGCCCAGTGGGGCCCGAAGGTGGTGGAGAAGCTGCGCACGTTGCCGGAGCTGCGCGACGTGACCAGCGACCTGCTCTCGTCCGGCTTGCAGGAGATGCTCACCATCGACCGCGACACGGCGGCGCGGATGGGGATCCTGCCCCAGGTGATCGACGACACGCTCTATGACGCCTTCGGGCAGCGGCAGATCTCCACCATCTTCACCCAGCTCAACCAGTACCGGGTGATCCTCGAGGTCCGCCCCCAGGACCAGCAGGGCCCCAAGGCGCTGCAGAACCTCTATCTGAAATCCCAGACCGGCGATCAGGTGCCGCTCAGCGCCTTTGCGCACTTCGAGCGCGGCGTCTCTCCCCTCTCCATCAACCACCAGGGCCAGTTCCCCGCCGCCACCATCTCCTTCAACCTCGCTCCCGGCGCGGCGCTGGGCGAGGCGGTGGACGCGATCCACGTCGCCGAGGCGGAGATCGGGCTGCCGCCCGGAGTGCGCCCGAGCTTCGCGGGCACGGCGCAGGCGTTCCAGGACTCGCTGGCCTCGGAGCCGATCCTCATCCTGGCGGCGCTGATCACCGTCTACATCGTCCTCGGCGTGCTCTACGAGAGCTACATCCACCCGGTGACGATCCTCTCCACTCTTCCCTCGGCCGGACTGGGCGCGCTCCTGGCCCTGATGATCACCCGCACCGACTTCTCGATCATCGCCCTGATCGGGATCATCCTCCTCATCGGCATCGTGAAGAAGAACGCGATCATGATGATCGACTTCGCGCTAGAGGCTGAGCGCGACCAGGGACTGGCGCCGCGCGAGGCCATCTACCAGGCCTGCCTGCTGCGCTTCCGCCCGATCATGATGACCACCATGGCGGCGCTCCTCGGCGGCGTCCCGCTCGCGCTGGGCAGCGGCACGGGCAGCGAGCTGCGCCGGCCGCTCGGCATCTCCATCGTCGGCGGGCTGCTCATCTCGCAGGTGCTGACGCTGTACACCACCCCCGTCGTCTACCTGTACATGGGACGGCTGGGCGCATTCCTCGGGCGCGGCCGCAAGGAAAAGCCCGCCGAGCCAATGCCCGCGGAGGCGCCGGCGTCGTGAACGTCTCCGCGCCCTTCATCCACCGGCCGGTCGCCACCACCCTGCTCGCCGTGGCGGTGGTCCTGGCCGGCGGAGCGGCGTACAGCCTGCTTCCCGTCGCCCCGCTGCCCCAGGTCGACAATCCCACCATCAACGTCAGCGTCGGGCTGCCCGGAGGCAGCCCGGAGACGATGGCCTCCGCCGTCGCCACGCCGCTCGAGCGGCGCTTCGGCCGGATCGCCGGGATCACCGAGATCACGTCGGCGAGCACGCAGGGGCAGTCCTCGCTCACCCTCCAGTTCGCGCTCGACCGCGACGTCGATTCCGCCGCGCGCGACGTGCAGGCGGCGATGAACGCGGCGGGAGGGGACCTGCCGGCGAACCTTCCCAGCCGCCCACGCTACCGCAAGGTGAACCCGTCGGACGCGCCCATCCTCATCGTCGCGCTCACCTCGAAGACCATGCAGCTCAGCCAGATGTTCGACGTCGCCAACACCGTCCTGGCGCAGAAGATCTCGCAGGTGTCCGGGGTGGGGCAGGTGTTCGTGGGCGGCGCCCAGCAGCCGGCGGTGCGCGTCTCGGTCGATCCCACCGCCCTTGCCGGAGTGGGGCTCTCGCTGGAAGACGTTCGCAACACGCTCTCGCGCGCGACGGCAAACTCTCCCAAGGGCTCCTTCTCCGGCGCCGTCCAGACGCGGAGCATCGACGCCAACGACCAGCTCACCTCGGCCGCGGGGTTCCGGCCGCTGATCCTCGCGTACAACAAGGGCGCCCCGGTGCGCCTCGGCGACGTCGCCGACGTCACCGACGACGTCGAGAACCGCCAGGCGGCGGCGTGGTCCGACGGCGAGCGCGCCGTGCTCCTGATCATCCGCCGGCAGCCCGGGGCCAACATCATCGACGTGATCGAGCGGGTGAAGACGCTGCTCCCCGAGCTGACCCGGTCGGTCGCGCCGGGGATGGACGTGAAGGTGGCGCTGGACCGCAGCACCACCATCCGCACCTCGGTCGCCGACGTGCAGTTCGCGCTCCTCATCTCCGTCGCGCTGGTGGTGCTGGTGGTGTTCCTCTTCCTTCGCAGCGTCTGGGCGACCAGCATCCCGAGCGTCGCCGTCCCCCTCAGCCTGCTGGGCACGTTCGGCGTGATGTACCTGCTCGGGTACAGCCTGGACAACCTCTCGCTGATGGCCCTGACCATCTCCACCGGGTTCGTGGTCGACGACGCCATCGTCGTCACGGAGAACGTCTCCCGCTACGTCGAGATGGGCGAGCGGCCGATGCAGGCGGCGCTGAAGGGCGCGAAGCAGATCGGCTTCACCATCGTCTCAATCACCGTCTCGCTGCTCGCGGTCTTCATCCCGGTCCTCCTGATGGGCGGCTATGTGGGACGCCTCTTCCGCGAGTTCGCGGTGACCCTCAGCGTCGCCATCGCCATGTCCGCGCTGGTCTCCCTGACGTTGACGCCGATGATGGCTTCACGCCTGCTGCGATCCCGGGACGAGCAGAAGCATGGCCGCCTCTATCGCGCCTCGGAGCGAGCCTTTGCCGCGCTGCACGGCGCCTACGACCGCGCGCTGCGCTGGGTGCTGGACCACGAAGCGCTGATGCTGGTGGTCACGGTGGCGACGCTGGTCTTCACCATCTGGCTCTACATCGTCATCCCCAAGGGGCTGTTCCCCCAGCAGGACACCGGCTCGCTCGCGGGCGCCACGGACGCGCCGCAGGACATCTCCTTCCCGGCGATGAAAGAGCGGCAGGAGGCGGTGAACGCCGTCATCGCCCAGGACCCGAACATCGATCATTTCGTCTCCTTCATCGGCCAGGGAAACAGCGGATTCGTCTTCGCGCAGCTCAAGCCCTGGGGCGAGCGCAAGCTGACCGCCGACCAGGTGCTCGCCGGGCTCCGGGTGAAGGCCGCGCGGGTGCCCGGGATCAGCCTCTTCCTGCAGAACGTGCAGGACGTGCGCCTGGGTGGCCGGATCTCGCGGACCCAGTACCAGTACACGCTGGTGGACGCGAATCTGGACGAGCTGAACCAGTGGGCGCCCAAGGTGCTTGCCAGGCTCCGCGCCCTGCCCCAGCTGCGCGACGTGAACAGCGATCAGCAGACGCAGGGCCTGATGCTGAACGTGGACATCGATCGCGACACCGCGGCGAAGCTGGGGATCTCCCAGCAGGTGATCGACGACACGCTCTACGACGCCTTCGGCCAGCGGCAGGTGGCGACGATGTACACCCAGCTCAACCAGTACCGGGTGGTGATGGAGGTGAAGCCGCAGTTCCAGAACAGCCCGGACCAGCTGGAGAAGCTGTACGTCCGCCCGGCCACCGGCGACCCGGTACCGCTGGGCGCCCTGGCGAAGGTGTCGCAGTCGCAGACGGCGTTGAGCGTGAACCACCAGGGACAGTTTCCGGCGGTGACGCTCTCGTTCAACCTCGCCGAGGGCGTCTCGCTCGGGCAGGCGGTGGACGCCATCGGGCGCGTGTCGCGCGAGATCGGGCTGCCGGCCAGCGCGCGCGGCTCGTTCCAGGGGACGGCGCAGGCCTTCCAGCAGTCGCTGGCCTCCGAGCCCTTCCTGGTGGCGTTTGCGCTGGTCGCCGTCTACATCGTGCTCGGCGTGCTCTACGAGAGCTACGTGCACCCCATCACCATCCTCTCCACGCTGCCGTCGGCCGGCGTGGGCGCGCTGCTGGCGCTCCTGGTGATGCGGACCGAGTTCAGCATCATCGCGCTGATCGGGATCATCCTGCTCATCGGGATCGTGAAGAAGAACGCGATCATGATGATCGACTTCGCCATCGAGGCGGAGCGCGAGGAGGGGCTCTCCACCAAGGAGTCGATCTACAAGGCGTGCCTGCTCCGGTTCCGCCCCATCGTGATGACCACGCTCGCCGCGCTCTTCGGCGGCCTCCCGCTCGCGCTCGGCCACGGCGCCGGCGCAGAGCTCCGGCAGCCGCTCGGGATCACCATCGTCGGCGGGCTGCTGTTCTCGCAGCTGATCACGCTCTTCACCACCCCGGTGGTGTACGTCGCGCTCGACAAGCTGTCGCGCAAGCGGAAGCGGCAGCCGGTCGCCGCCGGTCCGGTCATGCAGCCGGCGCCGTAGGGACGTCCTGCGCCCCCTGCAGCCCCTTCGCCACTTCCGGCAGGATCCCGAGCTTCTGGTAGATGGGACGCAGCTCCCTGCGCAGCGCCGGAAGCTGCAGCGCGAACCAGCTGGAAGCGAGAGCGCAGAGCACCCCGCCCGCCGCGATCGTCCAGGGTGCGCCGACCCGCGCCGCGACCGCGCCCGCGATCAGCGCGCCGAACGGCGCCGTTCCCATCACCGCCATGGTGTAGAAGGCCATCACCCGGCCGCGCATCCGCTCCTCGAGGATGGTCTGGAGGATGGTGTTCGTCGAGGCGGTCTGCAGCATCATCGAGAAGCCGACCGCCACCAGGAGCGGCAGCGAGAGCCAGAGCGTGCGGGAGGCGGCGAAGAGCACCAGCGTCACCCCGAACGTCGCGGCCATCGTCACGATGGTGCGGCCCAGACCGAGCACCGTCCGCCGCACCGCCAGCCGGATCGCGCCGCCGAGCGCGCCGAGGCCGACCGCCGCCATCAGGAAGCCGAGCGTGTGCGCGCCGCCGTGCAGCCGCAGCGTGGCCATCACCGGCATCAGCACGGTGTACGGCATGCCGACGAGCGAGACGATGGAGAGCAGCACCAGCATGGCGCGGATGGGGGCGGATCCGGCGGCGTAGTGGAACCCTTCGCGCAGCTCGTGGAGCACGTGCTTGCGCCCGCCGGCCGGCACGAACGGCTTCACCTTCATCGCCAGGAGCGAGCCGATCACCGCCACGTAGCTGATGCCGTCGAGGAGAAAGCATCCGCCCTCGCCGATCACCGCGATCAGCACGCCGGCGATCGACGGGCCGAGGAGTCGCGCTCCGTTGAACATCGAGGAGTTGAGGGCGATGGCGTTGGAGAGATCGGCGCGGTCCTCGATCATCTCCACCACGAACGCCTGCCGCGCGGGCGTGTCGAAAGCGTTGATCACGCCCTGCAGGAGCTGAAGGCCCGCGACCTCGGCCACGGTGATCACGCCGGCGAGGGAGAGGGCGGCCAGGGCGAACGACTGCAGCATCGAAAGCACCTGGGTGATGACGATCACCCGGTGCCGCGAGTGCCGGTCCACGATCACGCCGGCGATCGGCGAGAGCACGAAGGTGGGGACCAGGCCGCAGAACGCGATCACGCCGAGCAGGGTCGCCGACCCGGTCAGCCGGTACACGAGCCAGCTGGTGGCGATGCGGGTGAGCCAGGTGCCGATCAGCGAGACCGTCTGGCCGGCGAAGAACAGGCGGTAGTTGCGATGGGACAGCGCCCGGAGCGCGAACCTCAGGCCGCCTTCGGAGGACATCCCTGGACCCATGGGTTGGCATGGTGAGTTACGTATGGTGTCCCCGGATCTCTGCCGGAGGTCATGCCCTGCTCTTCAGGCGGGCGACGGTGTCGCGCAGCCGGTCTCGGGATTCCGGGGCGAACCAGGTGTCGAGCCAGCGGTCGGCCTCGGCAGATTCGGCGGCGCGGGCGGCGGCGGCGGCGGGACGGCGGAGGGACTGCTTCACCATGCGGACGCCGGCCGGAGGAAGGGCGGCGAGCAGGGACGCGCGCTGCAGCGATCGGTCCAGCAGCTCGCCCTCGGGGACCAGCTCGTGGAGGATTCCGGACTGGAGCGCCTCGCGCGGGGAGAACAGCCGTCCCTCCAGCGTCAGCGCCGCGAGCGTGGGGCCCGGCACCTGCCAGCGCAACGTCTCCACCACCGCCGAGGGCAGTCCGATGCCCAGCTGGGTCTCGTTCAGGCCGATGCGCGCGTCGCGGTCGGCGCCGATGCGGACGTCGGCCTGCAGCGCCAGCACGCATCCGCCGGCGACGGCGTGTCCGTTGACGGCGGCGACCAGCGGGATCGGCAGCTCGAACACGCGCAGCATCGAGGCGCTGAATCGCAGGATGTACGCGCGCATGGTGGCGCGATCGAGATCGACCAGCGAAGGCAGATCGAGGCCGGCGGAAAAGGCGGAGCCCTGGCCGGTGATCACCGCCGCGCGCGCGTCGCCGATCTGCCCGAGCAATCCCTCGAGCCGCTCCAGGAACGAAGGCCCGATGGCGTTCGCCTTGCCATTCTCCAGGCGGAGCAGCGCGACGGGCCCCTTGCGTTCGATGCGCATCTCATCTCCCCACGGCGGACGGCGACTGCGCGATCGACTGGTTCCCCGCCGCGTCCTCGGTCGCCACCGCGAAGAACCAGTCGTCGGTGGTCACGGACGGCAAGACTACCTCCGCCACCTTGCCGAGCGACAGCGCCCGCTCCCAGGCGACCGCGTCGGCGGGCCGCCGGTAGAGAACGACGCCGGCGATCCGCGGATCGGAGGGGAGCTTCCAGCGCAGCTTCGCATCGGGCGACACCGCGCCCGCGAGCGTCACCTCTTGCGGCGGCGCCGGCGCAAAGCCGAGGGAGGCGAACGCCGCCGCCAGCGCCTTGCACATCCGCGCCGAGTACCCGGCGTCGTAGCGCCAGAGCTCGTCGCCGAAGCGCACCCCGTTCTCGGTCCGCGGCGTCTGGTGCTGCCCGCGGTAGTTCTCCCGCGCCTCGCTCAGGCGGATGGCCGGGAAGCCGGCCTGCGAGAAGGACATGTGATCGCTGCCGCGCGCGATCCGGTCGCGGCGGAGCATCACGCGCAAGCGGAGGCCGCTGACGTACAGCTCGCCCGTGCGCTGGACGTACCGGGCCCAGGAACGCGCCGGGCTGTCGTTCTCGTTTCCCACCGCCAGGCGGAGCTTCTTCTGCGCCTCGGACTCGACCTCGGGGGTCCCCTCGGAGAAGAGGCGCGCGGTGGTGCCGTCGCGCACGCCGTCCTGCCCTTCGCTGTTTCCCGCGATGTCCACGCTGACCATCGCGATCACCTGCACGCCCTCGCTCTTCAGCCGCTCCGCCAAATGCTGCGAGCCGATCAGCCCCTGCTCCTCGCCGGCGACGGCGACGAAGTACACGGTGATCGCGGGCGACTGATCCTTGAGCGCGTTCGCCAGCTCCAGCGCCATCGCGGTCCCGCTCGCGTCGTCGATGGCGCCCGGCGCGTCGGTCTTCGGATCCATCACGTCGCTCGGCATCGAGTCGTAATGGCCGGTCATCACGATCGCCTCGCGGCTGCGCGCGGCGTCGGTGCCCGGGAGCACGGCCCCGACATTGACGATCTCCACCGCTGCCGGGATCCGCTTGCCGTTGGGCGGCGCGGTGAAGCGGTCCGCGAACGGCTGGAGCCGCGAGCCCTTCGCCGCCGCGGCGAACTCCGCGGCGAGCCACTCCCGCGCCGGGACGATCCCGCGGCCCGGCCCCTGCGCTCCGGAGAGCGTGTGCCGGGTGCCGAATTCGGTGAGCCGCTTCACGGTGGTCTGCAGCCGGGCAGGGTCGATGCGCTGGACGATCGCCTCGACCCGGGGATCGCGGCGTTCCTGCGCGAAGGCGGGCGCCGCGGCCAGGATCAGCGCCAGGAGAAATCGCATGGGCCCCCCTCAGGCCGACAGGCGCGTGGTCGGGGAAACGAGCTCCTGCCCGTGGATGGTCAACGCTCCCGCGGCATCGGCGGTGACCGCAAGGTGGGAGAGCGGCTGCGTCGCCGGACCCAGCTTCACCGTTCCCTGGTTGTCGAACTGGCTTCCGTGACAACTGCAGAACACGCCGCCGAACGAGACCGAGCCGGTGGCTCCGATGTCGCAGTTCTGGTGCGTGCAGACGAGGGTCATGGCGTAGATTCCCCCGCTGTCCCGCCCGATGCCCACCGATTTGCCAGGGACCGGGGTGAGCGTGTTCAGCGCCACCTGCGAGGCCACCTTTCCCACCGGAATGTCCGCGTCGAGGATGATCGGCGGATTCCCGCCGCCGCATCCGATCGCGTGCGCGCAAACCACCCCCCCACCGACCAGCAACAGCTTCCTCCGCCCCAACGCCATGCAGACCTCCGTCCCCGTCAGACACCCGGGAGGGTTCTTTGGTTCACCGATCCTTCGTCGTCAGCGCTTTATCCGCCCGCGAGAACAGCTCCGCAGTCTCCCGGAGCACCGCCTCCGCCGCTTGCACCGCCTGCGGCGTCGGCGCCAGGTCCGTCGACTGCAGCGCGTCGTAGATCCCCGCGATCCGGGCATTCCAGGGCACGAGCGAGGGCGGCTGCTGCTTCGTCCAGGGCCGCCGCTCTTCGGCGCTTCCCTCCAGCGCGAGAAGCGCCGCATCCTGCGGGCGCTCCGCGCGCAGCTTGCGGACCTGCTCGACGAGCGCCGTGTCCGTCTGCAGCGCCTGCGCCAGGCGCCTGGAAAGGGCGAGCTGCTGGCCGAGGGCGTCAGACGAGGTCTTCACCCGAGGATCCATTCGCACACGGAGCGGCCGCGTCAAGCTGCGTCCGTTCGCGATCAGGCGCAGCGTGTAGACGCCCGGCAGCGCCCAGGGGCCTCGGGGCTCTTTCGGCGTGTCGTGCGGGACCGCCGCGATGGAGTATCCGCCCTCGAGCGCCCGGGGCGCCGGCCAGTGCAGGTCCCAGACGAACCGGTGCAATCCGGCCTCCCCCGATGGGGGCGGCGAGGGGCGAATCCACCAGCGCGGCACGTTGCCGTCGTCCTTGATCGGGGGCTGCGGATCCGTGCTCGAGAAGCGGACGACGAGCTCTCCTCCCGGGTCGAGGATCTCCAGGGCGACCTGCGCCGGCGCCTTGAGGAAATAGTCGACGATCGCGCCGTCCGGCGGGTTTTTGGACATCGGCTCGTCGGGCGGCAGCGGCGTATCGGTGTTCGTGTCCCAGCGGATGCGCGTCGCGATCTGCGGCGAGAAGAGGTGCGCGTCCTCCTCGACCAGCGCGTCGTTCACCTCGCGCAGCGGCTGGATGTCGTCGAGGATGTAGAAGCCGCGGCCGTGGGTCGCCACCGCCAGATCGTCGCCTTTGACGATCAGATCGCGGATCGAGGTCGCGGGCATGTTCAGCCGCAAGCTCTGCCAGCTCTCGCCGTCGTCGAAGCTGACGTACACCGCCTGCTCGGTCCCGCAGAAGAGCAGGCCGCGCCGGACGGGATCCTCGCGGACCACGTTCACGATCCCGGAGGCAGGCAGCCCGGAGGCGATCTCCTGCCAGGTCTTCCCGGCGTCGTGCGTGCGGAGGATGTGCGGGCGCAGATCGTCGAGGCGCAGGGTATTGATCGCTGCATACGCCGTCCGGGCGTCGAAGCGCCCGGCCTCGAGGATGCTCACCTTCGCCCAGGGGACCAGCTGGTTCGGGGTGACGTCCTGCCAGCTCTTCCCTCCGTCCCCGCTGCGGTGGATCAGGCCGTCGTCGGTGCCCG
>Ga0070741_10009877_pt1 | contig 18290 bp, 15 predicted proteins | sample Coa_R1_4_FD_66440 | JGI IMG/M metagenome (GOLD analysis project Ga0070741, IMG submission 66440) | Surface soil microbial communities from Centralia Pennsylvania, which are recovering from an underground coalmine fire - Coalmine... | ecosystem: Environmental > Terrestrial > Soil > Unclassified ...
TCGCCGCCAGCCATCACAGCCAGTGTGCCTTCCTCCGCGCCCTTGGTGCCGCCGGAGACCGGCGCATCGATCCAGCCCATGCCGTTGGCAGCCTTCAGCCGCGCCGCAATATTGCGCGCGGCATCCGGGTGGATCGACGAGAAGTCGACCACGAGCTTGCCTTTGCCCGGTGCCCCCGCCAACCCGCTCGCCCCGAACACGACTTCTTCGACCGCCGAGGCGTCCGTCAGGCACATGAAGATAATGCTGGCGGATTCGGCGATGCTACGAGGATCGGGCGCGAGCTTTGCGCCGGCTTCAACCAGGACGGCGGCCTTGTCGGCGGAACGGTTCCAGATCGTCAACTCATGGCCGGCATTGAGCAGGCGCCGCGCCATCGGAATCCCCATCATGCCGAGCCCGAGATAGCCGAGCTTTTCGGTCTTCGATCCCTTGCCATCACCCGTTTCGGTCATCCCGTCGCTCCTCATTCCAAGGGCTACTCCGCCACAGTCGTAACCGAATATCCCTGCCGGATCAGGCGAATACAAGCGGTACGTCAATGGCTTGCCTGATTGTTTGAACCATGAAAGGCTTATGCTCGAAAACAAGGGGCCTTCGTGCCCCGGGGGCAGAAACAGCGGGAGCGGGGATGATGCGGACGGCTTCGAAATGGACTTTGGCGGCGGCGACGGCGGTATCAGTTCTGGCCGGTGCGAGCGCAGCGCAGGCGCAGCAGACGATCCGCGTCGGTTGGACTATCCCTGCCGAGGAATCCAAATACTGGATGATGAAGCGGCCGCAGGAATTCCCTGATCTCGGCAAGACCTACAATATCGAATGGACCCAGTTTCAGGGCACTGCGCCGATGACACAGGCGTTGGCCGCCGGTGCGCTGGATTGTGCCACGCAAGCGCCGCTGTCGCTCGCCAATGGCGTGGTTGGCGGCAATCTCAAGGCCTACATCGTGGCCCAGCATGTGTTCGAGAAGCCCGGCGGCTTCTCGGTCTATTGGGCGGTCATGGACAACTCGCCGATCAAGACCATCGCCGACCTTAAAGGCAAGACTGTCGGCATCTCGGTGATTGGCGGCGGCACGCAGGGGCCCTTCAACATGTTGTTGAAGCAGAACGGCGTCGATCCCGCCAAGGACATCAAGCTGGTCGAGGTGGGCTTCGCCGTGTCCGAAGACGCGCTCCGGCAAGGCCGCGTCGATGCCGTCAATATGAACCAGCCGTTCGCGGCGCGCGCGGAGGCCAAGGGCGGCACGCGCAAACTGTTCTCGCTGTCGCAGGCGATGCCCAACATCGTTCACATTCTCGAAGCCTGCCGGGCCGACTTCGTCGACAAGAATCCAGATCTGGTAAGGGCTTACGTGCGCGACATCACCTCGGGCATGAAAAAGGCGCTCGCGAACCGCGAAGAGACTTTAAAGGTGGTGAATGAAGTGCTGAAGGCGCCGATCCCGGTGCTCGATACATATCTCTTGAAGGACAATGACTTCGGCAGGGATCCTGGCGCCGCACCGAATTTCCCGGCGATCCAGAAGATGCTCGATATCTACGCCGAAACCGGGATGCTGCCGAAACTCGATGTCGCGCAGTTCAAGCATCCGACCATCGTTGCCCCGTTGCAATAGGCGCCGGCGAGAGGTTCGCACTCCGACCAGAGCCGGAGACATTCGCGCATGAAGAAGTGGCGGTCCCGCGTCACGACCGATGGCCTCGATCGGGCGCCACATCGCGCTTTCATGCGTGCGATGGGGCTTGATGACGCCGCGCTCGCCAAGCCGATGATCGGCGTGGTCAGCATGAAGGGCGAGCAGACGCCCTGCAACATGACCCACGATTTCCAGGTCGAGGCGGCGAAGGAGGGTATTGCGGAGGCCGGCGGTACGCCACGGGAATTCACTACCGTCTCGGTCTCAGACGGCATCAGCATGAACCACGAGGGGATGAAATTCTCCCTGTTCTCGCGGGAGCTGATTGCCGACTCGATCGAGGCGGTTGTCCATGGTCTCGCCTATGACGCGCTGATCGGTTTCGGCGGCTGCGATAAGACGCTGCCCGGCGTGATGATGGGCATGGTCCGCTGCAACGTGCCGTCGATCTTCATCTATGGCGGCAGCGCATTGCCAGGTCGCTTCCAGGGCAAGACGCTGACCGTGCTTGACTCCTATGAAGCCGTCGGCGGCTTCATGACGGGGGAGATCGATCAGGCGACACTGACCGGGATCGAGCGCGCCTGTCTGCCGACGATCGGCGCCTGCGCCGGGCAGTTCACGGCCAACACCATGGCGATGGTGTCGGAGGCGATGGGACTGACCATCCCCAATGTCTCGATGATTCCGGGCGTCTATCCAGAGCGCGCGCAGGTGGCGCGTCAGGCTGGTCGTCTGGTCATGGACATGTTGGAGCGCGGCGGCCCGCTGCCGCGTCAGATCGTCACGCGAAAATCTCTGGAGAATGGCGCGGCCATCGTCGCCGCGACGGGCGGTTCGACCAATGCCGCGCTGCACTTGCCGGCGATCGCCAACGAAGCCGGGATCAGCTTCAGCATCGACGACGTCGGCGAAGTCTTCGCGCGCACGCCACTCATTGGCAATCTTCGGCCGGGCGGCAAGTACACCGCCAAGGATGTCTACGACATCGGCGGCGCCGCCGTCGTCATTCGCGCGCTGATCGAAAGCGGCCATATCGACGGAAGTTGTCTCACCATCACCGGCCGAACGCTCGCAGAGGAATACGGCAATGCCGACGCGCCCGATGGCGAGGTGATCTTTTCGACCAGAAAGCCGATCATGCCTGACGGCGGTGTGGCCGTTTTGAAGGGCAACCTTTGCCCGGATGGCGCGGTCATCAAGGTAGCCGGCTTGAAGAGCCTCGTGTTCGAAGGCACCGTGCGCGTATTCGAGGACGAGGAGAGCTGCGTCGATGCAGTCCGCAAGCGTAACTACGCCGCGGGCGAGGTGTTGGTGATCCGCAACGAGGGTCCGGTCGGCGGTCCCGGAATGCGCGAGATGCTTGGCGTCACCGCGTTGATCTACGGGCAGGGCATGGGCGAGAAGGTCGCGCTCATCACCGACGGGCGTTTCTCTGGCGCGACCCGCGGCATGTGCATCGGCTACGTCTCGCCGGAATCCTTCGTCGGTGGTCCGCTGGCGCTCGTGCGTGACGGCGACCGGATCAAGATCGATGCCGGCGCGCGTTGCTTGGATTTACTGGTGACCGACAACGAACTTGCGGAACGGCGCAAGGCCTGGCAGCCGCGACCGCCGCGGCATCGCGCGGGCGCGCTCGCGAAATATGCGCGACTGGTCGGGCAGGCGCCGGGCGGTGCGGTGACCCACGTTGGCGCGGCGGAATGGCCCTGGTTCGATGAGCCCCAGTATTGACCGGAAGCCGCATCGCCATGTCCCGCCGTCGTCCGCTATGCTAACAGCACTGAGCGCGCCATGCCGGCGAGAGACGCGGGAATGACGATTTTGCCATCACGATCGGAGCTTCGTCCTGAGCGCGCGACGGCGCAGAAAACCGCGGCCGCCATGATCGAGATTGAAGGCGTCTCGCAGGTGTTTCAGACCTCGACGCGCCAGGAGCATCTAGCGCTGTCGGATATTTCGATGTCGGTTGCTGACGGTGCTTTCGTTTCGATTCTCGGTCCGTCCGGCTGCGGAAAATCCACGCTGCTCTATATCGTCGGTGGCTTCGTGCAGCCGACCCGCGGCGTTGCCAGGATGAAGGGCAGGGCGATCACGGGACCTGGGCCGGATCGCGGTCCGGTGTTCCAGGAGTTCGCGCTGTTTCCCTGGAAGAGCGTGCTTGGCAACGTCATGTATGGCCCGCGCCAACAGGGGACGAAGCCTGTGGAAGCCGAAGCGCAGGCGCGCGCGCTGCTCGAGATGGTCGGGCTCAAGGGCTTTGAAGAATTTTACCCAAAGGAACTGTCGGGCGGCATGAAGCAGCGCGTCGCGCTAGCGCGCACGCTCGCCTACCATCCCGAAGTGCTGCTGATGGATGAGCCGTTCGGCGCGCTCGATGCGCATACCCGCACGCGGCTTCAGAACGACCTGCTCAACATCTGGGAGCGCGACCGCAAGACGGTGCTCTTTGTCACCCACTCGGTCGAGGAAGCGGTGTTCCTCTCCGACAAGGTCGTGATGATGACGCGCTCGCCCGGCCGCATCCGCCAGATCGTCGATATCGACCTCCCGCGGCCGCGCCGCCGCACCGAACTGCTGCTCGACCCGCGCTATCAGAAGTATGTGGTCGAGATTGACCGGATGTTCGACGACAGTGGCGAGCAGCCGCCATGATGTCAGCCGATACCATGCTCAAGCGCGCAGCGCCCGTGCTGGCCTGTATCGGTCTGCTCGCGGTCTGGCAGTTGGCGTCGCTGGCCCTGCACAACGACAGCTTCCCGACCGCGATCGAGGCGATCCGCGCCATCCCGTCGATCCTCAGCGACAAGGACTCGCTGGTCAATTTCGGCGCATCGTTGCGCCGGATGGCGGTCGGATTTGGTGTTGCCGTGGCGGTTTCGATCCCACTCGGACTCTCTATGGGCCGAAGCCGCGCCGTGGCGTCGTTCTTCAACCCGCTATTGATGGTGATTTATCCCGTGCCGAAGGCGGCACTGATGCCGATCATCATGCTCTGGCTCGGCGTCGGCGATATCGCAAAGACGCTGGTGATCTTCCTTGGCGTCAGCCTTCCGGTGATCTACCACAGTTTCGAAGGCGCCAAGGCAGTCGAAGAAAAGATGCTGTGGTCGGGCGCGGCGATGGGGCTCACGGCCGCGCAGCGGTTGATCCGTATTGTGTTGCCGGCCGCGCTTCCCGAAATCCTCACGGGCTGCCGCACCGGCCTGGTGCTGGCGCTGATCACCATGATCACCAGCGAGATGATCGCCCGGCAATCCGGCGCGGGCAACATCCTGTTCAATGCACTCGACATGGGACAGTACGATACGGTGTTTGCGATGATCATCATCGTCGGCGCGATGGGTATTTGCCTCGATGCCTTGTTCGAGCGGATTCGTGCGCGGCTGGTCCGCTGGTCCGAACCGCAATTCGACATCCCCTTGAGTTTCTCATGAATGCACGGGCCGTCACATCCGATCTCCTGCTTGGCTTGATTCCGATCGCTCTGGTGGTCGCGGTATGGCAGGCACTGGTGTCGTTCGGCTATGCGCCGGTGACGCTGCTTCCTCCGCCCGGACAGGTGTTCGCGCGCATGATCCAGCAGCTTCTGACCGACACTTTCAGGCAGGAGATCGCGGCAACGCTGTTTCGGCTGTTCGCCGGATTTTCGATCGCCGTGATCCTTGGCGTCGGTATCGGGCTTGCGGCAGCGGTCAATCCGGCGTTCAACGCGGTCGTGCGGCCGATCGTCCGCGTGCTGGCGCCGCTGCCAAAGGTCGCGCTCTATCCCGCGCTGCTGCTGCTCGTCGGCTTCGGTCATGAATCCAAGATTGCGCTGGTCACGGCCGATGCGCTGTTTCCGATCTTGCTGTCGACCTACTACGGCGCTTCGACCGTCGAGCAAAAACTGATCTGGTCGGCGATGGCGGCGGGAACGCCACCGCGCGAAATCCTGTTCAAGGTCGTGTTGCCGGCCGCTGCGCCGTCGATCCTCACGGGCTGTCGCATCGGTCTGGTCATTTCCTGCATTGTCGTGTTCCTGGCCGAAATGATCACCTCGACCGACGGCCTTGGCCATGTGTTGGTGACGGCGGCTCGGACTTTCCAGGCAGTCGATATGTTCGTGCCGCTCATCACGATCTCGCTGCTGGGATTGATCCTCAACGGCTTGCTGGAAGCGGTGCGGTCGTATCTATTGCGCGGATTTCCGGAAGCCTAGGAGAAGAGCATGCTGGCGGACCGCATCGAAGCAAAATGGATCGACGCGTTCTGTGAGGTCTTCGAGCGCTGTGCAGTCAAGCCGGGCGGTACCGCCGCGATTCTGTCGGAGACGCAATCGCGCGCTCTCAATGTGCACCTGGCCGAGCTCGCACTGCTCCGCATGGGCGCGCGGCCGTTCCATGTGGTTGTGCCGACGCCCCGCAACCGGCAGATCGTGCCGATCCGCTCGACTGGCGCGAGCGAAGCGATCCAGCGGCTAGGGCCGGTTGTCACCGCGCTCCAACAGGCCGGCTTTGTGGTCGATTGCACCATCGAGGGCCTGATGCATGCGCCGGAGACGCCAGAGATCCTCAAAGCTGGCGCACGCATCCTGGTGATTTCCAACGAGCATCCGGAGGCGCTGGAGCGCATGGTGCCGGACACTGCGCTCGAAAGGCGCGTGCGCGCCGCGGCCAAGATGCTGCGCGGCACCAAGCATATGCGCGTGACCTCGAAGGCGGGCACAGCGCTCGATGTCGATATGGTCGGTGCATCGACAGTGGGTGTCTGGGGTTGGACCGACCGGCCGGGCACGCTGGCGCACTGGCCGGGCGGCATCGTCGTCAGCTTTCCCAGGAGCGGCACTGTCAATGGCACACTGGTGATGGCAGCCGGCGACATCAACCTCACCTTCAAGCGCTATCTGACATCGCCGGTAAAGATGACGTTGAAGGATGACTACGTCACGAATCTCGAAGGCGAGGGCGCCGATGCCGCGATGATGCGGGCCTATCTGGCGGCATGGGGCGATCGCGAAGCCTACGCGGTGTCCCATGTCGGCTTCGGCATGAACCCGGGCGCACGCTATGAGTCGCTGTCGATGTACGACCAGCGCGACACCAACGGCACGGAGCTACGCGCGGTCTCCGGCAACTTCCTGTTCTCGACCGGCGCCAACGAATTTGCCGGCCGCTACACCGCCGGCCATTTCGATCTGCCGATGATGGGCACGACCATCGAGCTCGATGGCGTTGCTGTGGTGCTCGAGGGCGTGTTGCAGGACGTCTTTGGTTAGATCACCGGCGGTCGCGCCAGGCCAAAATGCCGGAGCATGTTAACGAGATCGGCGAGGCGTTTCTCGCGATAGGCGTCCACGTCCATACCGGAATAATCGAGGAAGCCGGCGCCGGTGCGCAAGCCGATGCGGCCGTCGCGCATGTTGTTTTCGATCACGTCCGGCGCGCGATAGCGCTCGCTGCCGAGCGCGCCTTCGAGATAGCGGCTGGCGTAATAGAGAATATCGCCGCCGCCCCAGTCGATGAATTCCAGGAGTCCGAGCACCGCGTAGCGGAAGCCGAAACCGTAGCGGATTGCCTTGTCGATCTCTTCCGCGCTGGCGACGCCTTCCTCCACCATACGCGCCGCCTCGTTCATGGCGAGTGCCTGGATGCGTGGCACGATGAAGCCCGGTGTCGCCGCGCATACCACCGGCACCTTACCGATACCTTCGAGCAGGGCCTTCGCACGCGCGACGATCGCGGGATCGGTCACCTTGCCCGGCGATATCTCCACCAAGGGGATCAGATAGGCCGGATTGAGCCAATGTACGTTGAGGAAGCGTTCGGGACGGTCGATCGCTCCGGAGAGATCGTCGACCAGGATCGTGGACGTCGTCGATGCAATGATGACATCAGGCGCGATCGACTTCGACGCGGCACCGAGCACCTCGCGCTTCAGCTCGACCACTTCAGGCACGCCTTCAAACACCATGCCGGCTTCGGAAAGTGCAATTGCGCTGGCGCTTTCGGGAATCACCCTGACGCGGGCGATGATGGCGTCAATATCTCCGTTCTGCAGCAATCCAGACCGCGCCAGGCTGGCCAGTGTCTTCCTGACCTCGTTCAGCGCTTCTGTTTCGAGCTTGGCAAACTGCGCGGTGGAGCGTCCTGCCTTGACGTCAATCATCGTGACCGCGTGGCCGGCGTAGGCGAAGGCGACCGCAATGCCGCGGCCCATGCGGCCAGCGCCGAGGCAAGCGATGGGCGGCTTTGCGTTCGTCATTCGCCGAACCCCTCGCGCAACAGTGTCTGCAGTTCGGCGCGATGCAGGCTGCCAAGGCCGAGGCTCGCCAGCGTGCGTCCGGTCGCCATGAAATCCTTGCCGCAGATCGCTCCGCCGATTGCGAGGAACGACCTCGCAAGCGGCGTGTCGACGCCGGCGAGTTCGGCCACCGAAATCAGGAACGATAATCCCAGCCGCAAATCCTCCCGCATGTAGCGATGCTTGGTGAGAACCAGCTGTTCGCGCCAGTCGCCGGAATCCGTCAAGCGGTCGTGCGAGCCGCGGCCATACATCCAGATCTCGCCGTCCCTGGCATAGTGATTTGCCAGCGGGAAATGAGGTGCGCCGTAGCCGAGTGCCTCGCGAACTCCGATGCGTTCGGCATCGAGCGCGTCGGTGACGCGGCGAATGGCCGCCTGCGTGCCTTCCTTGTGGATGTCCCAGCGTTCGAAATGCTCGATCGGCCCGGCATTCATCACGATCAATGGCGGATGGATGATCGGGCCGGCATTCATCAGCGCACCCGAGAGCGCATCGCCACAGCGTTCGATCGCACCTGGAAACCCTTGCGAGATCACCGCGAGCGCATGCTCGGCATTGCGCAGCGGAAACACGCCGACCGGCAGCCGCTTGGCGCGGATGGTGATCGCGACCTCGAACGCGCCGTGCTTGCGCGTCAACCAGGGCAGGGTGCCTGTCTCGGCAAAGCTCACATCGGCGTGGTTGCCGGCGTCATGCGCAGCCTTGGCGAAGATCATCGAGCCGAAGGTCGCCGGCGGCAGGAACACCACCTGACCACCGCGCAGATGCGGTGCAAGCTGTTTCGCGATATCGTCTTGCGCAAAGGCCGGGGCGGGGCAAAGGATCAGCTCGGCGCGGTCGACTGCCTCGGCGATATCAGTCGTCACCAAACCCAGCTTCACGTCGTGCCGGCCGTTGACGTCCTTGACCAGGATGCGCGAGCCTGCCCCCTGATGCGCAGCCACCTGAGCCGCATCGCGCCGCCACAGGCGTACCTCATGCCCTCCAAGGGCAAAATCTCCCGCGGCCGCAAACGAGCCGTTTCCCCCGCCCAGCACCGCGATCTTCACGCGACGCCTCCCCGTACAGGCGACGTCGCATCGATCTGCTTCAGCATGAAATGCTGAACCTTGCCCAGCGCGGTGCGCGGCAAATCCTCCACAAACACGATTTCGCGCGGCACCTTGAAGCGCGCCAGTTGCGACTGGACCTGTGCCTTGAGGCCATCCGCGTCGACCGACGCACCCTTTCGACGAATGACGTAAGCGATCGGCACCTCGTCCCAGCGCGGATCTGGCCGGCCGATCACGCCGCACTCGGCGACATCGGGGTGTTCCAGCAGCACGCGCTCCACCTCCGCCGGATAGATGTTCTCGCCGCCGGAGATGATCAGGTTCTTCTTGCGGTCGTGCACCCAGAAATAGCCGTCCGCGTCGCGGCGGCCGATATCGCCCGAACGATACCAGCCGTCATGCAGCGCTTCGCGTGTCGCGGCTTCGTCGCCCCAGTATTCGAAGAAAACGTTGGGGCCGCGCACCGCGATTTCGCCCGCGACGTCCGGCGGCAATTCGTTGCCCGCGTCATCGATGATGGCGGCTTCGCAGCATAGACCGGGCAGGCCGGTCGAACCTTCGCGGGAGAGATCGCCGCCGAGGCGCGTATAGACGGCGATCGGACAGGTTTCGGTCGAGCCATAGACCTGCAGCACCGGCACGCCGCGCGCGACGAATCGATCGATCAGCGGCTGCGGCACAATGGTCGATCCCGTCGAGATCGCCCTTAGAGACGAGAGATCGGTCGTCAGCCAAGCCGGATGTTCGGTGACAGCCTGGATGATCGCAGGCACCAGTACGGTCAATGTCGGCCGATCGCGCTCGAAGCTGGCGAGAGCGGCATCCGGCGTGAAGCGCGAATGGATGGTGACGGTCGCGCCGTGTTGCAGGGCCGGCGTGGTCTGGATGTTCAGGCCGCCGACATGGAAGAACGGCAGCACGGTCAGGACATGATCATCGGAGGTGAGACTATGCATGTGCTGGCTCATTGCTCCGTTCCAGAACAGTGCTTCCTGACGCAGCACTGCGCCCTTCGGTCGTCCCGTGGTACCCGAAGTGTAGACGATCAACAGCGGGCTGGAGAGGTCGGTGTGCGGATTGCGGCTGTCGCCGCGGCCTTGCGCAAGCAGGGCGTCGAACCTCAGCCCGCGCGGCGGCGCGAAGTCCAAACCGACAACGCTCGTTTCTGGCTGCCTCTTCGTCAACTCAGGCAACACCGCGGCGAACGCCTGTTCCAGCACCAGCACCTTGGCGCCTGCGTCCGAGAGGATGAAGAGCTGCTCGGCGACCGCCAGACGCCAGTTCAGCGGTACCAGCATCGCGCCCAGCCGCGCACAGGCGTAGAGCAGTACGAGATAGTCTGGCCGGTTCAGGCTCAGGATCGCAACGCGATCGCCTCCGTTGACGCCGAGTTCCGATTTCAAGGCGCGCGCGGTCTGCTCAATGCGCTCCACAAACGCCGCGTAGGTCAGCGTCTCGTCTTCGAAATGCAGCGCCGGCTTGTCGGGAGCAAAGGCCGCGTTGCGCTCGATCAGACCCGAGAGGTCCACCGTCAGTCGTCCGTCTCGCCGGGCTCGTACAGCGCCTCGCGGCCGATCCGGTCGAGGCAAAGCTCGGCGGTCCATGGCAGCATCAGCGAGCCGCAGCGACTGTCGCGATAGATGCGCTCGAGCGGCAACGACTTCAGCATCGCCTGTCCGCCGCAGGTGCGAATCGCGAGTGTCGCGAGCTCGTTGGCGCCCTCCATGACCGAGTATTGCGCGGCGTAAGCGCGCAACACCTGCTCCTTGCTCGGATTGGCACGGGCCTCGCTCACCGCCTGGAACCAGATTGCCTTGATCTGCTCCAGCTTGATCTGCATTTGCGCCAAGGCAATCTGCTTGGTCGGATACATCCGCCGCTTCACGGGCGGCGTACCCGGCGCCTCGCCGCGCAGATAGCGCACCGTGAAATCGTAAGCCGCCTGCGCGAGGCCCATATAGGTCGGCGACAGCGTCAGGAACATGTGCGGCCAGCGCTGCGCCGCCTGGAAATAGACCCCACGCGGCATCAGCGCAGCATTCTCCTCCACGAAGGCATCCTTGAACAGCAGCGTGCGCGAGACGGTGCCGCGCATGCCCAGGGGATCCCAATCGCCGACGACCGATACACCATCAGCCTTGGCGGGCACAGCGAGATAGAGCGTGTTGCGTCGTGAGGCCTTTTCGCCCTCCGCAATCTCGGTGCAGAGTACGCCATAGTAGTCGGCATGGCCGGAAAGCGAGGCAAAAATCTTCTTGCCGTTGACGAGCCAGCCGCCCTTGACGGGCTTCGCCTCGGTGCCGAAAGCCACGCCGCCGGCCGCGGCCGCGCCACCTTCGGAGAACGGCTGCGAATAGATCGCGCCGCCCTCAACGATCCGCTTGTAGTGGATCGCCCGCCGCCGCTCGTGTTCGGCTCGCGTTGCCGCGTCCATGTCGAGGTCGTCGGCGAGTGGGCCGGACCACAGCGTCGAGCAGACATGCATGTTCCAGGTCAGCGCGGTGGCGCCGCAATAACGGCCGATTTCGGCGGCAGCGAGCGCATAGGTCTGGTAGTCGGCGCCAAGTCCGCCATGCTTCTTCGGGATCGATATCCCGAGCAGGCCGGTGCGGTGCAAATCCTTGTAGTTCTCGGTCGGGAATTTGGCATCGCGGTCGTAGGCCGCGGCGCGGTCCGCGAAAACCATCTGGCCCAGTTCGCGCGCCCGAGCGATGATTCCAGCCTGCTCGTCATTGAGCCGGAATGCCGAGGGATCGAAGATCGGCGCGTCAAGCGGGACTTTGCCGGCCGCGGTTGCACTCTTGTTGATTGGCGCCGTCATTCAGGCCGTCACTTCTATGGTCTTGAGGAATTGATCGAGCACCGCGTTGAAAGCCTCGGGACGCTCGAGATTGACCAGGTGACCAGCGCCGTCCAATTCGACATAGGTCGCCTGCGGTATATAAGTCGCCATCTTGGCCATCATCGGCGCGGGTGCGTTCTTGTCCTTGGACCCTGATAGCACCAGCGTCGGCACGGTGATATCGGCAAGCGCCTTGCGTTGATCGAAGCCGAGCAGGGTTAGCATCATGGCGCGATAGCTCGCCTCCGGCACGCTTCCCATGCAGTCCCGCGCAAGCTCCATTCCGGCGCTATCGGGATCGGCGCCGACAAGTTCTTTCACCAGTACCGGCGCCAGCGATTTCATGGTTTCACCGCGATCAAGCGGACCGAGCCTTGCCTCGATGAATTGCTTCTGCCAGTCGCCCTCGGCCTTGCCGAAGGCCGGGCTGGTTTGCGCAAGCACCACGGCTGCAGCGGCGCGAGAGTGTTTGGTGAGCCATTGCTGTACGATCATGCCGCCGATGGAGTGGCCGACCAGGATGGGCCGCGGACCGCCGATCTGCTGCAGGAAATCCTGCAGCGCGTCCGCAAGGGTCGCGATCGTGGCGCTTGGCAGCGCAGCCGAGCCGCCGTAGCCCGGCATATCCCAGGCCACCGCGCGATAGCGATCGCCGAAGGCCGCGATCTGCCCACGCCAGGCGCGTGCCGCGCCGCCGATGCCGTGCAGAAACACCAGCGGCGTCTTGTTGGGATCGCCAGCGGCCTCGTAGGCGAAGCGACCATCTTTCGTCTTCAACGGCGTTGTCATCGGCCGATGCTAACAGGCCCGCCGCTTCCTTGCAAAAGCTTGAAGTATAAAATATACGCGGAAAGCCCCTTTTGAGGCCCGCGTTTTTCCAGGAGCAAGCGTATGTCCGGACTGCCGCGTTCCGCGCATGCGCTGGTGACCGGCGGCGGCCGCGGCATCGGCCGGGCCGTTGCGTCGCAACTGTCTCGTGCGGGCGCGACCGTCACGGTGCTAGGTCGCAATCAGACGACGTTGGATGCGGCTGTCGCCGCGGGCGATGCGCACTTTGCCGAAGTTGCCGACGTTGCGGATCAGGCTTCAATCGGTGCGGCGATCGCCAAGGCTGTCGCACGACGGCCGATCGATATCCTCATCGCCAATGCCGGTATTGCGGAGTCCGCGCCTTTTGCGAGGTCCGATGCCGCGCTGTTCAAGCGCATGATCGATGTGAATCTCATGGGGGTGGTGTATGCGGTCCAGGCGGTGCTGCCGCCGATGCGGAATCAGCCGCGCGGCCGTATTGTTGCCGTTGCGTCGACCGCCGGTCTCAGGGGCTACGCCTATGTTAGTGCCTACAGCGCCGCCAAGCATGCGGTTGTCGGCCTGGTCCGCTCGCTCGCGCTGGAGCTCGCAAATACACGCATCACTGTCAATGCCGTGTGCCCGGGCTTCACCGACACCGATCTGGTCGCCGGCAGCGTCGAAAACATCATGACCAAGACCGGCCGCAGCCGCGAGCAGGCCATTGCAGAACTCGCGAAGCACAATCCGCAGGGTCGGCTGATAACGCCGATGGAAGTTGCCGACACCGTCTTGTGGCTTTGCGGCGACGGCGCAAGCGCGGTGACCGGCCAGGCGATCGCGGTCGCCGGCGGTGAGATCTAGACGATCAGGGAGTTTCCATGTCCAGACCAGCCAATCCTGTCACGGTGCCGGTTGCCGATTATTCGCCGAAGCATTTCCTGCTGGCGGTGGTCGATGGCGTGGCCACCGTGACGCTTAATCGCCCCGAGCGCAAGAATCCCCTGACCTTCGACAGCTATCGCGAGCTCACGGATTTTTTCCGTGCCTGTGCGTTCGACGACGAGGTCAAGGTCGTCGTGGTCACCGGCGCCGGCGGCAACTTTTCCTCCGGCGGCGACGTGTTCGAAATCATTGGCCCCTTGGTGAAGATGGACACCAAGGGACTCACCGCCTTCACCCGCATGACCGGCGACCTCGTCAAGGCGATGCGCGCCTGTCCGCAGCCCATCGTGGCCGCGGTCGAAGGCATCTGCGCCGGCGCCGGCGCGATCGTTGCCATGGCCTCCGACTTGAGGCTGGCCGCTACCGGCGCCAAGGTCGCATTCCTCTTCAACAAGGTGGGGCTGGCCGGTTGCGATATGGGGGCTTGCGCGATCCTGCCGCGCATCATCGGACAGTCGCGGGCTTCCGAGCTGCTCTATACCGGCCGCTTCATGACGGCGGAGGAGGGCGAGCGCTGGGGCTTCTTCGGCCGTGTCGTCACGCCGGAGCGGGTGCTCCCCGAGGCGCAGCTATTGGCTCGGCAGGTCGCGGAAGGGCCGACCTTCGCCAACACCATGACCAAGCGCATGCTGGCGATGGAGTGGGCGATGTCGGTCGAGGAGGCGATCGAGGCCGAGGCAGTGGCGCAGGCGCTGTGCATGACCACGGCCGACTTCGAACGCGCCTTTGTCGCCTTTTCCAACAAGGTGAAGCCGGTCTTCCAGGGGAATTGAGCCCCAAGGCCAAGACGGGGGCTTGTCACCAGATGTTTTAAGTTTAAAATATCTCCCGATCCGACAGCCCGGAGGCGCGCATGAAGATCGCGATCATTGGCGGCGGCCCGGCCGGCCTTTACGCCGCGATCCTGCTGAAAAAGCAGCGGCCGGAGGCCGAGATCGCGGTCTATGAGCGCAATCGTGCTGACGACACCTTCGGCTTCGGCGTGGTATTTTCCGATGCGACCCTCGATAATTTCGAAAAATATGACCCGCCGAGCTATCGCCGTATCACCCAGGAATTCGCTTATTGGGATGACATCGCCGTGCATTTCCGCGGGACGGTGCACCGCGTCGGCGGCAACGGCTTTTGCGGCTGCTCGCGACGGAAGCTCCTGCTGATCCTGCAGGAGCGGGCGCGCGAGCTCGGTGTTCGGCTGCAGTTCGAAGTCGACATCGACGACGAGGCACGCTTTGCCGATGCCGATCTCATCATTCTCGCGGACGGCATCAACAGCCGCTTTCGCGAGAAGCATATCGATCACTTCGAACCCGAGGTTGACGTCCGCTCCAACCAGTTCGCCTGGATGGGCTCGACCAAACCGCTCGACGCCTTCACCTTCATCTTCCAGGAGACGGAGTGGGGTCCGTTCATCGCGCATGCCTATCAATATGAGGTAGGCCGCTCGACCTGGATTTTCGAGACCGACCCGGGGACCTTCGAGCGAGCCGGCCTGAAGGGCCTCGACGAGAAGCAATCCGCCGACCGCATGGCGCAGATCTTCGGCTGGTTCCTCGGCGGCCACCAGCTTCTCACCAATCGCTCGATGTGGCGCAATTTCCCGATGATCCGCAGCAAGCGCTGGGTCAAGGACAACATGGTGCTGATCGGCGACGCCAAGGCCACCGCGCATTTCTCCATCGGCTCCGGCACCAAGCTCGCGATGGAAGATGCCATCGCACTGGCCGAAGCCATGGAGCGGGCGCCGACGATCGCCGCTGCGCTGGCACAATATGAGCAGGGGCGGCGCGAGGAGGTCGAGAAGACCCAGCATGCAGCCGACGTGTCGCTGGTCTGGTTCGAGCATGTCGACCGCTTCTGGGAGTTCGACCCTGTCCAGTTCGCGTTTGGCGTTATGACGCGCTCCAAGGCGATCACCTATGACAACCTGACCTTGCGCGCGCCCGATTTCGTTGCCGAGGTCGACAAGGCTTTCGCGAGACAGGTCCGCAGCAAGGGTTTCGATGTCGACGTCGACAAGCCGCTCGCGCCGATGTTCCAGCCGATGCGGCTGCGCGAGATGGAGATCGCCAACCGTGCCGTGGTGTCGCCAATGTGCATGTATTCGGCTGAGGAGGGCATGCCGACCGATTTCCATCTGGTACATTATGGCTCGCGGGCGCTCGGTGGCGCCGGGCTAATCTTCACCGAGATGATCTGCGTCAGCCGTGACGCCCGGATCACGCCCGGTTGCGCAGGCCTGTGGACCGACGCGCAGGAAGCGGCCTGGAAGCGCATCGTCGATTTCGTTCACGCCAATTCGGCGGCGAAGTTCGCGCTGCAGCTCGGCCACGCCGGCCGCAAGGGCGCGACCAAGCTGATGTGGGACGGCATGGACCGCCCACTGGAACAGGGTGGCTGGGACGTTATTTCGGCCTCGCCGATTCCTTATTTTCCCGATAGCCAGGTGCCGCGCGAAATGGATCGCCGCGCAATGGATGCAGTCAAGCAGGCCTTTGTCACCGCGGTCGAACGCGGTGAACGCTGCGGTTTCGATATGCTGGAGCTGCATTGCGCCCACGGCTATCTGCTTGCGAGTTTCATCTCGCCGCTGACCAACAAGCGCACCGACGAATACGGCGGTTCGCTGCAAAATCGCCTGCGTTTTCCCGTTGAAGTGTTCGAGGCGATGCGTGCGGCCTGGCCCGCGCATAAGCCGATGTCTGTGCGCATCTCCGCGACCGACTGGGCCGAGGGCGGCCTCACCGGCGACGATGCGGTCGCGGTCGCCCGCGCCTTTGCGGAAGCGGGTGTCGATCTGGTCGATGTCTCGACCGGGCAGACCGTGCGCGACGCGCAGCCGATCTATGGCCGCATGTTTCAGACGCCGTTCTCGGATCAGGTGCGCAACGAGGCCCGTGTCGCCACCATGTGCGTCGGCAACATCACGACCGCGGACCAGGTCAACACCATCCTCGCCGCGGGCCGCGCCGATCTCGTGGCGCTGGGCCGGCCGCATCTGGTCGATCCCGCGTTCACCATGAAGGCGGCGGCCTGGTATGGCGCGGATGTGTTCTGCCCGCCGCAATATCTGCCCGGCAAGGAGCAGATTTTCCGCAACAGCGTGCGCGACCGGCAGGATTTTGAGGACCTTAAAATTAAGGCTAAGCCGAAAACCCGCGCCGAGCTCAAGGCCGAGGCCACAAAGCCGCTTGCGGCCGAATAACGGCCTATGCGACTTTAACCCTAGTGTGGCGGTTCAGAAGTCCGCATCATCCCCGCCGCGAGTCCTTTATGCGGACTTCTGAACCAAGGCCACACTAGATCAATAGTTTGCTAGTGTCCTTCGATTCCGAAGTTCGCAGATGAAGGTGCCGGGAATGATGCGAACTTCGGAATCGGGACACCAGTCTGGTTGCGTCCGGGTTGGAGTTTGGCCATGAAGGCGATCATCGTCGGCGGCGGCATCGGTGGCCTCACCACCGCGCTCATGCTGCGGGCCCGCGGTATCGAAAGCGAGATCTACGAGCAATCCGATTCCATCCGCGAGCTCGGCGTCGGCATCAACACGCTGCCGCATGCGATCCGCGAGCTTGCCGGAATCGGTCTGCTCGATCGGCTCGACCAGGCCGCGATCCGCACCTATGAGCTGTTCTATCTCACTCGCCACGGCCAGCAGGTCTGGCATGAGAAGCGCGGCCTCGATGCTGGTCATGAGGTGCCGCAATTCTCGATTCATCGCGGTCGCCTGCAGGGCGTGATTCATCAGGCTGTCGTCGAGCGGCTCGGTCATGACGCGATCCATACCGGTTGCCGGCTCGGATCGTTCACCCAGGATGAGGGCGGCATAACCGCTTATTTCTTCGATCGCACCGGCGCACATTCTCATACGGCACGCGCGGATATCCTGATCGGCGCCGACGGCATTCATTCCAAAGTACGGCAGACGCTGTTTCCGGAGGAGGGCCCCCCGTGCTGGAACGGCCTGATGCTGTGGCGCGGCGCCACCGACTGGCCGGTGTTTCTGACCGGGCGTTCGATGATCATCGCGGGTGGGTTGAACGCCAAGGCCGTGGTCTATCCGATCGCGGAAGGCTCCAGCCCGGCAAGCCGGCTGACCAATTGGGCGGTCCTCGTAAAGATCGGCGACGGCAGCGCGCCGCCGGCGCGCCACGTGGACTGGTCACGGCTCGGCCGGCCGGAAGAGCTGATGCCGCATGTCGCGGGCTTCTCGATCCCGCAGGTCGACTTCGCGAGCCTGGTACGTGCCACGCCCGAGTTCTGGGAATACCCCTGCTGCGACCGCGATCCGCTGCCGCATTGGTCCAGCGGCCGCGTCACGCTGCTCGGCGATGCCGCTCATCCGATGTATCCGGTGGGATCGAACGGCGCCTCGCAGGCGATCCTCGACGCGCGCTGTCTGGCGGATTCTCTTGCGCGATCGGAGCATCCGCGTCAGGCGCTGGCGGCTTACGAAAAGCAGCGGCTGCCGATGACGGCCGACGTGGTCGCATCCAACCGCCGCGGCGGCCCGGAGGGCGTGATCGACGCGGTCGAGCAGCTTGCTCCGCAGGGTTTTTCCGACATCGACACCGTCTTGAACTACGAATCGCGGGAGGCGATCGTGCGCGGCTACGCGGCGAAAGCGGGCTTCGCCGCGCGCGTAGTGTCGCGATAGCCCTCTCTATGCGCCGGGAGGCGGCGGCAGGAAGTGGATGTTGTGCTCAGCGGCGAGCTTCACGACATCGTCGGGGTTCTGCTG
>Ga0070741_10009878_pt1 | contig 18289 bp, 19 predicted proteins | sample Coa_R1_4_FD_66440 | JGI IMG/M metagenome (GOLD analysis project Ga0070741, IMG submission 66440) | Surface soil microbial communities from Centralia Pennsylvania, which are recovering from an underground coalmine fire - Coalmine... | ecosystem: Environmental > Terrestrial > Soil > Unclassified ...
ACATGGTCGATCGCATCGCCGCCTTCCTGAGCGAAGGGTGAGCGTCCACGCGCAGGGCGCGCCCACGAGCTCGCCCGCCGGCCTGCCGGCGCTGATTCGAAGGCCCCCGGCGTGGACGCTCGCGGCGCTGCTCGCCGTCGTCTATCTGATCCTCGCGCCGCAGAGCCCCGACCTCGCGGCGGCCAGCTACCGCAGCCACCTCTTCTCCAGCTTCGGCTTCACGCTGTGGGACAACAGCTGGTACGGCGGCCACCACCTGCCGGCCTACTCCCTGCTGGCCCCGGCGCTCGGCGCGGTGCTCGGCCCGGCGCTGCTCGCGGCGCTCTCGATGGTCGCGGCGAGCGCGCTGTTCGAGCTCGCGACCGCGGGGCGCTTCCCGCCGCGAGCCGCGCGTGCCGGAGCGTTCTTCTTCGCCTTCGGAGCGGGGATCGCCCTGCTCTCGAGCCGCGTGCCGTTCGACCTCGGCCTCGCCATCGGTCTCGGCTCGCTCGTGCTCGCCCAGCGCCGGCGGCGGGCGCCGGCGCTCGCTGCGGCGATCGTCACCGCGGTCGCGAGCCCCGTCGCGGGCGCCTTCCTCGCGCTCGCCGCCGTCACCTGGGGGCTGGCGGTCCCCGCCGAGCGCCTTCGCTGCGCGGCGCTCGCCGCGTGCGGGCTCGTGCCGATTCTCGTGCTGAGCGTCGCCTTCCCCGAAGGAGGCACGCAGCCGTTCGTCGCCTCCGCGTTCTGGCCCGCGTTCCTTGCCGTCGCGATCATCGGCCTCGCGCTGGCGCCCGAGCAGCGCGTACTGCGGATCGGCGCGCTGCTCTACGCGCTCGCGCTGCTCGGCGCGTACGTGCTGCCGAGCGCGGTGGGCGGGAACGTCGACCGGCTGGGCGCGCTCGCCGCCGGCCCGCTCGCCGTCTGCGGGCTGCTCGATGCGACGCCGCGCTGGCGCCACATCGCCGCCCTCGTCCTGATCGCGCCGCTGGCCTACTGGCAGCTCAACGCCCCGCTCACCGACTACGTCTCGACGGTCGGCAACCCAGGGGTGAAGGAGTCCTACTACGCGCCGCTGCTCACCGAGCTGCGGGCGCTCGGCGTCGGCTACGGCGCGCGGCCGGTGCGGATCGAGGTCGTGCCGACCGTCGATCACTGGGAGGCGCGATACGTGGCGCCCGCGGCGATGATCGCACGCGGCTGGGAGCGCCAGCTCGACCGCTATCGCAACCCGCTCTTCTACGAGGACGGCCCACCCACGCTGCACAGCTACGCCGCGTGGCTCGACGAGCAGGCGATCTCCTACGTCGCGCTGCCCGACGCACCCCTGGACTACTCGGGCAAGGCCGAGGCGCGGCTGGTCTCCTCGCCCCGCGCACGCGGGCTGCTGCGTGAAGTGTGGCGCTCACCGCACTGGCGGCTGTTCGCCGTCCTCGCCCCCAGGCCGCTTGCGGCTCCCCCTTCGCGGCTGCCGAGCGCCCGCACGGACTCCTTCGTGCTCGCGGCGCCGTCCGCCGGCACCTTCGAGGTGCGGCTGCGCTTCACGCCCTACTGGTCGCTCTCGAGCGGTCGCGGCTGCGTGGAAGAAGCGAAAGGAGGCTGGACCGCGGTGCGGGTGCCCGGCCCGGAGACGGTCCACGTCGGGATCGCCTTCTCGCTCGCGCGCGTCTTCGATCGCGGCGCCCGCTGCCGTTGAGCATCGTCTAGGCTTGGTCGCGATGGTCGCCCGCGTTCGCGAGCTGCAAGCGCGCGTCCTCCCTCACGGCTGGATCGACGCGCTGCGGCAGGTAACTCTGTTCGGTCTGGCGTACCTCGGCTACAGGCTCGTGCGGGGCCTCGTCGAGGGCGACGCGAACGAGGCGTTCGCCCACGCGCGCGACCTGATCTCGCTCGAGCGCGGCATGCACGTGTTCGTCGAGCCGTCGATCCAGACGTGGGCCTCGGGGAGCCATTTCGTGATGGTGCTCTCCAGTTGGATCTACGTCAACGCGCAGACGTCTGTGACGGTCGGGGCGCTGATCTACATCTATCTGCGCCACAACAAGAACTTCTACTTCGTGCGCAACATGTTCATGATCGCGATGGCGATCGCGCTGCTCGGCTACACGGCGTTCCCGACCGCCCCCCCGCGCTTCTTCCCGGAGTGGGGCTTCATCGACAGCGTCGCGGACTACGCGGGCGTCAAGGTCGACAGCGCCAGCCACTCGGTCAGCGCGATCACGAACCTCTACGCGGCCGTGCCCTCGATGCACGTCGCCTTCGCGCTCATGATCGGCTGGTCGCTGGCCCGCCTTGTGCGCCACAGCGCCGCCCGCGTGGCCTGGATCCTGTACCCGTTCCTGATGACCTTCGTGATCGTCGTCACCGCCAACCACTTCCTCGTCGACGCGATGCTCGGCGCGCTGACGGCGGGCGCGTCGGCCTACGGGGCGACCTGGCTCGCGCGGGCGCGACCATCGGTCTGGCGCTTCTCCGCCGTCGCTCCGCGGCTGACCGCGAGCGGCTAGCAGCGCGATGCCGCCACGCCAGCAGTCCCGGGCCCGCCGCGCACGGCGCAACGCCGCGCGTGCGGCACGCGCGAACGGCCGCGCGCCGATCGGCCAGGGCCAGCGCCGCGAGCTGGTGCGCAACCGCCTGATCGAGTCCAGGCTGACGCCGAACGCGATCTCGCTCACCGGGCTGTTCGGAAACCTCGTCGCCGCCGTGCTCGTCTGGGAACAGCTCTTCTTCCTCGGCGGGATCGCGTTCGTCGTCGGCTCGATCATGGACACGCTCGACGGCCGCTACTCGCGGATGTCGGGCAAGGGCACCCCCTTCGGCGCGTTCCTGGACTCGACGCTCGACCGCATCGAGGAGGGCATCGTGCTCACGGCCGTCGTGGGCTACTTCGCGCTGGAAGGCAACCGCGCCGCCGCCGCCGGGGTCGTCGTCGCCGTGCTCGCCTCCCTGATGGTCAGCTACACGCGCGCTCGTGCGGAGGCGCTCGGGGTCGAGTGCAAGGTCGGCATTGCGACGAGGCCCGTCCGCGTGGTGATCCTCTCGATCGGGCTGCTGTTCGCGAAGGGGGCCTCCCTGGGCAGCTTCGAACTGCTCGAGCCGGCCGTCTACGTGCTCGCTGCGCTGAGCGTGATCACCGTCGGGCAGCGCATCTGGCACGTGCGCCGCGCGCTGACGGTGTGACCTTCGCGCGGGGCGGGGGTAGTCTCATCCGAGCGGCCGCCACCCCCAGCGGCCCAACGGCAAGCCAGGGAGCCCGCGACGGCGGAGCCCCTCGACCGGGCCATCGCGCCCCGTAAAGGACATCGCACTCGTGAGCAAGCAGGAGAGCAACGGCCGCGCCAACGGCAACGGCGCCGCCTCAACCAACGGCGCCGCGCGCTACCAGTCCGAGAAGGTCCGCGTCGCCATCGTCGGCGTCGGCAACTGCGCCTCCGCCTTCGTGCAGGGCGTCCACTACTACAAAGACGCCGACCCCTCCGAGCAGGTCCCCGGCCTGATGCACGTCGACCTCGGCGGCTACCACATCTCGGACATCGAGTTCACGGCCGCCTTCGACATCGACGCGACCAAGGTCGGCAAGGACCTCGGCGAAGCGATCTGGGCCGGCCAGAACAACACGATGAAGTTCGCCAAGGTGCCGAAGAAGCTCGGCGTCCCCGTCTACCGCGGGATGACCCACGACGGGCTCGGCAAGTACCTCAAAGAGAAGATCACGAAGGCGCCCGGCGAGACCGCGGACATCGTGAAGATCCTCAGGGACACGCACACGGACGTGGTGGTGTCCTATCTGCCCGTCGGCTCCGAGCAGGCGACCAAGTGGTACGTCGAGCAGGTGCTCGAGGCCGGCTGCGGCTTCGTCAACTGCATCCCGGTGTTCATCGCCCGCGAGGACTACTGGGACCGGCGCTTCAAGAAGGCGAACCTGCCGATCGTCGGCGACGACATCAAGTCCCAGGTCGGGGCCACGATCGTGCACCGCAACCTCGCCCGGCTGTTCGCAGACCGCGGCGTGAAGATGATGCGCACCTCGCAGCTGAACGTCGGCGGCAACATGGACTTCTACAACATGCTCGAGCGCGAGCGGCTGGAGTCCAAGAAGATCTCGAAGACCAACGCCGTCACCTCGATCATGGACCACGAGCTGCCGCCCAGCGATGTGTACATCGGGCCCTCGGACTACGTGCCGTGGCTGACCGACCGCAAGTGGGCGCACATCCGCGTCGAGGGCCAGGCATTCGGCGACGTACCGCTGAACGTCGAGCTGAAGCTCGAGGTCTGGGACTCGCCGAACTCGGCCGGCATCGTGATCGACGCCGTGCGCTGCTGCAAGCTCGCGCTCAACCACGGTATCGGCGGGCAGCTCGACGGCCCCTCCTCCTACCTGATGAAGTCGCCTCACAACCAGCGCCCCGACGACCAGGCGCGGCGCGACACCGAGACCTTCATCGCCAAGCACGCCAAAAAGCCGGGCACGCGCCCGAGGGGCCGCAAAGCGCCGGCCCGCGCGAAGGCCGCGGCGGCCAAGTAGGCGAAGCGTCAGCTCAGCCGGACCGGCGCTGCTGCCGGTCCGGCGCGAGCGACGGCTGCTTCGCGCCGACCGGAGGGATCAGCCGGCTCTGCGCACTGCGCCGGGCCGGGCGCCTGTCGAAGGGGCGGGCCGGCGCTCCACGGCGACCCCCAGCGGCTAACCTCGTTCACGTCGATGCCCGAGACGTTCTCGATCGCCCACGTCACGCCCTACCCGTGGGAGGCCGAGGACAACGAGGTGAACGCGCACGTCGCGCAGGTCGCGCGCGAGCTCTCGCGGCGCGGGCATCGCGTCCTCGTCGTTGCGCCGTCGCGCTCGCAGGAGCGCGTGCGCGACTCGCGCCGTGCGCTGCGCGCCGCGCGCGGGAGCGGCGGCGCCCTGCTCGCCGGCACCGACCAGGGAGAGCCGCGCGTCTTCGCGGTGGGGGAGGTCCTCGATGTCGTCCCGACCGCGCGCCGCCGTCCGGTCGCGCTGCCGATCGACGTCGCCCGGACCGTCGAGGAACTGCTCGGCTCGGTGGACCTCGACTTCGTCCACGTCCACGAGCCGTTCGCCCCCAGCACCTCCAATGCTGCCCTGCGCCACTCGCGGGCTCTGAACGTCGGCTCCTTCCACTCCTCCGCCGAGCGCCTGCTCTCGACGCTGCTCGCGCGCCGCTTCGTCGAGAGCTTCTTCGGCCGCCTCGACGCCCGCATCGCCAGCAGCGAGACGACGGCAGGGCTGATGTCCAGGCAGTTCCCGGCCGACTACCGGCTCGTCGCCGACGAGGACCCGGGCGCCGCCGAGCAGCTCGAGCGCGTCTACCGCGAGCTGGCCGCCCGGCGTCACCCCGCGGACGGCGACGAGCAGCTCCGGCGCGTGCTCTCGCAGCGACCGCTGATCGACGTGGACCTGCACATGCACACCGACCACTCGCCCGACTGCGCGACGCCGGTGGAGGTGCTGCTCGCGACCGCCCACGAACAAGGCCTCGGCGCGATCGCGGTCACCGACCACAACGAGATCTCCGGCGCGCTGGAGGCGCGAGAGCGAGCGGCGGGATTCGGTCCCCACCCCCCCAAGGTCATCGTCGCCGAGGAGATCAAGACCGCCGGCCAGGGCGAGGTGATCGGGCTGTTCCTGGAGGAGAAGATCCCGCGCGGGCTCAGCCTGCGCGAGACGATCGCCGCGATCCGCGAGCAGGGCGGTCTCGTCTACGTGCCGCACCCGTTCGACCGCATGCACGCCGTGCCCGACTACGAGCACCTGCTCTCGCACCTCGACGAAGTCGACGCGATCGAGGTCTTCAACCCGCGCGTGGCGATCAGCGCCTTCAACGACGAGGCCGCGCGCTTCGCCGCCAAGTACCGCATCGTGGCCGGCGCCGGCTCGGACTCACACGTGGCGCAGGGGCTCGGCTCTGTCCGGATCAGGATGCGTGACTTCGACGGGCCGGCCGAGTTCCTGGAGTCGCTGCGCGACGCGGACATCCTCACGCGCCCCTCCTCGCTGCTCTACGTGCAGGCGCTGAAGTTCCTGCAGACGCGCGCCACGCCGCGCGCGGCGCGCCGCGCGAGCAAGGCGAGGAGGCTGAAGCGCCTGCGCCACGGCAGCCGGCGGTAGCGCGAGCGGGACGCAACCGATGATGCACGGTCAAGGACAAGCGGGAGCCCCGTCAAATCCACGGGGACCGATGCCGGTGACCGACGACGAGATCCGCGAGAAGTACCTCGAGCGCGCCATCCGCGAGCTCAACAGCCTGACCCGCGAGCTGCAGGCCTGCCCGCACTGCCCGCGCGGCAACCTGATGCCCGTGCTCGGCTCCGGCCACCCGCAGGCCGACATCATGCTGCTCAAGCACGCCCCCCGGCCCTCGGAGGTCGAGGAGGGGGTCGCGTTCTACGGCCGCGCGGGCGGCGCGATCATGAAGTCGCTGAAGCGCCTGCAGATCGATCCGCTGGCGGTGTACGGCACGCTCTGCGTGAAGTGCCCGCTGAGCGACGCCTCCCTGGCGGACTTCGCATGCATCTCACGCGTGGTCGAAGAGGTCGCGATCGTCCAGCCCAAGATCGTCGTCGTGATGGGCGCCGAGGCGCTCACGGCGCTCAACGAGATGGAGATCCCGCTCGCGCGCCCGCTCGATCCCACGCCCGGCCGGGTGCAGCAGCTGACGCCGACGATCGACGCGCTCTACGTGCCCGACATCGACGACTCGCTCGACGAGCAGGCGGCCAAGAGCGAGTTCTGGGCGGCCTTTCGCGTGCTCGGCGAGTGGTACGACGCGCAGCCGCCCTACTGAGCGCGCGCCGGACGTGAACGGCGCCCCTACTCGCCGCAGACCAGCACGACCTTGCCGAGCTTGCCTCCGGCGGCGAAGCGCTCGTAGGCCGCCGCCGCCTCTGCGAGCGGGAACGTGTCCGCCACGGGCACCGAGACCTCGCCGCGCTCGAACAGCGGCAGCACCTCGCGTTCGACCAGGCGCGCGTTCAAGCCTTTCTCCTCCAGCGGCCGGGCGCGCAGCGTCGAGCCGTGGATGCGCGCACGCTTGCCCATCAGCGCAAGCAGGTTCAGCTCGCTCTTGGCGCCCGCGGAGACCCCGATCACGCTGATCCGCCCGCCGGTCGCCAGCGCCGTCAGGTTCTCGGGCATGTTCGGCCCGCCGACGAGCTCGAGGATCACGTCGAAGGGACCGCGCTCGGCGAAGTCCTCACACGGGATCGCCGTCGCGCCCAGCGCCGCCACCTGCTCGCGGAGCGCGTCGCTTCGCACCGTCGCCGTCACCCGCGCGCCCGCGGCCCGCGCGAGCTGGATCGCGGCGGTGCCGACGCCGCCCGCGCCACCGTGCACGAGCAGATGCTCACCGGGTCGCAGGCCGGCCTGGACGAACACGGCGTCGTGAGCCGTGGTGAACACCTCTGCAAGCCCCCCGGCGGCGGGCCAGTCGAGCCCCGCCGGCACGGGCATCAGCAGCCGCTCGTGCACGAGCGCGAGCTCGGCCTGGGCGCCCCCGCCGACGATCGCCATCACCCGCGCGCCCTCCTCGAAGCGGGTGGATTTCGAGCCCATCGCGACGACCTCGCCCGCCAGCTCCATCCCCGGGATGTCCTCGGGATAGCCCGGCGGTGCGGGGTAGAGCCCGCGCTTCTGCATCATGTCGCCGCCGTTGAGGCCGGCGGCCCGCACCCTCACCAGCACCTCTTCGCCGACCGGCTCGGGGTCCGGGTGCTGCTCGATCATGATCTCCTGGTCGCGGATCGTGGCGGCGAGCACGCGGCAAGCCTAGCCGCTTAGACTTCGGCGCCAACCGGAGGGGACAGCGTGGTTCTCAGGATCGTCGACCGAGGCATGGATCGCAGCACCTACGAGGCCCTGCGCGCGCGCTTGGACATCGACCACCACCACCCGCTCGGGCTGATCCTCCACGGCGCGACAGAGGTCGCCGGGACCATGCGCGTCGCTCAGATCTGGGAGTCCGACTGGTACGCGAAACGCTTCGACGAGGACGTCCTGCTGCCGGCGCTCACCGATCTCGGCATCGGCGGCGAGGCCGACATCGCCACCTATCCCTTGGAGCATCTGGTCACGCCCTAGCCGGGCATCACGGCGAGGATGTCGCGCGCGAGTCGCCGCGAGGCGATCGCCACCGCGGCGCTCTCCGGGCGGCTGCCGGGCAGCGGCGCGGCAAGCAGCTCGCTCGCACGGCGGCGCGGGTCCACGAGCGCCAGCGCGCTCCAGGGCCGCTCAGCGGCCTGCAGCGAGTTGACGGCGAGCGCCAGCGACTCGACCTCCTCGCGCACGCCCTCCTCGACGCCCGTTCCTTCCTCGTCGGCGTCGGCGATCGCCCGCACGAGCGCGAGCGCCCCGCCCGCGAGCAGGTACATCCCGGCAACCCGCCGCTCCTCCGCCTCGACCCTTGCGCGCATCCGCATGCGACGCGGTGCGATGCGGACGTTCGCGCGCGCGGTTTTCCGAGCTGCCGTCAGCGCCGTCAGGCGCCGATGTACCTCGTGGCTGGCCGCGAGCGGCCAGTCCATGTCCCGATCGCTCCCACGGGAGGGAGGCAGCGGCTCGCGGAGCAGCACCGAGCGCACGGCCCTCAGCACACGGTTCTCGGCTCCCCAGAGGAGCCTCAGAGGTTCGACCGGGAACAGGCCGACGCCGATCACGAGCGCGACGGCGCCGCCCACGAGCGCGTCGGTTGCGCGCTCGCCACCCGTGCCCGCCCGGTGCAGCGCGACGACCAGGATGGCCGAGGCGGCCGCCTGGTTGACGAACATCATGCCTTCGCCGACGAAGCCGATCCCCACCCCCACGGCCACGATCAGGGTGACGAGCACCACGGCGGCGATCGCGATCGTGCTGCGCCCGATCAGCGGCTGCAGCAGCTCGGCGACGCCGATCCCGAGCAGCACGCCGATCACCATCTGCACGCTGCGCCGAGCGCGCTGAACCTCGCTGGTGCTCAGCGACACCGCCGCCGCGATCGGCGCGAAGAACGGCTGCGCGTGGCCGAGGACCTCGTGGGCGAACCACCACGCGATCCCGGCCGCAGCCGAGGTCTGCAGGACGGGCCAGGCCACGGCGCGGACCCGGCCTGCGGCAGCCGTCACGCTCACTCCCGTCACGTCGGCCGACACTACCCGCGCCGGCGGCCGCGGCCCCTTCAGCCCGGTCGGATCAAACCCGCTCGAGCAGCGCGACGCACTCGATGTGATGCGTCTGGGGGAACATGTCGACCGGGCGCACCCGCTTCAACGCCCAGCCCGCCTGCACCATTTCCGCCGCGTTGGGGGCGAGCGTCGTGGGGTTGCAGGAGACGTAGACGATGCGCTTCGGCGCCGCGTCGAGGATGCGGTGCACGACCTTCTTGGAGAGCCCGGCGCGCGGCGGGTCGACGACGACGAGGTCCGGTCGCCCGGCGCGCTCCAGCAGCTCCGGCAGCGCCAGCCGGGCGTCGCCCGCGAAGAAGCTCACGTTCGTGATCTCGTTGCGCCGCGCCCCGGCGATCGCGTCGGCGACCGCCGGTTCGATCAGCTCGATCCCCCATATCTGCCCCGCCCGCGGCGCGAGCGCGAGCGCGATCGACCCGATTCCGCAGTAGAGGTCGTAGACCCGCTCCCAGCCCTCCAGCGCCGCGTACTCCGCAGCCACGCCGTAGAGCACCTCGGCCATCTCCGTGTTGGTCTGGAAGAACGCTTCGGGCGAGATGCGCAGGTCGAGCTCGCCGAGGCGCTCGGGCAGCTGCTCCTCGCCCCACACGAGCTCGGTTTCGGCGCCCTGCGTGGTCTCTGCCGGCCTGTCGGTGCGCGACCAGAGCACGCCGCTGAGCTGCTCCCCGAGCCCGGCCGCCAGCGCCGCCGCGAACCCGCCGGCATCCAGCTCGCCGTCGCTGCTGACCAGGCGCACCTGGACGCGGCCGGTGCGCCGCCCCTCGCGGACCACGAGGTTGCGCAGCTGCACGCGCCCGTCGGGCGCCGGCCGGACCGGCTCGCCGCGCATCCGCCCCCCTCCGCGTCCCCGCTCCCAGGCGCCCAGGCCCTGCTGGCGGCACCAGGCCGCGGCCAGCTCGCGCGCGCGGTTGCCCAGCTCCGAGGCGAGCAGGCAGTCCTCCATCGGAACCACGGCGTTGCCGCCCGCCGGCGCATGGAAGCCGCACTGCAGCGAGCCGTCGGCCGCGTTTCCGAACGAGTACTCGAGCTTGTTGCGGTAGCGCCACTGCTCCAGCGCGGGCACGATCTCCTCCATCTCGAAGCCCGCGAGGCCGCCGATCCGCTCGAGCGCCTCGCGGACCTGCCCGTGCTTGATCTCGAGCTGGCGCTCGTACGGGAGCACCTGCCATGGCACCCCCGGATGATCCGCGCGCGGTGCGATCCGCTCCGCGCTGGGCGTCAGCACCTCGAGCGTGCGCGCGTGCGCGTAGGAGCGCTTGCGCTTGTGCACGACCGCCCGCACGCGGTCCCCGGGGACCGCCCCGGCGACGAACACGACGTAGCCGGAGTCGCCCAGGCGCGCGACGCCCTCACCGCCGAAGGCAAGCGAGTCGATCGACAGCTCGAGTTCGTCGCCGCGCTGTGGCCGGGCCTCCGCGGGCGCCGCGGTCATCCCGCTCCGACCAGCAGCTCGAGCAGCGCCTTCTGCACGTGGCGCCGGTTCTCCGCCTGGTCCCAGATCCGCTCGCGCGGGCCGTAGAGCACCTCGGCCGTGATCTCCTCGCCCGCATGGGCGGGCAGATCGTGCATCGCGAACGCGCCCGGCGCGGCAGCGTCGAGCAGCGCGTCGTCGACACGGTAGGCGGCGAGATCCCGGCGCCGGGCCTCGGCCGTCTCCTCGTCGCCCATGCTGACCCAGACATCGGTGTAGACGGCGGCCGCGCCGGCCACGGCCTCGCGCGGGTCGGTGTGCAGCTCGATCCGGCCGGCCGCGCCCGGCGGCGGCGCGAGGCCGTCCTCCAGCGCGTAGCCCGCAGGCGAGGCGATCGCGACGTCGAGGCCCGCGAGCGAGCCGAGGATCGCCAGCGAACGGGCGATGTTGTTGCCGTCGCCCACGTAGGCGAGGCGCAGCCCCTCCAGCTGTCCGTGAGCCTGGCGCAGCGTCAGCAGGTCGGCGAGCGCCTGGCACGGGTGATGGCGGGCGCTGAGCATGTTGATCACCGGCGCCGTGCTGTAGCGGGCGAGCTCCTCGAGCGCCTCGTCGGGGCCTGTGCGCAGCCCGATCGCGGCGACGTGGCGGGAGAGCACCAGCGCCGTGTCGCGCAGCGCCTCGCCGCGGGAGAGCTGGAGCTCGTCGGAACGCAGGACGACGGCGTGGCCGCCCAGCTCGTCGATGCCCACCTCGAAGGAGACCCGCGTGCGGGTCGAGGGCTTCTGGAAGATCAGCGCGACGTTGCGCCCCTCCAGCGCGCGGCTCGAGAGCGGCTCGTCGGCGAGCTGCTGCGCACGGGCGAGCAGCGCGTCGAGCTCCTCGCGGCTCAGCTCGGCTCCCGTCAGAAGGTGGCGCGTCATGGAAGCGGCCAGTGTAGGGGCTCCGAGACGGCGGACCTGCACGAAGCACGGGGGCGATGTGGGATCGTGCCCGCATGCGCTTCCAGAGCTCTCGCACCGGCCTCGCGCCGCTCGCCGCCTCGATGCTGCTGGCCGGCGCGCTGCTCGCCGGCTGCGGATCCTCCGGTGCGACGACGAGCGCCCCGCCGACGACGCGCCAGGGCACCTCCCCCAGACCCCAGACCAGCACCTCCGGCAGCAGCCTGAAGGCGATCGGCGTGCCGAAGTTCGCGACGCCGTCGAAGTCGGAAGCGGTCCAGAGCGGAACCGCCCAGATCGTCTATCGCAACGTCACCGCGAGGCCGGACACCCTGCGGGTGAAGGCCGGCACGACGGTGCGCTTCGTCAACGACGACCCGATCGAACACAACGCGACCAGCGTCGGCGGACCGCAGCGGTTCCGCTCGAAGAACTTCGGCGAAGGCGGGAGCTTCGAAGTGAAGCTCACGCATCCGGGGCTCGTGCATTTCGAGTGCACGATCCACCCCGCCACGATCAACGGGACGATCGAAGTCCTCTAGAACTCGGCGAGGCCCTCGTCGCTCGTCGAAGCGGTCGCGTAGCGCCGCCGCGGGATCCGCCCGGCGCCGCGCGCGAGCCGGCCGGCCTCGACGGCGCGGCGGATCGCGAGCGCCATCGCGGGTGGGTCCTGCGCCCGCGAGATCGCCGAAGCCGCCATCACGGCATCGCAGCCGAGCTCCATCGCCAGCGCGGCGTCCGAGGCGGTGCCGACACCGGCGTCCAGCACCACCGGCACCTGGACCGCTTCGCGGATCAGCGCGATGTTGTACGGGTTGCGGATGCCCATACCGCTGCCGATCGGCGAGCCCAGCGGCATCACCGCGGCACATCCGATGTCCGCCAGGCGCCGCGCCAGCACGGGGTCGTCGGTCGTGTAGGGAAGCACCACGAAGCCGTCGCCGACCAGCTGCTCGGCCGCTCCGAGCAGCTCGGGTGCATCGGGCAGCAGCGTGTCCTCGTCGCCGATCACCTCCAGCTTCACCCAGTCGGTCTGGAAGGCCTCCCGCGCCATCTTCGCCGTCAGCACCGCGTCGCGCGCCGTGTGACAGCCGGCCGTGTTCGGCAGCACCTGCACCCCGGCGTCCTCGAGCACGGCCAGAAGCGACCCGCGCTCGGCGCCCTGGACGCGCCGCAGCGCGACGGTCACCAGCTCGCTCCCGCTCAGCGCCACCGACTCGGCCAGCAGCTCGAGCGAGGGGAACCCGCCGGTCCCGAGCAACAGACGCGAGCGCAGCTCGCGTCCGGCGATCACCAGCGGGTCCTCGACGCCGTCGATGAGAGGGTCGTCCGGCGCTCCGTGCCGGTCGATGAGAGGGTCGGCCGGCGCTCCGTGCCGACCGATGAGAGGGTCGGCCGGCGCTCCGTGCCGGCCTTTGCCGCCGACGCTCTGCTCACGAGTACCCATCTCAGCCTCCCTGCATCGCGGTCAGGACCTCCACACGGGCCCCGTCGATCAGCTCCAGCTCGCTCCAGCGATCGCGCGGGATCACCTCGCCGTCGACCGCGACCGCGACCCCGCGAGCATCCGGGGCGACGTCCAGCTCGGCGAGCGCGTCCGCGAGCGTCGCGGGTGCCGGCAGCTCGCGTGCGTGACCGTTCAGCACGATCACCGCAGCGCCTCCGCACGGGCGTCCGCCGCGAGAGGCGGCTCGCCGGCGAGGGCGAAGCGCGCGGGGTCGCACCAGTCGAGCATCTCGCCCCGCTCGTCGCCGAGCAGCGCCGAGACGATCAGCTCCGCCGTCAGCGGCGCGAGCAGGATCCCGTTGCGGTAGTGCCCGGTCGCCCACCACAGGCCGTCGAGCGGCGCAGGGCCGATCGCCGGGAGGTTGTCGGGCGTGCCGGGCCGCATCCCGACCGACAGCTCTTCGATCTCCATCTCGATGACGCCGGGGAGCAGCTCGCGCGCCTGGCGCAGCAGCTCGTACGCCGCGCCGGCGGTCGGGCTGGTGTCGAACCCCTTCTCCTCGACGGTGCCGCCCAGCACGTAGCGGCCGTCGCCGCGCGGCACGACGTAGCCGCCCTCATAGCGGATCACCCGTTCGAGCAGCCCCGGACCGGCCGGGTCGCGCAGCCGCAGGATCTGCCCCTTCACGGGCCGCACGGGCACCGCGGCGCCGTCCGGGAGCCCGGGCAGCCGTCCGCTCCACGGACCCGCCGCCAGCACCACCGCGCGCGCCGACACCCGCTCCCCGTCCGCGAGGACCACGGCCTCCATCCGGCTGCCGTCGTGATCGAGGCCGGCGAGCGCCGTGTGCTCGCGGATCCGCACGCCGGCGGCGGTGCACGCCTCGCGCAGCGCGGCCAGGACGGGGCGCGGATCCAGCGAGTGGTCGCCGGGCGCCTCCAGGACGCCGCGCAGCGCCGGGGCCAGCGCCGGCTCCAGCTCACGGGCGGCGCTGGGACGCAGCCGCCTCACGTCCAGGCCGAGCGAGCGCCGGAACTCGAGCTGGCGCTCCAGCTCTGCCTCCTCGTCAGCGTCGCGCGCCAGCAGCAGCGTGCCGGTCGGGCGCAGCGCGATCTCCGTCGCGGCGGCCGCTCCGAGCTCCGCGGCGAAGCCGGGCCACAGGCGCGCGGAGCTCATCGCCAGCTCCAGCATGCGCCGCCCGGCGCCGCCGAACTCGACCTCCGCGACCGGGGCGAGCATCCCGGCGGCGATGCGCGAGGTGCCTTCGCCGACGCCGTCGCGCTCGATCAGGGTGACCGTCATGCCGCGCCCGGCTGCACGCCAGGCCGTGGCCATGCCGATCACGCCGCCGCCGACGACGAGCAGGTCTGCTGCGCGTTCACTGCGCATGCCGATGATGCTAGTCCGCGTCCGCGCCCGGCAGGGAGCCCGTGTCGCCGCGGTGACCGGGGCCCGCGCTCCGCCGCGGCTGAGAGGCCGCCGCAGCCGTGCGAGACTCTGCGGCGATGCTCGGAGACCAAGCTGGAGCGGACCGGCGCGAGCGCCTGCAGTCGAGCCGGCTGTACCTCGTCTGCGGCCTGCCCGGAGACCCGCCCGACGCCGGGCGGCTGCCCGAGCTCCTGCGCGCGGCGGTCGCGGGGGGCACCGACATCGTGCAGCTGCGCGACAAGCGCCTCGCAGACGACGAGCTGACGGCCGTCGCACACGCCACACGCGCCCTCTGCGAGCGGATCGGGGCCCTGTTCGTCGTCAACGACCGCCCCACCGTCGCGGCGGAGGTGCAGGCGGACGGCGTCCACGTCGGCCAGGAAGACCTGCCCGTAGAGCAGGTTCGCGAGATCGTCGGGCCGGAGATGCTGATCGGCCTCTCCACCCATGCGGAGTCCGAGATCGACGCCGTCGATCCGGCGCTCGTCGACTACATCGGTGTCGGCCCGGTGCACGAGACCCCGACCAAGGAGGGCCGCCCCGCCGTGGGCGTCGAGCTCGTGCGCTACGCCGCGGCCCACGCGCGGGTGCCGTTCTTCGCCATCGGCGGATTGAACGCAGACAACATCGGCGAGGTGGTCGAGGCAGGCGCCGGGCGCGCGGTGGTGCTGCGCGCGGTCGCCGACGCCGCCGACCCGGAGGCGGCCGCGCGCGAGCTGCGCGAGAAGCTCGGCGCGGCCGGGGCATGACGGCGAGCAGCGCAGAGGGTCCCCCCACGAGCCAGGCGCAGGAGCCGCGCCGGCCGGAGGGCGCCCGTCCGCCGCGCGGCGCGCGCGAGGAGGCGGCGCGCCGGGCGCTGGAGCCGCTGGCGCCGGGCGAGCGCCCGCCCGCGCTGCTCGTGGCGATCGCGCTCTGCGCGCTGCTGGGCCTCGCCGTGCTGGCCGGAGCACTGACGGTGCACGACCTCAGCCGCCACGGCGGCTCGGTGCCCGGCGCGATCCTGATCGCGATCGTGCTCGGCGCGGTCGCCCAGGGGATGTGGCGCGGGCGCTACTGGGCCGTGCTGGGGTTCGAGGCCCTGCTCGCCTTTCAGGTCGTCGTGACCTCGCTTGCGCTCGTCGTCGCGGCGACGATCCCCGCCGCGCTCGGCTGCACCGTCGCGATCGGGCTCGGCGGCTGGCTGTTCTGGAAGCTCGTGCGCGTGATGGGGCGGATTCAGGCGGGGGAGATCAAGTAGGTCGGCCGGCGCTCCGTGCCGCCCTCCCCCGGTCGGCCTCGCAGCGACGTCCCACCCGAGCCCGGTGCAAGCCCCGACGCGCCCGCTCCGTGCCGGCCTCCCCCGGTCGGCCTCGCAGCGACGTCCCGCCCGAGCCCGGCGTCTAGCCCGGGCGCCCGCTCCGCCCCCCAGCCTTGCCGCGATGCCCCGCGCCCGGCGCAGCCCCACGCCCCCGCCCCGGCGCTTCTCTCACGTCGCGATAGGGTGAGCCCCGGCATGGCAGAGAGCTCTTACGAGGTGATCGTGATCGGCTCGGGCCCCGGCGGCTACGTCGCCGCGATCCGCGCCGCGCAGCTCGGCAAGAAGACCGCCGTCGTCGAGCGCGACAAGGTCGGCGGGCGCTGCCTGAACTACGCCTGCATCCCGGCCAAGGCGGTGCTGCGCTCGGCTGACCTGCTCAGCGAGGTGCGCGAGGCCGGCGACTTCGGCGTGCAGGTCGGATCGGTCGAGGTCGACTACGCGGCGATCCAGGCGCGCCGCGCGAAGGTCGTCGAAACGCTGACCTCGGGCGTCTCGATGCTGTTCAAGAAAAACGGCATCGACGTGATCGAGGGCAGCGCCTCTCTGACGGCCGACGGCGACGTGCGCGTGCACGCTGCCAACGGCGATGAGCAGGTGGTCGGGGCGGGCAGCGTGATCCTGGCGACCGGCTCCGTCCCGCTCGGCATTCCGGGCGTCGAGCTCGGCGGGCGCGTGCTCGGCACCGAGGAGGCGTGGGCGCTCGGAGAGCTGCCCGCTCGGCTCGCGGTCGTCGGCTGCGGCGCCTCGGGCGCGGAGATCGCATCCGGCTTCGTGCGGCTCGGCAGCGAGGTGATCCTGCTCGAGGCGGCCGACACCGCCCTGCCGACCGAGGACAAGGACATCTCGCGCCTGGTCGAGCGCGGCCTCAAGCGCCAGGGCATCGACATCCAGACGAAAACGCCGATCGGCGACGTCCAGGCCGGCGAGAGCAGCGTCACCTTCTCCTACGGCGACTCGAAGGCCGAGGTCGACTACGTCGTGATCGCGGCGGGCCGGGCGGCCGACGTCGAGGGTCTCGGCCTGGCCGAGGCCGGGGTCGAGCTCGACGGCCGGCTGGTGAAGGTGGACGGCTCGCAGCGCACCTCCCGCGCGGGCGTCTACGCGATCGGCGACCTCGTCCACGGCCCGGCGCTCGCGCACAAGGCCTCCGACGAGGGGATCATCGCGGCGGAGGACATCGCCGGGCTGCAGACACATCCGATCGCCTACGTGGACATCCCGCGCGCGACCTTCTGCACGCCGAACGTCGGCTCCTTCGGGCTCACCGAGGAGCAGGCGCGCGAGCAGGGTCACGACGTGGTCGTCGGCAAGGTCCCCTACGGGGCGGTCGGCGGCGGCACGGTCTACGGCGACCGCACCGGGCTCGTCAAGGTGGTCGGCGAGAAGCGCTACGGCGAGATGCTGGGCGGCCACATCGTCGGCTCGCGCGCGACCGAGCTGATCCAGGAGCTCGTCAACGTGCGCGCGCTCGAGGGCGGCTTCCCGGAGCTCGGCCGCATCATCCACGGCCACCCGACGCTGTCGGAGGCGGTGATGGAAGCCGGACGCGCCGCGGACGGCTGGCTCATCCACGGTTAGATGGTTGGGTCCACGGTGCTGCACCGCCGCTGGCACGCCTGGCCTTCGCCTGTCTTTGTCCTCGGCCTTGCCCTTGCCTCCAGCAAGGGCTGCGCCCTGCGTCCGCGACACGCTCGACCATCCGCACCAGCGGAACCACGGCACACCACCGTGGACCCAACCATCTGAGCGCGGACCGGTCGATGCCGGCGCGCTCCGCCTTCTACTTCGACCTCGCCAGCCCCCTCGCCTACCTGGCGGCGGAGCAGGCGCTTGCCGTGTTCGCGAACGCTCCCGAGCCGGTCGAGTGGGTACCCGTGAGCGCGGCCGCGCTGCCGGGCGGCGAGACCTTCGAGGCGCACCGGTGCGAGACCGAGCAGGACGTGTTCCGCGAGGAGGTCGAGCGCCGCGCGCGCCAGCTGGGGCTGCAGCCGCTGCGCTGGCCCGACCCGTTCCCCTTCGACAGCGCGGTGGCGATGCGCGTCGCGACCTACGCCAAGTCGATCGGCCGAACGGTCCCGTTCGCCCAGGCCGCCTTCCGCCAGGCCTTCGCCGGCGGGCGCTCGCTGGCGGACGAGGACTCCGTGCTGATCGCCGCCGCGGCCTGCGAGATGCACCCGGCCGCCGTCCAGCGCGCGGCCTCGATGCGCGGGGTCGCCGAGCAGCTCGAGAAGGCGACCGAGGAGGCCGTGGGCGCGGGCGTGCGCGACGTTCCTGCCGTGCTCGCCGCGGGGCGCGTCCTGCACGGCGAGCGCGCGCTCGCAGACGCGCTCGCCGCGCTGCGGGCGGCCCCGCGGCCGCCCGCCGAGACCGAGACCCTGCCGATCCACCGCAGCCCATGAGGGCCAAGGACGCATACCGGCTGATCCTCACGCGCGGCGGGCGCGCGCCGGCCCTGCTCGCGGACCCGAGCCGGGTCGACCACATCGAGCTGGTCGAGGTCGCCAGCGGCGAAGCGATCCTGCTGATCGACCGTCCCCCGCACGTGGCCTCGAAGCTGGCACGCGCGATGCGCGCCGACCTCAACAGCTTGGACGCGGAGGCGTTCCGGGCTCGCT
>Ga0070741_10009879_pt1 | contig 18288 bp, 12 predicted proteins | sample Coa_R1_4_FD_66440 | JGI IMG/M metagenome (GOLD analysis project Ga0070741, IMG submission 66440) | Surface soil microbial communities from Centralia Pennsylvania, which are recovering from an underground coalmine fire - Coalmine... | ecosystem: Environmental > Terrestrial > Soil > Unclassified ...
GCCGACGGGGCAGGCACGCAAGCAAGCCCGCCGAGGCTGGACGAGGCGCAGCGGCGGGTGGTCCGCCACCAGGGCGGCCCGCTGCTCGTGCTCGCCGGGCCGGGCACCGGGAAGACGACGACGATCGTCGAGGCGGTCACGCACCGGATCGAACAACGCGCCATCGCGCCCGAGCGGATCCTCGTCCTCACGTTCAGCCGCAAGGCCGCCACCGAGCTGCGCGACCGGATCACCGCGCGGCTGCACCGCACGATCAGGCAGCCGCTGGCGATGACGTTCCACAGCTACGCGTACGCGCTGGTGCGCCGCGAGTTCGTGCTGGCCGGCGACGAACCGCCGCGGCTGCTGTCCGCTCCCGAGCAGCTGCTCGAGGTGCGCCGCATGCTCAAGGGGGAGGCGGCCGACGGCTCGCCGCGCTGGCCGGAGCGGCTCAGACCCGCCATCGCCACCCGCGGATTCGCCGAAGAGCTGCGCGACCTCCTGCTCCGCGCCGCCGAGCGCGGCCTGGACGGCAAGGCGCTCCGCCAGCTCGGCAGGCAGCGGAACCGCGACGACTGGGTCGCGGCCGCCGCGTTCCTCGACCGGTACGCGGCCCGGTTCGACCTCGCGCCGGTGCCCGCCTACGACTACGCCGAGATCGTCCGCATCGCGGCGGCGCTGCTCCAGCGTGAGCAGACCCGCCAGCGGGAGCGCGACGCCTACGACGCGGTGCTGGTCGACGAGTACCAGGACAGCGACCCGGCGCAGGAAGCGCTGCTCAGGGCGCTGGCGGGGGACGGCCGCGAGCTGATCGCGGTCGGCGACCCCGACCAGTCCATCTACGCGTTCCGCGGCGCCGACGTCCGCGCGATCACCGAGTTCCCCGAGCGCTTCCGCGGCGCGGACGGCCGCCCCGCGCCGGTGGTCGCGCTCGGCACCTGCCGCCGCAGCGGCCCGGTGCTGCTCGACGCGTCGCGAAGGGTCGCCCGCCGCCTCCCCGTCGGACCACGGGGCGTCAACGGGCACCGCGACCTCATGCCGCTACGAAAAGCATCACCAGGCGAAATAAGCATCCTCGTCGCGGACAGCTCCACCCAGGAAGCCGCGCTGGTCGCCGACACGCTCCGCCGCGCGCACCTCGCCGACGGGGTCCCGTGGCAGCAGATGGCCGTGCTCGTAAGGTCCGCCACCGGTCAGGTTCCGGTGCTGCGCCGCGCGCTCACCGCGGCCGGTGTCCCGGTCACGGTGGCCGGCGACGAGCTGCCACTGGCCGACGAGCCGGGTACCCGCCCGTTGCTCATGCTGCTCCGGTGCGCGCTCTACCCGAAGACACTCGACGAGCAGACCGCCGCCGAACTGCTCACCGGCCCGCTCGGCGGCACTGACGCGCTCGGCCTGCGCCGCCTGCGCCGCGCTCTCCAGTACGCCGCCAGCCAGACCAGCCAGACCGGGACCGCTCCCGCCCGCGACCCCATCGCCCAGGCGCTGCTCGACGGGCGTGACCTGGCGCTGATCCCGGACAGCGTCGCGGCCCCGGCGGCGAAGGTCGCCGGCCTGCTGAAAACGGCACGAGAGGCCATCGAAGGCCACGGCAACGCCGATGACGTCCTCTGGGCGATCTGGGACGCGTCCGGCCTGGCGGAGCGGTGGCAGACGGCCAGCGAGCAGGGCGGCCCGGCCGGCGCCGCCGCGGACCGCGACCTGGACGCGGTGCTCGCCCTGTTCGACAAGGCCGCGCACTTCACCGACACGATGCCGCCCGGCTCGCCGGTCCTGTTCGCGGACAGCCTGTCCGGGCAGGAGATCGTCGGCGACACGCTGGCCGAGCACGCGGCCCGCGACGACTCGGTCCGTATCCTCACCGCGCACCGCGCCAAAGGCCTGGAGTGGGACGTCGTCGTGGTCGCCGCCGTCCAGGAGGAAACCTGGCCCGACCTGCGGCTGCGCGGCTCGCTGCTCGGCGCCGACGAGCTGGCCGACGCCGCGGTCGCGGGCCAGCCGCATGGCGTTGATACGGCCATGCTGGCCGCCCGGCTGCTCGCCGAGGAGCGCCGCCTGTTCTACGTCGCCGTCACCCGCGCCCGCAAGACGCTGGTCGTCACGGCGGCCGGCGGCGAGGACACTGACCAGCGCCCGTCCCGCTTCCTGACCGAACTGGCCGGAGACGAGATCGACATCCAGCGCGTGGCGGACAAAGGCCACCGCTGGCTGGCCATGCCGGCCCTGGTCGCGGACCTGCGCCGCGCCGCCGCCGACACGGCCAAGCCCAGAGCGCTCCGCCAGGCGGCCGCCGCCCAGCTTGCCCGCCTCGCCGAGGCGGGCGCGCGCGGCGCCAGCCCGAAGGACTGGTACGCGCTCACCGAGCTGTCCGACACCGAGCCGATCGTCGCCGCGGGCCACGCGGTCCGGCTGTCCCCGTCGCAGGTGGAGAGCTTCACCAAGTGCGGCCTGCGCTGGCTGCTCGAGGCCGCGGTCGGCGCGGGAAGATCGGATGTCCTGCGCCACCTGGGCACGGTGATTCATGCCGCCGCCGTCCTCGCCGCTACCGGGGCATCGGAACGTACGGTGGCTGACCGGATCGACGAGATCTGGCATCACCTGGATTTCGGCAGCGTGTGGTACAACGGCAAACAGCGGGCGCTGGCGGAGAAGATGGTCCGCAAGTTCCTCGACTGGCACGCGTCGAACCCGCGCGAGCTGGTCGCGGTGGAGCAGGCACTGAAGGTGCGTATCGGCCAGGTGGAGATCACCGGCCGGGTGGACCGGCTGGAGGCCGACGACCGGGGCCGCGCCGTGGTCGTCGACCTGAAGACCGGGGGCAGTGCGCCGCGCGAGGACGAGCTGGACCGGCATCCGCAGCTCGGCGTCTACCAGCTCGCCGTGCTGCTCGGCGCGTTCGAGCGGTTCGGCCTGGCCGAGCCCGGCGGCGCCGAGCTGGTGCAGGTCGGCAAGGCCAGCCTGACCGCCCGCGCGAAGATCCAGCGGCAGCGTGCCCTCGACGACGACCCGGACCCGGCCTGGGCCAAGGACCTGGTGGATACCGTCGCGTCCGGCATGGCCGGCCCGGTCTTCCAGGCGACGGTGAACCCCGGCTGCCGCACCTGCCCGGTCGCCTCGTGCTGCCCCGTTCACCCCGACGGCGAGCAAGTCACTCCTTAACCCGGGGGGACGACCCCCCGAAGCCCCCCGCTTCCGGGGGGACCCATCCCCCCGGACCCCCCTTGGTAGTAGTGGGTGTACTGCCAGGCGCCCTGCTTGACCAGGTCGTCGTCGGTCACGTGGCCGAAGCGGGACGGGGCATACGGGCCGAGACGAGCGCCCGCGGCGTCGTCGGCGATCCAGTCCGCGAGGGCCTCGCCGATCGCGGGCGAGAAGCTGAAACCGGAGCCGTTGCAGCCGCTGGCGACCCACAGGCCGGGGACCTCCCGGACCGGGCCGGCCACGAACCGGCCGTCCGGGGTCATCGTGAACAGGCCGCCGCGGTGGTCCGCGACCGGCGCGTAGCCGGCCAGCGGGATCTCCTCGGAAACCTGGCCGGCCAGGCGGCGGAGCAGGTCCAGGTCGAGCGGCAGGTCATCGGTGCTGAACGAGTCGTGCTGCATGCGCGGGTCGAGCGGCAGCGGGTCCGGCTCGAAGCCGCCGAACATCAGGCCGCCGCGCGCAGGCCGCAGGTACACGGCCGCGTCGATGACCCGGATGATCGGGTCGGACACGTCCACTTCGGCCGTCGGCTGGGTGATCAGCAGCTGGTGCCGGAACGGCGCCACCGCGACCTTGCACCGCGGGAACGGCCCGCGGGCCATCTCGGCGACCTGGCGGACCCAGGCACCGGCCGCGTCGACGACGACCGGCGCGTCAATGTGCTGGGCGGTGGTTTCGACGCCGGTAACCCGGCCGCCCGCGGCAAGCACCGCCACGGCGGCCTCGTGCTCGAAGAGCTGGACGTCGCGGCGCAGGCAGGCCGCGAGGTAGGCCTGGATCAGGCTGGCCGGCTCCTCGACGTAAACGTCTTCCGGGCACCAGACCGCGTACTCCGAGCCGGCCGCGCGATAATAGGCGGCCTGGCCCTCGGGGTCGGTCTCGGCCAGCTCGGCGCCCCACGCGCGGGAGCGTTCCAGCTCCTCGCGCAGGATCGCCTTGTGCTTGTCGGTGCGGGCGATGAGCATGCTGCCGGAGCGGTGCACGTCGAGCGGCACCCCTGCCCACTCCTCGAACCTCAGCACCTTGTCCATGCTGTGCCGGGCCAGGGACGTCGCCAGCGCGTCGGCCTGCACGGACTTGAACAACCCGGCCGCGCGCCGTGACGCCTGCGACCCGGCGGTGGCGCGATCGACCACCACGACCGACCGACCGCGCAGCGCGCAGTGCAGCGCCACGCTCAGGCCGAAGGCCCCCGCCCCGATGACAGCCACATCGGCTCTTGTCGCCATATCACGCAGAGTACCTCTGCGAGCGCTATGACTAGACGGGCCAGAACTCCCGCAGGTGCCGGAGCTGGCGCTCGACGTGCGTGGCTGGCACGTCGTGCCCGCTGTACGGGTGGACCACGATCTCCTTCTCGGCCGTGATCTCGTGGTATGCGGCGAACACCGTGGACGGCGGGCAGATCGTGTCCATCAGCGCCGTGCTCAGCAGGCTGCTCGCGGTGATCCGGCGGGCGAGCAGCGCGCAGTCCACGTACCGCAGCGTGTCCAGTGCGGCCGGGATCAGCGCGGTGTTCTGCGCCAGGAACTCGGGCACCTCGGTGTACGGCGCCGACGGCGCGAGCGTGATCGCGCGCTGGATGTCGCACAGGAACGGCACGTCCGCGTGGCACAGCCGGACCAGGTCCGGCGCCAGCGCCGCCGCGGCGAGCGCGAGTGCGCCGCCCTGGCTGCCACCGCTGACCGCGACCGCGCCGTCCGCCAGGACGGCGGCGGTCTCCACCGCGCGGACCGCGTCGGTGAACAGCTTGGTGTAGTAGTAGTCCTCCGGCCGGGTGATCCCCTGTGTCAGCACGGTGGAGTTCGCCGGCTCGGTCGCGCCCGTCGACCAGCGACCGCCCTGGCCTCTGGTGTCCATCACGAACAGCGCGTAGCCGAGGGCGGGCAGCGTCAGATGAGAGGTGGGCAGGTCGCGGCCGCCGCCGTAGCCGATGAACTTGACCACGACCGGCGCCGCGTCATCGCGATCGAAGCTGGGCCGGATATACCAGGCGCGGATCCGGTCGCCGTCCGCGCCGGAGAACTCGACGTCGTGCACCTCGAGCGGCGCGTAGAGCGCCGGCTCGTGCGGGGTCAGCTTCGGCGGCCGCGCAGCGGCGCGGGCCGCCGCGAGCCGGTCCGCCCACCAGGCGTCGAGCCCCGGCGGCTCCTGCGTCGCGATGCGGTACTCGGCCAGTTCCTCGACGGACAGATCAAACCACGGCATAGCGCGCACCTTACCGGGGCGCGTGGCCGTGTCTTGCCGCCGGGGGCGCGTCATCTCTGGTGGAATGCTGGAATGGCGGAAAGGGTGGGGCCAGGCCAGCTCGCGCGGCTGCTGCGCATGCCGGAGCCCACCCCGGAGCAGGCCGCGGTGATCTGCGCGCCGCTCGGGCCGCTCGCGGTGATCGCCGGCGCGGGGTCCGGCAAGAGCGAGACGATGGCGGCGCGGCTCGTCTGGCTGGTCGCCAACGGCATGGTGCGCCCGGACCGGGTGCTCGGCCTCACGTTCACCCGCAAGGCCGCCGCCGAACTCGCCGACCGGGTCCGCTCCCGGCTGGACCGGCTGCGCCGGGCCGGCCTGGACGCCAGCCCTGGACTGCACAGTTCCGACGCGGACGGCGACCCGGTGATCGGCACGTATCACGCGTACGCGGGACGGCTGGTCAGCGACAACGCGCTCCGCGAGGGCCTCGAGCCGTCCATGCGGCTGATCACCCCCGCGCTGTCCTGGCAGCTCGCCGCCGGGATCGTCGCCGCGTACAACGGGCCGATGGACGAGGTCGTCTGGACGCCGCAGACGGTGACCGCCGCGGTGCTGGAGCTGGCCGGCGACCTGTCCGAGCACTTGCGCGCCACCCGTGAGGTAAAAGGCGTCGGGACGTGGCTCGATGCTGAGGTGGCAGGCCTCCCGGGACGGGTACCCCAGGCCGTTCTGAAAATAGTCGGTACCCAGCGTGCGCGGGAACAGCTGCTCCCGCTGGTTGATCTTTATACCGCGGCCAAGCGGGGCCGGGAGGTGCTTGACCACGGCGACCAGGTGTCGCTGGCGGCGCGGATCGCGGCGGGGCACCCGGAGGTCGGCGCGGGGGAGCGGGCGCGGTACCAGGTGGTGCTGCTCGATGAGTACCAGGACACGTCGCACGCGCAGCTCGTGCTGCTGCGGGCGCTGTTCGGCGGCGGGCATCCGGTCACCGCGGTGGGCGACCCGTGCCAGTCGATCTACGGATGGCGCGGGGCGAGCGCGGGCAACCTTCGGCGGTTCCGGACCGACTTCGGGGCAGGGGGGCGGCCGGCGCCGGTCCTGCTGCTGTCCACCAGCTTCCGCAACGCGGGGGGAGTGCTCGACGCGGCGGCGGTCGTTCAGGAATCGTTGCGGGCCGAGGCGTCCGACGTACCCCGGCTGGTCGCGGCGCCGGACCGGGGCGAGCGCGGGGCGGTGACGTGCGCGCTGCTGGACACGGTGCTCGACGAGGCGGAGTGGGTGGCGGGGCAGGTCGCCGGGTTGCTTGCGGTTGACGCCGGGTGCGCGCCGGACGGGCTGCCGTGGCCGGACAAGCGCGCGGCGGGCGTGCGGCCGTCGGACATCGCGGTGCTGTGCCGCAAGCGGTCCCAGTTCACGCCGCTGCGGCGGGCGCTGGAGGGGCGCGGCATCCCGGTCGAAGTCGTCGGGCTGGGCGGGCTGCTGCTCGTCCCCGAGGTCCAGGACGTGGTGGCCACGCTGCGGGTGCTGCACGACGCGGGCGCGTCCGACGCGCTCGCCCGGCTGCTCACCGGGCCGCGCTGGCGGATCGGGCCCCGGGACCTGGTCGCGCTCGGGCGGCGGGCCCGAGAGCTGGTCCGGGGTGAGACTGCTGAGGCCGGGGAGTCGGCGGCCGACGCGCTCGCTGAGGCGATCACCGACCTGACGGCGGAGACCGGGTCGCTGGTCGAGGCGCTGGACGACCTCGGGGACGCCGGCGCGTATTCCGTTGCCGGGTACGAGCGGATGCACGCGCTGGCCGTGGAACTGCGGCGGCTGCGGGCCCACATCGGGCGGCCGCTGGCCGACCTGGCGGCGGAGGCGGAGCGGGTGCTCGGCCTGGACATCGAGGTCGCCGCCCGGCCCGGGGTCGACCCGGTCGCGGCCCGGGCCGACCTGGACGCGTTCACCGATGTCGCGGCCGCGTTCACCGACCCGGGGGGCGAGCCGTCGCTCGGCGCCTTCCTCGCCTACCTGGCGGCGGCGCAGCAGGAGGAGTTCGGGCTGGAAACCGGGCGGGTCGGCGAGTCGGACTCGGTCAAGCTGCTCACCGTGCACGCGGCCAAGGGCCTCCAGTGGCCGGCCGTGTTCGTGCCCGGGCTGTCGATGGGGGAACGGTCGCAGGTGTTCCCGGCCCGGCCGCGGGTGTCCACCAAGTGGACCGACAACGCCCGGCTGCTGCCGTTCCCGTTGCGCGGCGACGCCGCTGACCTGCCGGTGCTGCGCGGGGTGGACGCCGCGTCGCTCGGGTCGTTCACCGAGGCGTGCGCGGCGCGCGACCTCGCGGAGGAGCGCCGGCTGATGTACGTGGCCGCGACGCGGGCAGCCTTCTGGCTCGGGTGTTCGGGGTACTGGTGGGGGGAGGGGAGCGCGTCGCGCCTCGGGCCGTCGCCGTTCCTGTCCGAGGTGAAGACTGTTGCCGTCGTCTCCTCATGGGCGGATCCGCCCGAGGAAGACGCGGAGAACCCGCTGCTGGCGACCGTGGACTCGGCGGCGTGGCCGGCCACCCCGGCCGGGCGGTACTACGAGGCGGTGCGCGAGGCCGCGGACATGGTCGCGGCTCCTTCCACTGCTCCTTCCACTGGGGCCGCCGATGTCGGGCTGAGTGCGTCGGACCAGGCACTCATCACCGCTTGGCAACGCGATGCCGAACTGCTGCTCGCCGAGCGAGCGGCACGGGCACGGTCCGACGGGACGATCCGGGTCCCGCTGCCGCGTCGGCTGTCGGTATCCGCGCTCGTGTCGCTGGCGCGGGACCCGGCCGAACTGGCCCGCCAGGTGCGCCGGCCGATGCCGCGGCCGCCCGCGCGGCAGGCGCGCCGGGGCACCGCGTTCCATCACTGGCTGGAGGAACGGTACGGTCAGCAGCGGCTGATCGACGACGAAGATCTTTTTGCGGACTTCGAGTCGGAGCCGGAGGATCCCGAGTTGGGTCGGCTGCGCCGCACGTTCGAACGCAGCGAGTGGGCGGACCGCTGGCCGGTGGCTGTCGAGGTCCCGTTCGAGACCCTGCTCGCCGGCCGCCTGGTCCGCGGCCGCATCGACGCGGTGTTCGCGAACGTGATCGGGTTCGACGTGGTCGACTGGAAGACCGGCCGGCCGCCGCGGTCGGCCGCGGACAAGCACGCGGTCGCCGTCCAGCTCGCCGCGTACCGCATGGCCTGGGCAAAGCTGTCCGACGTGCCGGTCGTCAACGTGACCGCCGCCTTCTACTACGTCGCCCACGACAAAACCGTCCGCCCCGCCGACCTCCTAGACGAAGCAGCCCTAACCGCCCTAATCACCCAACTCCCCGCCGAGTAGCCCGGCCCGCCCCGGTCGCCCCGGCATCCCTCGCACACCCCGCGACCGAACCCTGCCCCCGCGCGCCGCACCGGTTTCGTGGCGGGAAAGGCGCCAGCGGGGCGTTCGGGCGTGCGCTCGCGGCGTGCCGCGCGGTCTCATTGCCATCGCGCCGTCCCGCCTCCTGCCGGGAACCGGACACAAGCCACATTTCTGGCGGGTTGCCGAGCGCGCCGGATGATTGCGGACACTTACCCCCCCGATATGGGTGGGTAAGTGTCCGCAATAATTTCGACCCTTCCTGCGGACTGAGGGCTAGCGCCGAACGTACCGGGACATAAGCGGGCATTGCGGGCAATCTGCCTTCGAGCAACGAAGGCAGGTTACTCCGATGTATCGAAGGGCTTTGCCGCCGCACTCACGAGTACTCGTTGAGGAGGACGGCTTGGGTGCCGGGGTCTAGGGCCTGGAAGATGTGCGGGACGTCGGCGGGGTAGCAGATGTAGTCGCCCGGTCCGAGTTCCGCCGGCTCGTCGGTGACGCCGACCAGCGCGCGTCCGGTGCTGATCACCACGTACTCGACGGCGCCGGGCAGATGGGGGTCCGAGGCCTTGGCCGGACCGGGTTCGGCGACGATGCGGAACAGGTCGCGCCGCGCGCCTGGCGGGCAGGCGGACAGCAGCGTGGCGAGGTAGCTGGCGTTCGCCGCGGCGAACGTCGGGCCCTCACCCGCCCGGATCACGGTGATCGCGGGCCGCGGCGGGTCGAGCAGCCTCGAGAACGGCATGCCGAGCGCGACGCAGATCGCCCACAGCGTCTCCACCGACGGGTTCCCCGCCCCTGACTCCAGCTGGGACAGAGTGGACTTGGCAATCCCGGCGCGCCGGGCGACCTCCGTCAGCGATAGTCCTGACCTGCGGCGTTCCCGCCGGAGAGAGGCGGCGATCAGCTCATTGGGCGCTGGCGCTTGCATCGCGAGTACGGCCTCCCATACCAAGAAACCCAGGTCGTTCTGAAATAATAGACTTTTGTTCTTTATGCCGAACGTTCATAATATTGGTCATGCGTTCGATCTGGCGAACCACCAGGTTCCTCGACCGGGACATCGTCCTCGCGTGTGCCGCGGTCTGGCTGTTCGGCCTGTCCTATGGTGCCATCGCGACCACGGACGGGTTCCCGGTATGGCTGCCGGCGGTGGCGAGCCTGCTCGTCATCGCGGGCTCGTCGGAGCTGCTGTTCGTCGGCGTGGTGGCGGCAGGCGGCAGTCCGATCGCCGCCGCGCTGGCCGGGCTGCTGGTCAACGCGCGGCACCTGCCGTACGGGCTCGCGCTGCCCGAAGGAATCCTAGGCCGCGGCTGGCGGCGGATCCTCGGCACGCACCTGATGAACGACGAATCGGTGGTGTTCGCGCTGGCGTCGAACGGGCAGGCGGCCGAACGATACTGGCAGTGCGGGCTCGGCGTGCTGCTCGCCTGGCCGGCGGGCGCGATCGGCGGCGCACTGGCCGGCTCGTTCATCCACGACACGAACAGTCTCGGCCTGGACGCGGTGTTCCCCGCGGTGATCCTGGCGCTGATCTTCCCGCAGCTCAGCGACGCCCGGACCCGGCGAACGGCGCTGGCCGGCGCCGTGATCGCGTTCGCGGCGACGCCGTTCCTGCCGGCCGGGGTCCCCGTGCTGCTGGCCCTCGCGGCGGTCCTGGTGCTCCGATGAAGGACACCCCGATGCTGCTCGCCGGCGTGCTCATCCTGGCGGCCGGCACGTACGGCTTCCGCTGGGCAGGCCCCGCGCTGCGCTCACGCCTCACCGTTCCCAAGCGGATCGCGAAGCTCCTCGACCTCGCCGCGGTGACCCTGCTCGCCGCGCTCGTCGCCGTCACCGGCCTGACCGAAGGCCACGACATCGCGCCCGGATACGCGCGCCCGGCCGGCGTCCTGGTGGCCGGCGTGCTCGCCTGGCGCAAGGCCCCGTTCATCGTCATCGTGCTGGCCGCCGCGGCCACCACCGCCGTGCTCCGGTGGATAGGAGTGCAATAGGCTGAGAGTACGATGCGACGCTCAGGAAACCCGAAGGTGACCGTCAGCGTCGTGTTCATCGCCACGATGTTCATGTACATCCTCGACTCCACGGTCGTGAACGTCGCGCTGCCCACGCTGCGTAGCGATTTCCGCACGTCGACGGCGTCGGTGAGCTCGGTCGTCACCGGATACCTGGTCACGCTCGCGGTGGCCATGCCGGCCGCGGCGTGGCTGGGCGACCGCTTCGGGCCGAAGAAAGTGCTGCTCAGCGCCCTCGCGGTGTTCACCGCGGCCAGCGCGCTGTGCGGGCTGGCCACCAGCCTGCCGGAGCTGATCGCGTTCCGCGCGGTCCAGGGCGCGGCCGGCGGGCTGAGCCTCCCGGTCGGCAGCGCGATGCTGTTCCGCACGTTCCCGCCGGACGAGCGGATCCGCGCGACGCGCATCCTGATGGGCCCCACGCTGATCGCGCCCGCGCTCGGACCGGTGGTCGGCGGGCTGCTCGTGGGCCAGCTGTCCTGGCGATGGATCTTCTACGTGAACCTGCCGGTGGGGATCGGCGCGCTGGTCTACGGCCTGCTGGTCCTCGCGCCGGTCGCCGAGGAGCCGCCCGGCCGCTTCGACCTGCCCGGCTTCCTGCTGGCCGGCACCGGCTTCCCGCTGGCCATGTACGCGCTGACCGACGGCGCCGCGTCCGGCTGGGGCTCGCCGCCGATCATCGTCGCGTGCTGCGCCGCTGTGGTGCTGCTCGCCGCGTTCACCCGGCGCTCCCTCCGCTCCGGCGCGCCGCTGCTCCGGCTGGCGCTGCTCGGGAACCGCGCGTACCGGACCGCGAACCTCGTGCTGGTGACCGGTGGCGCGGCGTTCCTCGGCGTCCTTTTCCTCGTCCCTCTTTTCCTGCAGAACGGCCTAGGTTTCACGCCCCTGCACTCTGGCTTGTCCACCTTCACCGAAGCCTTGGGCGGCATAGCCGGGATCCAGATCTCCTCGCGGCTGTTCCCCAGGACCGGGCCCCGGCCGCTGATGGCGGGCGGGCTGTTCGGCGCGGCGTGTTTCATTGGCGTGATGTCGCTGGTCGGGCCTTCGGCCGCGTCGTGGGCGATGCCGGTGCTCATGCTCGGGACGGGGGCGGCGTTCGGCTTCGCCATGGCGCCCGGGCAGGCGACGTCGCTGGCGACGATCTCGCGTGCGCAGACGGCGCAGGCGACGACGATGACGTCGGTGCTCCGCCAGGCCGGCGGGGCGCTCGGGGTCGCGCTGGTGGCGACCTGCCTGGCGGCGATGCATCCGCTGCGGACCGACCTGACCGGGTACCACGCGGCGTTCGCGATCGCCGCGGGAGTCATGGTGTGCGGAACATGCGTGGCGTTGCGGGTGCGCAAATCCGATGCCCTGGCCGCCATGACCCCCACCGAACCCGCCGAATCACTAGCAGCGTTACCTTCGGACGAACGCATCCCCAATGGAGTCGCCGACCACGCAGAGAGCGCGGGAGCGGCAGGATATCGACATAAGGAAGATAAGGACCGGTTCGCCAACAGAGCGAGCGGCCTGCGGGTCGATGGTGACGGGCGCGCTCCACCCGGCGCCGTCGAAGGTGACCACGTTCCCGCCAGCGCCGTCTACGGCGGCGCAGAAGTTGCTTGCCGGGCACGACACCATGGGCCAGGAGATACCACCCTCTCCCATGGTGAGCCCGCCCGGATAGACGTTGACGGGCCTGCTCCAGGAGGTGCCGTTGAACGTCAGCGCGTCCCCCTTGCGGTCAAGGGCAACGCAGAATCTGGCCGATGCGCACGACACCGCCTGCAGGTAGCCGCCCGGGGCGACGGCGGATGGTTTGCTCCAGGAGGTGCCGTTGAAGGTGAACACGTTCGGGCCGTAGTCGACGACGGCGCAAAAGGTTGCGCTCGGACAGGAAACCGTGCTCAGCTCGTTGCCAGGATCTATGGCCGCAGCGGGACTCCAGGAGGTCCCGTTGAAGGTGAAGGCGTTGGAGCCGTTGTCGACGGCGGCGCAAAAGCTCGGCGACGAGCACGATACCGATGCCACGCCCGCCGAAGCGGGATCGTTGATGCTCGGCGCGGGACGCCACGTGCTGCCATTGAACACGAAGGTGGCTGAGTCCCGCGCGTCCGCGGCCATGCAGAAGCTGACGGCCGGGCATGACACGGAATCGGGCTGGCCGCCGGCGGAAGTCAGCAAGCTCGGCTTGCTCCACGTGGTTCCGTTGTACGTAGCCGCGTAGCCCGATCCGAGCACGGCCATGCAGAAGCGTGCGGACGGGCAGGACACCGATGTCGGGTCGCCGCCCTGACTGGAGTCGAGGTGCGTCCGTGCCCCCGAAGCCGAGGGCTTGGGCGGCGCCGCAGACGACCCGGTGCATCCGCTGACCGCGCATGTCAGCAGAACGCACACGCACGCTATCGCCGGCCGTAGCCGGCGGCCCGAGGTCACGCCTTGCCCGGCGCGCCCCGGCGGGAGAGAACATCGATGCTCGCCGCCGCGAGCAGGACCCCCGCGACCACGACGTCAATCCACTGGCTCGACACGCCCATCAGGTAGAGGCCGTTGTAGATGCCGCCGATGACAAGGCCGCCAAGTACACCATGGATCGTCTTGCCTCGGCCGCCGAACAGGCTGGTGCCGCCGATGACCGCCGCGGCGACCGCTAGCAGCACGTAGCTGTTGGCGGACTTGATGATGTTGGTGGTCAGCGAGACCTGCCACGAGGCGAACAGCACGCCGGCGATCCCGGAGATCAGGCCGGCCAGGACGAAGCTCCGGATCCGGATCGCGGCCAGGCGGACGCCGGCCCGGCGCGCCGCCTCGGGATTGCCGCCGATGGCGTACACGTACCGCCCGAAGCGGGTTCGCTGCAACAGAGCCGTCGAGGCGACGAGCACGACGAGGACGATCGGGATGATGAAGGGAACCCCTTCGATGGTTCCGGCGTGGGCTCGGTTGACGTTGCAGATGGCGACGACCGCGATGCCCGCGACCGCCATGAGGGCGATCTTCATCACGGTAAGGCTGCGCGGCGCGGCCTGCAGGCCGCGGCGGCGCTTGCGGGCGTCCTCCAGCCAGAACACCGTGCCAGCGGCGCCGACCACCACGGCGAGCAGTATCCAGCCGACCACCGGGTTGAACGTCCCCCAGAAGATGTTGTAGAGGTAGACCTCGTTGGTGAACCCGGAGTTGCCGATGCCGACGAGCGAGCCGCCGAGGACGATGATCGCCACGCCCTCCAGGATCAGCAGCCCGCCGAGAGTGACGATGAACGACGGCATCTTCAGCCGGGCCACGAGCGTTCCCTGGATGGCACCGAACGCGGCGCAGGCGAGCAACGTCACGATGATCGCCGCCCACCACGGCCAGTTCGCGCCGCTCGGCTGCACCAGCTCGGCGACCACGACGCTGCCAAGGCCCATGACCAGGCCGACGGACAGGTCGATCTCGCCGAGCAGCAGCGCGAAGATCTCGGCTATCGCCAGCAGCATGTACACGGTGCTCTGCTCGAAGAGGTTGACCAGGTTCTGGGCAGACAGGAACTTCGAGTTCGCGATCTGGAAGCCGACGGCGACCACCACCAGGCCAAGGACCACCGGCAGGACACCGCTGTCGCCGCCGCGGACCCGGAGCCACGAGGCCCGGAAGTACTGGCCCAGCGACTGGGCGACGAGCCCGGCCGGGACTTCGGCCGCGGCCACCTCGGCGTCGAGGGTCAGGTCGACCGTCCCTGTCGCCGTCCCCGCCGGGGTCTGGTTTGGGTCCGCGATCACGGGCACGTCCTCATCGCTAGTCCTTCGCATCTGGTCAGACACCGGTCGCGCTCCCAGCCCCGCGCCGTGACACCACGTCAATCAGCACCGCGATGAGAAGCACGCCGCCCGGCAGGATGTATTGCAACGGCGTGGATAGTGAGCCCAGGCTGAGCAGGGACACGCCGTAGGCGATGCCGCCGATGAGGAGCCCGCCGAGCACGCCGTGGACGGCCTTGCCCCGGCCGCCGAAGAGGCTGACCCCGCCGATGACCGCGGCGGCAACCGTGTACAGGACGAGCTGTCCTGGGTCGGCCGTATTGGAGCTGTACTGACCGTAGAAAAATGAGCCGAGCAGGATGCCGCCGAGTGCTGCGGTCGCCGAGCACAGCGCGAAGGCCCAGATCCGGATGGCACGGAGGCTGACACCGGCGCGGCGAGCTGCTTCCGGGTTGCCGCCGATCGCATAGATGTAGCGGCCGTAGCGGGTCCGCTGGAGCACCAGCGTCCAGGCGCCGAGCACGATCAGGACGATCGGGATCACCCACGGAATTCCGGTGACCGACTTCAGCGAGCTGCCGCGGTTGACGGAGCAGATGATCACCACTGCCGCCCCGACGATCGCTATCAGCGCGATTCTGATCGCTACCAGGCTCAGCGGCGGAGCCGTCAGGCCGCGGCGCCGCCGCTCGGTCGTGCGCAGCCACATAGACGCGCCGGTGGCCACGACCACCACCGCCAGGATTATCCAGCCGAGGGCGGGCGCGATCAGCCCCTGGACCATGTCGTAGATGATGTTCTGATTGGGCACCGAGGTGTTGAGGCTCACCGTTGAGTCGGCCCCGCCGAGGATGACGATGAGGATTCCCGAGAAGAGCAGGAATCCAGCCAGGGTCACGACGAAGGACGGGATTCGCAGCAGCGCGGTCAGCGCTCCCTGAAGGGCGCCGATCCCGCCGCAGATGGCGAGCGCGGCGAGCACCGCCGCCCACCACGGCCAGTCGGGTCCAGGCCGCTGGACCAGCTTGAAGGCGATTACCCCGCCGATGAGCGCGACCGCGCCGACGGACAGGTCGACCTCCGCGAGGAGCAGGACCACCGTCTCGGCTATCGCCAGCACCATGTACACGGTGCTCAGCCCGAAGATGTACACGAGGTTGCTCGGCCGCAGGTAGGCGTGCTCCGGGGTGATGATCTCGAAGACGACGGCGACAATCACGATGGCCAGGAGCACGGGCAGGATACCGCTGTTGCCGCCGCGGATCCGGAGCCAGGAGACCCGCAGGTACTGGCCAAGCGACTGGGCGAGAATCTCAGGCGGGACATCGGCCGCGACGTTGGCGTCGAGGGCCGGGTCGGCCGTCCCGGCACCCGCCGTCGCTGCCGGGGTCTCGCCCTGGTCCGCGGTCACGGGCGCTTCTCGATTCTGGCCATTGGTCTCAGCCCTTACCACTAGTAGATGCGGCGGACTCGTGCGGCCGCCCGGCGGCGGTGCCCGTCGTCATGTACTCCACCACGCTCTGCCGGTCGAAGTCCGCGGCAAGCCCTTCGGCTACCATCCGCCCCAGGTACAGCACCGCGATCCGGTCCGAGACCTCGAAGACGTCGTTCAGGTTGTGCGAGATGACCATCACCGCGAGACCGTGGTCCCGGAGCCGCTTGATCAGGTCAAGCACTGACCGGGTCTGCACCACCCCGAGTGCGGCGGTGGGCTCGTCGAGCAGTACCACCTTGGAGTTCCACATGACCGCCTTGGCCACCGCGACCGACTGCCGCTGACCTCCCGAGAGCGAGGCCACCGGCTGCCGGATGGAGCGCACGGTGGTCACCCGCAGGGTGCTGAGGGTCTCGGCCGCCCGCAGCTCCATCGAGTCCTCGTCGAGCATGCCGTGGCGCAGCGTCTCCCGGCCGAGGAACATGTTCTGGACGATGTCCAGGTTGTCGGCCAGCGCCAGATCCTGGTAGACGGTCTCGATGCCCAGCGCGGCGGCGTCCCGGGTGCTCCGGATGTGCACCGGCCGGCCTTCGAAGAAGATCTGGCCATGGTCGGGCTGGTGGGCGCCGGCGATGGTGCGGGTGAGCACCGACTTCCCCGCGCCGTTGTCACCGCAGAGGCCGGTCACCTGGCCCGCGGGCACATCCAGGTTCACTCCGTAGAGCGCCTGCACCGGCCCGAAGTGCTTGTCGATGCCCCGCAGCTTCAGCAGGGGTTCTGCCCCGTCCCCGCCATGGCTGGCGCCTTCCGGGGCCTCGTTCACCTCAGTCATTTTCACACCCGTCAGTAGCTTTTGCCCAGGTTGGTTCGCATAGCCATCTCATCGTGGCGGGGTTGGCGGGTCTGCCGCAATGGCGGACCCGCCAACCCCGGTCAGCTGATTGCCCTGACTACTTGATCCCGTCCGCGGCGCAGACGCTCGCACCAGCGAGCGTGCAGATGGCCGACGCCGTGTCGAACTTGTCCGCGACCACCGTCGACTCCATGTTCGCCTTGTTCACCCACACCGGGGTCAGCAGCGATGCCGGCTCGGTGATGCTTGAGTCAGCCGGGTCGACGGTCGTGCCGTTCAGCAGGGCCGCGGGCGGCGTCTGGCCGGCCAGCAGGATGATGGCCAGGGACACAGCGTCCTGCGCCTCCTTGTAGACGGCCTTGTAGACGGAGCCGCACTGGTAGCCCTGAAGGATGTAGGCCATGCCCTGGGCCGTGGCGTCCTGCCCGGTGGTCGGCACCGTGTTGGGCTTGACGCCCGCGGTCTTCAGGTCGGTGATCACCGCGTTGCCGAGACCGTCATTGGCCTCGATGGTGGCGTTGATCTTCGGGTTCGCGGTGTACGCCTGCTGGAAGATGGTGCCGCCCTTGGTGTTGTCCCACCCAGGAGCGAAGTTCTCGGCAACCAGCGTGGCGCCGCCAGCGGTGCTCTTCGCGCCCGCGGCGACCGTCTTGGCCGCCTGGCCGAAGACCACCTTGTTGTAACCAGTGGCAAACGAGATGGCGTTGGGGTCGGTGTCCTCGCCGCCGTTCAGCACGTAGACCTGCGGGTTGGTGACCTTCCAGTCCGTGAGGCAGGTGAGGAAGCCCTGGCCGATCAGCTCCCCGACCTTCTCGTTGTCGAAGCTGACGTAGTACGTCTTCGAGCCCTCGAAGGTGGCACGGTCGTAGCTGATCAGGATGACGCCCTTCTGCTCGGCGAGCTTGGCGATCGCTACGCCAGTCGGGCCGTCGAGCGGGCACATGATCAGGACCTTGGCACCGAGGTTGATGTCGGCGGTCGCGTCGCTCAGCTCGGTCGCGTCGCTGCCCTGAGCGTTGTCGACGCGGAACTGCGACGAGGTGAACCCGGCGTCCGTGAAGGCTTCCTTGATATATGGCGCGTCGAAGTCAACCCACCTGGTCGACGACGTGGTGTCGGGCAGGATCACCCCGATCTGCAGGCCGGAGGCGCCCTTGATCGCGGCCGTGGCCAGCGACTTGAAGCCAGACATCGTCGACGCGATGTCAACAGTGAACGAGCTGACGCTCAGCCCCGCCGGAACCGAGGCCGAGCCCGACCCCGACGAGGACGACGACTGACCTGACGAGGACGACGAGGCAGCCGGCGCGGACGACGACGACGAGCAGCCCGCGGCCAACAGGGCGGCGACCGCCGCCACAGCCACCCAACCCGCTCGGCGGATGGGTCTATTTCTTTTGTCTAGTAGCATCCAAAACACCTTTCGCCGCAACGTGCGCGGATACGGCCGACGCGGGACACCACAGAACACATGTGTCCTCCGCGATGAAACGTAGACGTTGCGGAGACTAGACATCAAGCAGTCGACACCGTAAAAAA
>Ga0070741_10009881_pt1 | contig 18287 bp, 18 predicted proteins | sample Coa_R1_4_FD_66440 | JGI IMG/M metagenome (GOLD analysis project Ga0070741, IMG submission 66440) | Surface soil microbial communities from Centralia Pennsylvania, which are recovering from an underground coalmine fire - Coalmine... | ecosystem: Environmental > Terrestrial > Soil > Unclassified ...
GATTTCAAGGCGTAGAAGGCGCGCAAGAGTCCATGCGCGAACAGGTCGAGATGATGGGCGCGCGTTCCTTCAAGTTTTACAACGCGCATATAGACGGCAACAGTTGGCGCTGCGATGATAAACACCTCGCGTATCCGTTGTATGAAGAAGCGCTCAAGCTCGGCGTGGATGTTTTCCAATTTCACAAAGGCGTGCCGCTCGGTCCCGTGAACATTGAAGACTTGCGACCGAACGACCTGCAAGCACCCGCCCGCGATTTTCCCTCCGCGCAGTTCATCATTCATCATCTCGGAATGCCATACTTTGAGGAAACCCTCTCGATTGCGTCGCGCTTTCCAAATGTGTTTCTCGCCCTCTCCGGCAATATCAACGCCTGCCTGCTCGCCCCACGCGCCGTCCAGGAGCAATTGGGACGGCTGCTCCTCTATTGCGGCGCAGAGAAATTGTTATGGGGCTCAGAAGCGCCGCTGTACGGTTCGCCGCAAATTTATCTGGAAGCATTCTTAGATCTCGAGATACCGGAATCTCTCCAACAATCTTACGGATATCCGCAAATCACGCGCGAGCACAAACGGCTCATCCTGGGTGAGAACTTTGCGCGAATCATGGGCGTGGATATTGAAAAAGGAGCTCTTTGAATGCCAAAAGTTGCAATTGTCGGTACCGGCTGGGGCACACGGGTCCAAGTTCCAACCTTTCGTCAAGCGGGTCTAGAGATTGTTGGCTTGTGGGCGCGCTCCAAAGAAAAAGGCTCGCGCGTCGCCGCGGTGCTTTCCATTCCCATTTGCACCACCGACTATCGCACCTTACTTGCCAATTCGGAGATTGACCTCATAAGTATCACCACACCGCCGAGCACTCATGCGGAAATGGCGATTGCCGCGCTCGAAGCGGGCAAGCACGTCTTGTGTGAAAAACCAACCGCCCTCAACGCCGCACAAGCAGAGGAAATGCTCTCCGCTGCGGGCCAGCATCCCAAGCAGTTGGCATTGATAGACCATCAACTTCGTTTCTTACCGTATTACCAAAAGATGCGCGCCTTAATCAAAGAGGGCTACGTGGGCAAGGTGCTTTACGTCGAAGGGTTGTCCATCGAAGATGGAATGCTGAATCCCAAAATTCACTGGCACTGGTGGCATAACGTGCAAGAAGGCGGCGGACGACTGGGCGCGGTCGGCAGTCACTTGATTGACCTTACAACTTGGTTAGTCGCGCAGCCGGTTCGCGCCGTGGAAGCAACGCTCCGCACATTTGTGAGCAAGCGAAAAGATGGAGCAGGCATCACGCGCGAGGTCACCAGCGATGATTTCTTTGATTTGCATTTGAATTTTAGCGACGATGCAGAAGGCTTTTTGCGCGGGAGCGATGTAACAGCGGGTAAAGCCGTGCACAGCATTCTCGTGGCAGGGTCAGACGGCAGCTTGCATTGGCAAGCCGGAGAATTGGAAGGCTATCGCAGCGAGACAAAGAAATTAGAAAGTTTGGCGGTGCACGAGAACATACAAATTCCCCAAGGTCTGCATCCCACCCAGTGGGTCAAGGGCAGTGTCTATCTCGGACGAGCTTTGCGTGATGTATTGGAACATGGAAATCTCACGGCGCTCGCCCCCGCGGCGACATTTACGGATGGTTTGAATGTTCAACGCGCGTTAGATGCGGCGCGGCAATCCAGCGTGGAGCATAACCGTGTCAGCATTCTTTGAAATGAGATCATCCATCCAACTTTACACACCGACGCTCGTGACCGCGCGGGGTCGCGACCGTGGGCAATATCTTTCACTCGATGTTTTGGACACAGTTTCGCCTACTCGGAGTGGACATTCATTTATCGCCGCTGAAAACCTATATTCAGTCTTACAACAATTTTCAATCTTTCATCTGTGCCTTTAGCGCCTCCGCGTCCATCACGGGCATCTGGCACGCAAAATTCTGACAGACATACGCGGTCGCTTTCCCATCCAATGCCTCACACCCTTCTAACAACGGAATCGCCGACTCTGAGCCCGCTCGCTTCCATGAGACCACCTGATTCGGACAATATTCCCCAAATATCACATCCAACAACGGCTGTGCGTTCTCGCCACGATGGCAATCTCCTTCCGTGGCATCAACACAAAATCCAAAGCGCACAACCACCACTCGAATCCGGTCGGTGCGTGTGCCAACGCAGGCTGTAACAGCGCAAGCGCAGATTCTCCCGCATCCATATACCGCGCTTCGCCAGTGTACGCCGACAGTTTGCACAAAACCATTGCCGCCATCGCACTCCCCGACGGCGTCGCATTGTCTCGGAAGCCAAAGGCTTCCACACATCCCTTCGGACGCACGACGAGATTCTCGTGGTCGTCACTCGTGTCGAAAAAACCACCGCGCGGGTCGGCAAAAATGCGCGAGAATTTGGTCAGCCAGTTTGCGCGTCGCGACAAAATATTTTTCCTCGAACATTGTCTCGTACAGGGTCAATAATCGTTCCGCCAAATTCGCATAATCTTCCAAGTAGCCGTTGAGGCGCGCCTGACTGTCTTTGTAGCTGCGGAGCAGACGAAGGACGAATGTCCGATGCTGGTTTTTCCTTCGTCGTTTCAAGCGAAGCGGATCATCCGTCGTTCGCCAATTCCTGTCGTGCCATCTGAAAAGTGCGGTCGAACATCGGCGCGGTCAATCTGCCCGTGTTGGTGTTTTGGCGGCTCGGATGATACGTGCCGATAACCGAATAGTTGGCGATGCGATACACCGCGTTATGACCGAATTTTGGCAGTGGTCTCGGCAGAACGATACGGTGCGCGGCAAGCAATTTCAAAATCGCGTTGAACCCAATCGCGCCCAAGCCGATGAGCACGCGCACATTCGGCAAGAATTCAAACTCGCGTTCAAGATACGGAAAACAGTTGGCAAATTCTGACGGCAGCGGCTTGTTATCCGGTGGAGCGCAGCGCGCCGCCGCGCCGATGTACACATCGCGTAGCTGCAAGCCGTCGCCGCGTGCGCGTGACGTGGGCTGGTTCGCAAAACCGGCTCGATAGAGCGCGCCAAAGAGGAAATCGCCCGCGCTGTCGCCGGTAAATACACGCCCCGTTCGATTTCCCCCATGCGCGGCCGGCGCAAGCCCCACGATATATACCCGCGCCTTTGGGTCGCCCCATCCCGGCACCGGTCTGCCCCAATACTCTTCCCCCCGATACATCCGCCGCTTCTCTACCGCCACCTTCTCCCGAAACGCCACCAGTCGCGGACATTTCGTACAACTAATAATCGTCTGATTGAGGCTCGAAAGCGTATTCATAAAGAATAGAGAACAGAGAATAAATTGTCATTTCAAAGCGGAGTTGCGACGGAGTTCGTCGCCGAAATCTCGTGGGCGAAGCCCAGATTTCCTCACTCCATTCGAAATGACATACCTCTTCGCGCAGATTCGCGGTTTCCAACTTCCAACTTCCAACTTCTAACCCAGCCTCGCCTTCAACCGCATAATCCGCTGATACGACTGTTCAATCCGTTCCGGCGAAACCTTTCCATCCTGCACCAACTGCTTGATAATGTTCACCGCCTCCGCGCCCGCATTCGGGTCGTAAATCGTATTATTCGCAATCGCCAGAATATCCACGCCCGCATTAATTGCCAGCTCAATCGCCTCGCTCAAGCCATAGTATTGCCGAATCGCGCCCATCTGCATATCGTCGCTAATCACCACACCGTCATAGCCCAACTGCTCCCGCAGAATTCCCGTAATGACATTTTTAGAAAGCGTCGCGGGATAGTTCGGGTCAAGGTTCGCGTCGAAAATGTGCGCGGTCATAATCGCATCCACCACGCCGTCCTTGATCAGATTGCGATACGGGTCCAATTCAATCGGCTGCCACGTCGTCGTCACATCCACAAAACCCAAATGCGAATCGGCGGTCGAGCTGCCATGACCGGGAAAATGTTTCAACGTCGTCAAAATCCCCTGCGCGTGATAACCCTCGATTTCCGCCCGTGCGTTGTCCGTCACAACCTGCGGATCGGCAGAAAAACTCCGCTCATATTTCCCAATGATGGGATTGTTCGGATTGACGTTCAGGTCCACGACGGGCGCAAGCACTAAATTAATCCCCGCGTCTTTCAACACTTTTCCTTGTGCCTCTGCCGCCGCCCGCGTCAAATTCAAATCATTCTTCGTCCCATAAAATTGCTGCGACTGGGTCGCTGGAAACCCATTTCGTTCCGTCAAGCGCGCCACCATGCCGCCCTCTTGGTCCGTGCTAATCAACAACGGCGTCTCTGCCATCGCTTGCAATGATGCGTCTAATGCATGGAGCTGCGCGGGCGATTCAATATTGCGCGTGTACGACTTCAAAATCGTATCATAGTTAAACAGCACCACCGAGCCAATCTTGCGCTCCCGCACATCCGCCGCGATGGGATCGCCCTCTTGAATCTCCAGACCGCGAAAACCCAGCATAATCATCTGCCCAATCTTCGCGTCCAGCTCATCCGAACGAGACACAGCCGTCGTCGTTGTCATAATAGTCGGAGCAGGAACTTGTGTAGGTGACGGTGGACTTGGCATCAATGCAATTGGCGTGGCAGGAGCAGGAGTCAACATTGCTGCTTTGGGCGCGCACGCCGCAACCATAGCCAGCAAAGATGCCTGCCCTCCAAGCACAAGAACATCCCGCCGTGATAACCTTACCCGCTTAATTTTCATCCGTTCCCTTCACATTCCCACCTTTCGCGGTTTTCGCAGCGCCGTCCTTTGGCGCACCTTTCCTGCCTTTCGCGTTCCAAGTCTTCGCACCATCTGCCCTCTGCTATCTGCTATCCGCCATCTCTAACTTCCAACATACCTCGCATACAAACTCCGCGCCACCCCCGCATCCTCCGTCCCCTTCACAATCGCCCGTCCATCCGAAAAAATTGTCAGCTCAAAATCATCCACTGTGAATTGTACCAGAAATTCGTTCTGCGTGACACCTCCAAGAGGAGCGAGCCGCGCCGCAACGCTGTCCAAATCAAGTTCAACCTGCTTTCCATTCCGCCGCGCCGGACGCACCTGCACCGCGTCACGTCCGCACAGGAACGCCGTCGTATCACCCGCATTATCCAAATAATCAAATTGATGCTCCACGCAGCAAGGGCAATCCGCGCGCCGCATCGTCTCAAACGTGTCAAATGTATTCTCCCACAAATCAATATGGATCAGTCCCCGATTGCGTTCCCCAGACTCCGTAATCAGTTTCAACGCCTCCGCCGAAACCAGCGATCCAATCACATTCACAATCGGCGCAATCACCCCCGCCGTATCACACGTCGGCAGCGTACCCGGTGGCGGCGCATGACGAAACACACAGCGAAAGCACGCCGTCACATTCGGCACAATCGTCATCGTCGCGCCATAGCTCGCTACCGCGCCGCCATACACCCACGCCTTGTTATGCTTGACACACGCATCATTGATTAAATAACGCGTCTCGAAATTATCCGTCCCATCCAGCACCAAATCCACATCCGTAATCAAATCCTCCATATTCTCCGCATTCACATCCGTCACACACGGCTCAACCCATAGTGACGAATTGATTCGTCCCAACTTTTCCGCCGCCGCAATCGCCTTCGGCGTCCGCGCCGCCACATCCGCCTCGTCATACAACACTTGCCGTTGCAAGTTATTCAATTCCACCAAATCGCGGTCTGCAATCTTAATAAACCCCATCCCCGCGCGCGCAAGCGTCGAAGCGATAACCGACCCTGTCGCCCCGCACCCCACCACCAGCACCCGCGCCGCCAGCAATTTCTCTTGCCCTGCCGCCCCAATCGGCGCAAACAGAATTTGCCGCAAATACCGTGCCTTTTGCTCTTCATTCATTGCTAAGAATTATAACTCACGTTGTGTAGTACCTGTCATTGCGAGCCGTTTTTACGAAGCAATCTCCATGCCGCGAACTGAAGATAACTGGCTATTCAAGGAAAATTCATATCCCAAACCCATTGACATCCAGCCGTTTTCGTGCTATAATTTTAGCACTCTTATATAGAGAGTGCTAAATACTTTACATTTAGTTATTAGCCTTAATTTCATAGTTTCTCAACGCAAGCGGTAACTCTACCGCTATTTTGTGTTTCCTGTTGGCAATTTTGACCCATGAAGATGACCGAACGGCGTCAGATGATTTTGGCGCTCGCCATTAAAGAATACATCAACAAGGCGCAGCCCGTCGGCTCCGAAACGCTCGCCAAAATGGATTTGGGCGTCAGCTCCGCCACCATTCGCAATGAATTGGCAGCACTGGAAGAAGAGGGCTACCTCACTCATCCCCATACTTCGGCGGGCCGCGTCCCGACCGAAAAAGGCTATCGCTACTTTGTCGAAACGCTGATGGACAATATGGAACTGACGACGGCGGAACAACAAATGATTCGCCACCAGTTCCACCAGGTCACGCTCGATGTGGAGCAGTGGATGCGGCTCTCGGCGGCGGTCTTGGCGCACACCTCAAAAATGGCGGCGCTCGTCACCGCTCCCTCCGCCAATCAAACCCGTTTCAAACACGTCGAACTCATCGCCATCAGCGAGACCGTCGCCATGATGGTCTTGGTCTTGCAAGCGGGCACGGTCAAACAACAAATGTTGTATTCCACCGACCTGCTCGAACAGGAAGACCTACGCCGCATCGCCAATCGGTTGAATGAAAAATTTGGGGGACGCAGCGCGGCAGAAATCCGTGACCAAGCGCGCAACTTGAGCGGCTTTGCCCAGCACGTCGCCGAACGCATCCATCAAATTATTGAACAAATGGACCGTCGCACCTCGCGCGAAATTTACCGCGACGGCTTGCTTGACATTTTGCGCCAGCCCGAATTCGTCGCGGTGGACAAGATGCAGCAGCTCCTCGAAGTCTTGGAGCAGCGCACCCTCTTGGAAGACATGCTCAACAATCTTGCCCCCGCGCACGGCGTCCAAGTCGTCATCGGCAGCGAAGGCGGGCGCGAAGAATTCAACGACTATTCGCTCGTCATGGCGCGCTACGGCATCGCAGGCGAAGCCAGCGGCGTCGTCGGCGTCATCGGTCCCTTGCGAATGCCCTACCCCCGCGCCGTCAGCACCGTCAAATACGTCTCGCAAATGCTCGACGATCTAATGATGCGCTTTTACAGCAGCAGGTAACAAATTCCTAGCGACAAACAACTAACGACTAACGACTAACGACTAACGAAGGGAGGACGAATGGGAGAAGGACGCGGAGATGGATTTGAATCTGAATTACAAGAACAATTGAAATCAACCAGTGAATTAGAAGCACAGTTAGACGAAGAAAAGAAAAAAGCAGACGAATACTTGGACAATTGGCGGCGCACGGCGGCCGAGTTTCAAAATTTCAAACGACGTGCCGAAAAAGACAAAGCGGACTATGGACAATATGCCAACCAACGTTTGTTAAAACGCGTGTTGGATGTGCTGGACAGCTTTGACGCGGGCTTTAAAGCCGTGCCCGACGAATATGCAAAAGAACCGTGGGTTGAAGGAATGCGCGCCGTCGAACGCCAGCTCCTTCAAATTTTAGAGGGCGAAGGCGTAACTCCGATTGACGCTGCAGGCAAAGAATTCGACCCCAACTTTCACGAAGCCATGCTGTATGAACCCAGCCCCGGCTCTAGTGAAGGACAGATTTTAGACGAACTCCAACGCGGCTATATGTTGCATGATCGGGTCTTGCGACCCAGCCGCGTCAAGGTAGCCAAGGGCGAGTGAGATAGTTCAATCAATGTGCTGGTGCATTACGGGTGCAATCGCCGAACTATCGCACGAACCCACTGTTGCACTCTTGCACTCATTTCTTAAAGGAGAACACAACAAATGGCAAAAATCATCGGTATTGATCTTGGCACCACCAACAGCGTCGTCGCCGTCATGGAAGGCGGGGACCCAACCGTCATTCCCAGCGCCGAAGGCGGACACCTGATTCCGTCCATCGTCGCCGTCAGCAAAAGCGGCGAACGGCTCGTTGGTGAAGTGGCAAAACGACAAGCAATCACCAATCCTGAAAATACAATCTATTCCATCAAGCGGTTAATGGGGCGCAAATTTGAAGACCCCGAAGTAGAAAAAACCAAAAAAGTAGTCCCTTACAAAATCGTGCGCGCCGCGAACGGCGATGCGTGGGTCGAAATGGGCGGCAAGCAATATTCCCCGCCCGAAATTTCCGCGATGATTCTGCAAAAAATCAAGGCGGATGCCGAAGCCTATCTCGGCGATAAAGTCACCGAAGCGGTCATCACGGTTCCGGCGTACTTTAACGACTCGCAGCGCCAAGCGACCAAAGACGCAGGCCGCATTGCGGGACTCGATGTGAAACGCATCATCAATGAACCCACTGCGTCCGCGCTGGCGTACGGTCTGGAGAAAAAGGGCAACGAAAAAATCGCGGTCTATGACCTCGGCGGTGGCACCTACGACATTTCCATCTTGGAATTGGGCGAAGGTGTGTTCGAAGTCAAGTCCACCAACGGCGATACATTCCTCGGCGGTGATGACTTTGACCAACGCATCATCAACTGGGTCGCCGACGAATTCAGAAAGCAAGAAGGCATTGACCTGCGCGGCGACCGCCTTGCCTTGCAGCGCCTAAAGGAAGCGGCCGAGCGCGCCAAGAAAGAACTTTCCAGCGCGATGGAGACCGAAATCAATCTCCCCTTCATCACAGCCGATCAGAGCGGTCCCAAACATCTCGTCTTGAAACTCACCCGCGCCAAGCTCGAAGCACTCACGGGCGACCTCGTCGAAAAGACCATTCCACCCATGCGCTCGGCATTGAGCGATGCCAAGCTCGACACGAACGCCATCAACGAAGTCGTCATGGTCGGTGGTCAGACTCGTATGCCGCTTGTCCAGCGCACGGTGCAGTCCTTCTTTAACAAAGACCTCGACAAGAGCATCAATCCTGACGAAGTGGTGGCGCTCGGCGCGGCGATTCAAGCGGGTGTGTTGGGCGGCGAAGTCAAAGATGTATTGCTGCTCGACGTAACGCCGTTGACGCTCGGCATTGAAACGCTCGGCGGCGTGATGACACCGTTGATTGAGCGCAACACGACCATCCCGACCAAGAAATCGCAGATTTTCTCGACGGCGTCGGACGCGCAATCACAGGTCGAAGTCCACGTTCTGCAAGGCGAACGCCCGATGGCGGCGGACAACAAGACGCTTGGCAAGTTCGTGCTCGACGGCATTCCACCTGCCCCGCGCGGTGTCCCGCAAATCGAAGTCACGTTCGACATTGATGCCAACGGCATCTTGAACGTCAGCGCGACTGACAAGGCGACCAATCGCGCACAGCACATCACCATCACGGCGTCTTCGGGCTTGAGCAAAGAAGAAGTCGAAAAGATGGTCAAGCAGGCAGAGCAATACGCCGCAGAAGATGTCAAGCGCAAGGAAGAAGTCGAAATCCGCAACCAAGCGGACGCGGCCGTGTACCAAGCCGAGAAACTCTTGAACGACCTCGGCGACAAAGTTCCCGCCGATGCGCGCATGGATGTCGAGAGCAAAGTCAACTCCCTCCGCGATGTAATGAAGGGACGCGACGTGGACCCCATCAAGCGCAAGGTGGATGAGCTCCAGCAAGCCTTGATGAAACTCGGTCAATCCGCGTATGCGGGCGCAGGCACGCCACCTCCGGGCGGCGGCTTTGGTGGTGACGGTGGTGCTGGCGGATTCGGCGGAGATGGCGGCGCAGCGGGCGGACAACCCGGCGGCGAAACCGTCGAAGGCGAATACCGCGAAGTGTAATGCGGCAAAGAACGCTGCTCGCAAGTCGCAAATCAAAGAAACAAAACGGCGAGGGGACTTTCGACCCCTCGCCGTTTGATTTTTGTACAAGAAAATCCGTGTATAATTCAATCGGAGATTACAAATGGGAGAACTTACCCGCATACCACTCAAAGATTTTTCTAAAAACCCAACCATTCTAGTAAATCGCGTCGCTCACGAGCATATTAGCATCGTAGTTGAAAAAGATGGCGAGCCACTCGCCGTTCTCAAACCCGTTCGCCCCAAATCCAAACGCCGCGGCAAGAAATCCGCAGCCGCGCGCAAGGCATTTTTGGCAGCAGCGGGAAGCTGGAGGGATGTTGTTGATACGGACAAATTTCTTGCCGACAATTACGAAAGCCGTCGTCTTTCAACGCGCCCTCATGTTGAGCTCTAACTGATGTTACGCAGCTGTCATTGCGAGCCGTGTTTTGCGGCGATGGATGTCATCGCCACACTCTCAACGTAACGATGAATAAAAATGGCGGGGTGTCGAACGACGCCTCGCTTTAATTTTTACTCTTTTTCCACTTCTTCTAAAAAGAGCAATTGTACCCGTCGTGCTGCATCATCAACTTTGTATGTAACTAGATAAGGACCTACCCGAAGACGATAGGTTTCTATATCCACAATCACAGCAGTTGTTGGATGTGGATTCTGTTGCAAAGAAAAGATGTGCAGATGGATTTGCTTGTAGCGCTTTGGGTGTAATGACTTCGCGCGACGGCGGAACTCGGTAGTGATTTCAAGCGCGTACATCTATTCCTCTGCTTCAACCTCATCTAGCTTGATGCCCCACTTTTTCTCATATTCACGCACAAATTCTTCGTAGGGAATGTATTTCTTCGTTCGCTTTTGAATATCTCGTACGCGCTTGAGCACTCGCTGTTTTTCCGCTTCGTCCAATTGCTCGCCCGTCGCCTTGCGCGCGGGTTTCCGCGCTTGGAAACGCAGAAATTCAATATACTCCGCGACCTTGACCAAGCTCTCTTCGGGCAAGCTTTGAAGCTGCTTTTTAATTTTTTGGACAAGCGCGTTGCCAGTATGTGCTTTCATCGCAATCACCCCTTAACAAATTATAGCACACCAATATCTCCCGTTTGCTGTGCTGTGATATACTTGCGTCGGAATAAAGTATGGCAACCCCCATTCGTAACCGCAAGGGCGAGGTCATTGGCTACCAGGAGCGCGACGGCACGTTGCGCGACAAAGACAAGAAAAAAATCGGATTCTATAACAAGCGGAGCGGTACCGTCGTGGACGGCCAGAATGAAGAAGTCGGCTTTATTGACAAAGACGGCACCGTGATTGACCGCTATCGCCGCCGCGTCGGGACCATCGCACCCGATGGCACAGTACAAGACTGGCATGGCATCCAGCTCTACACTGGCAGCGCTGCGCCGCTCCTCATGGACTTTGAACGAGCCACATCCGAGCCAGTCGTCGAACGCCTTGATTTCGAAAAATACACACGCGAGCCACATCCCGAATCGCCACCCCCCGAAGGCGAAAAGCGCGTCTTGTTTCAAGAGGGCTATGTCACCCCTTCCCTGATCGGCTGTCTTGGCATCATCGGCGCAATCATCATCGGCAGTGGCATCTTATTTCTTTTGCGAAACCCTGCGTTCTTTTCCAAGCCCCCCGTCACGCCTACCGTCAACATCTTTATCAATGGAACCCCGCGCCCGCCTTCCTCCGATGGCACCCCAGCAGTCAACGACGAATCCACGCCCGTTCCTACTGCTGTGCAGCTCACCGGCCAAGTCAACACTCAAATTCTCAACTTGCGTTCCGGGCCAGCCACAACCTTTGAAATTGTAGATCGCTTACAGCTGGATACCGAAGTGATAATGACCGGCCGCTCCGACGATTCCACATGGCTCAAAGTGACAGTACCCAGTATTGGCAAAGACGGTTGGGTATCCGTCCAATACATTGACACACAGGTAGATGTATCGAGCCTGCCTGTGGTACAAGCGCCTTCTCAATAACAGATTGTGATGCTATGAGAATATAGAAAACACAATCAGCGTATCTTCTCATTGACGGCAATCTGATTTACGAATCATTCCGTATTCAAATTTCGCCATCGGGCTACGGTTTGCATTGGCGAGACCTCGATGAAGATTTAGCCATCAATCCATTACTGGAAATCGCTGAACATTTAGCGGATGCACCAACGCACGTATAAATCAAAAATCCGAATTTGACACACTTTTCATTTTCCATATAATTTCCCCGAAAGTTCACAAGTAGGATGAATAACGCACGACGTAAAGATCAACGGGCGCACAATCCGACGCCGCAACGGGGTCGGGTGCGCCGTTTTCTTTTTTCCGATGATTGAAAGAGAGCGAATGAATTATTCGCTCTCTTTTTTTATGCCCTATGCCTAAACTCAAACTGCCCGGACTGATTGACCCGCACGTCCATCTGCGCGACCCCGGTGCCACGCACAAAGAAGATTGGGCCAGTGGAACGGCGGCGGCGCTCGCCGGCGGCTTTACCTGCGTCATGGACATGCCTAACAACACGCCGCCCATCACGAACGCCGACACACTTGCTGTCAAACAACGCGCGGCGTCCGAAAAAGCGTTATGCGATTACGGCATCCATTTCGGCGCAGGCGTGGACAATGCTGAAATCGCCGCCGCCCTCACACCGCAAGTAACTGGGCTAAAAATGTATCTCGACCAAACCTTTGGTCCGCTGCGTCTCGATGACTTACATTCGCTCGTCGCGCACATGCAGCATTTCCCAAAAGATGTGCCAATTCTCTGCCACGCCGAAGGGCGCACCATCCCCGCTGCCATTTTCGTCGCCCAGCTCCATGACCGCCCCGTTCACATCTGCCACGTCAGCCGCAAAGACGAAATCGAACTCATCCGCACGGCGAAACAAAAAGGCATCCGCGTCACCTGCGAAGTGACGCCCCATCATCTTTTCTTAACGGAGGACGACTGCGCGGCGATTGGCGCAGGTCGCTGCGAGGTGCGTCCCATGATTGCCGCTCGCGCCGATGTCGAAGCATTGCGGGCGAATCTTGACATTGTGGACTGCTTTGCCACTGACCATGCCCCGCATACCCTCGCCGAAAAAGATTCCGCAGCGCCGCCCGGTTATCCCGGATTAGAAACGGCGCTGTCGTTGTATTTAGAGCTCGTGCGCGAAGGCATTATCACGCTTGACGACCTCCTCACCCGCGCGCACGAAAACCCGCGCCGCATCTTTAACGTTCCCGCGCAGCCAGACACATGGATTGAAGTGGACACCGACGCGGAATGGATAGCGCGCGGAATGAACCTGCACACGCGCGCCATGTGGACGCCATTTGAAGGCAGAACCATGCGCGGCAAAGTCACGCGCGTCGTCTTGCGCGGACAAACCGTATTTGAAAACGATTGCATCCTCGCCGCCCCCGGCACCGGCCGCAACATTCGACCTGTTTTATGAAACCGCGAATCTACGCGAATTGGTTTGTCATTTCGAACGCCGCGTAGTTTGCGGCAGAAATCTCTCTTCAGGAATTGAGATTTCTCGCAAAGCTTGTCCCGAAGGATTGAGGGACCGGCTCGAAATGAAAGCACCATCTTTCTTTTTCATTCGCGTAGATTCGCGGTTCCCAAAAAGGAGACAACAGCTATGACCATCAACCTCATGCCCGACCTTCGCACCGTCCGCGCCGACCACCTGCCCTTTGGTGAAAAGCGCGATGGCCCGCTCTTTAATCAACACATTCTCTCCGTCAAACAATTCACGCCGCGCGACCTCGACGCCATCTTCACTGTTGCCGACGAAATGCGAATGATGGTACAGCGCGTCGGCTCGTTCGATCTTCTAAAAGGCAAAGTGCTGGCAATTCTATTTTACGAACCCTCCACGCGTACCTCATCGTCCTTCATCGCCGCAATTCAACGACTCGGCGGCAGCATCATTCCCATCAACGAAGTGCGCTATTCCTCTGTCGCCAAAGGTGAATCACTCCCCGACACCATCCGCACCCTCGAAGCGTACGCCGATGTGATTGTCCTGCGTCATCCCGAAACCGGCGCAGCGGCACTCGCCGCAAAATACGCGCACAAACCCATCATCAACGCGGGCGACGGCATCGGCGAACATCCGACCCAAGCATTGCTCGACCTCTTCACCATCCTCGAAGAGCGCAACACGCTCGATGGTCTCACTGTAACGATGCTTGGTGATTTGAAATATGGACGCACCGTGCATTCCCTTGCGCGTCTCCTCTCGCTCTACAATGTCCAGCTCAATTACGTCTCGCCCGAATCTTTGCAGATGCCGCGCGAACTCGTCCACGAATTGAACGAACGCGAAGTGAAACAACGCGAATACAGCTCCCTCGACGCGGTGTTACCCGAAACCGATGTCCTGTATGCCACGCGCGTCCAAAAAGAACGTTTTGCCAATCTCGACGATTACGAAGCGGTCAAAGGCTCGTACGTCATCACGCCCGAAACGATGCAGCACGCGAAAAAGGACATGATTCTCATGCACCCACTGCCCCGCGTCGGCGAAATCAGCGAAGAGGTGGACAGCGACCCCCGCGCCGCCTACTTTCGCCAAGTCGAATACGGCATGTACGTTCGCATGGCGCTGCTCGCAATGGTCTTGGGCAAAGCCTAAGACCTTATCAAGTGTCATTGCGAGTGGCGCTGGAGTTCGCGCCAACGAAGCAATCTCCGAGCGACTGAAACTCATAAGCCAATAATGAGATTGCTTCGTCGCAACAATGCTCTCTAACGCAATGTCAACCAGTTTCTTCGAAAAATTAGAATCACGCGCGCGCGCCGCCGACTCGCTCCTCTGCGTCGGACTCGACCCGCGCGCCGCAAACGCGAACGACGCGCGCGACCAATGCCTGCGCTTGATTGACGCAACTCACGAATTCGCCGCCGCGTTCAAAGCCAACAGCGCGTTCTTTGAAGTCTTCGGCGCGGAAGGCATTACCGCGCTCTGCGATGTCATTCAGCACGTCCCGCGCGACATTCCCCTCATCCTCGACGCCAAGCGCGGCGACATTCCCGATACCAGCGCGGCGTATGCCCGCGCTGGATTTGATACACTCGGCGCATCCGCCATCACCGTCAATCCCTATCTCGGCGGCGATGCGATTGCCCCATTCGTCGAAAACGCGGAACATGGCGCGTTTGTCTTGTGCAAAACATCCAACCCCGGCGCAGATGAATTTCAAGCTCTCGAATTCGGCGACACACCACTTTTTGAAATCATCGCGCAGCACGCGCAAACGTGGAACACGCGCAATAACGTCGGCTTGGTTATCGGCGCAACCGACCCCGCGCGGCTCGCCCGCGTCCGCGAACTCGTCCCAACAATGTGGTTTCTCGTCCCCGGCATCGGCGCACAAGGCGGTGACCTTAAAGCCACCCTCCGCGCCGGTCTCCGCGCCGACGGCATGGGTCTTCTCATCAACGTCTCCCGCCCCCTCGCCTCCGCGACTGACCCTCGTACCGCTGCAAAACAATTGCGCGCCGAAATTAACACCCGTCGCACGACAAGCATCGCTCCCCCATCCGCTTATCCTGACGTGTCATCACGCACTCTGTCTATCCCACGCGTTATGCGTGATGACACGTCACCGCTTCCCAATCCGCTGGCAGCCTCCCCACAGATCGAAAACCAACTTGCCCGCGACCTCCTCGCCTCCGGCGGCGTCCGCTTCGGCGAATTCACGCTCAAATCCGGTCAAAAATCGCCCATCTATCTCGATTTACGTCGCCTCGTCTCCCATCCAACGATTCTAAAACGCGTCGCGCACGCCTATGCGGAATTACTACGCAGTCTCACCTTTGACCGAATTGCCGGAATCCCCTACGCCGCGCTTCCGATTGCTACCGCCACCTCGTTAGAGCTGAACAAGCCGCTCATCTATCCGCGCCGCGAAGTGAAAGAGTACGGCACACGCGCCGCGATAGAAGGCGAATACGAGGCAGGCGAAACCATTGTCGTGTTAGACGATCTCGCTACCACCGGCGACACCAAAATCGAAACGATTGAAAAATTGAAGAGCGTGGGCTTGAACGTGCGCGATATCGTAGTGCTGATTGATCGCGGACAGAGTGCGGGAGAAATGTTAGCGCGTGCGGGGTATCAACTGCACGCGGTCACGACGCTGCCGCAGCTGCTTCAAGTGTGGCATACGTCCAATGCAATTACTTCGGAGCAATACAACGCGGTGAATGAATTCTTGCGAGGCGCATAGATGTACGAACGCTTGCGTCCCTTGCTCTTTCGCCTCGACCCCGAGACCGCGCATCAGCTTACGCTCGGTCTCTTGCGCTGGGCGGGCGATATACCGCCGACGCGCGCACTTTTGCGCGCAATGTATGTTGTAGAAGATACACGCTTGCACGTTCACGCGTTCGGCGTAAATTTCAAAAACCCCATCGGACTCGCGGCGGGCTATGACAAGAACGGCGTCGCGGTGCGCGGCTTGGCAGCGCTCGGCTTTGGACATCTCGAACTCGGCACCGTAACCGTCAACGCGCAATCCGGTAACGAACGCCCCCGCGTCTGGCGCGCCCCCGAAGCGAACGCGCTCGTCAACCGAATGGGCTTTCCCAATCGCGGCGTCGCCCAGCTCAATCCGCCCGAAACGGATACGCGGCTCGGCATCAATCTCGGCAAGGCAAAAGACACTCCGCTCGAATCCGCCGCCGACGATTACTGCGCGCTGCTCCACGCCATTGTCGCGCGTCATTCCGCGCGCATAGATTACGTCGCCATCAACGTCAGCAGCCCCAATACGCCCGGTCTGCGCGCCCTGCAAGCGCAGGATGCTATCCAGCCCTTACTTCGCCGCATCGCCGATGTACGCGATGGATTAACGCCGCGCCTGCCGCTCCTCGTAAAAATCGCGCCCGATTTATCCTTTGACGAAATAGATAGCATCGTTATCGCCAGCCGCGAGGTAGGATTCGACGGCATCATCGCCACGAACACCACCATCAGCCGCGACGGTGCGCCCGAATACACGCAAAGCGTACAGGGCGGTTTAAGCGGCGCTCCCCTGCGCGCTCGCTCCACCGCCATCATTCGTCACATCGCCGAATCCACGCGCGGCGAATTTCCCATCATCGGCGTCGGCGGCATCAGCGATGCCGACAGCGCGTTAGAAAAATTGCGCGCCGGCGCGACCTTGATTCAATTGTTCACGGGCTTGGTGTATGAAGGACCACTCCTCGTGCGCCGCATTAACGAAGCATTACTCCGCGAAGAACTCCCCGCACGGCTGGGTACTCACGACCGCTTGACTTTCACCGCCGAGAACGCAGAGGACGCGGAGACTTTTGGGGTAGTGTCATTTCGAACCCCTCATCCTTCGGGGTAAACTCCGTGAGAAATCTCTCCTCCGCGCCCTCTGGAGTAAATTCTCTACCGATCCACAAGAATCAAAAACCCGGCTGCCAATCCCAGCAGCGGAAAGAATTGACTAAAGCTGCGAACAGCGGGCACGAACGTCGTGAGACTCGAAAGAATGAGCCAGAGCGCCAGCAGCAGCATTCCCATCCCCTTATTGATTCTGAGTGAAGACCGTCTTCGCATGTTTCCCTCCTATTTGAATTGAACTCAGAATGACAGCATGAAGCGATTATACCACAGAGTAGAACAAATGTTCAACCCATTTGCTGGATGACAAATGCCCTACTGGTAAAGGAGGCGTTTCAATAAAACTATTTTGCTTCTCAACCGTTCGTTTTAAACGCTTCAGGATATGCCGCAATAAGCCTAGCTGACCCCGTGTGCAAGTTTTTTCTGACCTAGAAAAATAGGCGTTTTGCAGCAGAACCAAGTCAGCTTTGAGACAGTCAGTTGTAGCATTTACGTACTAATGCGCGAAAAACTTGCACATAGCGTTAGCAAGCAAGAAGATAAATAAAAATCGGACCGGTTACAGTCCGATTTTTATTTAATATGACAATCAGTTAGGTAACATTCTTGAATGCTACTTAACACGATAGAAACGCCGTCACCGTCCGAGCAAAATCAACACCCCTGCCGCAATTGCTAGCAGCGCTAGCAGCTGTCCTAACTGCCCAATACTAATGAACGATTGCAAGCCGAACAAGATCAAGTAAATCGCCAGCAAGATCATTCCAAGGCTTTTAGGAAAAACGAATCTCATCGCACCCCTCCTTGAAGAATATACGTAACAGCCACATGGCTGTTATGCGAGAGAATTCATCACTTAAAGCAACACGCGCTTCCCCGTCCGCGCAGCTTCATACATTGCGTCCATCGTGCGCGCTTGCCCTAAACTGTCCTCCAACGTGTACGACAGCGGTTTGCCGTTTATCACCGCGTCGGCAAAATGATCTACCATCATCTGATACTCATTCCCGCCGGGCACGATTACATCCTCGTGACCTCCATCGTGCTCATACAAAATCACTTGGTCTTCATAGCCAAAGCGAAACGCTGCCGTCACGCCAATATGTCCTTTTGTCCCCGACACCCCAAGCCACTG
>Ga0070741_10009882_pt1 | contig 18287 bp, 17 predicted proteins | sample Coa_R1_4_FD_66440 | JGI IMG/M metagenome (GOLD analysis project Ga0070741, IMG submission 66440) | Surface soil microbial communities from Centralia Pennsylvania, which are recovering from an underground coalmine fire - Coalmine... | ecosystem: Environmental > Terrestrial > Soil > Unclassified ...
GATAGCCGTCGATCTGGCCCGCCGCGGAGCGGTTGTAGTGGTGGCGAACCCCGGCGTAGGCGAGCACGGCATCGGCCCGCCGATCGAGACAGGCGGCCAGGCTGGCCAGGTGGTCCGTGTAGTACACGTCGTCGGACGGCAGGTAGGCGATCAGGGGCGCACGGGCCCGTTCGAGCGCGTAGTTCAGGGCGGCGCCCAGGCCGCGATTGCGCTCGAAGCGGGCGTACCGAATGCGCGGGTCCTCCAGGTAGGGCGCGACGGCGGCACGGGTCGCGTCGGTCGAGCCATCGTCGACGACGTGCAGCTCCCAGTCGCGCAGGGACTGCGCGCACAGACTGTCGAGGGCGCGGCGGATGAACGCGGCCTGCTGGAACGTCGGCATCAGGACGGACACGCGCGGGCCGCCGGAATGGGGTCGCCGTCCGACTAGGGGCACGCTCTACACTCCCTACTCAGCAGTCATCGAGGCCCAGACGGAGCTTGCGCTCTCGCCATTCGCCGACATACCAGTCCCGGCGACGACGACGTCCCGAGCCGCCTGGGACTCGACGGGCTCGCCGTCGTATTCACGGAGCAGCGCTTCGAAGAGCTCAGTCGCGTTGCGGGCGCGGTCTTCGACCTGCGTCGGCAGGCCCAGGTGGTAGGTGCCGCTAGGCAACAGGCCGCAGCCCCCGTACTTGCGGATCAGTAGGAACTGCACGACCACCTCTTCGCCAGCGTGCTGCGGCGGCAGGCGCGGCCACCAGGAGAACCCCCCGACGCTGAGCAGCTTCGCGCGATCGAAGAGCAGGTTGGCGCCGCCGACCCAGGCGATCTTGTAGCGCACCACGCGGCCATCCGGGGCCAGCCGCCGCTCCAGGTGGAGCGGGTTCGCCGCGTTGTTCACCAGGTGGCGCTCCCAGGGAATGGCGGCCGGGGCAAACGGCTCCGGCCGGACGGGGCCCTCCCACAGCTCGATCTGCTGCTGGTGGGGCCGGAAGTCGTCGAGGTACTCGAGGCCCGTGGCCGGGCACCCGACGAAGCCACACCGCTCGGCGCGCAGCACCGCGAGCATGCGCTCCAGGACAGGGGGATCGAGCAAGACGTCGTCGTCGAGGTAGTGCACGTACGGTGCGCGGCTCTGCTCCAGGAGGAACTGGCGATGCTCGGCCAGCCCTCGGCGCGGTAGGTGCCGGTGCAGCGCCACGCGGTGGCCGTGCCACTCCAGCGCCCGCACGAGCGTCCGGATCTCGATGCTGTCCAGGTAGGGCTCGTCGACGGTCTGGTCCGACACGGTCACGTCGAAGTCGGTGAACGTCTGGCCGAGCAGGCTCGCCAGCACGGTGGCCAGGCCGGTCTTCCGCCCACACGTGGGGATCAGGACGTCCACCAGGGCCATGGTCGAATCTCCCGGAATGCTCTGACTCAGGCTGGGATGGGGCGGAGCGTGCCGCGCTCGGCAGCCCGGTCGACGCGCGCCTCCGGCAGCGCCAGCACCTGGCGCGCCTCGCGCAAGACGGCCTCGACCTGGATGGCTTGCAGGCACGGGCTGTAGCTGTCGGCGTCGCAGCCGTCGCGGGCCAGGTAGCGGCACGGCGCTCCCCAGTCGGCAACCACGCGGTGCCAGGTTCGGCTCAGCGGCCCCCAGTTCAGCGGGTTGGCGGAGCCGAAAACCGTGACGGTGGGCGTGCCGAGGGCGTTGGCTATGTGGGACGGGCCGCTATCGTTGGTCAGGAACAAGCGGAGCCGGCTGATGAGGGCGATGAGGGCGCCGAGCGAGGTGCGGCTCGCCAGGTTCATCGCCCACTCCGGCCGCTCCAGGGCAGCGACGAAGCGCTCCGCAGCGTTCGCCTGCTCCCCTGGCGCGTTGACCACCACACCCGCCAGGTCGTACTCGGCCAGCAGGGCGTTCACGACCGCGGCGTAGCCCTCCGGAGCCCAGCGCCGCGTGGCGCCACTCGCGCCCAGGTTGACGCCGATCAGCGCGCCGGCCCGCCAGCTCGCCAGGTCCAGGACGTCGCCCAGCTCGGCTAGCTCCGCCTCGTCGCTCGGGAGCAGCAGCAGGTCGAGCGCCACGCCGCACGGCTCGCCGCCGAGCAGCGTCACCAGGTCGAGGTAGCGGAGCACCTCGTGCTGGTGGGTGTCGTAGGGCAGCCAGTAGTCGAGCCGTGCGGCGTCCGGCGCGCGGAACCCTGCCGTCAGTCTCGCCCCGAGCTGGCGCACGAACGGGTTGGAGTGCTGCCCGCCCCCGTGCCACTGGAGCGCCAGGTCGAAGCGCTCCGCTCGCATCCGGTCGAAGAAGACCGCCGCGGCCCGCGCATCGGCTTGGCCGGGGGCGACCCCTGGATCGGCCGGCAGCAGGACCACCCGGTCGATGCTCGGGTAGCGTCGGACCAGCGGCTCCAGGTAGGCGGTGGTCAAGACACTCAGGCGCGCGCCGGGGACCGCCCGGCGTAAGGCGCGGAGCGCGGGTGTAGTCGCCAGGAAGTCGCCGAGGCCGCCGCCCCGGAGAACGGCGATCTTCGGCGCGGGGCCCAGGTGAGCCAGCACGTTCCGGGACGGCACCGATTCATCACCTCGGTAGGCTGTCGCGGGAAGGTCGCGTCGGGCAGATGGCGGGACGCGGCTACTTCGACTTGCTCTTCCCCTCGGCGCTGGCGGTCTCGCGGCTCACCAGCTTGAAGAAGCGGCTCTCCTCGCCGCTAGAAGTCTTGTCCTGATAGAGAAAGGCGAGCTGCTTCTCGTCGAACTTCTCGAACCACTCGTCCCAGGAGATCTCCTCCAGGCGATCCTGGCCGCTGTAGCCAGGGAAGTCGATCCGCAGCACGCCTGCCTCGTCACCGTCCCCGGTGCCGCGCACCGTCGCGGGGTGGCCGCCGCGCGCCTTGACCCACTTGCGGATCGTGTTGTGATCGGTCGTCGTCTTCGACTCGCCTGCCATGGGATTCCTCCGCTGTCTAGCGTTTGGGCTCTGCTGAACGAGATCGCGCATCGCAAACCGTATGCCTGCAAGCGCGATGAGGCTACCGTCGCCGAATCTTCTAAGACTTATCTATGCCGCGGGCCTCCGCTCGCCGAAGGCGCAAGCGCAGCTCAGGAAAGCTGGCGCAGCGAGCGGACGACCAACGCCAGGCGGATCTGCACGGCGTCGTCGAAGTGGCGCGGATCGAGGCCGGTGAGGGAGGTGATCTTGTCCAGCCGGTAACCAAGCGTGTTGCGGTGGATCGACAAGCGACCGGCCGTGGGCGAGATACAGCAGTCCTCGTCGAAGAACACCTGGAGCGTCTCCAGCAGCTCCGGCTCGTGGTCCAGCGGGCTCAACAAGTGGGTGGCCAGGTCCAGCTTCGTGCGCTCGTCGGACACACCGACGAACGAAGCCACGCCGAGCGCGTCCAGACAGTGGACCTGGTTGGGCCCATGAAAGCGGCTCCCGAGTGACAGCGCCGCGCGCGCATCCTGGTAGGACCGCGCCAGCCCGCGCAGGCCCGGGTGGTAGCGCCCGATCCCGATAGTGACCGGCGACGCGACGTCGCGCCGCAGGCGAGCCAGTAGCTCGCTCACCGCACGCTTCAGCGCGCTCAGGTTCGCCCAGGACGGGATCACCTGCTCCAGGCTGTCCGTCCGATCGGTCCAGGCGGCGAGGTCCTGGGTGCTGCTCGCTTTGAGCACGGCCACCTCGCCGTGGCCGATGTAGGCGCAGATGGTGTCATTGGGCAGATCGAAGAAGCGCACCACGCTGCCCACGATCTGGTCGGCGCGCTGGAGGATGCGCGAGTCGTCGGGTGCAGGGCCACTGCCCGGGGGAAGGATGTAGCTGGCCGCGTCGATCAGGATCACGGCCCGCGGTCGCGACAGGTCCAGCCCGAGGATCTGAGCCTCGCGGAGCACCTCGGTCTCGTGGCCGATCGGGCCGCACAGCAGGTCGTGGATGAACTTGTTCTTCAGCTCGCGGCGGGTGGGCAGGCGAGAGACGACCGCGGCCTGCGTCACCATCCGCTCGATGAGCGCCCGCGCGAGGCGCGGCGAGATGATCTCGCCGTTCTCAGGCTGGGCGATGACTACCTCGCCGGCCTGCGCGTCGAGCTGGATCGGCACCCGCAGGTAAGCGTCGTCGCTCACGTCGCCGGCCTGCTCGAACGACCGACCGACGAGGGCTGGCTCGCTGCTGGCGATGATCACGCCGCGCTCGTCGAGCGCGGCAACGCGAGTGCTGAGGATCTCCGCGGTCTGGTCGGCCACCAGCGCGGCCACTTGCTCGAACTGTCCAAACGCAATGACCAAGGGGCAGACCTCCCCGGAACCGTTGCCGACCACACCGTTCATGTCTGAGGGCGCGGGCACGCCGATCGTGCCCGCGCCGGCTTTGCAGGACTCGTGCCGACAGACCTCCGTTGTGCAGCGCACGAACTTAGAAATGTCTTGGATGACTCTGAACTTCCTAGAGGAACGGCACCCGGAAAGCCAACGCGCCGCGCAGCCGCCAGTACACCGCCAAGAACGGGATTAGCGCCGAGGTGGCCAGCATCTCGGCCACGTGGGACGGCGCCCGCGACGTGTCGCGCAGGCGCATGGCGCAGAACTGCCCCGTCAGCAACAGCCACACGCCACCGGCGGCCAGGGCCGACCGCCGCCGGCCGCCCAGCGCCGCCGCCACCGCCGCCAGCAGCGCGCCGACGATCCCATAGTACCGCCACGGCGGAGCGGCCTGGATGCGCTGGCGATACAGGGCGGGGTGCTTGCGGTAGAGCAGGGCGTTGAAGCGCGCCTTGCTCTGCTGGCGTAGGCTCACGCCCCAGCCGGCCGGACGCACGGGGTGAACAACTACGGCCTCCGGCGCCGAGCCCAGATGGTGCCCTCGCTCGAGCAGCGTGAAGTGGAGGTCGCTGTCCTCGCGCCAGGCCGCGGTGAAGCGCTCGTCGAACCCGCCGACCGCGGCCAGGACGTCGCGGCGGCAGAAGCAGTTCGCCGTGGCGAACTCCGCCGCCTCCAGGCCAGCGACGTCGCGGGCGTAGTCGGTCGGACAAGGGGGCAGGGGCACGACGATGGTCCCGTTCACGCCGGCTACGCCGTCCACGAACGCCGCCAGCCCGTGGCGCAGCCAGTCTGGCGCCGGCAGCGTGTCGTCGTCGGTGAAGGCAACGATCGCTCCGCGCGCCGCGCGCCAGCCGGCGTTGCGCGCGGCGGCCGGCCCGTGCCGACCCGTCACGGGCACGTAACGGAACGCCGCGCCGCACCGCGCGCCCTCGGCTTCGACGAGCTCCCGCGTGGCGGCGTCGGCCGCGTCGTCGGCGACGATCACCTCGTAGTCCGTTGCAGGCAGGTCCTGGGCGCCGAGGGCGGCCAGACAGCGGCGCAGCAGGTCCGGGCGGCGGTAGGTCGGCACCACCACCGAGACGCGGATCACCGCCGGCCTCCCGTCTTGTCCAGCAGGAACGAGCCAATGACCAGCGCGTCGAGCGGCGTGGACCAGAAGCACTCCACCGCGTCGCGCGGCGTGCAGACGATCGGCTCGCCGCGCGTATTGAACGACGTGTTGACCAGCACCGGCACGCCGGTCCGCGCCTGGAAGGCGCGCAGCAGGTCGTAGTACAGCGGGTGCTGGGCCCGGTTGATCGTCTGGATGCGCGCCGTGCCGTCGACGTGGGTGACGGCCGGGATGCGCGCCGCCTGCTCCGGCCGCACGTCGTAGACGAACAGCATGTACGGCGACGCGCCGGCGTTCACGAACCAGGCCGGCGCTTCCTCCTCCAGCACCACCGGCGCCACCGGGCGGAAGTCCTCGCGGTCCTTGATCTCGTTCAGGCGGTCCTGCATCTCGCGGTGGAGCGGCGAGGCCAGGATCGAGCGCGCCCCGAGGGCGCGCGGGCCGAACTCCAGCCGCCCCTGGAACCAGCCGAGGATCTTGTCCTCGACCAGCAGCGCGGCTGCTTCCTCGGCCACGTTCGCCAGCCGCCGGTAAGGGGTCTTCGCCCAGCGCAGGAGATCCTCGATCTCCTCGTCGGTATAGGCCGGGCCGAGATAGGCGTGGTCCATCTGCCAGGGCCGCACACGCTTGCCGTTCTCGCTGCTCGCCACGGCGGCTGGGCTCTCCGTCCGCCCCCCCCGTCGCGCCTCGCCGTGGCTCGCGCCGTTCGTGCCGCTCCCTCCCGGCCGTGTTCCGGCCGCGACCGCGCTAGGGCTGGGCACTGCGGCGACCGGGGCGCGCGCCGCACGCTCCCGCTCGCGGGCGTCGATCCAGAGCGCCGCGCCGAGCGCCGTACCAGCGTCGCCCGCCGCGGGCTGCACCCAGATGCGGCGGAAGGGCCCGTGGTCGCGCAGGCGCGCGTTCATCACACAGTTGAGCGCGACGCCGCCGGCCAGGGCCAGGTCATCGGCGCCCGTCGCGTCGTGCAGCCAGCGCGCCAGCTCGAGCACCGTCTCCGCGAGGACGACCTGCAGCGAGTGGGCGAGGTCGTAGTGCCATTGCTCGAGCGGGCCGCCGCGCAGCCTGGGCGGCCCGAAGCGCTCCTCGAGTCGCGGCGGCTGCACCGTGTACCTGCCGTTCGCGCCGACCGTCACCAGCTCGCGGAATTCGGCCAGGTAGCGCGGTCGTCCGAACGACGCGAGCGCCATCACCTTGTATTCGTCCGACGAGTGCAGGAACCCGAGGTAGCGCGTCACGTCCTCGTAGAGCAGCCCCAGCGAGTGCGGCAGCGCCACTTCGCCGAGGCGCTCCAGCCGGTCGCCCTCGCCGAGGCTGTAGGTCGTGCTGGTGCGCTCGCCGCGGCCGTCCAGCGTCAGCACGGCGGCCCGCGCGAACGGCGAGGCGTGGAAGGCGCTCGCGGCGTGCGCCAGGTGATGCTCCACGAAGTGCCAGCGGTACGGGCCGTCCGGTCGCGCGCCCCGAAACCGCACCGCCAGGTGGTGTGGCGCGCCGCTGGCCAGGTGGCGCGGCGCGTTCACGATTGACGATAGGAACAGCGGGTCCCAGGCCGACTCCCACTCGGGCGGCGTCGGGTGGGCGCTCGGCTCCAGCGGCAGGCTGATCGTGGCGTCGGCGGCGTGGCGCCCGAGCAGGAGCGCCGGAGCGTAGGAGTAGGCCACGTGGTCGACGTCGACGAGGGCGATTCCGGCCTCACGCAGGCAGTAGTCGATGCTGTGGAACGGCAGCTCGTAGGTCGAGAAAGGGATCGGCCGCTTGCCGTGTTTGATCCGCGTGAAGCGCTCTTCCTCGGCCGCCGCCACCACCTGGCCATCGCGGACGAGACAGGCCGACGAGTCGTGATAGACCGCGTTGATGCCGAGCGTGTACATAGAAGTGTCCCCGCCGGCGCGCTAAGATCGGCGGCGTCCCTGCCGCTCGGGCGCCGTTCGCGCCATGGGCAACTTTCGTGCCAATGGGAGGGAGGCCGGGTGCCCATCGGCGAACTCGCCGCGCTAGCCAGCGCGCTGTTCTGGTCCTGCAACACCGTGCTGCTGCGCTGGCTCTCGCCCCGCGCCGACCACGACGTGATCCTGTTCAACGCGCTGCGCTGCGTGGTCGCCGCCGCGCTCCTCCTGAGCGCTATGGCGCTCCTCGGGCGTTGGCCGGAGCTGTTCGACGTGCCGCTCGCGCCGCTCGGGCTGCTGCTCGCCTCTGTGTTCATGGGCGTCGGCCTTGGCGACAGCCTGTACTTCCACGCGGTGCGCCTGATTGGCGTGGCTCACGCACAGCCAATCAGCATCAGCTACCCGCTCATCACGACCGTGCTGGCGGCGCTCTTTCTCGGCGAGGCCATCACGCCGCAGGTGCTAGTGGGCGTCGTGCTCGTGGTCTTCGGGGTCTACCTCGTCGCGACGGCGCACGGTCGGCACGGCCGCGGGGGGCTCGCCGCCGGCGCGCTGCGCAAAGGGGTGCTGCTCAGCGTGATCGCCGCGACCTGCTGGTCCTGCAGCGCCATCCTACTGCGCCCGGCGCTGGAGCAGGTCGACGTCTGGGTGGCGAGCACGATTCGGCTCGCCGCCGCCGCAGGCCTGTTCCAGTTCTACGCCGCGCGGCGCGGCCGCAAGCTGTACGGCCTGGCCCGCCGCGACCGCGCGCTCGTGCTGGGCGTGCTGGTGCTGGGGATCGGCACGGCCCTGGCCATCTCCCTCTTCCTGATGGGCGTTCACCACGCCGGCGCAGCGCGCGCCGCCACGCTGTCCACCGCCTCGCCACTGTTCGGCGTGCCGCTGGCGGTTTTCGTCCTGAAGGAGCAAGTTACCTGGCGGCTGCTCGCCGGCGCGCTGACGACGCTCCTCGGCGTCTGGCTGATCGTCGCCCGCTAGACATGCGTCGTGCCCCGCCCGGGGCACGGTACACTAGAGAGGTGCCCTCGTGCGTCCTCGGCTCGAGGGACACGGAGAGCGCGGGGCGCGGCCTGCTGGGCGGTGCGTCGCCTCTCGAACCTACCAGGAGGGAAGCTATGGCCGTGACCAAAGGCCGAAGCTCCAAGGCGAGCCAGACGGCCACGCTCAAGGTCGGCGACCAGGCGCCGGACTTCGAGCTGCCGAGCCACCGCGGAGACAAGGTCAAGCTCAGCGACCTGCGCGGCAAGAACGTCGTGCTCGCGTTCTATCCTCTGGCCTGGACGCCTGTCTGAAGCGTGCAGATGCCCGAGTACGAGGCGCTGGCGTCTCGTTTCGAGGGCTTCGACGCCCAGGTCGTGGGCGTAAGCGTGGACAGCGTTCCCAGCACCAAATCGTGGGCCGAGTCCCTCGGCGGCATCAGTTACCCGCTGCTCTGTGACTTCTGGCCGCACGGCGCTACGGCCAAGCGGTACGGCGTGCTCATGGAAGACAAGGGCATCGCCGAGCGCGCGGTCGTCGTGATCGACAAGCAGGGCAAGGTCGCCTACGTCGACGTTCACGAGACCGGCGAGCAGCCCGATCCCGAGGCGGTGTTCGAGGTGCTCCGCAAGCTTTAGAGCTCGGTAAGGCGGAGGCAGGCGCCTGCCTCCGCCTTGCTACGCTTGGAACTCCTTAACGGAACGCACGATCCAGGGTGTGGGGCTGCGCCCACACCCTGGATCGCACCACATGCTTGGCGCCGCGTGCCGGGGCGGCCGGTGCATCGCCGGCCGGGCACGGCTCCTGCGTCGCACGAGCCAAACAACAGGCGGGAGTGAGTGCCAGTATGTCAACCATGTCACGTCGCTGCATCCCCTACACGCCCAACCGCCGCCCCCTGGCGGAGACGACGATCGCGCTTGTCACTACCGCCGGCGTACACGCTCGCAGCCAGCCCGCCTTCAATCCGGAGGGCGAAAAGGAGTTTCGCATCATTCCCGGCGACGTCCCGACCACGGAATTGATGATCAGCCATCCCTACTACGACCACGCCGACGCCGACCGCGACATCAACTGCGTCTTCCCGGTCGATCGCCTGCGCGAGCTGGCGGCCGAGGGCCTGATCGGCGGCGTGAACGACTTCCACATCGGTTTCATGGGCACCTCGCCGCGCCTACGCGAGGTGTACGAGGAGACCGCGCCGGCCATCGCCGACCGCGTCGAGCGCTCGAAGACCGACGCCGTCGTGCTGACCGCCGGCTGACCGCACGTCTGCCATCGCACGGTCGTTGCGATTCAGCGCGAGATCGAGATGCGCGGCCTGCCCACGGTCCTGATCACGGTCAGTCCGGAGGCGTCGGCGCAGATGGGCCCGCCGCGGGCGATCTACCCCATCGGCTTCCAGATCGGCCACGTGCTCGGCGGCCCCGGCCAGGTCGCCCTGCAGCGCCAGGTGCTGCGCGATGCTCTGGAGCGCCTCGTCACGCCGGGCGAGCCCGGCACCATCGAGGAGCGCAGCTACCCGCAATACGTCCCGCCGGCTGGACCGAGCTAGCGCGCGCTACTCGGTCGCCCCGAACCAGCGCACGGCCAGCGCCAGCCCGACGGCGATGAAGGCGGCGAGCACCCCCAGCTCTGCCAGCAGCGGCAGCGGCTCGCCGGACGGGCCGGCGATAGCCAGCGACGCGACCACCTCGGGGGACACCGCTGCCGAGGACAGCACGACCCGCCGAATGGCGTCCACGGCGTAGGCGACCGGGTCGAGGTGGGTGAGCACCGCCAGCCAGCCCGGCAGCCCCTGCAGCGGGAAGAAGGCCCCGCTGAGGAACAGCAGCGGCATCAGCACGAAGTTCATCACCGCCTGGAAGCTTTCCATCGTGCGCATCCGCGACGCGATCGCCACACCCAGCGCGGCCAGGGCGAACGCCAGCAGGAACATCAGCGCGAGCAACTCCAGCACCATCGCCGGCGACAAGGCCACGCCCACCAGCGGTGCCAGGGCGAGCAGCACCGCCGACTGGAGCATCGCCACCGTGCTGCCGCCCAGCGCCTTGCCCACGGCCACGGCGGTGCGCGGGATCGGGGCGACCTGGATTTCCTTCAGGAAGCCGAACTCGCGGTCCCAGACGATGCTGATCGACGAGAAGATCGCGGTGAACAACACGCTCATGGCCAGCACGCCGGGGTACATGAACGTCGTGTAGTCCACGCCGGGCGCCCCGGCCCCGCGTCCGCCGCTGATGCCCACCCCAATGGCCGAGCCGAGGCCAACCCCGAACACCACCAGGTACAGGATCGGCTGGAACAGCGAGGGGATGATTCGCTGCCGGTCGCGCCACCAGCGCAGCAGGTCGCGGTACCAGACGATGTAGGCGCCGCGCACAGCCGCCCGCAGGCGCGACGGCCGCCGCGCCCCGGCCGCGCTCGCCCGCGTCGCCCCACGCACCTCGACGCTCATCGCCGCCCTCCTCCCCAGGCCCGCCCGAACTGGCGCATGCTGTCCACGTCGCTCGACTCCTCGTCGCGGATCGCGCGGCCGGTGAGCTTCAGGAACACGTCGTCCAGCGTCGGACGGTTGACGCTGATCGTCTCGACGCGTGGCGTCAGCGTGCGCACCAGCTCCGGCACGAACTCGTCGCCGCGCTCGACCTCCAGGCGCAGCTCGGGCCCGTGTACCTGGGCCTCCCGGCCCCAGCGCTCGCGGATCTCGCACATCGCCAGCGCGTTGTCGTCCGTGCGCAGCGTCACCACGTCGCCGCCGACCATCGCCTTCAGGTTCTCGGGCGTGTCCAGCGCCACGATCTCGCCGTGATCGATGATCGCGATCCGATCGCAGTGCTCGGCCTCGTCCAGGTAGTGCGTCGTCATGAACAGCGTCACCCCGTCCGACTGGCGCAAGCCGAGCAGGTAGCGCCAGATCAGCCCGCGCGTCTGCGGATCGAGGCCCTGCGTCGGCTCGTCCAGGAACAGCACGCGCGGCCGGTGGAGCAGCCCCCGCGCGATCTCCAGCCGCCGCTTCATCCCGCCCGAGAAGGTTCGTACCAGGTCGTCGCGGCGGTCCCACAGCTCGAGCAGCTCGAGCAGGTGCCGGCCGCGCTGCCGCGCCTCCTCGGCGGGCACGTCGTAGGCGAAGGCGTGGAAGTCCAGGTTCTCCTGCGCCGTGAGCTGGCTGTCGAGCGTCGGGTCCTGGAAGATCAGGCCGATCGAGCGGCGCACGTCGTCAGGGTGCCGCACCACGTCGTAGCCTCCGACGCGAATCGTGCCCTCCGTCGGCCGCAGCAGCGTACACAGCACCGAGATGGTAGTGGTCTTGCCGGCGCCGTTCGGCCCCAGGAAGCCGAACACCTCACCGGGGTAAACCGCGAAGCTGACGCCCCGCACGGCCGTAACCGCGCCGTCGCCCTTGCCGTAGCGCTTGACCAGCCCCTCGACCTCGACGACCGGCGCCCCCTCCCGCCCGGACATGGGACTCGTCGTCGCTAGCTCGCCCGTGACCAACACGATCTCCTTCCGCGATCCTGCCTCGCCATGCTTACTTTAGCGCGAATAGTTTGGGCTGCGACAAAATTGCCCCGGCGACTCGCGTGCTGTTCTCGGCGAAGCATGCAGTATGATGGGGGTCAACTGGAGCCCGGCGGCAGCGGGCGCTCCGGCCGAGGCACGAACGCGAGCAAGCGGGCACGGCGCCGCGCAACGGCGGCCGTCGCGGAGAGCGGGAGGCGGCATGGCGTACGATCTGCTGATCCAGAATGCGACCATCGTCGACGGGACGGGCGCGCCGCGTCGGAGCGGCGGCGTCGCCGTGCAGGACGGCGTGATCCAGGCGGTCGGCGCGGTGTCGGGCGACGCGCGCCGCGTGGTCGACGCCCACGGCCAGGTCGTGGCGCCGGGCTTCATCGACCCCCACACCCACATGGACTTCTTCCTGAAGAAGTACCCGGCCGGGCTGCCGGTCGTGAACTATGGCGTGACGACGATCGTCATCTGCGATTGCGGCGCCTCCTGCGCGCCGGTCCCCCCCAAGGGTCCTGCCCGCGACATCCTGATGGCCTACCTCCACCGCGTGCTCGACAAGTACGTCGACGACGCGCTGTTCAACTGGACGACCTACGAGGAGTACCTGGACTCGCTGGAAGGCAACGTCGGGATCAACGTCGGCGCGTTCGTGCCGCACTCGCCAATCCGCCTGGCAGTCATGGGCGAGGACGCCCTTAAGCGCACGGCCACGCCCGACGAGCAGGAGGCGCTGCTCCGCCTGGTCCAGGCCGGCTGGGAGGCCGGTGCCATCGGCTTCTCCAGCAGCCCGCGCGGCGGTCCGCTGCTGCACAGCGATACGCCGAGCACCTTTGCCAGCCGCGAGGAGATGGTCGCCCTGGCCAACGTCGCCGCGGCGTGGGGCGGCATCGTCCAGTTCAACGGCTTCGCGCGCATCGTCGAGGACGACTCCGACCTCACCTACTACATCACCCACACGCCGGCACGGATGCTGATCAACGAGTACGCCCAGGCGGCCGACGACGACGAGTCCGGGCGCCGCGGTGGCGAGGCGCTGGCGCGCCTGAACGCCGCCGGCCACCAGGCCTACGGCGTCGTGGTCCCCTACCAGCACATCCGCAACTACAAGGCCGAGACCTTCTACCCGCTCCAGGGCGTCCCGGCCTGGGATGCGTTGCCGAAGGAGCCGGCGGCGCTCGCGGCGCGGCTAGCCGATCCGAACCTCCGCGCCGAGCTGCGCGCCGCCGCGGCCGAGCGCGAGGCGCGGTGCCACTGGGACGAGCTGCTGGTGAAGCGCACGACGCACGCGGCCGATCGCGGCCTCGAGGGCCGCTTCGTGGCCGACATCGCCCGCGAGCGCGGCCAGGCGCCGGTGGATGTCGCCCTCGACCTCCTCCAGGCCGACGACGGCAGCACCCGCTTCTGCCGCCTCGGCGCGCGCAACCACAGCCTCGACATCCTCGCTGAGATGATCGTCAGTCCCTACGGCGTGATCGGCACCGACGCCGGCGCCCACCTCGACACCTTCTACTGGTACGGCGCGCCCGTCCGGGTCCTCGGCTACTGGTGCCGCGAGCGCGGGCTGCTGAGTCTGGAGCAGGCGGTCCACAAGCTCACCGGCTTCAACGCCGAGAAGCTCGGCCTGCGCCGCGGCGTGCTCGAAGCCGGCCGCCCCGCCGACCTGGTGGTCTTCGACCCCGACACTATCGCCGACAACGTGCTGCCGCGCCTGCCCTACTACGTCGACGATGACGAAGTCCGCCGCATGCCCACTGGCATCGAGCTGGTCGTCGTCAACGGCGAGATCATGGTCGAGCGCGGTGACGTCAGCACCGCCCGCCCCGGCAAGGTCCGCCGCTGGGAGCTGTAGACCGGACGGCCAGTCTCCCGAAACTCGCAAGCATTTAGGGCGGGGACACTCCCAGGGCCTGGTAGACCACCGTGCGGATCGCGTCTACGCGGACGTATACAGCCTGTCGGATCTGTGCTGGTGTTGGCTGGAATGTCGCCGTGTATCGCGCGTGCCAGGCGCTAGCTGCCAGGGGATCGTAGTCTCCTAGGACACGATTCAAGGGAACTGTCCGAGCTATGAAATTACGGCGGGCATGATGGTCCTGTGGCGCCTGGCCTAGGCGCTCCCAGATGAAAGCGTTCACGTAGTGCACCGCCGCGTAGAAAGCGGCAACCGCGGCCCACTCATAGGGCGGAGGCTGTAGGCTCATGGACTGCTGTGGATCGCAGAGCGCCCGCGCGACTGCGCGGTTTCTCTCGGCACGCGCGAGATGTGCTTCCGTCTCTGGCTTCAGCGCCATTCCTAGGACGAGGCCAGCGAGATAGGCTGGGCATCGCGCGGCAGCGCGCTGAGGGCGTCGCCGCCCGCGAACCAGTCTGGATTGAGAATGTGCACATCGAACAGCAGGTCCGGAAACTGGTCGTAGAGCCGAGCGGTGCGCTCGTACAAGCGGGTTTCTGTCTCCGCATCGATGGGGCTTGTAAGTATCCAGAACCTGATTGCCCCTCGGTGCGTGGTCACCCAGAGACCTTTCACTACCTCAGTCGCTCCCGCCATCAGTGCGCTGAAGCTCCGCGCGATCTCGTCCAGGCGCGCTTCCTTCTCGACAGCCACCGCGTTCGCCTCCCGCCATGCCAACCCACGAAGCCCGTACCACTTACTATAACCTGTGCAGCCGGCGCCATGAAGTTTCGACGTCGGCGCAGCGCGGTCAGCGGTGCAGGAACGCGCCGGACAACGTAGAATATCCAACGCTTGCGATAACGAGGGAGGGCGGCATGGAGTACGATCTGCTGGTGCGGGGTGGGCGGGTGGTGGACGGCTCAGGGCTGCCGGGCTACCAGGCCGACGTGGGGGTGCGCGACGGCCAGATCGTCGAGATCGGCCGCCTGAAGGGGAGCGCCGCGCGGACGATCGACGCCGCCGGCCTCGTCGTCGCGCCGGGCTTCGTCGACCACCACACCCACCTTGACGGCCAGATGTTCTGGGACCCGTACGGCACCTCCGAGCCGCAGCACGGCGTGACCTCGGTCGTCATGGGCAACTGCGGGCTGACCCTCGCGCCGGTCGAGCCCGGCGGCGAGGACGCGCTGGTCAAGAGCTTCGTCCGCGTCGAGGCCATGCCGCGCGAGGCGCTCCAGGCCGGCATCCCCTGGGGCTGGCGCACCTACGGCGACTACCTCGACCGCCTCGAAGGGCGCATCGGCATCAACGTCGGCGGGCTGGTCGGCCACATCGCTGTGCGCCACGCCGTTATGGGCGAGGAGGCCGTCGAGCGCGAGGCGACCGAAGCCGAGATTGCCCGCATGCGCGCGCTGGTCGCCGAGTCGCTGGAGGGCGGCGCTCTCGGCATCTCGACCAACCGCAACGAGCGCCACTTCCGCGAGGACGGCAAGCCCGTCTCCAGCCGCCTGGCGACGCAGGCCGAGTTCGACGCGCTCTGCGACGTGCTCGGCGACTACAACGCCGGCGTGATCGAGACGATCCTCGGCCTGCACACCATCGAGCACGTCGACTGGTACGATGCGCTCGCCCGCCGCACCGCGCGGCCGGTCATCTGGCAGAGCGTGCTCCACCGCTGGGCGCAGCCCGACCTGTGGCGCCAGCAGCTCGACCGCGTGTCCCGCACCTTCGCCGACGGCTACCGCGCCTACGGCCTGACCAACACCGTGCCCATCGTCCAGCGCTTCACCCTGCAGAACGTCCAGGCGTTCGACGAGTTCCCCACCTGGAAGAACCTGATGTTCCTGCCGGAGATCGTGCGCAAGCAGGCGCTGGCCGACCCCGAGACGCGCGCCAAGCTGCGCGCCGAGCTAGCCGTCGAGCGCCACACGATCTTCCACCGCCGCTGGGATCTCATCCAGGTCAGCCACGTCGAGCGGCCCGAGCACGCCGCCTACGTCGGCAAGAGCGTGGCCGAGATGGCCGCCCTGCGCGGCCAGGACCCGCTCGACGCCTTCCTCGACGTCTCGCTCGCCGAGGACCTGCAGACCGGCTTCTGGACCGCCCTCACCGGCGGCGACCTCGACGCCACTGGCGCCATCCTCCGCAGCCCCTACGTGCTCGTGGGCCTCTCCGATGCCGGCGCACACGTCGAGTTCGACGCGGCGTTCGGTTACGGCACGACGCTGCTCGGCCTGTGGGTGCGCGAGCGCGGCGTGATGAGCCTCGAGCAGGCGATCTACAAGCTCACCTTCCAGGTCGCCTCGGTCTACGGTCTGGAGGGGCGCGGGCTCATCCGCCCCGGCTACGCCGCCGACCTGACGATCTTCGACCCAGCCACGGTGAACGCCGGCGAGCCCGAGTGGGTCACCGACTTCCCGGCCAACACGCGCCGCCTGGCCCAGCCCTCGGTGGGCCTGCACTACACGGTCGTCAACGGCGAGGTCGTCTACGAAGACGGCCGCCTCAGCGGTGCCCTCGCCGGCCACGTCCTCCGCGGCGCCGGCGCCCGCGAGCGCTCCGTCGCGGCTGGGTGAACAAGTCCCGCTCTGTTCGTCTAGTTACCGCGCAGGAGCGCCACGCGCAGGGCGTTGGTCACGAGCTGCATCAGCACGCCGGAGGTGGCGACGCAGCCAGCCCCTAGGGCCTGGGTCTGCAGGGCGCTCGTGCGGTGGTTGAGGTCGAAGTAGCGGACGCCGGGGGCGAAGGCAGCGGCGAGGTCGAAGGCCGGCGGCGTGGCGTCGTCGGTCTCGCCGACCGTCGTCGTGTTGACCACCAGCTCGGGGGCGAAGGCCCGCGGCTCGGCCACGACGCGGCCGAGCCCCAGCGCGCCGACGACTGCCTGCGCCCGCTCCGCCGCCCGGCCGACGACGCCGACCTCGGCATCCGGGAAGCAGCGCGCCAGCGCGACGACCACCGAGCGCGCCGAGGCGCCGGTGCCGGCGACCAGCGCACGAGTGGGCGGGGTCGAGCCGACCAGTTGGCACAGCGCCGCCGCGGCGGCGTAGACGTTCGTGTTGACGCCGATCACCTCATCCTGCGCGCGCAGCAGCGTGTCGGCCACGCCAGTGGCTGCCGCGGCGGGAGCGAGCGTGGCGCAGAGCGGTGGCAGCGTCTGCTTGTGGGGACTGAGCACCAGGGCCAGCGCCCAGGCCGGATCGCCGAGCAGCGCGGCGGGGTCCGCGAAGGCCCGCGAGTCGGCTGGCGCCACGCCCGCTGCCGCCAGCCGCTCGCCGAGCAGCGGACTGGCGAGCGCCCGCGCCCCGAGCGTTCCCACGGCGGCCAGCACCGGCGGCGCGGGGAGAGCCGGCAGGCCGCCGGGAAACTCCGCGGCGACGAACTCGGGCAGCGTGCGCGCGATGGCGTCTTCGACGATCGACATCGCTAGTCTCCTTCGCTGCTCGGCTACCAGGCCTCGGCACGCCACGAGCCAGTTCGTGCCGTGGAGGCTGTGGCTACTGCCAGCCACTATGGGCGCCCCCGCTCCCGTAGTCAAGCTGGTTTTCCAGGGCCAGGTGCGGGGGCCGGCGCGGGCCCCGGGGTGCGGTATACTCCCGGCGCCAGTCCAGGAAAACGCAGAGGAGCGGGATGGAGCTGACGCCACGGCAGCTACTCTACGGGCGTGATGACACGCCGGGCATCGTCTCGGTACAAGCCGGGCGCGAGGGGCGCGCGCGCGTCTGGCGGCGCGACGGCGAGATCACCGTCTGCGAGGAGGAGCGCTTCCCCAACTGGTTCCTGCTCGCCGACGCCAGCCTCCTCAGCAGCCTGCCCGTGGAGCGGCTGCCGGCCGGCGACTTCGCCGCGGCCAACCGCCTCGCGCCGGGCCAGGTCGGGCTCGTCGAGCTGGCCGGCAGCCAGCACTACCGCTACCTGGTGCTCGCCGCGGGCACCGCTGCCGCCGAGCAGGCCATCGTCGACGCCGCCAACGCCCGCGGTGTCGGCACCTCTCACGATCCCTCGCCGGACGATGCGGACGGGCCGATCGAGGAGCCTGTCCGCCGCTCGTCGCGCAGCGGCGCCGCCCGCGCCCTCTACGACCTGCGCGACCTGGTCTACTCGCGCCCACCCGTCGAGCAGTACCTGACCTGGACCGGGCGCACCTACTACAAGGGGATGGCCTTCGCCGACCTGCGGCGCCTGCAGTTCGACCTCGAGACCACCGGCCTCTACCCCCGCCAGCACCGCATCTTCATGATCGCCGTGCGCGACTCGACCGGCTTCGAGCAGGTGCTCAGCGTCGAGCGCCGCGCCGAGGCCAAAGAGCAGCGCGACGCCGACGAGGCGGCGCTCATCCGCGCCTTCGTCGCTCTCGTCCGCGAGCGCGACCCGGACGTCATCGAGAACCACAACCTGTTCGACTTCGACATGTCGTTTCTCGTCGAGCGCGCGCGGCGGCTCGGCGTGCCGCTGCCGCTCGGCCGCGATGGCAGCGAGCCCACCAAGTACGAGGACTCGCTGAAGATCGGCGAGAACACCGAGCGCTTCACCCGCTGGTGCCTGGCCGGGCGCGAGCTGATCGACACGCTGCACGCCGTGCGCCGCTACAGCGCCATCAACCGCGACGTCCGCA
>Ga0070741_10009883_pt1 | contig 18287 bp, 13 predicted proteins | sample Coa_R1_4_FD_66440 | JGI IMG/M metagenome (GOLD analysis project Ga0070741, IMG submission 66440) | Surface soil microbial communities from Centralia Pennsylvania, which are recovering from an underground coalmine fire - Coalmine... | ecosystem: Environmental > Terrestrial > Soil > Unclassified ...
CGCGGTCCCGGGCGAGGGCAAGACGACCGTCTCGGTCGACCTCGCGCAGGTGATCGCCCTGACCAAACGCCGGATCGTGCTGCTCGAGCTCGACCTGCGCATGCCCACCTTCACGCGCCACTTCGGGCTCGACCCGCGGCGCGGTCTGACGACCGCGCTCCTGCGCGGCGACGCGCCGGCCGACCTGCTGGTCGAGCCGCTGCCCTCGCTCCCCAACCTCAGCGTGCTCCCGGCCGGACCGCTGCCGCACAACCCGGCCGAGCTCCTGGCCAGCCCCGTGATCGGCGAGATCATCACCGAACTCGGCAACGGCGGCGAGACGATGGTGATCGTCGACGCGCCGCCCCTGAACCCGGTGGCCGACGCCCAGATCCTGCTCAACAGCTCCGCGATCCAGGCGACGCTGCTCGTCGCCCGGCTCAACAAAACCACGCGCGACGAGGTGCGCCGCGCGCGGGGGATCCTCGACCGCCACATGGTCGAGCCGGTCGGCCTGGTGGTCACCGGCATGCGCGACGGCGGCCGTTACTCCTACTCCGCCTACGGCGAGAACTCGGGGACGGTCGAGGTCAACGCCGACGGGCTCGAGCGCCGCCGCGAGCGCGAGCGCTCCTCGGCGAAAAACCGCGAACCCGTCTAGGGCGGAGGGCGTCGTGCCCTGGCGTCTGAACCTGCGAGCGACCGACGGTCGCGAAGTGCTCACGGCCGTCGCCGCGGCGATCGCGACGGCGCTGATCGTCCTGGCCGTCCACCACAAGGTCCATTCCGCGGTCGCGCTCGTCGTGCCGCTCGTGCTGGTGCTCGTGGTGATCGTGCTGATGCGCCCGGTGCTCGCCGTCACGATCGCGCTGGTCGTCCCGATCCTCCTCGAGGGCCCGGCGTTCGGGCTGTTCTCGTTCGTCGCCCACGTGTACGACCCGTTCTACAAGCGCCTGACGCCGGTGGATGCGCTCGTGGTGCTCGCGATCGCCTCGGTCGCCCTCGACATGCTCCGCGAGCGCCGGTCGCTGCGCTATCCCCGCGAGCTGCGCATCCCCCACGTCCTGCTCGCCCTCGGCATGGTCTGCGGGATCGCGATCGGCAAAAACAGCGGCGATGGCCTGAAGTCGCTGATCCTGGCCGAGAACCTGATCGCGTACTTCATCTTCGTGCCCGTGGCCGTGGCGAACGTCAGGGTCGAGCCTTCGCGCTTGAAGGTGCTGCTCGGCGGCCTGTTCGCGCTCGCCGTCTTCAAGGCGTTCCTCGGGGTGATCGAGATCGCGGGTCACAAGGGTCCCGCGATCGAGGGCACCTCGAACCTCACCTACTACGAACCGACGGCGAACTGGGTGATCATGATCGCCCTGCTGGGCGTCTTCGCGGCGCTCATCGCCCGGCTGCGCCCGCCGCTGTGGATGGTGCTCGCGACGCCGCTGCTGATCGCCTCGCTCCTTCTCTCCTACAGGCGCTCGTTCTGGATCGCGGCGGTCCTCGGGGTGCTCCTCGTGGTGCTGCTCGCGCTCTCGCCGGTCGGAAGGCGGCTGCTCGTCCCGACCGCGCTGATCGTCGCCGCCGGGATCTGGCTCCTGGGCTCGATCAACTTCCAGTCGCAGAACCCGATCGTCAAGCGGGCGGCGTCGCTCTCGCCGACAAGCCTCACGACCAACGTCGAAGACCGCTACCGGCTCGACGAGCGTGCGAACGTATGGGGCGAGCTCAAGGAAAAACCGCTCACCGGGCTGGGCATCAACGTCTCCTGGAACGCGAGCAAGCGCCCGCTGCCGGTCGAACACGAAGAAGCGCGCGAGTACGTGCACTTCGCGGCGCTGTGGTGGTGGATGAAGATGGGGATCTTCGGGCTGCTCGCCTACCTCGCGCTGCTGATCGCCACGGCGCGATTGTCCTGGCTCGTCTGGCGCGAGCGCACCGAGCCGATCTTCCGCGTCTTCGGGCTCGCCTCGCTGTGCGGGGTCGCGGGCCTGCTCGTGGCGGAGACGACGGCGACCTTCACCGCTGCCGAACTGCGCTTCACGATCGTCTTCGCGATCCAGATCGGGCTGCTCGCCCTGATCGCGGGGCTGCCAAGGGCGGCGACGGACGAGGAGGGCACCGGCAGCGAGCCGGACGCGGCGCCCGCCTGAGCTGGACGCGCCGCCCGGCTGAGCGGGGGCGCGTCACTCTGCCAGCAGCCTCGTCAGCGCCTCGATCGAGTAGCGGTCCATCGCGAGCTCGCGCCCGCGCGCGCCGATCTCCGGAGCGCCCCGCGCGAGCAGGCCCACCAGCGCGTCTGCGAAGGCCTCCTCGCCATCGGCGAGCACGCAGTCGCGCCCGCCGGTGACGGCGAGCCCCGCCGCCGCGCGCGGCGTCGCGAGCACCGGCAGCCCGTAGGCGAGACCCTCTACGAACTTGAGCGGGGTGCCGCCGCCCTGCAGCAGCGGCACGACGGCGCAACGCGCTCCGGCGTAAGCGTCTGCGAGCCGCTTGACGAACCCCGCCGCTTCGACCCGCTCGTCGCTGCCGGGTGGCAGCTCGAGGTTCGCTCCGACGAGCCGCAGGCGCGCGGCCGGCAGCTGCTCCCAGACCCGCGGCATCACCCGCTCGAGCATGAACGCGAGCCCGTTCCGGTTCGGCTCATAGGCGAAGTTCGCGACGAAGACGGCCACCGGCTCGGCGGCGGGCGCGACCGCCGCGATCGCGCTCACGTCCACGACATTGGGCACGTAGCGCAGGTTGGCGCCGGGGCACAGCTCGGCCGCGGCGTGCAGGTCGGCATCGCTCACCATCCACGACTCCGCCGCGCGGCGCAGCAGCCCGCGCTCGAAGCGGCGCAGCCCGCCCAGGGACGGCTCGCCACCGGAGAGCTCGCCCCGGAACGCCGACTCGAGGTTGTGGGCGTTGTAGACGACGGGCCGCCTGCGGGCCAGCCCCCGCAGCGCCGCCGCCGCGATCGGCCCGTCGGCGATCACCCGCCCTCGTCCCGGCTCCCCGGCGAGCGCCGCGGCGGCGGAGGTGAGCTCCGGCGAGACCCCGCGCGCGAAGCCGGCCGGGGTTCCGGCCGCGATCGCGCGCGCGTAAGCCGCCAGCCGGCGCGCGCCCCGCGAGGGCAGGGCCTCGCGCAGCTCGATTCCCGGGATCGAGCTGAACGCCTCGTCCGGCGCGTCTCCCTCGAAGCGGGCGTAGAGCAGCGTCAGGCCGCCCGTCCCCGCGGCGAGCGCCCGTGCGATCCCGTAGGTGCGCATCGTCTGCCCCGAGCGCAGGACGGGCGTGTGCGTGGTTACCAGCAGGTCGCTCATCCGCGCTGCGGCGTCCCTGCCGCTGCGGGGAGCGCCTCGATCGCGGCGGCGATCTCGCGCAGGCGCTCGTCCCAGGAGTGCGAGGCGGCATCGGCGGAACGGGCGCCCCGAAGGGCGGGCGAGTCTCCTGCGAGCGCCTGTTCCAGCGCCTGGCGGAAGCCCGCGCCGTCGGCGGCCGTCGCGACCTGCTGGACGCCCGCGAGAGCGGGAAGCGGCGTCGCAACGACCGGGAGCCCGGCGGCCAGGTACTCATAGACCTTCATTGGGAAGATGCTGTCCGTCAGGGCGCTGCTGACATAGGGGATGAGCCCGGCGTCCGCCCCGCGCAGGACCGAGGGCAGCTCCTCATAGCGGCGCGCACCGAGCAGGTGCACGTTGGGCTCGGCGGCCAGCTCCGAGACGTCCGTCGTCGGGTCGCCCAGCCCCACGGGGCCGACCAGCGCGAGCGACCAGTCGCGCCGGGCTCGGGCGAGCTCGAGCAGCAGGGGGATGTCGAGCTTCACCGCCGAGATCGCGCCGGTGAAGACGATCCGTGGCGCCGGAAGGACCGCGAGCGCGGCGTCGACGGGGCCGTGGGAGAGGGCCGTAGCGAACAGCTCGGTGTCCGCCACGTTGGGCGCGTCGAGCACGTTGCCGGAGAGCGTGCGCATCCGGCGTGCCAGCTCCGGCGCGCTCGCGAGCACGAGGTCGGCGCGGCCTGCGAAGCGCTCCTCCGCGGCGCGGAAGCTTGCCGTGTCGATGCGCTCGTGCGCGGAGATGTCGTCCACGCAGTGGTAGACGACGAGCGAGGGGTCCAGCGCGTCGAGGAGCACCTCGGCCTGGGGCACGTAGGACCACAGCCACGGCCGGGCCATCCCGATCCCGCGGGCCGCGCGCGAGACGAGCGCCGGCAGCAGGCGCCGGTTCAGCGCCTCCGCCGCCGCGTTGCCGTGCAGCGGGAGCACGAGGGGGGAGAGCACGTCGAGCCCGTCTCGCCGCCGCGGGCCCTGCAGTCCGGTGCGCAGGCGGCGCGCGATGCGGCGCAGGTCGCGCCCGGCGAGCTGCGGGCGCCGCAGGCCGAGGGACTCCACGAAGAGGACGCGGTTGCCCTGCGCCAGACGGGCCATCAGGTGGTGCTGGTTGGTCCACAGCTCGGTGTCCCAGTCGGCGAAGCCGACGCACACGATGTCGCGCCCCTGCAGCGCGGGTTGGAGCTCCATCGGCCGCATGATCGCTGACCGTCCGGGCGCCCCGCGCCTCGCCTTGTAGTCTCGGGATGGTGCAGCCAGGTGGCCACTCGGCGCCAGCCCCCGTGAAGGGTGAGGGTCGGCCGGCGCTACGTGCCGGCCTCCAGGGGCTGCGCGAGCGCTTCCCGCGCGTCGCGGTGGTCCACGACTGGCTGACGATCCCCGGCGGGTCCGAGCAGGTCGTGATGGAGCTGCTGGAGATGTTCCCCGACGCCGAGCTGTTCACCTCCATCTACGACCCGGAGCCGTGGCCCGAGCAGATCACCTCGCGCCCCGTCCACGCCTCGTTCCTGAACCGGCTCCCCGGCGCGAGCCGGCACTACCCGAAGCTGCTGCCGCTCATGAACCGCGCCTTTCGCTCGTTCGACCTGACCGGCTTCGACCTGGTGCTCTCGAGCAGCCATGCGTGCGCGAAGAACGTGCGCAAGCCCCCCGGCGCGCTGCACGTCTGCTACTGCCACACGCCGATGCGCTACGCGTGGGAGGAGGGTTTCCTCGCGGGCGAGGCGGTCCCGCGCGGGGCGCGCTGGATGCTCCCGCCACTGCTCGCGCACCTGCGCCGCCAGGACCTCGCGGGAGCCAGCGGGGTCGACGTCTTCGTGGCGAACTCCGGGCACGTGGCCGAGCGCATCCGCCGCTACTACGGCCGCGACGCGAAGGTCGTCCATCCGCCGGTGCACGTCGAGCACTACCTGGGGATCGAGCGCCGGCCCGAGGACTTCTACCTCGCATTCGGCCGCGTCGTCCCCTACAAGCGGGTGGATATCGCGGTCGCCGCCTGCCGGGCCCGCGGGGCGCGCCTGAAGGTGGCCGGCGACGGCCGCGCGCTCGAGGCGGTCCGGGCGCACGCGGCGGGCGCCGAGGGGATCGAGTTCCTCGGCAAGGTCTCCGACAGCGAACGTGACGCGCTGCTGGCCGGGGCGCGCGCCCTGCTGTTCCCCGGAGAGGAGGACTTCGGGATCGTGCCCGTCGAGGCGCAGGCGGCGGGTGCCCCGGTGATCGCCTACGGCGTCGGCGGCGCGCTCGAGACGGTCCAGGACGGGGTCACGGGCGCGCTCTTCTCCGAGCAGGATGCGGGCGGGCTCGCGGCGGCGATCGCGCGCTTCGAGTCGATGACCCTGCAGGAGCGCGCGATCCGTGAGAACGCTGAGAGCTTCTCGCGCGAGCGCTTCCACGAGGAGCTGGGGCAGGTGATCGCGGGCGCAGGCCCGCGTTAGCCTGGAGCAGATGCGGATCCTCGTCACCGGCGCGAGCGGTTTCATCGGGGGCGTCGTGTGCGAGCGCGCCATCGAGCACGGACACGAGGTCACCGCGCTCGTGCGCCGCCCCGGCTCGGAGCCGCCCGGGACCGCGGCCGTGAGGGGCGACCTCGGCCCGGACGGCCGCTTGGAGCAGGCGGTCGCGGAGGCGCGCCCCGAATGCGTCATTCACCTGGCGGCGGAGATCGCCTCGCAGCGCGACGCGGCGAAGGTGACCGAGGTGAACGTCGCGGGGACGCGGAGGTTGCTCGACGCTTGTCTGGCGCTGGGGGAAGCGGGGGAGCTGAGCCCGCCGGCCGAGGCCGGCATGGAGCGCCGGCCGACCTTGCCGGCCGAGGCCGGCATGGAGCGCCGGCCGACCCTGCGGAGGTTCATCTTCTGCTCCACCGTGGTCACGGGCGAGGCCCACGGCGAGCTGCTGACGGAGGACAGCGCGCTCCCGGTCGAGACCCCCTACGGGCGCGCCAAGCAGGAGGGCGAGCGCATGGTCCTCGACAGCGGGCTCCCGGCGGTCGTGATCAGGCCGTCACACGTCTACGGCCCCGGCGGCTGGTACGGCGAGGAGCTCGTTCCGCGCCTGCGCCAGCCGGGGCGCTTCGCGGTGATCGGGAGCGGCGCGAACCTGTGGGACGTGGTGCATGTGGAGGACGTGGCGGCGGCGATCCTGCTCGCGGTGGACGCCGGCGCCGCCGACGGCCGCGTCTACCACGTCGCCGACGACGAACCGATCACCTTCTACGACTTCATGGCGCTGACGGCGGCGGAGCTGGGCGTCGGCCGCCCGCGCCGGATTCCCGCTCCGGTGGCGCGCCTCGTCGCGGGCGCCAACGCCGTCGATGCCGTGGTGCGCTCGGCGCGAACGTCGAACGCGCGCATCAAGAGCGAGCTGGGCTGGCAGCCGCGGTTCCGCACGGCGCGCGAGGGCGTGCCGGATGCCGTGGCGCGCCTGATGGCCGCCTCAGCTGCCTCCTAGGGGTCTAGGCGAACGCGCGCTCGGCCTCGTCCGTCACGTGACGGGCGATCGCGAGCGACGAGGTCGCCGCCGGCGACGGCGCGTTGCGGACGTGCAGCGCGCGCTCGGTATGCGAGAAGACGAAGTCGTCGACCAGCTTGCCGTTGCGAGCCAGCGCCTGCGCCCGCACGCCCGCGAAGGAGGGCTCGACGTCCTCGGATTGCAGCTCGGGCACGTAGCGCGCCGCGGCCCGCACGAAGGCCGAGCGCAGGGCCGCGTAGCGCACTTCGGTCACCCCGGTACGCCACCACTGCGCAAGCATCCGCCAGGTTCCGGGCCAGGCGAGCGTGTCGAGGACGTCGCGCCCGCGCACGCGGGTGAGCTTGTAGGCATCGCGTGAGGGCGCCATCAGGGCCGTCGGGCCGACAAGCACCTCGCCGTCGATGTGCTTGGTCAGATGGACGCCGAGGAACGGCAGGTTGGGGTCCGGGACCGGGTAGATCAGGGAGCGCACGAGGTGCCGGCGGTCCGAGCGCAGCCGCAGGTAGGCGCCCCGAAACGGGACGATGCGCGGGTCGGGGTCGGCCCCGGCGGAGACCGCGAGCCGGTCCGCCCAGGCGCCCGCGCAGAAGATCGCGTTGCGGGCCTCGGTGACGCCGTGCGAATGCGTCAGCCGCAGCGCGCGCCCGTTCATCGCCACGCCGAGGACCTCGCAGCCGGTCGCGATCGTGCCGCCCGCGTCCTGTACGTCGCCGGCGTACGCCCGCGCGACCGCAGGGAAGTCGGCGATGCCGGTGCCGGGGGAGTGCAGACCGTCGATTCCCCGCGCGTGCGGCTCCAGTTCCTTGATGCCGTCCGCGTCGATCCGGCGCAGCCCCGGCACGCCGTTTGCGCGGCCACGGCGCTCGAGCTCGTCGAGACGCTCGAGCTCGGAGCGGTCCGTCGCGACGATCACCTTCCCGCAGCGCTCGCTGGCGATGCCCTTGCGTTCGCAGTACTCGTACATCTCGCGCGCGCCGGCGACGCACAGCTGGGCCTTCAGCGATCCGGGCACGTAGTAGACGCCGGCGTGGATGACGCCGGAGTTGTGCCCGGTCTGGTGCGTTCCCAGCTCGGCCTCGCGCTCCAGCACGCAGACCGAGGCCTGCGGGCGGCGCGCCTTCAGCTCCCGCGCGACGGCGAGGCCGAGGATGCCGCCTCCGACCACGGCGACGTCGCAGTGCTCAGCGACCTGTTGGCTCATCCCGTTCGTGATCGGCATCGGCAGCCCGCGGCCTTTAGCCCGCCGCCGGGGCGGTTGCCACCGCGCCGGGCCCTCCGGGCGCGGTCGCGGCCGCGGCGTCGAGCAGGCCCGCGCCATAGAGGCGTTCGTCGCCCCCGCCGCCGAGCCTGCGCGCGGTGGCGCGAAGGCGTGCGGTGAGCTGGGCGGGCGTCGGGTGGGCGCCCAGCACGCCGCTGGCGATCACGAGCGCCGCAGTCGCGGAGACGTGCGGCGTGGCCATCGAGGTGCCTTCGTATTCGCTGGGCATGCCGAAGCGCCTCAGCGAGCCGTCCGTGAACGTCATCGCGAAGACGTGGCGGCCCTCCGCCTGCGGATCGCAGTTCGGATCCCCGACCAGCGCCGCGTCGCGTCCGCCGCCCGGCGCGACCATCGTCAGCCCGGAGCCGTCGTTGGAGTATTCGGCGAGGCACCCCCGTTCGGTGGTGGCGCCCACCGAGATCACGTCGGGCACCCGGGCCGGGTACGCGATCGCCGCATGGCCCTCGTTGCCGGCCGCCGCCACGACGAGCACGCGGTGGCGGTGGGCGTAGCGCAGCGCTTCGATCAGCTCGGGGATGTCCCTGGCCCGGACCGTCGGTTCGAACTCGAGGCTGAGGTTGATGATCTGGGCTCCGTGCTTGACGGCGAAGCGCACGCCCGCGGCGATCGTCGTCGCTTCGCCTTCCCCGCGCGAGTTGAGCACCCGCACCGGCATGATGCGCGCGCCGTAGGCGATCCCGGCTCCCCCGATCCCGTTGTCGGCCTCCTCGGCGATCACGCTGGCGACGAACGTGCCGTGGCCGTTGCGGTCGTTCGGGTAGGGGTCGCGGCCGACGAAGTCGTACCCCTTCACGAACTCGGACGGCCCGAAGTCGGGCGAGCGGCGGAAGGGGCCGCGGTTGGCGTAGGCGACGCCGGTGTCGAGCACGGCCACGGTGACCCCGGCGCCGCCGGGCCGGCCGTCGCCGATCAGGTTCGCCCACGCTTCGGGCGCCTGGATCCCGAACGGGCCGTCGAGGTTCCACTGCAGTTCCTGCCACCCGCCGGGCGTCGTGCCGGCACCCGGGTCGTCCGGGATGAACGTCCCGGAGGTGTGCGCGCGGAAGTCCGGCACGGCCCAGCGCACGTCGCTGCGGCTGCGCAGCCGCCGCAGCGCGCGGTGGATGTCCTCGCCGCGCCGCACGGTCATCACCACCGTGCGTTCGGAGGTCGCTCTCGCGGCGGCATCAGCGCGGGAGGCGAGCGCCCGCTCCCGCGCGCCGAAGCGGACGACGATGCGATCCGCGGCAAAGGAGGCCGCCTCGGCCCTCGCCGGCGCGTGGAGTGCCAGCGCCGCGCCCAGCGCCAGGCACACGGCGACGGCCGCCGTCCTCGCGTTGGGAGCGCGGGCAGGGGGGGTTGCAGCTGAAGTGGAGGACAGAGGGGGCGCGGGGGGCATTCTCTCCGATAATGATGATGTGACGGCTGCGGCTCGGAGCCGGGCCGCGACGCACGCTGATGAGCGACCGCTTCTTCCCACGCGAGGACTACTTCATGCGCCTCGCCCTGCGCGAGGCCGAGCTAGCTCTTGAACACGACGACGTGCCGATCGGCGCGGTGATCGTGCGCGACGGGGAGGTCATCGGCACGGGCCACAACGAGCGCGAGGTACGCCAGGACCCGACCGCGCATGCCGAGGTGCTGGCCCTGCGCGAGGCCGCCCGCCACGACGGCATCTGGCGGATCCTGGATGCGGTCCTGTATGTGACGCTCGAGCCGTGCGCGATGTGCGCGGGTGCGCTGGTGCTCGCGCGGCTGCCGCGGGTGGTCTTCGGGGCGCGCGACCCCAAGGCGGGCGCATGCGGGAGCGTCCTGGACGTGCTCTCCGAGCCACGGCTGAACCATCGCCCGGTGGTCGCGGGCGGCCTGCTGGCCGAGGAGTGCGGCGGGCTGCTCAGCGCTTTCTTCGCGGCGAGGCGCTAGCGCCTCCCCGCTCCCCGCAGCGCCCGCCCGGTCCTTCGATGCGGCGGGCCGATCATCTAGCCTTGTCGGGCTCCACCCGGAGGGGTGGCAGAGCGGTTGAATGCGGCGGTCTCGAAAACCGTTTCAGGGGTTTAAACCTCTGACGAGGGTTCGAATCCCTCCCCCTCCGTAGCAGTGCTCACACGCAGAGGTTGACCCCTTCGCGCTCGACCGTGTTGGTGTCTTCGTTGCCCTTGCGATCGCGCGCCCGCACGACGAACCAGTAGCTCTGGGCGGATGTCAGCTTCGGCGTGTCGAAGCTCGTTGCGCCGTGCCTGGTCACGTAGGTCGGCTGCGAGAAGTCCTCGCTGCCGGGCGAGCTCGCCTGGTAGATCGCGTACACGATCCGCTGCTGCCTGGTGCGGTCGTCGCTCGCCGCTTCCCAGGTCAGGTGGTAGCTGGTCGCGATGCCCGATCCGCTGGGCCCGGGGATACATGTCGTCGCCGAGGCCAGCCCGGCGAACCGGGGCGGGGTGCGGTCGGGCGCTCGCGCCTGTGCCGCGGGGCAGAGGACGCCCAGCGCGGCAAGCGCCGCGCAGGTCGCAGGCAGGCGCGCGCCCGTCACGGTCCCGCGCAGCGCTGCAAGGCGAACCGTCTGCATCCGTTCCTCCCTTCGGGATCGCTCGCGCCGAGTCTACGCCGATGTCCGCTTGCGGACCAATCAGGGCCGCAATGAGCGGCAATCCCTTTGCGGCAGCGGCGATCGGGCCCTATGATCTGCCGCGGCGGAACATAAGCCGCCCTAGCGGCTCCATCGGGCGCCTGGAGGGGTGCCGGAGCCGCCCGGGGGACCCGGGTTGGAGACAGATGGATCGATTGCGGGTCTCCGTTGAGGCCTAGAAGAATGTTCAAACGTGCCCTGATCGTGGGGCTGATCGTGACCTCCGCGGCGCTTGCCGCGTCGGTAGCCCCTGCGCTGGCGCAGCCGTTTCTTAGCGTCGAATCGCCGGCGTTCGGAACGGTCACGAACCAGACCCACCCGTTCATCTCGGGCTCCACGAGCGACAGCGAAGACACGGTCACCGTCGCGGTGTCGAAAGGCGGCTTCTTCTACGAGAGCGCCGAAGCACAGCCGCATGCGGACGGGTCGTTCTCGGCCCAGCTGTCGACCCACCTCGAAGACGGCGAATACAGCATCGAAGCCGTGCAGACCGAAGGGCTCACCGGCGAACCGGGGCGCAGCGCGCCGGTCACCCTCTACGTCGACACTCAGAGCCCGGTCGTGACCTTGAACGGGATCCCCTCGCCGTCGGGCAACTCGATGCCCTCCTTCAGCGGGACCGCGAGCGACACGACCACGGTCACGGTCCTCGTCTACAAAGGCTCGTCGGCCTCGGGGTCGGTCGTTGCCGAAACCCTCGCCGCCGGCACCGGTGCGGGATGGTCCTCCGGGCAGGTGGGTCCGCTGCCGGACGGCACCTACACGGCGGTCGCCGAACAGAACAGCTCGCTCGGCAACCCGCCGGGCGTCAGCGAACCGAGCACGTTCACGATCCATGCCGCCAAACCGCAGCTCACGCTCAAAGGCATCTCCTCGCCGACGGGCGACAGGACACCCTCCTTCGGCGGTACCGCGAGCGAACATACGCCCGTCACCGTCCGCGTCTACGAAGGGGGCTCGGCAAGCGGAGTTCCCGTCTCGCAGGTGCAGGCGTCCGGCACGGGAGGGTCGTGGAGCTCGGGGGAGGTCCCGGCTCCGCTCCACGACGGCACGTACACCGCGATCGCCGAACAGGAAAGCGAATTCGGCGACGGTCCCGGGACGAGCAACACGATCAGCTTCACCGTCTCCACGCCTGCCCCGTCGGTCTCGCTTGCGGGCGTCCCGACCCCGAGCGGCACCACCAAGCCCTCCTTCAGCGGCTCTGCCAGCGAAGGCACGACGGTGAGCATCGACGTCTATGCGGGCAGCTCCGCCAAAGGCGAACTCGTGCGGATCGTCCATGCCGGCGGCACGGGCGGGGCCTGGAGCTCGGGACCTGTCGAACCGCCGCTCCCGGAAGGGGGCTACACCGCGGTCGCCGAACAGACCGGTGCGTTCGGCAACGGGACCGGCCGCAGCGGCGAAGTCCACTTCACGGTCATCACGAGTGCGCCCGCCGTCCAGCTCACGCCGTTCAAATCGCCCTCGAACGTCCGCGCCCCGAGCTTCTCGGGGACCACCAACGAGTCCGCAAAAGTGCTCGTGCAGGTGCTCGAAGGGGGCACGGCAGTCGCCAGCGCGGAAGCGACCCCGTCGGGCGGCAAATGGAAAACGGGGCCTGTCTCGCCGGAACTGCCGCCCGGCGAACACTCCTACACGGTCCTCGCGGCCCAGAAATCGAGCTTCGGCAACCCCGACGGCCACAGCCAGCTGCCGCTCGTGCTCGACACGCTGCCGCCGACGGTCGTCATCGCGCCGATCGCCACGCCCTCGCCCAACAGGGAACCGACGTTCAGTGGCACCGCGAGCGACGTCGGTTCTGTGACGCTTGTCGTGAAGGGCGGGGGAACCGAACGCAAACTGTCGGCCGGCGTTTCGGGGGGCAAGTGGGAAGCGAAGGTGAGCCCGGCGCTGCCGTCGACGAAAGCGACCTACACGGCGACCGCGACCCAGGCGAGCTCGATCGGCAACGAAGCCGGCGTCGCCAAGCTCCAGTTCGTCGTCGACCCTCTGGCTCCGACCGTCACGATGACACTCCTGCCGGCGCAGATCGGGACGCCCACGCCCACTTTCACCGGCACGGCCAGCGATACGACGCACGTGCACGTCGCGATCTGCCGGATCCCCACCGCGAGCTGCGAACCCGAACACGGCGACCGGGAAGCAGAATCGGGCGGTGGCGGGGCCTGGTCGGCGACGGTCGCAGAACCGCTCGAAGACGGCGAATACGAGGCTGTCGCGTGGCAGCGGACGGGCGGCGGCGCTCTCGGTGCCGCCGTGCGTCAGAGCTTCACGATCGACACCTCTGCGCCCGTCGTGACGATCGACGCGCCCGGCGCGGGGGCGACGGTCAGCGGCTCGAGCGTCTCGTTCCACGGACTCGCCGGGACGGCTCCCCACGATCTTGCCCAGGTCACCCTGGAGCTGTTCGCGGGCGGTTCGGCCTCGGGCGATCCCCTGCAGACCGTCACGGTCGCGGCACCCGGCGGCGCCTGGTCGGCGACGCTGGGCGGGCTGGTGCCCGGCGCGTACACGGCGCGTGTCGCCCAAGCCGACGAAGCCGGCAACAGCGGCACCGCGGCGCACTCGTTCACCGACATCGCCACCGCCGCCCCGACCGCGGGCCCCGTCGCATCCTTCACGTGGTTCCCCGCCCACCCGCACATCGGCGAAACCGTGACGCTGGTGTCGACCGCGAGCGACGCGACGAGCCCGATCGCGAGCTACGGCTGGAACGTCCTTGGGACCGGGTTTCTCGCCGGCGCGCAGCGTCGCACGGCGACGTTCGCGACGCCGGGCGGCCATCCCGTGTCGCTGCGCGTCACCGACGGCGCCGGCCTTTCGAGCGTCGCATCGCAGCAGATCCCCGTGAGCTTCCCGCTGATGCGGCCCTTCCCGACGGTCCGGATCGTCACGACCCGCTCGCGCGGACGGCTGCACCTCAAGCTGCTGAGCGTGGAAGCGCCGGCGGGCGCCAAGGTCGCCGTGCTGTGCATCGGCAAGGGCTGCCCGGTGCGTGCGCTCTCGCGCCTCGCCCAGCTCCCGAAAGGCAAGTCCAGCGGCCTGCCGGTGCTCACGTTCCCCCGCCTCCAGCGCGCTCTACCGGCCGGGGTGGCACTCGAAGTCAGGGTCACTCAGCCCGGGAAGATCGGGAAGTACACCCGGTTCGCCGTGCGCAGAGGAAGGTTGCCGTTGCGCTCCGACGCGTGCGTGAGCTCCACCGAACCGAAAGCCATCCCTTGCGCCGGCTGAGGTCCATCGCGCGCTTGCCGGTCCGCCGTCTCGGTGCCGCGACGGCTGCAGCTTCGGGGCTGCTCCTCCTCGCCGCTGCCGGCGCGCCGGCGGCCGAACCGACGCTGCGGATCACGGCTCCGACCGCGAGCTCCCACACGAACGAGGCCGCGCCCGTGATCGTCGGCGCGCTCGAACCCGACGAAGCCGTCTGGTGTGTGGTGACCGTCAAGCTCTACGCGGGGACCCTCCCCGAAGGACAGCCCGCCCAGGAGATCCGGCTTCCGGGGTCGGACACGTGCACGAACTGGCAGGCGACCCCCGAAGCGCCGCTGCGCGAAGGGTCCTACACGGCCGTCGCGGAAGAGGAACGGACCTGGCTGGAAGGCTTCAAGGAAATCGAAACCACGATCGTCAGCGCGCCGGTCACCTTCGTCGTGGACACGACGGCTCCGGCGCCGGCGATCACGGCTCCGGCGGCCGGTTCCACCTATCTGCCCGGCTCGATCCCGGTCAGGGGCACGGGCGGCACGGAAACGAGCGATCAGGCCAACGTGCTCGTCTATGTGTTCGCGGGCACCGAGGCGAGCGGCACACCGGTCGAGTCGGTCGAAACGGCGCTCTCGGCGGGCGCCTGGTCGGGCACCGTCGCGGGCCTTGCTCCCGGGGCGTACACGCTCCAGGCCCAGCAGAGTGACGAGGCCGGCAACGTCGGCACGAGCACACCGGTTCCGATCACCGTGCTCGCAGCCGCGCCTGCGCCTCCGCCGAGCGCCTCTTTCACGTGGTTCCCCGAACAGCCGCGGGCGGGCGAACAGATCACGCTCGTCTCGAGCTCCACCGACACCAACTCGCCGATCACCGCGTTCGCCTGGGGACTGACGCCGCTCGAACCGCTGGGTCCCGGGCACGCCACGACGACCACGACGTTCTCGACGCCCGGTGCACACGTCGTCCGCCTGCAGGTCACCGACGCCGCGGGCCGCACGGCTATCGCATCCGAGACGATCCCGGTCCGTCACCAGGCGGCGACCTTGATGGAACCGTTCCCGATCGTGCGGCTAGCCGGGCGCGAGACGGCGCGCGGCGCGCGGCTGACGCTCGTGACGGTGTCGGCGCCGGTCTCGGCGCGGGTCACGGTGCGATTGCGCGGGACGGGTGTGCACACGACGACCCAGAGCCGGCTGGCGGTGGCGTCCAAGCAGGCGCCCAGCCCCGGCCTGGCTCAGCTCTCCTTCCCGCGCTTCGCGCGCCTGCTCGCAGCCGGCTCGGTGCTCGAAGTGCGCATCACCAAAGCGGGCCAGATCGGCAAGCTGACGCGCTTCATCCCGCGACGTGGGAAGCTCCCGAGAAGAACCGACAGCTGCTTGAGCACGGGAGAAAAGCCGATCGTCTGCCCCGCCTCATGAGCACGCACCCTCTCGACCGACGCCGGGTCAAGCCGTTCGGGCGGCGCCTGCAGGTGCGCCGCTTCGCGATCTACTGCCTGGCGATCCTGCTGGTCTTCGCGGCCGCGTTCGGGATCGGCCACATGAACCGCTCTGCCGGCTCGGTGGTCGAACGCACGCCGCCGCCGCTTCCCGCCGTCGCCACCCCCGTGCCGGCGGCCCTCGCCTCGGCCCCCACGATCAAGCTCGCGGTGGTGCGCCCGGCGCCGGCACCCAAGCGGAGCGCCCCCGCCACGAGCTCGCGGCCGACCGCCACGGCTCCGACCGCGACACCGGTGACCCCCGTGACGTCAACGCCGTCTGCGGCTCCCACGGTCTCGCAGCCCGCGCCCGAAACGCCGGCGAGCAAACCGGCCGCGCCGGCCACCCCGAGCACGCCCCAGCACTCCTCGGGCGGGTCGGGTTCCCCCTCCGGTTCGGGCTCCGGCACCTCGTTCGAAAGCTCGGGCTGAGCATGGACGCCCCGGCACGGGCCGTGCATCCGCTGATCGTGCTCGCGCTGCTTGCCGCGGCGGTCTTCGGCTACCTCGCCGGCACCCATCGCGTCTCGTCCTCCGCGGGGCAGGCTGCGACCGGGCCCGCGCAGGTCGCGACCGGGGCAGGGCTGCTGCTGGAATACCCGGTCTCCTGGCAGCGCGCATCCGCGGCGAAGTCGATCCCCGGTCTGGAACTGACCCAGGCGATCACGCTCTCGCCCCGCAACGAACCCTCCTCGGGCCTGCTGAGCGGCATGCTCCGGGCCGGCGGACCGGCGCCGCTTCCGGCGGGCTTCCTCGCCCTTCTGCACGGCACGCCACATGCGGAAGTCGTGTCGCTGGTCTCCGCTCAGGCCTACCGCTACAGCGACATCGACCTGCCGGGATACACGGGGGTCTTCGATCTCTACGCGATCCCGTCCAGCGCGGGCACCCGCGTGCTCGCGTGTTTCGCCCCCGAGCATGCGACAGCCGCAGGCGAGGCCTGTGAGCGGATCGTCGCGAACGTCACCCTGACCGGGACCGCCCCGCTGACGCTGACGCCCTCGGCGACCTACGCCGGCGCGCTCGCGCCCGCCGTCTCGGCGCTCGACCGCGCGCGGCTGGCGGCACGGCGCCAGCTCGGCGAAAGCGCATCCGCCTCCTCGGTGGTCACACCCGCGCGTTCCCTGGCGGCACGCTACGAGCATGCTGCGAGGATCGTCTCCAAGCTCGAAGCACCCGCCCCGGCGGCGGCCGCGCAGGTCGAGCTCTCGCAGTCGCTGAGCGCCGCGAGCAGGGCGTATCTGGAGCTCGCGGTCGCGGCGGAAGGCGAAGGTGTCGCCGCCTACGACGAAGCCCGCGCCCGTGTCTCGGCCGCCGAGAGCAACGTGGACACCGCGCTCGAGAGCCTCGTGCTCGTGGGGTACGGGCAGGCTTAGAACATACGTCTACAGCTCTGCCACGCACCTGGCAGGGCCGTAGCATCGCCTGGCCATGTCGACCCCGTCGCAACCCCTCCTGCGGCGCGAGGGCGAGCGTCACGAAAGGCGGCCGGTCCCCGGCCGTCGCGAGGCGCACGACCCACGGCACGGCGGATCCCGTACCCGGGGCCCGGCGCAGGCGGAGGCGCGGAGACGCAATCCCGCCGGCGGCCGGGTCCCGTGGCACGAGCTCCAGACGAGCTTCATCCGCTACCTGCCGCTCGCCGTGCTCGCGACGGTGAGCGTCACCGTCGTGCCTGCGCTGGCCGCGAACGCGCTGGTCCCGCCGCACGGGCTGGGCGGCGCGCTCGGTGCGGTGCTCGTCGCCGGGGCGCTCTCGCTCGCGTTCGCCTCAGTCGAGGCGTGGGGGTGGAAGCGGCTCCATGGCGCGAGCGGCGTCGTCTACGCCGATCTGATGCTGTGGGGGTTCTTGCGGCGGCTGCGCGCGGAACGCCGCTTGCAGCACCTCGGCGACGCCTACCAAGCGGCCGTCGGCGCGGACGGCGTGGTGCGCGTCGAGCTCCTGGAAGGCATCGGCCACCTGCTCGAGATCCGCAACCCGTACACCTATGGCCACTGCCGGCGCGTCGCCTCTCACGCCGAGCGCATCGCGCGGGCCATGCGGCTGAGCGCAGCCCAGGTCGCCCAGATCCGCACGGCGGCGCTCGTGCACGACGTGGGCAAGGTCTACACGCCGGCGGCCGTGCTCCAGAAGCAGGGACCGCTCGACGACGAAGAGTTCGCGATCGTCAAGCGTCACGCCGCTGACGGCGCGGACATGCTCGCACCCGTACGCGACCCCGAGCTGGCAGCGATCGTCCGCCACCATCACGAGCGGGTCGACGGGAGCGGCTACCCCGACGGCCTCGAGGGCCCCGAGATCCCGCTCGGCGCGAGCATCATCGCCGTCGCGGACACCTTCGACGCCATCACCTCCCGCCGGCCGTACAGGCGCGCGCGCAGCCAGCGCGAGGCCCTGGCGGTGCTCGAAGCCGAGCGCGGCCGACTGCTCGACGCCGGAGCGGTGGACGCCTTCCTGCGCAGCTACTCGCCGCGGCGCTCGATCGCCTCGGTCTCGCTCGCCGGGGCGATCTCGGCGCGCATCGCGAGCGCCTTCCAGCTGCTTCCCGGGAGCCTGTTCGGCGGCGCCTCGCTAGCGGGTGTGCTGCCCGCGGTCGGCGCTGCCGGCGTCCTGGCCCTGGCACCGGATGCGCGCTACGAACGGGGCCGGCAGGTCGCTGCCGCGCACGGGGCGCCGCTCCAGTCAGCGTTCCCCGGCGAACTGCACGCGCAGGGCGGCTTGCCCGCGGCGGGCACGGGTGGGCCCGCCGCCGGGCAGCCGCGTGCGGGTACGGGGCCGCTCGGCCGGCATGTCCTCCGCACGGGTCCCGGCGGGGCGGTGATCGTGACTCCGGGCGCCGGCACCCACAGTCCGGCCGGCGCGGGCAGCACGAGCCCCGCCGGCCCGAGCCCGGCCGCCCCGGCCGGAGGCGGGCAGGTCACGTTGCCGGTTGCTCCGGGCGGGAGATCCGAAGCGCCGGCGATCGAAGTCCCGG
>Ga0070741_10009884_pt1 | contig 18287 bp, 14 predicted proteins | sample Coa_R1_4_FD_66440 | JGI IMG/M metagenome (GOLD analysis project Ga0070741, IMG submission 66440) | Surface soil microbial communities from Centralia Pennsylvania, which are recovering from an underground coalmine fire - Coalmine... | ecosystem: Environmental > Terrestrial > Soil > Unclassified ...
TAGAGCAGCTGATTTGTAATCAGCAGGTCGTCGGTTCAAGTCCGTCCGCCGGCTCTTCTTCGTTCTACGTTAAAAGCCTCTGGGACTCACGACTTTTAACTCAGGACTAAAAAAAGGGCAGATACTCAAGTGGCCAACGAGGACAGACTGTAAATCTGTTGACGATAGTCTACGAAGGTTCGAATCCTTCTCTGCCCACACGGCCACGCGCCGAAGGCTCACGTAGCTCAGTTGGTAGAGCACGTCCTTGGTAAGGACGAGGTCACCGGTTCAATCCCGGTCGTGAGCTCTCTTTTCAAGAGTTCCCTCCCATGATGATTGAGACATCGAGACTCGTACTTCGGGAATATACACTCGCCGATGTCCCCACGCTACACCGGATTTTATCGGACCCATTGACAATGCAGTTCTGGCCGACGCCGTTTATGGAATCCGACACCGAACGCTGGCTTCGAAGAGCGATGACCTCGTATGAGACGAACGGATTTGGCCGCTGGGCTGTCCTCCTGCGCGGAACGAAAGAACAGATTGGCGACGCCGGGCTTATGCGAACGGAAGTGAACGGAAAAACCGAGATCGATTTAGGGTACATTATTCACGCCGACCATTGGCGAAAGGGATATGGGTTCGAAGCTGCCGAAGCGAGTTTACAATATGGCGCCCGCATCGGCGAAAAGCGAATGGTGGCAAATATGGCGTTCAATAATATCCGTTCACAGCATGTTGCCGAGCGATTGGGAATGAAAAAAGAACTGGAATTCGAGAATCCTAAAAATCGGGGAATCCGGACGTTTTTATACGTTTATTAAATGGGACGTTTAGGGGATTCTCGGTCGGGATTCTTTTTTAGTTTTGGGGCTATTATTTAATTTTCTTTTTCCATGAATCCGGAATGAGGAGTAGGGGTGGCTCTATTTCCAGCGCTTTTGCAATTTTAAAAATGCTGATAACAGTGAGATTTCGCTTACCCTGTTCAACCTGAGTAATATAAGTCCTATGAAGGCCGGCGATGTCTGCAAGTCTTTCCTGAGAAATTCCCATAAGTTCGCGATACGCTCTGACATTTTTCCCCACGAGATCCGGTACATTCATCTGCGGAACTCAAGCTTTTTCTATAATCGTTCAGTTGCCAGACTATAGATCACCAGACTATGGTCTACGCACACGTCTTTGTTATTCAGCCTTTTGAACCTTAAAAGCTCGAAGGGAATGTTCCATCTGATCACTTTCTAGAGTTATGAGTCCTATTTTAAGAAAACCAGCGATTGCATTTTGCTTGATCGTCCTTAGTCTCTCGACATTCTTTATTATCGATGGATATGCACAGTGTCCAGCTTCTCCTGTTGCACCCTCCAGTCCTCCTTTTTCTGGGCCAGATGAATATTGTTTCTACATCGGCTCAACCGGCTGCCTGGCTTGCCTGAATTTTTGCACACGCGTATATGCGGACGGTTCTGGTTTTAAGCATCGTGAAATGATCGTGACAGCCCTGGCGTATCAAGATAGTTGCAGTGGGCTTACCCCAGATAGTGTAATTCAGCAGGCATCCGATTCGCTGCTTGTGTTCGAAGCTAATCTTCAAAATGTGGCTGGTCCTTGCGACAGCCCGAAAACGATCGTAAGTATTTTTCAATCGTCATGCTGGGAATATGTTTGGACGGAGGTTCCGGGCGATCCAGTTCCGAATGGTTTTCCTAATGTTTGGGCGGGGAATGTTTACACTCCATGCGATACGACTGCTTATTGCGAACACCAATGCAGCATTTGCAACATCGATGGTGTAATTCAATATCAGAACTGTTTTTACACGTGCCTCGGATACCAGAGCGGCTGTCAGGACGAACCGCCGCCCGGAACGCCCTGGACCGAAAATGTTTGTTATCAGGTTTCATGCCCATGTCAATAGTCGTTCGTAGATTTTGGCGGTGTTTTCTCATTCTGTCGGTTGTGCCTATCGTGGCACGACCGACTTTCGCGCAGATAAATTGGAGTGTGACTCATCCGTGCCAAATCGACGTCAACAAGTACACGTTCACCGCATTGGGCGGCTGTGGAAATTGGTTTACCGCTGCGGCTCGAAAAACCCAATATCCTATCGCGCTTCAGTTCATTTTTCTTCGGAGTAACGATGGAGGTATGACTTGGACGGAGCAAGATGCCGGTCTTCCGAAATCCAATCAGGCGAATCATGATAAATTCAGTATTCTTAAACAAATTGATTCGCTGAATGCAATAGCTGGAAGCGATGCCGGCCTTATTTTACGTACGATGGACGGAGGCAACTCATGGCAAAAGCAGACCGCGGGAGACTCGGTTTATCCAATTGAGGATATAGATTTTTCGGATGCTTTAAACGGAATTCTGATTAAAGGCGGCTGGCTCACACAGATTTGGATTACTTCCGATGGTGGTACTCACTGGATGCCTGCGCCTTTTCAGGAACTTAATTGTGCCCAATGCCATACTTCCGGGCCAGGGCACTATAAAGTTTTTGGATATGCCAGCGGTCCGCTCTACACTACGGATGACAATTGGGTTACCGTCGATTCGGCATTTGTTTCCGGCCCGTTGGTCTATCACAATAGGATCCTTGCGTATTGCGATTTTGGAAAGACCGATTTGATGTTTGCTTACGGTACTTACACGAGTTCATTAGGGGATTATGGACTTGTTGCAAGGACTTCCGATAATGGAAAGACCTGGTCGGATACGACTGTTTCTTTTTTCGACAACATTTTATACATGACAGATCCGGACCGTGATACGATCGTCGCGACCGGTTCGACGGTTTCTCACGTTTTGATCAGCTTTGACCATGGCATGACTTGGAATAACGATACGAGCATCGCCACTGCCGGCGCAGACACAGTTCCTTTGTATGGACTCGATTTCCCGGCCGGCATTTTTTTAACTGCAGCCGATCGCGTTGTGGCAGCATTTAACGATGATCCTTTAGTGGGCAAAGGCTCTCTGGTAGTTGGAACGTTTGCACAGGCGAGTGTACGAAACAATAGTGTCAAAAATGGGAGTCTTGTTTATCCCAACCCTACGTCCGGCATTCTTCATATAGAGGGTTTTACAAAAGCAGTCAGGATTAGAGACGCTCTCGGTCGTATTTATTCCCTAACAGCAATTGGCAATACCTTTAACGTTTCTTCGCTCAGTGCGGGTATTTATTTTATTACGGACGGAATTTCAGAAGCAAGTTTTGTAAAGCAATAAAAAAATTGTGCTAATTCCCGAATTATTGTCATCCGGAGCTTTTGATTAACCCTCGGCACCTGTGCCGACGGGCAGGACACGTTGGATCATTTCGAAGAGCTGTTCGCGCTGGAAGGGTTTCGAAAGATAGGCCGTACAGCCGGCGTCGAGCGCTTTGCGACTGTCTTCTTCTTCCATGGCATAGGCGGTCAGCGCGATGATCGGCAGGCGCTCGTGCTGTTTTTTCGTACGAAGATAACGGGTTACATCGAGTCCCGAAAGTCCGTCGCCGAGATTGATGTCCATCAGCACAAGGTCATACGCCGTTTCACTGACCATTCCAATTGCCGTCATTCCGTCCTTGGCCCAACTGATCGTGGCATCCGTGCGGAGGAAATGTTTGACGAGTTCGGCCGTTTCTACCGTGTCTTCCACTAAAAGAACATTCAGTTGCCGGCCCAGCGAAACGGAAGGATTGGGAACTGCGCTTGGGGGCTCCTGCACGGAACGTACCGGTCCTTTCGGTTTTTCGATAACGTTGCTATAGGGCAGTCGGACAATGAAGGTCGTCCCCTGGCCTCGAAGGCTCGATACTTCGACCGATCCGCCCATAGCCTGTACAATGCGGTGCGTGATCGTCAGCCCCAGACCGGTACCTTCGAACTCTCGCCCATAACCCCAGGACTCTTGCTTGAACTCATCGAAAATATGCGGAAGAAAATCTTCTGAAATACCGATGCCCGAGTCCTCGACCATAATCACGAAATATTCACCTTTCGGAAGATCGGAGGTGCGATGCGAGATGCGCTCCGAATTGTGCACATCGTCCGGTTCGCTACGGCGTACATGAACCCTGACAGTTCCGGCGGCCGTAAATTTAAGGGCATTGCCAACCAGGTTTGTAATAATCTGTGCGAGATATCCCGGATCGGTAACGACTTCGAGCCGTTGGACGTCGGAATGGAATTCGAGCGCAAGTCCTTTCGGAGAAGCCAGGGGATCGAGCATTCGAACGGCTCGGCGCGCCTCGCCAATGACATCGAACGAAGATAATCGCAGCTTGAAGGGGCTCGACTCGCTGCGAGCGAGATCGAGAATACCGTTAATGGTGCGCAACAATCGCGTGCCACTCGAAAGGATCATCGAAGCATATTCCGCGCTTTCCTTGTCGGGTGCACTTTCGGCGAGCACCGAGGCAAAACCGAGAATAGCGGTCATCGGCGTGCGGACCTCATGGCTGATATTCGCAAGGAAGCTGGTTTTGAGCCGGTTCATCTCTTCGGCCTGTTCTTTCGCGCGCAAGGCAGCGAATCGTTCCTGCTCCAATTGCGCTTCCATGCGGCGCCGCTCGGTAATGTCCTGCGCGCTGCCAACGACGCGGATCGCTTTTAAATCTTCATTGCGTACGACAAGACCGCGGTCCCATAAGTACAAGTAATGACCGTCCTGATGCCGAATGCGATATTCCGCATTGAAATTACTTTGTGAGACCGTTGCGTCCATCATCGTCGATCGGAGCATGTCTCGGTCTTCCGGATGGACGCGGTCGAACCACCAGTCCAACGTCTGTGTCTCGGGGTCTGCCGGATCGTATCCGGTGAGGGATTTAAGTAACGCAGATCGATGCACGGTACCGGAAACAATATTCCACTCGTAGATCAGGGAATTTACGGCTTCGGCGGCAAGGCGAAAGCGTTCGTTTGCATTGACCAGCGCTTCTTCGGCCTCCAGGTGGCGAGTAATATCTTTGAGCAGGGCCAGGCTCGCCGGTTTACCTTCAAAGTCGATCGTATTGCTGGTGCCTTCCATGAAGACGACCGTTCCATCGCGTTTTGCATGGACCCATGTGCCATGGGAGTAACGCTCGGTCTTCATAAAGCGCGAGAAGGTATGGCCCTGCGGCGGACGAATGTCCAGCAGTGTCATCTTGGCAAATTCTTCCGCGGAATAGCCGTAGTATTCTCGGGCCGCTCGATTTACCTGCACGAACCGAAGCGTTTCAGGATCGACCACCCACATGGGGGCCGGGCTGTCTTCAAAAAGAAGGCGATATTTCGCTTCGAGTGCGGCAAGCGTTTTTTCCGCTTGGCGCACGGTGGTGATTTCCCTCGCGACGATCGATATTGCAGCGATCCTGCTCTCTTTATAAACCGGGTGAAGAGCAATTTCCGCAATCTGTTTTGTCGCATCGAATGCGAATTCGAACGCGGTGTGTTGGCCTTTTGCGGCCTGCTCCAGCGAAGAACTCCATAAGGCTTGTTCTTCTTTGGAACCTAAATTAAGGCTCAGGAGGCAAGTGCCGATCTCCAACGGGAGCGAGCGGGAATCGAATAATTTCGAAAAGGCCGGACTGACGCTTAGTATCTTGCCATGAACATCGACGACCAGGAGCGCGATCTCGGTCGCTTCGAGTGCGGTGTCGAGTTTAATCGAGTGCGGCGTTTCGCCATTTTTCAAGAAAGAGGACTGTGCAGGAGCAAATTTCCGATTCTCCGCTAAAGAAGAACGGCCATTCGTATGGGGCGCAGCCTCCGGGAATACTTCCTCGGAAGATGGCTTTCCCTCGGGACGTACATTGACCTCGTCAACGAGGTTCATGGTTCGAGGCTTTTTGTGGACCCAACGCGAGTCCGTTGAAAGAAGAATAAAGAACAGTCAAATTTAGCGAAGAACGAGCACTGAGCGCATATTGCTGGGTTATGCGCTATCGTTTCTTACAGCAACCAACGAACGATCCGTTTCCTGGCAAAGCCCCAAGCAGGCAAAACAACCGTTCGAGAACGATTCTCAGCAGTCCAAATGCTTCTTTTAAGAAGCTGGTTCCCTTTAATGGGTGCTGGAAAAACGATGGCGAGTCTCCAGGGAATCGCTTTTTAATCCATGTGTTACATTGCGAAACACTCCATAGTAAAGCGTTCAACTTCATTCAAGTCCAAGCAACGCAAAAAGCGTGGAATCGGCGGAGAAGAGCAGGACTGTTCGTGGAAACGGCACATTTTCTGAAGTGCATTAAGAAAAATGCTGAATCTTCTCTCGTTTTCCGCGATTATGGACTGTGGAACGACTCATTAAAGCTCAGGACATGGACAGAGTTCAAGTAGAGATATTAGGAATATCAACAAGCCCATCGACGAGTGGTGCCTACGCGCTTATTCTTCGAGAAACTGCTGGTTTGAGGCGCATTCCGATCATTATCGGCGGGTTCGAGGCGCAGGCGATCGCGCTCGAAATGGAAGGTATTAAACCGCCGCGGCCCTTAACCCATGACCTTATCAAGACCCTTGTCGAATCGCTCGGAGGAACGATCACGGAAGTCTCGATTCATGAACTTCGCGATGGTACGTTCTTCGCCAGTTTGCATCTTTCGGCTGAGCAGGAGATCGATGCGCGGCCCAGCGATGCGATCGCGCTTGCGATACGGTTCGGCGTTCCGATCTGGGTCGCCGAAAGCGTGATGAACGAGGCCGGTTTCGTTCCCGAGGAAGGGGAGGATGAACTCGAAGAGCCGGAAGAAGAAGAGGAGTTAAGTCTTGCAGAACGGCTCTCCGGAAAGTCCGAAGAAAAACCGGCGAAGCCTGCCAAGCCGCTGACCCCGCTCGATCAATTGAATCAGCAGCTCGCCGATGCCATCCGGAAAGAAGAATATGAACGGGCGGCGAAACTTCGGGACGATATCCAAAAGCTCCAGACCGAACAAAAATAATTTTTCGAACTCCCTGCGATCGTAGGAGTGTAACCGTTGGGGACGGAGTTTCGAACGCATGCCGTTACTTTCGAAGAAGCCCTCGCGCTTCATCATGGGGTCCCTCGAATCCGAAGTATCGGAGCGCGTTCAAGCCGGGAACAGTCAGGGTTGGATTTTTATCGTTCCAAATCGCATTGCACAACGCCGGTTGGAACGCGAACTCCTGGATGCGGTTCCCAGACGTGCCGTCCCAACGCTCGAGATCCTTACTCTCGCCGATCTCGCCGGAACCCTTGCCGCCGCAGCGTTCCCCGAGTTGCATCGAATTAGCGATGCCGAAAGCGCCGTCCTGATCGAACTCTCGTTAAGGGAACTGATGGAACGCGGCGCGCTGGCGTTTTTCGAACCTGCGTTCGAGCGCCAGATGAACGATGCCGCATTCCCGATATCCCGTGGAACCTTCGAGCTGATTGTCAACACCATTCGACAGTTGAAGGAAAGCGGCGTTGCACCCATGGCGCTCCGCGAGGATGTGGAGCAGCGTCTGGAGTCTCACGGGGAATCGACGGAAGTTCGTCGCGCCCGCGATATCTTATGCATTTATGAGGCATATCATCGCCGCCTCGAAGCCCGATTTATGGATACCTACGGACAGGTCCTGCTGGTGAATGAACGTTACGACCAGAAGAGCGAGGCGCTCGACGGCGATTTCCGAGTCGTGTTCCCGCACGTTTCGGAGATTTTTGTTGCTGGGTTTTTTTACCTCGAACCCCCATCGATCGCTCTTCTTTCGCGTCTTGCGGATGTACCGGGTATCCAACTAACGATCGAGCTCGAAGAACGGCGAGATAATCCAGAACTCTTCGAAGGCCTGATCGAGCTGGAAAAACGTTTAAAGAATGCCGACTTTCGCATTCAGCCTGCCCGGGCCGTTTCGAGTGATGAATGGAAAAATATCGCGGCGGACCGGCTTTTTCATGTTGCTCCAAAGGAATCGCCAAAGGCACAGGACGCACGCCTTCAATATTTTACCGCCCATAATGCGGTCGAAGAGATCGAGGAAATTGCACGGGCCATTAAACTCATTGCCGACAAAGACCCATCGGTCCGAGATGACCTCTCTCGTATTACGATCGCGACGCCTTCGGTCGAAACATATACTCCGATCGTGCAGGAAGTTTTTCGGCGCCACGAGATCGCAGTTGAAATTGCCGATCGATATCGGCTCGACCGTTCACCGCTGGTGTTGGCAATCCTTGCATTATTGGAACTCGCACGCGGACGCATACGGACGCGGGAACTGATTCGTGTGTTCGGCAGCCCCTATTTTTCATTCGAGTTCGATGGATTCGATGGACGGAACCTGGTCGAGATGCTCGCCAAGTATCGCCCGGGCGGTGATCGAATGGCGGTGCTTCGATCGCTCGAGGCGCAGGCTGCTCGGATCGATAAAAGGAAAGAGGAGTCTGAAGACGGGGTCGAATGGGAGCGTTATGAACGGGAAAAAAAGCGGCTTGGCGATGCGGCCCGGGATTTAAACCGATTGTCTGTCCTGTGTACGCCGTTCGAGCGCGAGATGACCCCGCAGGAGTTTTCCGTTCAACTCACCGAATTGCTCGCGCGCCTGAACGTCCGCACCCGGCTACTGGCCGCAAGCGAAGTGACACTACGCTCCAAAACGCTGGACCTCGATACTCGCGCATATCGTGCATTTACGAAGCTTTTAGAGGACGTGACAGGGCTATTTCATCTGCTGGAACAGTCGGAGGTTCGGCGGCCCCTGCTCTATTACCAGCAGCGCCTGAAGGCGGCACTTATGCTTACGCGTTTTGCTCGACCCGTAAATTCCCGGGCCGTGCTGGTTACCTCGATCTCGCAATCGATCTCGCAGTCCGCAGACTATCTGTTCCTTGCAGGGCTTAGCGAAGGATCGTTCCCATCGCGTTATGAACCGCAGATCTTTTTAACCGAGTCCTTTCAGAAAGCGGAGCGCAAGCAGTTGTTCGAAGATCGAGTCCTGTTTTACCAGGCGATCACGAATTTCAAGAAAGGTCTGTTCCTGAGCTATCCACGAAAATCCTCCGTCGGTACAGAAATCAACCGATCTGCCTTCCTGGATGCGCTCGATGAAGTCGCTGACATCGCGGAGCACGCGCAAAGCGAAGGTGTTTTTTCCTACCGGGACCTATATCTTCATAGCGCGGAACTCATGCAAGATGGTGCTTACTCCAGTGCGTCCAATTTCCATGTTCGCATTTTGCAGGAATACGTTCCACAGGCAACCCGGGCGCTCGAGATGCGTTTTTCCAAAGAGGACTCGGTCTATCGTGGAATGCTCGACCTTGCCGCATTAACGGAAGCGGAGCGAGCGGCAATCGAGTCTAATCGCACCCGCGTGTGGTCGATTACTCAACTCGAACTGTATGCGAAATGCCCGTTCCACTATTTTGCGAAGGAGGTCTTGCGCTTAGGGGCCATGGAAGAAGCCGAAGAAGGTTTGGACGCTCGCGATCGTGGGTCCGCGCTGCACGAAGTCCTTCGCGAATTCCTGGCATCCCGACGGGAACAAAAGTTACCCTCCCTCCAGGAGCCTGAGGCCGATTTACACGCCGCCTATTCCGAAGTCAGGGCGATTGCCGGTCGCTATTTCGAACGGCTTTCAAAAGAGCATCCCTTCTGGAAGCTCGATGCGGAACGCTTGCTCTCTGAAGAACGACCCGGCGGCAGCATTCTTAGAAAATTTATCGAAAAGGAAAGGGAGCTTTCAGAGTTTTACCCCCGGCCTGCTTTCTTCGAAGTTAGTTTCGGTGGCACGGGCAAAGCGCCCGTGACGAACCACGATCCTGTGCTATTTCAGGACGAGCCTGTGATCCTTGAAGGGGTGCGCCTTCGCGGTAAGATCGACCGGATCGACATTCCTTCGCAACGACCGGATGGATCGTATGCGAACGATGGGTTTGTCGTGATCGATTATAAATCGGGGAAAAGTGTTCCATCCTGGCATGATATCCATCGAGGACTTTCTTTGCAACTGCCCCTTTATCTTAAAGTCGCAGAGGAACTCCTTCGAGCGCAGCTTCCAGAACTAAAAGGTACGGCGGCCGCGGCGTTTTACCAAAAGGTACTCGACCCAGATTCCGAGCGCGCACTCGGTCTTGCCGTCAAGACCTATGCCGAAGAGGCGTTTGCATCGCTCAAATCCAAAAAGAACGGTGTGCTCGAGACGCCCGAGCAATTAACGGAATTGATCGAGGAGAGCCTCCGAAAGGCAAAGCACTACGTCGAGGGAATATCACAAGGATATTTCCCACTCACGGAATCCGATCTTACCGACCAGTGTCGCTACTGCTCGTACCGATCGGTGTGCCGAATCGAGGAAGCGAAAGACGCGGGCGTGTTAAGAGCGCCGATGGAACGCTATCAGTGAACTTTGTCGCCGCCGCCGATTCCGGGAACGGGCGGTCCGGACGTTCGGAAGCCAAAGGGATGTTCTCCCTGACGGTCCGTTTTTATTTCGCCGTATTGCGCTTCGAACCGATCGATATTTTCCCGCATGGCATTCAATAGCAGCTTAAAATGCTGCGGGGTCATAATAATGCGCGAATGAACGCGAGCGCGGGGAACCCCCGGGGTAACACGGGTAAAATCAATAATGAATTCGGCAGGCGAGTGGGTGATGATCGCGAGGTTCGAATAAATTCCTTCGGCTTCTTTTTCGCCGAGTTCGATTTGTAACTGTTGTTGAATCGGCTGCTGAGGTGCCGTATCGTTGTCTGTCATGAGAGTGGAATGAGATAAGGGAGCGGTTAGCAAAAACCGCTCCCGAGATGTTAATGGCCTTCGCGCGTTAACTGGTCCGACTTCTGGTATGCTGCTTCCGCGTCTTTTGGCCGGTTCGACCAGGAATACGCGCGCGCAAGAAGATCCCAATACTGGTGCGTATTTGCGGCATCGGTATTCTTGAGTGCTTCAATATCGCTTAGCAGCGAAACGACCTGGTCTTTTTTGTTTAGCGCAATGTAATTTTCAATGAGGTTGACGAGCGCGTTTGGATCGTTCTTATCGACCGCATGTAACTTTTCAAAATACGAGGTCGATTGTTCGATCTCGCTGGTATATTCGGTTTTTTTATTCGCTTTCTGGTCTTCGATCGCCCAGTTCTTATAAGCAGCCGCGATATCATACAGCGCGGATTCATCGTTGGGCGCAAGGGCAAGCGCCTTCTGGTACTGCGCAATCGCTCCCTGATAATCGTTGGCCTTCATGAGCAGCGTACCGTAGGAAATGTACATGGGCTTCGAAGGATGGTCCGCAAGAATACGTTCGTATTCCTGCTTTGCTTTTTCGGTACGTTCCATCCGGGTGTAGATATCGGGGATCGCCTGGGAAGCAAATTCATCGCTGGGATCGATTTGCTGAAGCGTCATGAGCAGCGGGATTGCTTTTTGGAAATCTGCATTCGCCGCGTTCTTATCGTTCCGCTGTTGCTCGCTGAGACCGCGCTGATAATAATTATTGGCGACCAACTCGTAGGCCTGCGTCGAAACGCGGAGCGGTTGCAACCCTTCCGCGTCGAGCGACGTAACGCGCCAGCCCGTCAGTTGCCAGTTGTACGGTGGCTTATCGGTCTTTTCGAAATAAATATATGCGTTCTTGCTCGGATAGACATAGATCATGGAACTGTCCGAACCGCCAATGGGGACCGTAAGGGTACGCGCCGGAGTGCCACCGATAGCGCGCGTCACGGCGTCCGGCGACATATGCAGCATCAGTCCCATCGTCACGCCCTGATCGTAGGATGAACTCACCTGGTCGATTTCAGCCAGGTAATTCTGGAGCCCTTTTGCAGTATCTCCGGATGCATAATAGACCGTTCCGAGCAATTCGTACGTCTCTGGCTGGGCGGGTTCCAGTTTTTGAGCCGCTTCGAGGTAGGTGATCGCCGCTTGTTGCGCTTCTTTCGAATCGGGGTTCGCATTGTATGCCCCCAGTGCGCCGTTATAGAGTTCGATCCACGTATTGTGCTTCAGCGTCTGTAGCTCCGTGCGGTGCGTTGTCGAATAGAGCATCGCAGTGTCGATAATGCTGGCGATCTTTTCGTATTCTTTGAGATCGTAAAGATTTTCAGCATAGAGATACCACGCTTCGTCATTCGTCGGGTCTTCCGTGACGGCTTTTTGGAGCATCTTATCGGCGGTAACGTAATCGCGCCGGTTTCGATAGAGCTTTGCACTCTGTACGTCCGCCGCGCCACAGCCCACAAGCTCGATGCTCATGGTCACAAGGATCGAAAGAAGTAGGGTCCGTTGAATCGTCTTCATAAAAGTATTCAAAGTCACGATGGAACAATGCTAAATTTAGTAGGAGCTTTACGCATTGGCTTCTTCTTTTAACATCTGAGTAAGAAGCCGGACGCCCACTCCGGTACCGCCTTTTGGAATATAATCGCCCGCAGTGTCCGAGATCGCGGTGCCGGCGATATCGAGGTGGACCCACGGATAATTCGTGAAACGCTTTAAGAACATGGCCGCCGTGATCGCTCCGGCCCAGCGCCCGCCGACGTTCTTGATATCGGCGACGTCCGATTTGATCAGCTCATCATACTCGTCGTAGATTGGCAGTTCGCATACGCGTTCGTACGTTACCTCTCCGGCCACCTTGAGGCGTTCCATCATGGAAGTATCCGTTCCCATCATACCGGTCGTCACATGCCCTAAGGCGATGACGCAGGCGCCCGTGAGCGTCGCAAGGTCGATCACCGATTTCGGTTTGTATTGATCGGCCCAGATCAGCGCATCGGCGAGTACCAGGCGGCCTTCCGCGTCGGTATTATCGACCTCGACCGAAAGACCGTTGGCATAGGTCAAAACATCTCCGGGACGCATCGCGGTGCCGGAAGGCATGTTCTCGGCGCTCGAAACAAGGCCAATAACATTCAGCGGAAGCTTTAACGATGCAACCGCTTTCATCGTGGCGATGACCGTTGCGGCCCCGGACATATCGCCTTTCATTTCGCCCATGCCTGGCGCCGGCTTGATGGAAATCCCACCGGTATCGAATGTAATTCCTTTGCCGACGAGGATGATGGGAGCCGCGTCTTTTTTCGGGCCGCCCCGATATTCCATAATGATAAAGCGGCCTTCCTTGGCGCTGCCCTGATTGACGCCCAGAATGCCGACCATTTTGTTGGCCTGGAGTTCTTTGGGACCGAACACGGTGACCTTAAACCCGTATTCTTTCCCTACGTCTTTCGCCCAGTTCCCAAGGATTTCAGGATACTTATTGTTCGACGGTTCATTTTCCATGTCACGCGCAAACAGGGTGGCGGCGGTGACCAACTCGGCTTCCTGGATCGCGGCTTTCACTTCGGCGGTCGAGGATCCATGGAGGCTGCCATTGTCTTCGATGATAATGACGTTATCGATGGGGACTTTCGGTTCTTCTTTCTTGAAAAATTTGTCGAACTTGTAAAGTCCAAGCATCGTACCTTCGACGACGGCGGCAGCGATCTCCGCGCCCGACGCACCCGGGACCTGCGGCATCTGGATCGCCAGCGACTTTGCCTTCATTGTCTGTGCCTTTTTTGCCGCGCGGGCCGAAGCACGTCGGACGGTTTCGAGCGAGAGCTTTTCTTTCTTTCCCATTCCGACAAAGAAAACGCGTTTCGCCGCAGCTTCGGACTTGCGAGGGTAGACGATAAGGAGTTCATCCTTCTTTCCGGCCATATCGCCGGCTTCGAGTAGCGTTTCTACGGCCGTCGATACAGAATTACGGCCAAGGGTCTTGAGGCTATTACGGATATCCCGTTTATCTTCGGCATGAAAGAAGGCGACGGCGCCAGTGCGGACTTTTTTCCAATTCGTCTTTTGAACGCTAAAATTCATGGTCTTAAGAAATCGAAAGGTTAAAAACAGGTGAAATTTCGGATTATCGTGTCACCCGACGCATAAAACCACAGCAACGGGCTTTTCACAAACCGTGTTTATCCTGCAAAGTTACGAAATATTAGGCCGTCCGTTGCAGAGTGACCTTAAAAACGACGATTCGGGGCTGTTTAAGGGGGAACTGGGAACCGTAGGAATGACATTATAGCAGGAGCTTTTTTGCCCAACAATTATGAATCGCATCTGCCGCGTTTGCTTTTTCGTTTTAGGTTCGGTTGCTCTTCGTCCTGTTGTGACGTTTGCTCAGGACCAGGGCAGCTTAGGCTCCGTGATCCAAATTCCCCCGGACGGTTCTGCTAAAACGTCGAGCAGTTCGGGAATGGAAAGCGTAAAATTCGTCCGCATTAATTTAGGCCCGAATATTAATTCCCAATATAGCGAATTGTTCCCGGTGCTGACTTCCGACGAAACCGTGATGTTCTTCGCGCGGAAAGGCGATCCTGCAAACGTCGGCTATCCCAAGAACCCGAACGATGAAGATATCTGGTATTCGACACGGCAGTCCGACGGCTCCTGGTCGAAAGCCGTCCATTTGGACGGCCCGCTCAATACGGCGAACTACGATGGCGTTCGAGCCATCAATAGTACCGCAACGCACCTCTATTTGCAGAACATTTATAATCCGGACGGGACGGGATCGAAAGGCTTTTCCATGTCCCAGAAGCAGCCCGATGGTTCCTGGGGGTTTCCACAGCCGCTCGAGATCGAAGATTATTACAACGACACCTCGGTCGCGATGATGACGATCTCGAGCGATGAAAAGATCATGATCCTTGCCCTGAAGCGCGACGACAGTAAGGGTCAGCACGATTTTTATCTTTCGCGAAATCTTGGCGGCATGAAATGGTCGAAGCCCGAACATATTGCGGATCTGAGCACGCCACTAGACGATATTTCGCCCTTCATCGCATACGACGATCGCACGCTCTATTTTTCCACTAATGGTCGTGGCGGGTTTGGAGGATACGACATTTTCGTTTCACGGCGCCTCGACAGCACCTGGATGCACTGGTCCGACCCGCGAAACCTTGGAGAGCCATATAACACCGCCTCCTTCGATGCCTATTTCACGCTTGGCGCGCGCGGCGACACGGCCTATTTTTCGAGTTCCCACGAATCGGCCGAAAAGGGCTTTGGAAAGAGCGACATCTGGAAACTTGGATTAAAAGAGGAAGTCCGGCCCGGATTTAATCTTCCCAAAGGCGATATGTTCAATACGAACCTTACCGCACAGGATCTGCAGGGTTCACTCTTTCGCCTCGATGATGTGCTTTTCGATGTGGGGCGTGCGAACATCAAAGCTCAATCTAAAGAAAGCCTGAAAAAAGTCGCAGCAGTCATGAAGCGACTCCCGGAACTTCGGATCGAAGTGCAGGGCCATACCGATGCGGACGGGGATTTACAACGGAACATGCAGCTTTCCCAGGAGCGGGCGGAAGCCGTATGCCACTTCCTTGCGGATCAGGGGGTCGACCCTTCCCGGCTTCGGGCAAAAGGGTACGGACCCACGCGACCCATTGCTCCGAACGATTCGCCGGCAGGCAAGGCGCTCAACCGACGCGTCATGATCGAAGTCGAAAATTCGAACGCTCCGAAATAACCCTCTTCAAAGTTCGGAACTCGTCTTCACTGCTCGGCACGGCCGTAGAATACGGCGTCTCGAATGCGGCCGATGAGATGATAATGGAACTTAAATCTGGCAGAATCCTGAAGGACAACGCCGATAAACTGTTCCTCGTCCGCCAGCACATCGAATTTCATTTGCTGAATATAAGCTCCAAGCGAATCGCTTTTTCTCGCACTTAACGCCGAAGGGTTCACTTTTCCATCGAGGTTTGTGATGTTGTCCGCGAGATAGCCGGCCGTTCCCGACTGAATAACTCCAATTCGTTCTGACGGATGTTCGCTCGCCCAAAACCCGATCTCCGCTAGATTACTCGGGACCTGCGGCAGGTACACGCGCCGCTCATATTGAATATTTCGAAGGGCGAATACACTGAGCAACGCAATAGCAAATCCACGCAATGTTTTTTTCTGAAACGCGGGGATCGACTGAGCGATACTCAAAGAGACGATCCATACCCAAAGTAGTTCCACGGGATGGAGGTAACGTTCTAAGAACCACGTCGCATGAAAAAAGAAGACATAGTAAACGACAAGAAAGAGGCTGAAGGCTCCGAGCGGCAGCAGTGCATCGAGCCGATACGTCTTTCGAAGCGAAGCGAGAAGGCGCGTTTTTTGGGCCGAGAACGCTAACACTCCCGCGCAAAACAGGGCAATAATGATTTCGAGTGACGTCGCGAACATTTTTGAGTAGGCCGGAACGATAAATAAAAAAATTTGTGTGAGGGCTTCGATCGTATCCTGTCCGGCATGAGGGCTTCGCGGCCAGAGAGTCTCAGCCTGGCCGCTTATGGGCATCAGGCTTCCAAATTGTGCCACATTGTAAGTGCACCATGGAGTAGAAATAATAAGTGACATCCCACCAATGAAGACCATATTTCGAAATCCGTTACGATAACGAAGTTCCATCAGCGCAATAATAAGTACGAGGACCGCGCCATCGATCCTGCTTAAAACAACGAGCCCAGCCAATACTCCCAATGCAATCGTTCGAGCGCCATTCGGTTCTATTCCGTATCTGCGGCCTTCATTCCGTCTCTGAACGACATCGAGTAAAAGGACGATACTCAACGCATATAAAGCCGTTTCCAGGCCGTTGCTGTGCATTGCGAATAATTCGAAGGTAAACGTTTCAATGACCGCAAATACCACCGCAGGCGACAGCCACCACCGCGATAATTCAGAACGATGTCGTCCTAAGTGTTTCAGGAAGATGGCGCCACACCAAATAAAGCTCGTCTCGATGATCGCCGAGAGCACAAAGCAATACCGAATGGCCAGGAACCGATCTTCACCGGCGAGCCAGGAACAACCGGCCTGGAGCAGCATTTGGAGCGGTTGAAACCCGTTTGTCGGATGAACTCCGTCTATGGTAATTCCCTGACCAAGCGCCAAATGCCTCGCGACGGTGAGGGAATAAAAGGCATCGTCTACGAAAACAGTCCCAACAAGCAGATGGTCGTTTAAAAACACGAATGCGCTGCGAGACAGGAGCACAATAACGCTTAGGACTACGAGCGCTATTGTCTCTTCACGACTGAAAAGGGTGTCGGGCTTTTTTATCACAATATGAATGGATGCGGAATATTAAACAATACTATGAATTTCCCTGTTCGAACGAGCATGATATTTCGCCGCCACGCTCTGATTTCGATTATTTTTTCGGTTGTTTTTGCACTTCAGGTCAATGCCAAAACTGCGGCAGGACCTCGCGTGCTCATTGTCGATGCCCACCCGGACGATGAGGCCGCGTATGCCGGTACGGTCTATAAGATTCAACATGACCTGCACGGTACGATCGATCTTGTTGTCATCACCAACGGAGAGGCCGGTTATAAATATTCGACACTGGCCGAGCCATATTACCATTTGAAACTCACTGATGAGAAAGTTGGCCGGAAATACCTTCCCGGCATCCGACACGATGAACTCGTTCGCGCCGGAAGGATTATTGGGCTGCATCATATTTATTTTTTAAACCAGCGCGATAATCGTTACACGCTCGATCCGCACGAGGTGCTCGACAGCAACTGGAATATTCCTTTCGTGAAATCGAGTTTGGAAAAAATTCTCGAACGGGGTCACTATGATTTCGTCTTTACCTTGCTTCCGAGCGATTCGACGCATGGGCATCACAAAGCCGCAACAATATTGGCGCTGACGGCCGTCGCCGCTCTTCCCGCCAATATTCCTCATCCGATCGTCCTGGCCGGAAGCACCACCGAGAAAGGAAAAACGCCGCGTCCCTTCACGGTCCTTGCAGGGTTCCCGATCACGCGCGTTAGCGACGGCATGCCGGCATACTCCTTCGATCGCACCCAAAGCTTCGGCTTCCATCATGTGCTTAATTATAAGATCATTGTGAATTGGGAGATTGCCGAGCATAAATCTCAGGGGACCGAGCAGTTAGGAATGAATGAGGGAGATCTCGAAGAATATTACTACTTCGATATCAATCCGCCCGAAGGTCGGGCCAAAACAAAAGCGCTCTTCGATGCCCTTGCCATTAATTACTATCCGGAAGTGACCTATCCCGGCATTAAGTGATATATCGCTGCATTTCACCGGCATTAAGTGAAGGAAAACAAAATATTAGTCCCTGAGGTCGGCGATCGCCGAGATGGGAAGTCCGGCACTGCCCTTCATCGAGCCCTTGGCCTGCGTGAAGCGACGGCTCTGAATATGATCGATATGGTCGGCATTGGTCCGTTCATTACGATGGCCATGACGATCGACATTATGAATGGCCCGCAATGTATTATCGCGTGGATTGCCGGTGCATTGCTTTCGATCCTGGACGGGCTTGTCTGGTCGGAGCTTGGTGCGCGCTGGCC
>Ga0070741_10009885_pt1 | contig 18286 bp, 11 predicted proteins | sample Coa_R1_4_FD_66440 | JGI IMG/M metagenome (GOLD analysis project Ga0070741, IMG submission 66440) | Surface soil microbial communities from Centralia Pennsylvania, which are recovering from an underground coalmine fire - Coalmine... | ecosystem: Environmental > Terrestrial > Soil > Unclassified ...
GGCGTCGCGGAGAAGCCGCCGGTGGTGCCGCCGGTGCCACCCGTTCCGACCGTGCCGCCGCCGCCGCTGCCGAACGAACCGCCGGTGCTAGTCGTGCTGCCGCCGCCGATCAGGCCGCTCACGGACGGAGGATTGCTGCCGATCAAGATCGCCGGGCTCGTGGTGGTGGTCGTCGTCGGCGCGTGTGTGATGACGCTCGCCACCACTGTTGCTGGCGCGTGCGGCAGCGGTGTCGTGGTCGTGGTCGGCGTCGGCGTCGTGGTCGACGTCGGAGGATGTGGCGACGCATGTGGGGCGTGCGGCGGTTTTGGCGGCGCAGGCGTCCGCGGCGCGCCGGCCGAATGCGACGGGGCGGTGCCCGTGCGAGTGCTCGGCGTCGCCTCGTGGTGTCGCGCGAGGCCCATCAAACGCCACAGGCTGCTGAGCGACACATCCGCGTCGCTGCCTGTCGCCATCGCCCCTTGGAGCGAATCGGGCGCAAATCCATGATCGACCGATCGTCCGTCGGTCAACTTGCCTGCGGTACCGGTGACGTACCCGGTCCGGGGCTCAGCCGCGGGATTGTAGGCGGCGACGTCACGTCGTCCAGTGGCGGCTGTCAGGCCCAACGGCACTGATGAGTTGTTTCGATCGTCAGGATGGCCGAAGACGGCTCGGCCGCGCTCGAGAAAGGATTCCACAGGCGCCCAGCGGTCCAGGCGCATGGCGGTCGCCGCACCGGCGATTGCGAGGACGCCGACGGTCAACACCAGGCCGCGTCGAACATACGAATGGATCACGGTCGTTCTCCCTCGCACCGCCGAGTGCAGACGAGTTGCCATTTTTCGACGCCCGGAATTCCGAACGATTTCGTTGATTGGGAAATCCGGTGGCGCCCGGATGAGTAGCGGCTTACCTAAAAACTGAAGAAGAACAGCAGATCGATGCCGGCGCGCTCGACCCGACGGAACGGGGAGCGCGCTTCGAGCGATTGCGCGTCGGAGAACGTGGCGCGAAGTCTGAGAATCCGCGAGAGGTAGTACTCGACCGTCGCTTCGTCGTACGCCTCCTGACCGAACTGCCGGCTGAACTGCGCGACGAGGCCAGGCGCCAGCTCCTGCCCGATCGTGACGCGCGGGCCGCTGTTGACGAGGTCGGCGCTCGGCTCGATGTCGAGCACCTGCAATCCAATCTCCTGCTGAATGGCCGACATGATCGGCGCGGCGAGGAATCCTGCTGCCAGTGTGCCTGCACGGACCACGAGCTCCTGCTGTTGGGAAGGGGAGAGCTCGTTCGTCGACGTGTTGAACACGATGAGCGACAGGATGTCGCTCGAGTCGAGCGGCGGGACACTGGACAGCTGCAGTTCGGGTTGGTGCAGCGAACCGGCGATGGTCACGCGGGTCTCGACGGCCGCGATTGTGCGCGTGACGGTGACGTAGACATCGGGATTCAAATCGCCGCGGAAGTTGATCGAACTCTCCGACTCGACGACCTGGAACCGCCGGCCCTGGAAGGTATACGCGCCGCTGACCGAATCGAGCGAGCCGGTGATCGATAGCGCGCCGGCGGGACCTTTGTAGAGATACAGGTCGCCGCCGACACGCATGTTGATGTCGCCGAGACCGATCGGCGTGCCTTGTGAGATCTGGACGTTGTTGCCGACGAGGCGGAGCGACTCGGGCACGTGCAGGCTGACGTCGAGGAACAGCCGATCCCACGGGTTCAGCGCCGCGACCGCATCGAGCGCCGCAATCTCGGTGGGCGTCGTCGCATACGGTTGGAAGATCGTGCGAGCGAGCACCTCGTCGACGCGCAGGTCGCCGCCGTTGATCGAGATGTCGCCGGTGACGGTCGGCTGCTCGAAGCGCCCCCGGAAGCTGAGCGTCGCGTCGACGTCGATGTGACCCAGTTCGTTGCGGATGACCTCGAAGTGCTTCGCCGTGGCATCCAGCTCGAGCTCGCCGACGCGAAGTTCGTGCGTGCCGAGACTGCCGTGCACATCCAGCGGATGCCCGCCGTTGTCCTCGACGTGCAGCGCCTCCACGGTGATGCGGTCGCGAGCCAGCCGCATCGCCACGCTCGCGTTCTTGTATTTCGATCCGCTGCTCTCGACCTGAAACGCCGCGTTCGCCACCGACACCGATCCGTCGAGATGGGGGTCGTGGCCGGTTCCGACGACGTGCACGTCCAGCCGCGCGGTTCCGCTGACCGCATTGACGACCGTCGTGACGCCTTCGACGAGCCCGAGGTCGACGGATGTCGAACGGACAGTGAGGTCGATCGGCTGATCGCGCGCGTCTGTGTCGAAGAGCGCCAGCGGGATCGATCCCACGGCGGTTACCGTCACGCCCGGCGCCTGATCCAGACGGATGTCGACCGTGGCCATCTGGTTGACGTACTCCAGCGTGACGGCGAGTTTCTGGTAGGAGACGCGCTCGATCCGACCCGCGGTGATCGTCGCCGTGCCGCTGACGATCGGCAGATCGCGGGTGCCGCGCATGGTGATGTCCGCGTCCAGCACGCCGCCGAAGCGCGCTGGCCGGAGCGCCCCCTGAAGCGATTCGAGGTAGACGTGCGAGACGGTCACCTTCACCGCTCCGGATCCGTCGGTGCGCCACGAACCCGATAGCCCGATCCGTCCATCGCCGCCGGCGGTCGTGAGGAACGACATCGGCGTGAAGTCGATCGCGCGCGCGCTCCACTTCACGTGCGGTGGCGTGTCGCCGGAGGCCAGACGCCAAGGCGACGGCCCAAGGGTGACGGTCAGGTCGGAGATCGCGAGGTCGGTGACGTCAGGCTGCGATTGATCGATGGCGACTGTCCCGGTGAGATGCCCTTGGCGCGTTTCGGTTTGCGAAACAGCGAAGTCGAAGTGCAGCGAGGGTGCGTCGTAGGTGGCGACACCGGTGGCCTGGCGAATCGTATTGCCGAAGATTGTCAGAAACTCGCCGTTGGTTTTGATCTCGCCGCGCCTGCCGGTGAAGTCGTACGTGCCGGTCAGCGTGAGCGCCTGCACGTCGAACGCATCGAGGTCGCTGGCCGTGGCTTCGCCAACCAGATGCAGATCATCGAAGAGGCCGCTCGCATGACCCTTCGTCGCGATAAGCCCGGCGAGGTCGCGTCCTGTGATTGCCTTCAGCTGCGCGAGATCGAGCCGGGCGGCGTCGAACGAGAAGTCGGTCGATGGCGGCTCGGTCAGCGTGATGGTGCCCCTCCCAGTGCCGTCGACGGCCGGTCCATGCAGGTCGAGCTGCGCGATCGACAGCGTGCCGCCGCGCAAGGTCGCCTCGACGGCGCCGTGATCGATCGCCACGTCATGCAGCCGCGAGCCGGCCAACCGCAGTCGGCCGTTCACGTCGTAGTCGTCGAGCGTCAACTTCTCAGCGGTCAGCAAGTGTCGCACCGTCGCGTGTGCGGTCGCCGTGCCCGTCAACGATGCGGCAAACCGCGAATCACTGAACGCGATTGCCGGGTCGACGCCGGTCAGCGATCCGTCGTAGCTCGCGTCGAGATCGCCATGCTCGAGCGTCATCGTTACGTTCGCGTCACGAAACTCGCCGTGGAACATCGAGGCACGCCTCAGCCGCCCGTCGGCGGTCAGTGCGAGACTCGCGGCCGCGCTGCCGCGCCCGTCGACGCGGAAGTGTCCGCTGATGGTGCCGGCATACCGCGGGTCGCGCATCCAGGCGATGTCCAGACCCTCGCCGAACGCGCGCATATTGACGTCGTCGATCTCGCCGTCGCCGGTGTAGTGGATCGGTTGCTGCGACGTGTCGATGCTGCCGGCCATTCCGGCGCCGATGCGCGCGCCAAGAAACTCCGACGCGGCGAACGTGGCTGTGCCCGCGATGAACGGATGACTGAACGTGCCGGTGACGTCGTAATCGAACGCGAGCACGCTCTCGACGTGCGGCACCGGCAGGGCCTTCGGCACGCGGCGGAGGTCGACCGCCGTCGTCGTGCCGGCGAACCGATACGGGAACGGCTCCTCGATGCCGATCGATCCGTTGGTCACCGATACGTGTGCGTCATACGCGACCGCCGTGGCCGACGCGATCTCGACCGCTCGTTCGGTAATCCGGCCGCGCGCCTTCAGGTTGTCCGCGGCGTAGTTCATGTACATCGCGTGCGGACCGTCGAAGCTATACGAGCCGCGAGGGAAGTGCTGCCCGAGGCCAAGAGCGAGATCGAACGTCACGCGCCCGGTGACGTCCGAGGGGCGATCCGGCCGATTGAGCCAGTGACCGAGTTCGAGCGTCTCGACGTCGACCGTGCCGGCGCCGTGCCATCCCGGCACCGATGTGTCGAGCGTCACGTGACCGCGGATCCCGCCGCCCGTACCAGCGACGCGCAGTTCGGCGCCGAGCGCGTGCGTCGAGCCTCTTAGCGACGTGTCGAACGCCGCCTCGACCGCGATGTTCTTGAGCCCGTGCAGGACGCCGGCCCATTCCTGAAATGCGAAACGCGCCGCTGTCACCTGCAGATCGAACTCGGTGGGATCTTTTTCGCTGTTGATCACTCCCTGCATTCGAAAGTCGGACCGCGGCGTGACCACGTGAAAGCGATCGAAGAACCATCCGGTCGGACCGCGTCCGAAGACGCCGGTGACATTCGTGGCCGACAGCTCCGGCTTGGTACCGAGCCAGGAGATCTTCTGAAACGTGAGCTGCCACCGAACGGGGTAGTACGCAAACGCGAGCGACGCGTTGAGCTTGTCGAAGTCCGTAGGGACGTGCGCCGCGCCGAAATCGAGCGGCGCGTTCATCGTGACATGTCCGTCGACGACCTCGATCGCCTGCACTTCGATCGGGCGGCCTGGCCCGCGACGTTCTTGTTCTTTGCTCTCGCGCTTGACCAGTGCGCCGAGATCCCACCGGCCATCGGCCTGCTTGCTGCCGATGACGCGCGGCCGGACGATTCGCACGCGACGGATGACGACGCCGGGCTGCAGCAGCTCGCGGATGCTGTAGCTGACGGTGATCTCCTCGATCGCGATCAGGGTCCTGCCGTCACGCGACAGCCGGACGTCGCCGAGCTCAATGCCACGAAAGAGCGATCCGCCGAGCGAGCCGATGTCGAGTGTCGCGGTGAGGTACTGGTTGGCCTGACGGACGATCACCTGTCGCAGCTGGTTCTTCGCCCAACCGGTTTCGATGGCGGCGATACCGAGGCCGAGGAGAATGAAGAGAACGACGATTAGACCGATGAGGATCTTCGCGACGCGTCGGAGCCGGGACACTTCGTCGTGATCGTATCAACGCTTGTACCGCTCGGCTCACGCGGTCGCGTTGTCAGTGGCAGTAGTTACGGACGAGCTGGAGCAGGCGGTCGAAATCGAGCGGCTTCTTCAGGAAGGCCTCTGCAGCCACGTCTGCGGCGCGCGCCTGATCGAGCGCGGACAGGACGATGACGGGCACGTTCGCGACAGACGGATCGGCTTGTTGCTTCCGGCGGAATTCCCAGCCGTCCATGACCGGCATCATCAGATCGAGCAGGATCACGTCTGGCTTGACGTCGTGGTGCTGCAGGTAGTCGAGCGCTTCGCGACCGTTGGCGACCGTCGCCGTATTGAAGCCCTCGATCGACAACAGTTGCGCCATCATCTCGCGAAGATCCGCGTCGTCTTCGACGATCAGAACCGGACAATGTGCAACAGCAGAGGACGTCATGTAGTGTAAACTCTTCCTTATTCACCCAGCTTTATCGGCACCGCAAGCGCGCGATTATAGGCCAGAGCCGACGCCCGCACGGAACTCGCCTGTACCGGCCGCCCTGCTCGGGATTGTCCTGGCGTTCGTGGTGCTGTTCTGGCGGCTCGGTGCCCCGACCTTCTGGGATCCCGACGAAGCCCACTACGCAGAGACGTCGCGCGAGATGATCGCGACGGGCGACTGGTCGGCGCCGCACTTCAACGGCCAGCCGTTCTTCGACAAGCCTGCGCTCTTTCATCAGTTGCAGGCGTCGGCGATGGTCGTGTTCGGACCGACGGAGTTTGCTGCACGCTTCGTTCCGGCAGTCGCCGCGCTCGGGCTCGTGCTGGTGACGATCTGGTTCGGGTCGACGGTCGCCTCGCCGCACGTCGGGACGGTAGCCGGACTGTTGCTCCTTGTCAGTCCCGGCGTATTTGCGCTCGCGCGGTACGCGATCCTCGACACGCTCTTCACGCTGTTCACCTTCGGCGGCGCCGCCCTGCTCGCGGTCGCTGCGTTGCACGATCGGGGGCGGCTCCAATGGGCCGGCTACCTGCTCATCGCGCTCGGCGTGATGGTGAAAGGGCCGCTCGCCCTCGTGCTGTGCGGGCTGACGCTGGTCGTCGCGATCGTGGTGTCTGCCGACTTGCGACGCCGTCTCCTCGCGCTGCATTGGATCGTCGGGCTGCTGATCGTGGTCGGCGTCTCGTCGCCGTGGTTCGTCGACATGTATCTGCGGTTCCGGCAGGATTTCGTCAACGGATATTTTCTCGATGAGAACATCACGTTGTTCTCCGGCAGCCGCTTCGGCAATCAACCGGGCTACTGGTTTTACTTCCAGATCCTCGCGACGGGGCTGCTGCCATGGACCGGCGTCGTCATCGGTCGACTCGTGGACGACGTGCGCGCGATCGCGCGCGGGGAGCGGCTCGATTCCTTCGAGGTGCTGCTGTGGTCGTGGACCGGCGCGGTCGTCGGCTTCTTCACGCTCTCTACGTTCAAACTCGATCACTACGTCTTTCCAGTTGCGCCGGCGCTGTGTCTGGTCTGCGCGCGTGCATGGGTGGACATGTGGAACGACGAGTTTGCCGATCGCCACAAAGCGACACGCGCAGGCGGACACCTGATCGGTCCGCTGCTCGTGGTGATGGGCGTCGGCTGCGGATACTTCCTGGTCGAGCGCCTGGAGTTGCCGCGGCTCGCGATGATCGTCCCGATCGTGATCACGCTGTGCGGCGTGGGGCTCACGACGTACGTCAACGTGCGCGGGCGTCGTGGATCTCGCCCGCCGCGCTTGCCGTGGTTCAGCCTCGTCGCGCTCGGCGTCACGTATGTCGGCCTGCTGGTGTTCGTGCTGCCGGCGCTCGAGCAGCACAAAGTCGTGCCTGACGTCGCACGCTGGGTCGCGATGCACGCGCAGCCGCGTGATACCGTCGCGAGCTTTCGGCTGAACCGCTGGACGCCGACCTTCCGCTTTTACGTCAACCGCCCGATGACCTTCCTCGAAGACGCCAACGAAGCCAAGGCGTTCTTCGCCGGTCGTCGGCCGTTCTACGCCGTCATGCGGAAGGCCGCATTCGACGAGTTCGTCGCGCAAGGCATCCCGCTGCAGATCCTCTACGAACGCGACGGCATGTGGGCCACGTCGGGCCGCGTTCTCTGGCGTCGTCGCGAAAAACCCGAGCAGTTCGTCGTCGTCGGACCGCGTTAGCCTGGCGTAGCGCAGTACAATCAGCGTCATATGTCACGCATGAAAACGTTATTGGTTCTCTTCGTCTGTCTTGTGACCGTTGGCGTCGTCGACGCCCAGCGTCGCGGCGGACCGGCGCAGCAGGAAGCGGCCGGTCCGTTCGGTGCGCTGCGGTGGCGCAGCATCGGTCCTCCACGCGGCGGACGCTCGATCGCCTCGACCGGGATCGCGTCTCGTCCGAACGAGTACTACATGGGCGCGACCGGTGGCGGTCTGTGGAAGACCACTGACGGCGGGATTACCTGGCGCGCGGTCACCGACGGTCAGATTCACAGCTCCTCGGTTGGGGCGGTCGCGGTTGCGCCGTCGAATCCGGACGTCGTGTACATCGGCACCGGCGAAGCCGACATCCGCGGCAACATCATTCAAGGCGACGGCGCGTACAAGTCGACGGACGCAGGGAAGACGTGGACGCACATCGGTCTCGCGGAGACGCAGGTGATTGCGAAGATCCGGGTCCACCCGACGAACCCGGATCTCGTGTACGTTGCCGCGTTCGGTCATCACGCGGCGCCGAACCCGGATCGCGGCGTGTATCGATCGAAGGATGGCGGCAAGACGTGGGAGAAGATTCTCTTCCGCGACAACAAGACGGGCGCGAACGAACTCATCATCGATCCGAATAACCCGCAGGTGATTTACGTCGCCATGTGGGAGGCGCACCGCAACTCGTGGGAGATGTCGAGCGGCGGTCCCGGCAGCGGCATCTTCAAGACGACCGACGGCGGCGACCACTGGACCGAGATCTCGCGCAATCCTGGATTGCCGAAGGGCATCCTGGGCAAGATCGGTCTTTCGGTGTCAGGCGCCGACTCGAATCGCGTCTACGCGCAGATCGAGGCCGAGGACGGCGGGTTCTTCTCATCCGACGACGCAGGCGCGACGTGGAAGAAGGTGAGCGACCGTCGCGACCTGCGGCAGCGTGCGTTTTACTACACACGCGTGTTCGCCGATCCGAAAGCGAAGGACACCGTCTACGAGTTGAACGTCAACTTCCACAAGTCCACCGACGGCGGCAAGACGTGGACGACGATTCGCGCGATTCCGCACGGCGACAATCACGACATGTGGATCGCGCCGAACGACCCGAACCGCATGATCGAGTCCAATGACGGCGGGGCGTCGGTTTCGGTGAACGGCGGCGAAACATGGACGCCGGAAACGATGCCGACGGCGCAGTTCTATCACGTGATCACGACCAAGCACGTGCCCTATCACGTCTGCGGCGCGCAGCAGGACAACAGCACGGCCTGCGTCTCGAGTCAGCAGGCGCAAGGCGGCCCGGGCGGCTCCGGCGGCGGCGCCGATCAAGTGTTCTATTCAGTTGGTGGCGGCGAGAGCGGCTATATCGCGAGCGATCCCCGCAAGCCCGACGTGTATTACGCCGGCAGCTACGGCGGGTTGATCACGCGTCTCGATCGCACGACCGGGCAGGAACGCGAGATCAATCCGTATCCGGACAACCCGATGGGCTATGCGTCAGCGGACATCGCTGAGCGCTTCCAGTGGACGTTCCCGATCGTCATGGCGCCGCAGGACCCGAGCATCATCTACGTCGGCTCGCAGCACGTGTGGAAGTCGACGAACGAAGGTCAGAGCTGGACGAAGATCAGCCCGGACCTGACGCGCCACGATCCGAAAACGATGGGCGCCTCTGGTGGTCCGATCACAAAAGACAACACCGGGGTCGAAACGTACGCGACCGTGTTTACGATCGCGCCGTCACCGAAGGACATCAACCTGATTTGGTCGGGATCGGATGACGGCTATGTCTTCGTGACGCGCGACGGCGGCAAGAACTGGAAGAACGTCACGCCGAAAGACATCGGCGATTACGCGCGGATCAGCCTGATCGAAGCGTCGCCGTTCCGCAACGGCACGGCGTACGTCGCGGCGAATCGCTATCAACAGGACGACTTCAAACCGTACGTCTATCGCACGGACGACTACGGCGAGACGTGGACGAAGATCACGAACGGCGTCGGCCCGACCGATTTCGCGCGCGCCATCCGCGAGGACAACAAGGTGGCGAAGCTGCTGTATCTCGGCACCGAGCACGGCATCTACATCTCGTTCGACGACGGCGCGAACTGGCAGTCGCTGCGCCAGAATCTGCCGGACACGCCGGTCCACGACATCGCGGTCGAAGAACGCGATCTCGTCATCGCGACGCACGGCCGTGGCTTCTACATCATGGACAACATCGCGCCGCTGCGACAGGGCGGGATCCAGACGACGACCAACTTCCATCTCTACAAGCCGACCGACGCGCTGCGCGGCCTCGATCGCGGCGTCGCTGTCGACTACTACCTGAAGGATGCGGCCCAAAAGGTGACGATGGAGTTTCTCGACGCGCAGGGGAAGGTCATCAAGACGTTCACGGGCGTGGCTGCGGATGCGAATGCGCCGGCGCGACCGCCGGCGGGTGACGACGATGGCTTCCGTCGACCGCCGGATCCGAAGCCGTCCACCACGGCCGGATTGCATCGGCTGAACTGGGACATGCGGTACCCGGGCGCGACCGATTTCCCCGGCATGATCATGTGGGCCGCCAGCACGCGCGGTCCGATTGCGCCGCCGGGCACGTACTCGGTCAAGGTGACGGCGGACACCGACACGCAGACGCAGACGTTTGCGATCAAGCGCGAGCCGCACATCCTCGGCAACGTCAGCGATCAGGATTTGCGCGAGCAGTTCGACCTCGCGATGAACGTGCGCAACAAGGTCACGCAGGCGAACGAAGCAGTGCTCTTGATTCGCGGCATCAAGCAGCAGATCGCCGATCGCAAGGGGAAGGTCGATGCGAAGTCGGGCGCGGCCACCATCCGCGCGCTGGACGATCTCAACTCGTCGCTCGATGCGGTCGAGAACGAGATCTACAACACGAAGCTGCAGAGCAGCCAGGATCCGTTGAACTTTCCGATCAAATTGAACAACAAGATCGCGGCGCTGCAGGGCGTCATCGAGAGCGCCGACGCCGCGCCGACCGAACAGGCCTACTCCGTCTTCCGCACGCTCGGCAGCCGGCTCGACGATCAGTTGGCGAAGTTGGATTCGGCGGTGAAGTCGAAACTGCCGGCGGTCAATCAGCAGTTGCAGCGCTCGAAGGTGGATCCGATCAAACCGGAGCCGCTGAAGGTCGAACCGGAAAAAACGGCTACTTCGCCAGGTGGAACGGCACGCTAGTCACGACGGTGTTGGGCCGGAAGAGCAGTGCGCCCTTGATCAACAACGCGCGCTGGTTGTGCAGCAGGTGCTGCCACCAGCGTGCGGGCACGAATTCGGGCAGGATGACGGTCACGTAATCGTCGGGCCGCTCGCTTTCGGTCTGCTCGATGTATTCGAGCAACGGCTCCATCACTGACCGGTAGGGCGAGGCGAGGATGATCAGCTTCACCTTGCCGCCCCACGTTTCCCAATCCTTCTGCATCTGCTGCGTCGCTGCGGCATCCACGTCGACGTAAATCGCCCGCACATCGTCCGACAGCGTTTCCGCGTACCGCAGCGCCTCGACGACGGCGCGCTGGATGCCGCCGATCGGAATCAACACCGTGTTGTGGACGCGCCGCTGCGGCGTGTAGCCGCGCAGCGTGAGCTGCGACGCGACGTGATCGTAGTGGCGGCGCGTGGCCTTGAAGATCGCGACGATGATCGGGATCAGCAGCAGCACGATCCACGCGCCCTCGAGCGTCTTCGTCACCGCGACGATGACGAGGACGATGCCGGTGACGATCGCGCCGAAGCCGTTGATGAAGGCGCTCGTCTTCCAGCCGGCTTCCTTCGTGTGGCGCCAGTGGATGACCATTCCCGCCTGCGACAACGTGAACGAAACGAAGACGCCGATCATGTAGAGCGGCAGCAGCGACTGCGTGTCGCCCTTGAACGCGATGATCAGGATTGCGGCAAACACCGACAGCACGAGGATGCCGTTCGAGAACGCCAGGCGATCACCCTGGTTCATGAACTGCCGCGGCAGATAGCGATCGCGCGAGACGATCGAGGCGAGGCGCGGGAAGTCGGCGTATGCCGTGTTGGCGGCCAGGACCAGGATCAGCGTCGTCGCCGCCTGCAGCAGGTAATAAATGACGTTCCTGCCGAAGATGGCGCGGCCGAGTTGTGAGACGCCCGATTCGGCGCCGGTCGGCATCACGCGATAGGCGTGCGCCAGGATGCTGATGCCGAGGAACATCGAGATGGCGAGCGCCGCCATCGCCACCAGCGTCGCCGACGCATTCTTCGATTCCGGCGGACGAAATGCCGGGACGCCGTTCGACACCGCTTCGACGCCGGTCATCGCCGTGCAACCGTTCGCGAAGGCGGTGAGGAGCAGGAACGTCGTCAGGTTCGTGCTGCCGGCATGCGGCGGCAGCGGCAGATCGAGCGGCACGAGCGTGCCGCTCAGATAGCGATACACGCCGGCAGCGATCAGCACGAAGATGCTGACGATGAAGAAATATGTTGGCACGGCGAAGATCTGCCCCGATTCGCGGATGCCGCGGAGATTGCCAATCGTCAACAGCGCGAGGAAGCCGAGGCAGAACTCGACGCGGTACACGTCGAGCGCCGGAAAGGCGGACGTGATCGCGAGGACGCCGGCGGAGATGCTGACCGACACCGTCAGGGTGTAGTCGACGAGCAATGACGCCGCGGCGATGAGTCCGGCGTTCGCGCCGATGTTCTCCTTCGCAACGATGTAGGCGCCGCCGCCGGTCGGATACGCGTGGATCGTTTGCCGGTACGAAAAGGCGACAATCGCGAGCAGCGACGCGATGACGATGCTGATCGGGATCACGTAGCCGATCGCCATCGATCCGGCTGCGATGAGCGTGACGAGGATGAAGTCCGTTGCGTACGCGACCGACGACAGCGCGTCCGACGAGAGCACCGCCAGGCCGGTGATGCGCGACAGGCGCTCGTGATGCGCCAGGTGCGACGGGATCGGTTTGCCGACGAGGAGTCTCTTTACCGAGTCAAACAAACTTGCGATGCTATCATAACGAGCTTCTCTGGTATGCGCGTCGCCCGGCGATATCTGATCAGTGGTCGCGTGCAGGGCGTCGGCTTCCGGTATTTCACGGCCGACGCCGCGTCGCGTGAAGGCATCACCGGATGGGCCAGGAACCTCGCAGACGGACGCGTCGAAGTCGTCGCCGAAGGTGAGGCCGAAGCGGTCGCGCGATTCGAGCGCGTGCTACGCCACGGACCGCCGCACGCGCACGTCGAGAACGTCGACGTCACCGACGAGTTGCCGATAGGGGCACCCGGGTTTGGGATTCGATAAACGCATATGGATCAGTTGAAGAGCAAAATCCGCCACGTACCGGACTTTCCGAAGGCCGGCATCCTGTTTTACGACATCACGACGCTGCTGCAGGACAAGGTCGGCTTCCGCGCCGCGATCGACAGCCTCGCGTTGCCCTACGTCAATCAGGGCATCGACATCGTCGTCGGCATCGAAAGCCGCGGCTTCATTTTCGGCGCCGCGGTCGCGGATCGCATCAACGCGGGTTTTACGCCCGTCCGCAAGCCGGGCAAGCTGCCGTCGAAAACGGTGAAGGCCAGCTACGCGCTCGAGTACGGGACCGATTCGCTCGAGATGCACCACGATGCGATTGCCAAAGGACAGCGCGTACTCATCGTCGACGATCTCCTTGCGACGGGCGGCACGGCCCGCGCGACGACGGACCTCGTCAAACAGCTCGGGGGCGACGTGCAGGGGCTGGCGTTCCTGATCGAACTCGTTGGTCTCGAGGGCCGAAAGAAGCTCGCCGGCGAGCATGTCCACGCCGTGTTGCAGTATTAGCCGGCCCGAGGGCCTGCGGTAGATATGTACGGACTCGCGCTCGTGGTCGTCGCCGTCGCGTACTTCGCCGTGCAGGCGATCGTGCGCGAGCTGAAGGCGTCACGTGACGATGCGCGGAGAGGGCGCGCGCTGCAGATCATGGCGCTCTTCGCGCCGGCACTGGCCAGTGCGCGCAAGGATCCGCGCGAGCTCCTCGCGTGGCAGCCGCTCGCGAAAACGGCACGGCAACTGTGGCCAGACGACTTCGCCCTGCTCGATCGGACGACCGGCGGGACGTTTCCGTTCAGCGCCGATTTCATCCAGGCGATCCATTCCCAGTGGACCGCTGACTGGCTCGCGTGGGAACTGACGCATGACGCCGAGTACAAGGTCAAGGTCGCCGAAGCGGCGAACGACCGTCTGAAGCTCGAGGCGGTCGAGCGCGAAAAACTCGATCGCTACCAGCGGCGGTATCAGGAGTACGTGCAGGTCGGAAAGGCGCTCCACGCGCTTGTCGGTTGAACACGGCGTGTCATTTCGCGACACGCGGCCATTAACGCGCAAGTAATCAGATAATTACAGTCCTATTGGGCCGTCTATCGGCCATTCTGTGGCCCGAATCGGCACACGTGCGTTGATGTCTGTCCAAGGACGGTTCTCCCTGTTAGTCCTTCCAAACAAATCAGTTAGTGGTCGATCCGAACATTTGGTGTGGCAATTGCTCGGCGAGGCACCGTGTCGCTTTCAGATCACTCGTGTCAGCTTATGAAAACCATATTTCGCTCGTTGCTGCTGCTGTCGGTGTGCTGTTCCGGAGTGGTCCTGAGCTTTCGAAGCGCGCACGCCACCCACCTGGCGCACCTCTCCTTCGATCTCACGCGTCATCTGCAGCGCGGCACGAGCCTTCGGGCGCGGGTCATCGTGCAAGGCACTGACGCTGATCTCGACGCGATCGCCGCGCGGCACCGGGTGACGATTGTTCGACGGCTGACAGGGGCCGCGGTGGTCCTCGCCAACAGCGCCGAACTGGCGGACCTCGCGTCTGACGCCGCGATCGATCGCTTGTCGGGGGACGTGCCGGTCCGCACCTGGATGTCCGTCTCGAACCAATCGACGGCCGCCGATCAGGCGCGCGCGGGCTCGTCTGGATTCCTCGGCATCGGCGCGTTGTCCGCCGTCAGCGGAAAGGGCATCACGGTCGCCGTCGTCGACTCCGGCATTTCGACACAGCATTCGGCGCTGTCGAATAAAGTGATCGCGAGCGTCAGCAAGGTGACCGGCGATCCATCGACGGCCGATGCGTTCGGACACGGTACGCACGTAGCGGCGATCATCGCAGGTGTCCCGACGTCGACGACGCCGCTCTACACGGGCGGGATCGCGCCAGGCGCGTCGCTCGTCAACGTTCGCGTCCTCGGCGCCGACGGCAGCGGATTGACGAGCGATGTGATCGACGGGATCGACTGGGCGATCGCGAACAAGGCGAAGTACAACATCCGCGTCATCAACCTGTCGCTCGGCCATCCGGTGTTCGAAGCGTGTGCATACGATCCGCTCTGTCAGGAGGTCAAGAACGCCTACGACGCCGGCATCGTCGTCGTCGCGGCGGCGGGCAACTACGGCAAGAGCGATTCCGGACAAATGGTACTGGGCAGCATCGCGTCGCCAGGCAATTCGCCGTACGCGTTGACGGTTGGTGCGTTGAACACCTGGGGAACGGTCGGGCGATCGGACGACACCGTCGCGACGTTCAGTTCGCGCGGTCCGACGCCGTTTGATTTCGCGGTCAAGCCTGATGTCGCCGCGCCCGGCGTCAAGATCATCTCGGCGCAGGCGAACAACTCCTATCTGCCGGCGCAATATCCGTCGATTCACGTCGCGGGCAGCGGGAACAATGCGTACATGTATTTGAGCGGCACCAGCATGGCGGCGCCGATGGTGTCGGGCGGTGTCGCGTTGCTGCTGCAAGGGGCGCCGAGCCTCACGCCGCCACAAGTGAAGCTCGCGATCCAGAGCGGCGCGACATACATGACCGACGGCGGCTTGATGGGCGCCGGAGCGGGCAGCGTCAACTTCATGGCGTCGCGCAAGATCGCCGCGAACGGGTTGACGTCGTTGCTGACGACGGTCGTGAACGGACTGCCCATCGCGTCGAGCGGCGCGTCGTTCTGGGATGCCGGCACGCTGAGCGGACGGCTGTATCAGGGCCTTGGCATCCGCATGCTGTCGCTGCTCGAGGCGCCGCTCGTCTGGCTGAATCCGTCGTTGCTGAATTTCGGCGACCTGAACCTCCTCGGGCTCGCCAATCCGCTCGGGTCGACAGTGCCGAAGTGGTTGCAGTACGGCGCGGTCGCCGGCTGGACCGACGCCGACACGATCATGTGGGGCACGACGATCAACGATCCGAACGGCCAAACGATCATGTGGGGCACATCGGCGCAAGACGATGACAGCACCATCATGTGGGGAACGTCGATGACGTCCCCGGACGCGCGGTAACCGATGCCGCCTGCACCGTCGCGATCGTCGCCGGCTTTGAACGCCTATGTCGCGGCGCTCGCCGTGACCGGCGTCGGCGTGCTCGCCGCGGCCGGCTTCGCGGTGACGTCGACACCGTCGCCGGTGCGATGGCTCGCGTTTGCCGCGCTCGTCCTCGTCCTGGGATCCTTCCGCCTGACGTTTGCCGGGGTGGCAGCGAACATCGCGATCGACGACGCGCTGCTCCTCGCGATGGCGATGTTGTTCGGGCCCGGCCCCGTGACGTTGACGATCGCGGCTAGTGGATTGATGCAGTCGTGGCGCCGCGGACAGTCGCCGCAGAAGATTCTCTTCAACACGACGTCGCTGGCGATTGCGATGTGGGGCGCCTCGCACGTGTTCTTTGCGCTGGCGCATGTCAAACCGCTTGCCGAAGACATGCGCGCCGTGGGCACCGTCGTCTTGCCGGTGCTGGGCATGGCGTCGGCGTACTTCGCGTTGAACGCCGGGCTGACCGCGTGCGCCGTCGCGCTCGAAACCGGCCAGCCGCTATTCCGAGTCTGGCGTCACTTCCGCTGGCTGTCGGTGAGCTATGTCGCCGCCGCGTCGGTCGCCTTCTGCCTCGTGTTGCTCATTCAGCAGGCGAGCTTTCTCGCACTGCTGCTCGTCATCCCGATTTTCGCGATTTTCCACCTGACGCTGCGCGCCTCGTTCGGCCGCGCGGAAGACGCGCGGCGCCACGTCGCGGAAGTCGATCGCTTGTATCACTCGACCGTCGAGACGCTCGCGATGGCCATCGACGCAAAAGACGATGTCACGCACAGCCACGTGCGCCGCGTGCAGGCGTACGCGATGGCGCTCGCGAAGGCGGTCGGCGTCACCGACGAGCCGACGCTGAAAGCCATTGATGCGGCGGCGCTGCTGCACGACACCGGCAAGCTTGCGGTGCCGGAACACATATTGAACAAGCCGGGAAAGCTGACGAGCGCCGAGTTCGAGAAGATGAAGCTGCACGCCGACATCGGCGCCGACATCTTGTCGCTCGTCCACTTCCCGTATCCGGTCGAGCCGATCGTGCGCTGCCATCACGAGAACTGGGATGGCACGGGGTATCCGCGCGGTCTCTCCGGTGACGCGATTCCGATCGGCGCACGGATTCTCTCGGTCGTTGATTGCTTCGACGCGCTGACGTCGGATCGTCCGTACCGAGGCAAGCTGTCGAACGACGCCGCGATTGCGATTCTTCGCGACCGCAGCGGGGTGATGTACGACCCGGCGATCGTCGAGACGTTCGTCGCGATCTTTCAGAGCGTGCCGATCGACATCGAAACAACTGCCGAACAACGCGAGGTGCTGCGGCGCATCAGCGCGACCAAGCGGGACGGCGATGTGCCCGCCGTGGCACAAACGTCACCGTTCGGCGTGACGCACGACCTGCTGACGTTCGTGAGCCTCGCCCGCTTGTCGTCGGGTGACGCGAGCGTCCTCGACGTGTTGTCCATCGCGTCGAACCTCGTCAGCGACATTCTGCCCGGTGTCACCGGCGCGTGGTATCTGGCGCAGGAGAGCAAGGATCGACTGGTCGTCGCCGACGCGTTTGGCCCGGCCTCGTCGGCCTTGACCGGGTACAGCATCTCGATCGGCGAACGGCTGACCGGGTGGGTCGCGTCGACGGGACAACCGATCGTCGACTCCGACGCCGCGCTCGATCTCGGTCTGCGAACGGACGCGGTGACGAGTGCGCTGCGGCGCTGCATGAGCGTCCCGCTCGCCGTCGGGACGTCGGTCGTCGGCGTGCTGACGTTGTATGCGACCGAAAGCGACGTGTTCACGGGGGAGCGCGCCCGGCTCGTCCAGGTCATCGCGCCGCATCTCGCAATCGCCATCAACGCGGCCCTGACGGCGGAGCACGGCAAGCCCGTCCTCGATCGCCAGGATCGCAACCTCCGCCTCGTCTCGGCACGCTAACTGCGTACAGCAACCGACGCGTCATCGGCCCGCACTGCTGACGCTGCTACACTAGACGGGCTGCATCGAATGCGCCCGTAGCTCAGGGGATAGAGCACCCGCCTCCTAAGCGGGGGGCCGGCAGTTCAATTCTGCCCGGGCGCGCCACATCAGTCGGGAGCCATGGCAGACGACGATCTGAAAACTGAACTCGAGCGGCTACGCGCCGAGAACGAACGCCTCAAGTCGCAACATACGCGCGGCGTGTCGTTGAAGGTGAGCGAGAAAGGCGGCGTGTCGGTGTACGGCCTCGGCCGCTTTCCCGTCACGCTCTACAAAGAACAGTGGGCGAAGTTGCTGGCGATGGCCGACGACATCCGCGCGTTCATCAAGGACAACGAGAGCAAACTGAAGGCTAAGGGCGAGTAGACGACGACATGCTCGCTCGCCGTATCGCGATCGGCGGAGTCGTCGTCGGCTGCGTCGATTTTCTGGACGCGGTGATCTTTTTCGGCCTGCGCAATGGCGTGACGCCGCAGCGCATCGGGCAGTCGATCGCTGCCGGCGTGCAGGGCCGTGGGGCGTTCAGCGGCGGCTGGACGTCGGCCGCGCTCGGCGTCGCGCTGCATTTCCTGATTGCGTTCGGCATCGTGCTCG
>Ga0070741_10009886_pt1 | contig 18286 bp, 12 predicted proteins | sample Coa_R1_4_FD_66440 | JGI IMG/M metagenome (GOLD analysis project Ga0070741, IMG submission 66440) | Surface soil microbial communities from Centralia Pennsylvania, which are recovering from an underground coalmine fire - Coalmine... | ecosystem: Environmental > Terrestrial > Soil > Unclassified ...
GGCGCTCAGGGCGCCAAGCCATCCTTGAAAAGCGCCGCTAAGCTGGCCGCCGATGTCTCGGCTGCGTGCGCCGACAAGCCATTGTCAGCCACCAGCCGGGCGCGCTTTGTGCAGGAACTCGACGCCGTGCTGAATCCGGGGAAATATCCGCAAGCCAGGCTGGATGGAATCATCAAAGATATCCAGGCGATCTTCCAGGACAATGGGCTTGCCCGAATGAAAGCCGTCGCCATCGCCAACGATGTCCAGGCCCTCGCCACGGAAATCCAAAAGGGCGGTGGTTGAAAGACGGACGAAAGCCCCCCAACCGGAGCAATGAGCAATAACAAATGCTCGAGGCTCAATCCTCAACGAACCGCCGATACTGATCCGTTATAAGAGTTGAGACGTCCTCTTTGAGACCAGCGCCCCGCGTGCTATAATAGTCATCTGACACTCCCTTTGGCTTTACGGTTCGTCGGCTTGCGGTGGGTGGTGGTTCATTCGGCCGGCCTGCAAGGGAGTGGCATCCTGCACGCGCATATGAAGAAGCCGCTCATTACCCTGACCTTTGCCACGATCACTTTCTGCCAGAGTTCTGGCGTGGCCGGACTACCAGTTCGGCAACTCACCAACAACACCAACGACAATTCGTGGGGAATCCGGAACAGCGCCACCGCCAATGGCAGGGTTTTGTGGGTGGATGGGGATGATTCAGTCGTTTTTTTTAACGGGACGAAAACCAATCTGGTTCAAAGCCGCGATTCCCTCGGAGGCGTCGATAACGTGGTGTTCACTCTCGGAACGGGTGCGACGAATGGCGGCACGATCGGCGTTTGGCGCCGCGGTACGGACAGCGGATGGATTAGCGTGGACGGCGCTACCGCTATGCCGGTTAACGCTACCAATCCGATTGACCCGGCCAATGGCCTGAACGCGGAGGGCGTTGCCGTTGCGGATGGCTACGTGTTCATGATTTTGCAGGCTGGCACTTTCAAACACGTGTTTAGCGTGGATCCCTTCAGCGGTGTGGGCACGGACCTTACCGGCAACGCGCAGGTGCCGGGTGCTCAGGGTCGGATTAGCACCAGCCGCGGCCAGGCCGTATGGCCATTCCAGGATAATACCAATAATATTGCAAAACTGCATTTTTATGACGGCTCAAAGTTGCAGGTGATCGAGACGAACATCGACGGCAATCCACATATTGCAGAAGGGCGCATCGTCTACCTTAAGAATGGCGGCGGCCTGGATCAGGTTTTCCTGTACGACACCACCCAACCCGCTCCACAGCCGCTTCGGATCACGACCGATCTTTCGGGAACTAATCGGTTTCCTCGGACGGATGGGCGGCATATCGCCTGGCTGCACACCGATGCCGGCGCAACCAATCCCGTAATCATGCTTTATGGAAACATCGCGCTGAGCACTCCCGCCACTGCGCTTTCAACCCAGTTCAGTGATTTTTCGGAACACCCGTTTCAACTGGATCGCGGCGAGGCGTTTTGGGAGGACACCGCTGGCCGGCTGCAGTACTGCCCTGGGATCGCACCCTTCCCGCTGGATCTGTCGCCCGGAACTGATTTCGGCAGCGTCAGCGGAACGCCTTGTTGCATTCCCTGGCTGCAGGATGGGTTTGTCGCCTGGATTGGGCACAGCAGTGAGGGCGGCGGCGCTCGCCAGGTTTTCCTGATGAATGCCATTCATCCGAACGACACTCAGCAACCCCTGCCACCGTTGTTGCTTCAGGCGGCGCCTGCGCCGGGACAAATCACGTTCAGCTGGGACAGTGTCATCGGGGCAAGTTCTTATAATCTTTATGTGGCAGAGAGCCCCAGCCTCGCTCAGACGAACTACGCTTCGCTGCCCGGCGGCCGCAAGTTCGCTGGCGTCGCCAGTCCCTTCACCCTGACCGGGTTGACCAATCGAATTTATTTCTGCTCGATCAGCGCCGTCGAGGCAGCCACCGAAGGCGGGAGTTCTCCGCTGTCAGCGATTCCTTTATGGACCGCTGGCAATGCACCCTTGACGAATTATTTCGCAATTGCTTCCGGCGTGACCAACGGTCAAACGGCGTATGCCGCCGGCGGGCGCCTGCTCTACCAGACCACCGATGGGGGTGCCAATTGGCAACCGCTGGCGGGCGGCAGCGAAGGCCTGGACAGCCGCGCACTGGCCGTGGATGGACCACGGGTTTATGACGCGACACGCGACTTTTTTAATGGTGCGCCGTCTCAAATTTTGCGCAGCACCAACTCGGGCGCCGTCTGGACTGCCGTGGTCCCGGACGGTGGTCATCCCGGCGAACTTAACAAGGTCCTGGTAATCGATCCCACCAATCCATCGCGTCTTTATGCCGCCGATTTTCGCCTGCCGGATATCAATTTGCCAGGCGACTCCTACGTGATCCGCTCGGATGATGGCGGCGATACCTGGTTTCATTTGCCGAACCCGGCAAATCCGCTCGGTGCTGAAATCGACGCCTACGCGATTGCCATCAATCCAACCAACTCGTCGATAATCTATGCCGGGGGCACCGGCACGCCGAACCTGGTCCGCAGTTCCGATTCCGGCACCAACTGGACGGATGTGAACCCCGGGCCGGGTTACGTGTATTCTTTAGCGATTGCCCCGTCCAATCCAACCACCCTCTATGCCGGTGTGGTGGATTTTACGCAGACCTCGCGCGGTGTGCTCAAGAGCGTCGATAGCGGTGCTACCTGGTCTCCGAGCAACACCGGACTGCCGTCACCGATGCCTCGCATAAATTCGATCCTAATCGACCCGTTTAACTCACAACAAATCCACCTCGGCACCGGCAGCGGATACTTTGTCTCTTTGGATGGGGGCGATACGTGGACCGCCGGAAACTCGGGGTTGACCGGCTTGGCTTCGCAGATTTTGGCGCTGGCGCTGACTCAGTCGGGTCAACTGCTGGCCGCTACGGTCCAAGGCATTCTTCGCCTCGACCTTTCGCACATAAACCTGGCCATTCCCGAACTCGCGATCGGCTTATCCGGGCAGACCGCCCTGATTTCGTGGCCCGCAAGTGCTGGAACGTTCACATTACAATCGGCCGCCAGCCTCGATGCCCATACCGCTTGGATAAGCGTCGACAATCCGGCAACAATAACGAATGGCCTGAACACAATCACAGTCAGCCTGACCAATCAGCCGACCTTCTTCCGCCTGTCTAACCGCGTGTTTTAATGATGGTTTCGGCGGCGAGACGCCGCCAAAACCCGCCGGCCAGAGGCCCGCGCTACGTAGCCCAGGCGTTCTCGCCTGCGGGTTCTGGCGGCATCTCGCCGCCGGGCCGCCTAAAGGCGGGACTCCAAACGGAATGGCACTGATAATTGGTACAAGAAGGAAGTTTTTTGCAGGGCGTGTCATTGAGGCTCCGCAGGTGAAGGGAGAGGTTTCAGGCTGCGTTGAGAAGACTCTCGTCTTTGGCTTCTTTGGCAATAGCGATCTGGAGTTTGGCTCGAACAAATTCCGCATGGGAAAAAAGAAGCGGAGTGTTACCAAGAAACAGGCCCGTCCGGGCGTCCACCGCCTCAGGAAAAAGACCGGTGCCAGCCGTGAGGCGCTCTACGGAATCCAGGATCGCCTTTGCTTTTTCAATGCGCCCAGCCTTTGCATAAGCGCATGCCAGCCAGAAAGTGCAGGGAAGAAAGGCGCCCTCCATCTCGCCGAGGGCAACGCTCTTCACTCCCGGCGTCGACATTGGGTCGAACCGGTAAACCAAACCATTGATGGTGAGGTGCTCGGCAATGCGATCGATGGTCGAGAGCACGCGCGGATGGTCGCCGGGCAAAAAGTCCATGACCGAAATCAGCAGTTCCGCAGCGTCAAGATTTTGGGCTCCATAACGCTGGCAAAAAGCACCCACCTGTTCGTTCCATCCTTTTTGCATGATGTCCTCACGGATTCTGGATCGCTCAGCTTGCCAGGCGCTGAGGTCGTAAGCGCTGTGGAGCTTTTCCGCAATCCTGATCGCGCGATCCAATGTGACCCAACAGAGGACCTTGCTATGGACAAAATGCTGCGGTTCGGCGAGCTCCCAAATTCCATTATCCGGTTGAGTCCAATGCTTCACAACGTAATCAGCACAACGGCGGATCAGCCGCCAATATTCCTCGCGCCAGGGGCCGCGTTCGTTCAGGAAAACCCAGCTACAATCGGCCAGAAACGCAAGCGACCCGAACTGCTGTTGTTTGTAGGCATGATTGCCGATCCGCACCGGCTTGGAAGCGCGATATCCGGCAACCTGCTTCAGCTCCCGTTGTTTTGGTCTTTTTTCACCGCGAACCGTGTAGAGCACCTGAAGCGGGTGGCCGAACCGAGACTGCCGCTCAACGATCCATTGCAGGTAACGCTCGGTGTCCTCCCAGGCGCCGAGTTTCGCAAGGATGCCCAGCGCAAGCGACGCATCACGAACCCACGAAAACCTGTAATCAGCGTTCCAATCGCCGCCGAGCCGTTCCGGGACGGACGTCGTTGGAGCCGCGATGACCGCCCCGCCGGGTGAGTGCGTCAGCAGATGGACAATCATCGCCGTGCGTTTCAGGTTGCCAGCGTCGCCGGTTGGAGAATGGAATCTCTCAAGCCAGTCGCGCCAGTATCGCGCGGTTTGGTCCAGCGCGTTCCTGGCGGACTCAATCGACCACCCATGGCCGGTCGCACCAGCGTCCAGGACCGTCCACAGTTCCTGGTCCTTGTGCAGTTCGATTTCACCATGCAGTCGAGATAAATCCGGCTCCAAAGGCACACTGGCCCAGACTCGAATGCTCAACTCCGGAAGTTGAATTGAAAAGCCCGACGAGTGCTGAGAGAACCCGGATTGGGGCGGCTCGAAATTATGAGCCGTCTGCAAATCGAATCTGCAGCGCACGCTTCCTTCAATGCAGCGAAGCGAACGCACGATTGCGCGGACGTGCGCTTGCTCCGGTGCGCGTTTGGTTTCGGGCCATAACATGGCATCGCGCAGAACCAACTCGCCCTGTGGCAAACTCCATCGCGTTTCCAGCACGAACGTTTCAGGAATATATCGCTGTTCGCCCAGGACTCGGTTTGAGGAGCCGAGCCTCCAATACCCGCCTTTGGCCCAATCCAGCAGCGCGCCGAAACCAATCGCCCCGTCATAGTCCGGCAGGCAGAGCCAATCCAAAGTGCCATCGGCGGCGATTAGCGCTGCCGTCCGCCGATCTCCCACCAGCCCATGTTTATTCAAAGGCGCATAGGGAACCACGGGTGCGGGAGCTTTTAGCAAAGGGTCGATTGGAGCATTGAACTGAGCGGACTCCACCCCCTAATTTCGCCCGGGATGGGCGAAAATTCACCCGGGCTATACTCCCCACTTGGCTAAGCGCCTTCTGAACCCGAGGCTTTGCACAGGAGGCTTTTTCCAAGAGGACTATACGCCATGCACCGATCACCAGCGGAAGTAGTCGCGATTACCGGCGCCTCAGCAGGGGTAGGGCGGGCCACAGTCCAGGCTTTCGCGAAACGCGGTGCCCGGATTGGCCTGCTGGCCCGTGGAATCAGGGGCCTCGAAGGCGCCAAAAAGGATGCGAAGGAGCTCGGGGGGCAGGCATTATGCCTGCCGACCGATGTGGCGGATCCGAACCAGGTTGAGGCTGCGGCACAAAAGATCGAGGAGCATTTCGGCCCGATCGATGTGTGGATAAATGCCGCGATGGTTTCCGTCTTTTCACCAGTTAAAGAGATTCCATTCGACGAATTTCGCCGAGTGAGCGAGGTGACCTATTTGGGAACAGTGCATGGAACGATGGTGGCGCTCAAGCGCATGTCGCCTCGGGACAAGGGCACCATCGTTCAGGTTGGCTCAGCGTTGGCCTATCGAAGCATCCCTTTGCAGTCTGCTTACTGCGGGGCCAAAGCCGCCATTCGCGGATTTACCGATTCTTTGCGTTGTGAACTCCTGCTCGAAAAAAGCCGGGTTCACCTGACCATGGTACAATTACCGGCCGTCAACACGCCGCAGTTCTCCTGGGTCAAAACCCGGCTGCCTCATAAGCCGCAACCGGTGCCGCCCATTTATCAACCAGAAATCGCCGCCGAAGCAATCTACTGGGCGGCACATCACCATCGCCGCGAGCTTTTCGTCGGCGCCCCGGCCGTAAAGGCGATCGAAGCAAATAAATTCGTTCCCGGAATGCTCGACCGTTATCTGGGCTCCCACGGATATTCCAGCCAGCAGACCGACGAGCCCCAGGACCCTCAACGGCCGCATAACCTATGGGAAGCACTAGATGGTGAACGAGGAAGGGACTATGGAGCCCATGGCGACTTCGACAGACGCGCCCGAAGTCGCAGCCCGCAAATGTGGGTTATGAAAAACAGGAGATGGCTGGCTGCCCTGGCCGTAAGTCTTGCTGGAATCGGCCTGGGAGTCCGTCTGGCGCGAACCGCTCCTGAAGCGAGTCGAGCTTAACAAACCAAGGCGCATCGGCTTCGGATTGAGTTGGATGGTGAGGCTCGCGTGGGTGGTCGGGGTTACCCGTTGGTGCGCGATATGGTCCAGGTTTGAACCGGGAGCTTTCTGGACGTGTGCAATTAGAGAGTTTTATATGTGCCGCAGGGTGCGCGTGAGTGGGTTCGCAGAAGAGTCGCGCCTTCGGCGCTTCGGTTGGGTTCTGGCGGTGATTCCCAGGCCTGCGGCCTGGGTGGTATGAAGCGCGCCGTTGGCGTGCACAACGCTTCGTTGAAGACAAAGTCATGCTGTGCGCGTGAGACCCAATCATGGACTGCGGGTGCTCAATCTTGGAAGGCTCAATGCGCGATGCCAGCCCAGGGAGTAGAACTGGTTTGAGATTGCTCCGGCTAGAGTGTGCGCCGGAATAGCATCGTGGCGGCTGCCATGGCCAGAATGGTAAAGCCGGCCAGGAACGCCATGTCAGGAACGATGGCCAGCAGGCCAGTATTCTTGAGTACTAATTCTTTGAACCCATGGACGGCATACGTGAAGGGATCCACCACGGCGATAGCCTTCATCCAGGGTGGAAAGGCGTTGATGGGATAGACGGCACCACTGGGGAAGAACAGGACGGTATTGAGAACTCCAAAGATGGCACGAGGCACGAGCGGATCGCTGACGCGCACCATGAGCAGAAACATCATGCTGATGAGCGCCAGGGCGGTGAGAACTACCAAGAACATCATGCGCGCCAGCCGCATAATGTTTAACGGGTCGGGAATGCCGGCGATAAGTGATCCGCAAGTGACCAGGACCAACCCGGCCAGAACGGCTTTGGCGGCGCCGGAAAGATTAAAGCCGAGGATCAATTCGAGTTTGTGGATGGGGGTCACGAGGTAGCCTTCATGCAAACCGCGGGCTTTGTCGTCGATAAATATAATTCCGCCACCAATCATGGCCGAGACGAAAATTGCCAGCACAATCGTGCCCGGCAGGAGATACTGGATGTACGGCACATACGGGTAAATCTCGACTACCGAGAGAGTCACCCCCGAGGGCAACCGTGGGGCCACCGGTTTCTGGTTGTAAGGGCCGAGCATTTGGTTGAAGGAGCCTTCCAGGGCGGCCGCCGCGAACTGGTCGGTGTTGTCTTCGATCAGGGCCAACTTCGGGCCGATGCCGGCGAGGACCTTTCGCGAGAACTGAGGCGGTATGTTGAGCACGGCGTTGAGCCTGCCCTGGCGCAGATCGCTCAGCGCCGCGCCCTGATCGGAATAAGCGACAGTTTCGAATGTGCGGGCGTTAGCGGCGACAGCCTGGAACATTTCCTTGAGCTTGATGGCCGGCAACCCATGGTCCTGATCGACGACCCCGACGGTCAGGTGTTTGACCTTGCCGCCGAAGGCGTAGCCGAGGACGACCAACTGCACCAAAGGCATGATCATCGAGACAATAATCAAGGTCGGGCTGCGGCGAAACCGGCGAAGATCCCGCTCGATGATGGCGAGGATACGGTGCATGCCAGTTGTTATTTGCGGTCGTACATAAAGGCGCTGCTGTACGAAGAGGCGCTTTGCAGGGCATCACGCAACTGGTGGCCCGTGTAGTGGACGAACACGTCGTCCAAAGTAGTGCTCTGGACTGAGAGCGAGCTCACCGACACGCCGGCCCGGCGGGCGGCTTCCACCAACTCGACGGTCGTGCGCGGCCCGTTATGGGACGAGATGCGGAAAATATGATCGACCGCCTTGACCTCGGCTACCTCCGGCAGGCCCTTCAGCACTTCCAACCAACCTGACGGCACTTCCGAAAAGCTGACTTCGAGCACATTCTTCCCGGGAATCGAGGCTTTGAGTTTGAGCGGTGAATCCAGGGCCACGAGTTTGCCATGATCCACAATCGCAATCCGGTCGCATAGTTTGTCGGCCTCATCCATGTAATGCGTGGTCATCAGGATGGTCAGGTCACGCTCGCGTTTGAGTCGGGAAAGCATTTCCCAAACAGCCACGCGTGAAACGGGATCCAGGCCGGTAGTGGGCTCATCGAGGAAAAAGATTTTGGGTTCATGGACCAGCCCGCGGGCAATCTCGAGGCGGCGGCGCATGCCTCCGGAGAACATCTTCACGGGCTTATCCGCCCACTGAGAAAGGTCGACAGCCGCCAACAGGTCCTTGATGGTTTGCTTGCGGCGTTCGCGCGGGATCCCATAGAGCTTGGCAAAGATCGTCATGTTCTCTTCCGCGCTGAGGTCCAGGTCCGAGGTCATGGCCTGGGGGATAACGCCAATACATTGGCGAACCTGGTTTGCGGAGGTGACAATGTCGAAGCCGTTGATGCGGGCGGAGCCAGAGGTGGGCGGCACCAAAGTGGTTAACATGCGAATCAAGGTGGACTTGCCGGCCCCATTGGGACCGAGCAAACCGAACACCTCGCCATGCGCGACATTGAAACTCAGGCTGTTTACGGCACAAAAATCGCCGAAGCACTTGGTGAGTTTCTCCACTTCTACGTCGGGCATAGACGGTCATTTGGAAAGCGGCACCACGACGTAGGCAGTCATTCCAAGAGAGAGGGCACGGTCTTGGTTATCGACCCGCAGGCGAACCTCGAAGGTTTTGATATCTCGTTTGGTGCGGTTGACGTCGCGCTGAGTCGCATAATCGGCATCGACCCCTCGGTAGAACACAGTGCCGGTGCGCTGCGCCCCCGACGGCAATCTAACCTGGTACTGCTGCCCCAGCCGGATACGGTCGATATAAGTTTCTTCGAGATCGACGCGAACCCAAAGGTTATCCGGATCAACCAGTGTAACAATGGCCTGGCCGGGAGTGACAACTTCGCCCTGAAGCGCGGCCCGCACATCGACAGTGCCGGAGATCGGCGCCCGGATTTCCGTGTAACCCAGGCGCACCTGGGCCTTTTCTTTTTGGGCATTGGCGGCCGACCATTGATGACGAGTAGCTTCAAGCATAGCGCGGCGCGCTGCCACTTGTTGCGCGGTGGCCTGGGCGAGCGCCACGGCCGATTGGGCTGCCTGAACTTGCTTGCGGACTGAATCGGCATGAGCTTTGGCGGCGTCGAACGCGGTGCGAGCTTGGTCATGGATCTGGGCGGACTCGACGCCATGCTGATACAGGCCCTGGAGCCGCTCGAAAGTCAGGCGCGCATTTTCGAGATCCGCGTCGGCCTGAGCAACTTGAGCCTGAGTCGCGGCGAGATTTGCTTCCGCCTGTGCGGTTTGGTTGGTGGTGAGGGCTTCCTGATAGCGCAGGTCAGCTTCGGCTTGGGAGACCTGGGCGGCCGACTGCTGCTCGGCATTGGCGTAAAAGGACATATCCGCTTTCCATTCCTGTGGTTGGATCATGGCAAGTAGTTGGCCCTTGTGCACCGAGTCTCCCTGCTGAACAGCCAGGTGCTCTAATCGGCCTTGCACCTCTGAGCTCACGACCACCGAGTCGCTGGTTACGACTCCGGTCAAGCGTAGGACCTTTGGCCGGTTGACGCTGACAAAATAAACAATGGCGGCACAGGCCAGCACAAGCAGCGGCAGCAAGATGCGCAAACGGCGCTTCATTTCAAGGGTTCCAATCCGGGGCAGGCGGCAGCACTCATCTCAGGGTCGACCTGCCAGATCATCGACGCGTTTGAGCCGAGAGCAGCCGCTTTGTTCCTGTTCATTGCAGAGGCTGGGCGGCCTCGGCGATCATGGCTTCAAAGACGCCCAGGCTGCGCTCGCCGATAAAGCGACGCCGCACGCGCCCGGCGCCATCGATAATCACAGTGGTGGGGAGTTCTCCCCCATTAAAACGGCCGCCGACCGCGCCGGTTGGATCCAGCAGCACGGTGTAATTAATGCCCTGCGCCGCGATGGCGCGGCGCACCTTCTGTTGAATCTGCTGAAGCGATTTGCCGACGCTGTGCTCCTCCGCCTCGCGGACTGGGTTGTGATAACTCGCAGCGGGCAACCCATCCAGCGCTACGCCAATTACCCCGATTTTATCACCGAGTTTTCCATGTAAGGCGGCCAGGTCCGGAATCTCTTCCAAGCACGCGGTGCACCAGGTCGCCCAAAAATTGAGGACGATTACACGCCCGCGAAAGCTCGCCAGCCGGACGCGGTCTCCTGAAGGAGTCGGCAACGAAAAATCGCGCACTACTTCGGGAACCGATCGTGGAATGCTTGGGAGGGTCGATTCGTGCGTGGCGAACTCCGTCGCGTGCTGCGCCCACCACTGTTTGCGGCGCGTCACACCAGCTTTGATTTTCTGTTCGTCTGCCTGCGCGGAAGAGCCGTCAGCCAGCGCGCCGTCCCGATGTATAGCCAGGCGGACACGGACGCCAAAATCCTGCCCGGTCCAGCGCATCAAAGCGGCTTCGGCGCGCGTGACGATCTGGAGATCGGGGTCATCCAACAACGGCATTAAGGCGGGAACGCCCCGCTCCGCACTTGCTCTTTGCAGGTATTGCAAGCCGAGTTGGCGGATCATCGGATCGAGGTCCTTGAGTTGCGCCTGCGCCAGGTCGAATAAACGCGGATCGTGGCGCGACTCCAATGCGGCGAACGCCAACTCGCGCACGGACATATCCGGGTCAAGCGTGCCGGCGATCACCAATGGCTCCGCCTGGGCAAACCAGGCCGGGTTGTCGCCTGCGCTTGCTTTCAGGTATGAAGCGACCAGTTGCCGATGAGGAATCCGACCCGTGTCCCAGCAGCGTTTCAGCAACTCCGCAGGGTTGGACGACTGCCCCATTAGCCCGAGGAACGTCTCTTCTGTTGGGCTGTCGGCGCGCAGAAAAAACATCGTGACGAGAGCGCGGTTGATTTGCGAATGGAAGCCAGCCCATGCCGCCAGGAGCGCGGCCAGGATGCCGATCAGCAATAAGCGGCTGTTGCCGAGGCCGGACCATCGATTTTTGGTGCGCTCTGCCATGGAAGTTGGCTGGACAATTGTTGCCCGGCTGCCCTCGGAATGCAACTCAGCGCCTGCAGTGGGTGCGATTAAAAGTGTCGGTCGTGGCTGGAAGCCGAAAAAACGGCAGCCCTCTAAGCCCTCCTGCTTTCTGCCGGTCAACAGAGATTGGAGGCCGGTCAGCGCGATCTGGGGAACAACGAGAGGTTATCCCCTGAAGTACAGGTAGGCGCCCAGGATGAAGGCCAGCACGACCAGCGAGGCGAGCACTTCGGTGGCGCCCCAACTGGCCCGAGTCTTGGCTTTGTCCTCAGCCGTGACGGTGTCAAACGTCAGGCTTTTAATCTGCGCCGCGTTTGGTTCCGGCGTGAGATAGCTCACCCCGACCATGACCACGGCCGAAACCAAGGTGATGAGAATGCTGAAGTACTGGAAGTTGATGTTATTGACTATCCAAAGAAATGACCCCTCGGGGTAGTGATAACCCTGGAGCAGTGTCACCGGGGTATCGACCACCATCCGGAATAGGCCAACCATAAACCCGACAATCATGGCCCAAAGACAGCCTTGGGCGTTAAGCCGTTTCCAGAAAACTCCGAAGAAGAACACCACGAAAATGGGCGGCGCCAAGTATCCCTGCACCGCCTGGAGGTACTCGTACAGGCCTTTGGCGTGTCGGACCACGGGGATCCACGCCATAGCGATAACAACCATTGTGGTGGTCGCAATCCGCCCCATCCGCACAATCTCGTGCTGCGAAGCGGCGGGACGCAGCTTGTTGTAGATGTCGACGGTGAATAGGGTCGAGCAAGCGTTAAAAACACCGGCCAAAGATCCCATGAGGGCGGAGAGCAGACCGGCAACGACAATGCCTCTCAGCCCGGCCGGCAGGAGGTGCTGGACCATGAGCGGAAACGCGACCTGATACGGATTCTCACGAGCGTTGGGCCCAAAAAATTCCTCGTTTAGACCTGGATTGGTATGGCTCTTGGCCAGGGCAAAACAAATCAGACCGGGGATGATAAACAGGTAAACGGGAAAGAGCTTCAAAAAGGCGGCAAAGATGCTGCCTTGGCGCGCCACTTTCTCGTTGGGAGCTCCGAGCGCGCGCTGGACGATGTATTGGTCCGTGCACCAGTACCATAACCCGATCACCGGCGCGCAGATTGCCATGCCCAGCCACGGGAAATTCGAATTGAAATACCAGGCAATTCGGTGGGGCTCTTTGACGGGCGCCCAGGTGCTGGCCATGCCAGGCGGCGTCAACGGCTTCCACAGGTTAAACATGTCCGAGCCGCAGATTTCGCGCAGCTTGGCCCATCCGCCCAATTCACGAAGACCATAGAAAGTGAGCAAAGCGGATCCGCCAATGAGAACGCACACCTGGACGGCGTCGTTGTAAGCTACCGCCCGCATGCCGCCCAAAGCGGTGTACAGACCGGTCAGCGCGATGACCAGGATCGAGCCGACCCAAAAGCTGTCCAAAGGTCCGATCTGCAATTCCGGCAACAACGTGCTGAACACGAGCCCACCGGCAAAAATGCCTACCGCAATTTTGGAAATGATGAACGTGATCAACGAGACGATTGACAACACGTACCGGGACTGGGTGGAAAAGCGGCGTTCGAGAAACTCGGGCATAGTGAACACCAACGAACGCGCATAGAACGGTACGAACACCCAGGCCAGAACCAACAAACACCAGGCATGTAGCTCGTAATGAGCCATGGCGACACCGTCCTTGGCCCCTGAGCCAGCAAGGCCGACAATATGTTCCGAACCAATGTTCGAAGCAAAGATGGATGCCCCGATGATGTACCAACTGAGATTGCGCCCGGCCAGGAAGTAATCCGTGGCGGTGTCCTTACGCCGCTTAACGACCCACCAGGCAACGCAAAAGAGGATCCCGAAGTAGAAGGCGATAGCCAGCCAATCCAGGCTCGTCATAGTCGACTTGGGGCCGGCCGCAGCGAACAAGGTCGTATAGGGATTCATATCGGTGGTGGGTGGTGGTGGTCAGTGTGGTTGGGTTCTCTAAGAAGACTCAAGCCGAAATTGGGACTGATGCGCTGGGGAACAGAGCGGCGGCTTTGCGCCAACCGCGCTCACCATTCGGCATCCTCGAACGCAAAGCCGATTCCATGCGACCCTGGGGGTTGGAACGGAGGGTTGAATTAAGAGCCGGTGGAGAACTTGAAAACGATGGTGTTGTGGTACGTCTGGCCCGGCTTGAGAACGACAGAAGGGAATTCCGGTTTGTTGGGCGAATCCGGGTAATGTTGCGGTTCCATGCAAAACCCGGAACGAAACCCGTATACCCGCCCGCCTTTGCCTTTAAGGGTGCCATCGAGGAAATTTCCCGAATAGAACTGCAGGCTCGGCTCGGTCGAGAACACCTCCAGCACGCGGCCGGTGCTGGGTTCAGTCACGCGCGCCATCAACCCGTACTGGCCCATCGGTTTGTTAATGATCCAGTTGTGGTCGTAGCCTTTGCCGAACTTAAGCTGCTCATCGTCCTGGTTGATCCGGGCCCCGATCGGCGTGGGGGTGCGGAAGTCGAAGGGCGTTCCTTCCACGGGCCGTAATTCGCCCGTTGGGATAAGAGTGCTATCTACCGGCGTGAATTTATCGGCTGGAATCATGACCACGTGATTCAGAATCGAATCCTTGCCCGCGAGGTTGAAATAGGAATGCTGCGTCAGGTTGACCACGGTGTCCTGGTCGGTCGTGGCGGTATACTCGATTTTTAATGCGTTTTCATCGGTCAGCGTATACACCACCGTCACCGAGAGATTGCCGGGGTAACCTTCCTCGCCATCTTTGCTCAAATAAGTAAGTTTGAGCGCTGCTCCTTCAGGTCCGGTCAGGAGGGTGGGTTCCCAAACGACTTTGTCAAAGCCCTTGGTCCCGCCGTGCAGGGCGTTCGGATAGTTATTCGTGGCCAGCGTGTATTGCTTGCCGTCCAAGGTGAATTTCCCACGAGCAATCCGGTTCCCGTATCGGCCAATGAGCGCGCCGAAGTACGGGCTGCCCTTGATATAATCGGCCAGGTTATCGAACCCGAGCACGACATCGCCCAGATGGCCGTCGCGATCCGGGACCTTCAACGAAGTAACCAATCCGCCATAGTTTGAAATGAGCGCTTCGGCGCCTTTGGTGTTGCGCAGTGTAAACAAGAACACCTCCTTGCCGTCGGACGTCTGGCCAAAGGGCTTGCGCGAGATCTGCATGGCGGCAGGAGTTTTTGAAGCGCACCCGGCCAGGCCGGCGGACAAAAGCGAAAGGCAGATCAGCCAGGTCCATCTCAGGTGCTGCTGTTGTGAACGGCAGTTCGATGGCTGCGGGTTCAGTGACGTAGAGCAACAATTTGACATAGGGTTTTGGTTTGGTGCTGGGTTTTACTTGTGGTTGGAACTTTGGGCCCGTTTCGCGGCCGGCGGCTGCCCATAGTAGGCGCCCGGGCCGTGCTTGCGAAAGAAATGTTTGTTGAGCAGGGCCGGCTGCATTGCTCGGGAGGAAGCCTGAAATCTAAGGGTCTCACCGGCCAACCGGACGACGTGCTCCAGGACGACTGCGTTGTGCACTGCCTGGGCGACGGATTCACCCCAGGTAAACGGACCGTGGCTGGCAATCAGCACTGCCGGACAGGATAACGGGTCGCGGCGAGCGAAGGTTTCCACGATCACTTTTCCGGTATTGGTTTCGTAATCGGACTCGATCTCCGGTGGCCTTAGAAATCGCGTACAAGGAACGGGACCGTGGAAGTAATCGGCATGGGTTGTGCCCAGAGCAGGGACGGGGCGGCAGGTTTGAGCCCAGGCGGTCGCGCACAGACTGTGTGTGTGCACAATACCGCCGATTCCTTGGAACGCCCGGTACAACACCAAGTGGGTATCTGTATCGGAACTCGGTTTCAGTTTGCCTTCCACGATGCGTCCGGAATCGAGCTCGACTACTACCATGTGCCTTGGCTGCATGACGTCATAGGGAACGCCGGACGGTTTGATCACCACCAGGCGCTGGCTCCGCTCGATCCCACTGGCATTACCCCAGGTCTCAATGACCAGGCCTTTCCGGACCAGCTCGAGGTTTGCCTCGCAAACCTGTTGTTTGAGCGCGCCGAGCATCTTAGGTTCTGGCCTCGTTGCGGATTTGGATTAGCTCCTTCATGACCGGGTAAAGGGACCCATTCGGCTGCTGCGTGCCAAAGGAGTCATGCAGCTTGCGGTACAGGCCATAGAGCTTTTGATAAACGGCGTGAGCCTGTGGGGAGGGTTGAAATACTTTGGGCCTCAGGCCGGTCATCGCCGCCTGTGCTTCGGCGTAATTGTCAAACCCGCCCGCCTTCTTTCCTGCCGCCACCGCCCCGGCAATGGCCGCGCCGAGCGCACAGGTCTGGCCCGAGCGCGAGATTTTGATCGGCCGGCCGGTGACATCGGCATAAATCTGCATCACCAAGGGGTTCTTCTCCGCAATCCCGCCGCAGTTAACAATCTGTTCGACCTTGACGCCGTATTCTTCGAATCGATTGATAATGGTGAGCGCGCCGAAAGCCGTGGCTTCCACCAGCGCTCGGTAGATTTCAGCGGGAGTCGTGTAAAGCGTTTGTCCCAGCAACAGACCGGTCAAGCGTTGGTCCACCAGGATCGTGCGGTTGCCGTTGTTCCAATCCAGCGCGAGCAGCCCCGATTCGCCCGCCGCCAGGCGAGCCGCTTCAGAGCTGAGCGCTTCATGGGTGCCTTTCTTTCCGCGCGGCTGCAGGTAATTGACGAACCAGTTGAAAATATCGCCGACGGCCGACTGACCCGCCTCCAGCCCGTAATATCCGGGCAGGATGCTGCCCGGCACAATCCCGCATAGACCCGGGACGTCGGGCAGTTTCTCGCCGAGCGGAGCGACCATCATGTCGCAAGTACTGGTCCCGATGATCTTAACCAGGGTGCCGGGTTTGATCCCTGAACCAACTCCGCCCAGATGCGCGTCAAAAGCGCCCACAGCAACTGGTGTCCTTTCCGGCAGACCCGTGCGGCGCGCCCAATCGGCGGTTAAGCCCCCAACGGCTCGGTCAATCGAATAAGCCTTGGGACGCAAGCGCGCCCGCAACTCGCCCATTTTGGGATGCAGCGCGGAAAGAAATTCAGCATCGGGATAACCGCCCCACTCGTCGTTGTACATCGCTTTGTGCCCCGCCGCGCAAATGCCAACGCTAAGTTTATCCGGCGATTCTGTGCCGGTGAGCATGGCGGGCACCCAATCGGCGCACTCGACCCACAAATACGCCGCATCAAAAACCTCCGGGCTGGTCCGCAGACAGTGCAGGATCTTGCTGAAAAACCACTCGCTCGAATAAGTGCCGCCGCACTTGGCCAGGTACTGCGGACGCATTTCGCGAGCGCGCTCGGTGATTTCCGCCGCCTCGCCGACGCCGGTGTGATCCTTCCACAACCAGGCCATCGCCGCCGGGTTCCTGGCAAATCGTTTGTTCAAGCCAAGCGGCCGCCCCTTTTCATCGACCGGAATCGGAGTGCTGCCCGTGGTGTCGACGCCGACGCCAATGATGTGTCCCGGGTTAAACCCTTTGACGGTTTTCTTCGCCAGCGCCAAAGCTCGTTTGATCGAAAGCTCGGCGCCGGTGACATAATCGGCCGGATGCTGTCGCGCCAGGTTGGGGTCCCGAGAGAGAATCACGCCGTCGGTGCCTTGTGAATAATTCCAGACCGCGGCGGCCACTTCCCGGCCACTGGCCGTATTGACGATGACCGTGCGGACGGAATTTGTCCCGTAATCCAGTCCAATGGTGTACTTGGCGCTCATGGCGCGAGATGATTCAGGAATTCAGTTGATGATGGTAGATGTTCCAACCTAAATAAGTGGTAAGGGCGTCGTGGATCGCCGCCGCCACCGGCACCTTGGTCGCTGCAACATGGTGCTCGTATCCGCTGCGGCAAATGAACTGGAGCAACTTCTGGAAAGCGGGCACCTCGATGACTCCGTACCCGCCGAACGTGTCGAGTGTATCGGGAGTAAAGCGGCCTTCACCAAGGTAGCCACCGACCCGGCCGCCAAAATCATCCGTGGAAATCCGGCAGTATGTGAACGGTCCGGGACTGATTCGGCCGACGATTGTGCCGTAAGTGTTTTCCTTGCCAACCGTGCCGGCGATGATCTCCTGATAATCCATCTTTTGCTCGACAAAGAACGCCTTGGGCAAGTTTGAGCAATGAAACACGACGCCTTTGTTGGGGTCGCCGTTGAAATTATTGTTCCAATCGAGCAGGGCGGCGGGTTGCCCCGAGGCGGCCTGGAGGATGTACATCCCGACGAGGCCCGCCACGTCGGTTTCGCAGGCGCTGGGCATCAGGTTATTGGACATCATGCTCATCAGCGTGCAGGGCACCACTCCATAAAATTCTTCCAGCGCGGTCCAGCATTGAATGGCCGTAGCCGACAGCTGTTTGTCTCGCACCCAACGGTCGATTGCCACTCCCAGTTTGGCCATGCGCATCAGGCTTTCTTTGGGGATCCCGCTCACGTTTGTGTAGCCCTTGATCGCGCCGAGCTTTTCCTGGAGCTCTTTATCCTCGTCCTTCATGGCCCGCGCCCACCCAAGGGCTTCGGTCAGGTCGAGCGTCTCGATCGAGATGCCGCTGGCTTCGAGCAGTTTTTCACTGTACCGCACCGTATTGAAGGCGGCCGGCCGCGCGCCCAGGGCGCCAATCCGCGCGTTTTTGAGCTTCCGAACCACATTGCACGTCCCGACGAAGCTCCGCAGATCCGCCCGAAACTCGGGACTGCCAGGGTCCATCGTGTGCCGGCTGGTTAATGAGTAACGAATGCCGTATTGTTTGAGATTGTTGCACACGGACATCTTGCCGCAAAAACTATCGCGCCGATCACGGATGGTCATTTTTTTGCCATCGTCGTTAAAAGCGTGAATCAAAACGGGCACGTCCAGGCC
>Ga0070741_10009887_pt1 | contig 18285 bp, 14 predicted proteins | sample Coa_R1_4_FD_66440 | JGI IMG/M metagenome (GOLD analysis project Ga0070741, IMG submission 66440) | Surface soil microbial communities from Centralia Pennsylvania, which are recovering from an underground coalmine fire - Coalmine... | ecosystem: Environmental > Terrestrial > Soil > Unclassified ...
TCGCCGGATGCCGGGTATTTCAATCTCCGGCCTGTAGCCGCGCCAGCCGGGCTTTCTCTTCTTCCTGCATGAGCTTCTGCTTGCGCTCCCGCTCGGTGGCGACGCGCTCGCGGGGCGTGGTCGGCTGGAAGTTCAGGCGCTCGACGCCGAGGGCGCGCAGCACCGCCCGCTCGACCAGCGAGAAGTCCTCCGGGTTCTCTCTGTTGAAGTTCATCGGCTCGTTCAGGAAGATAGGCGGATTGGTCAGGAAACGCGGCTTGCCGGAAAGGTTCTGCGAGGAGGCGTGCAGAATGAATGGGTGCAGCAGCGCGATGTCGCCCGTCTGCCCGGCGAACTCCGCGAAGTCGTGGCATTCGTGGATGAGATTGCCGAAATTGTACTCATGGAGGTAGGTTCCTTCCGGGTGCGCGGCCAGGTAGCGCGCCACCGGCGCGACCGAGTCACAGGCGGCGTAGGTCGCGCCGCCGCGCGGCCCCACGTCCGTCCAGAAGACGAGCGTGAGAAGTCCCTGCTCCGGGCTGTCGAGGAAGTGCTTGAAGAAGTCGCCGTCTTTGTGCCAGCCGGGCGACTGCGCGGAGACCGGCTGGTAAGGCCGATCCGCCCCGATATGAAAGTTGATGATGAAGCCGTCGGACATATAGCAGGGGAACTTGACGCGCTCCTCGCCGCCCGCCAGGTCGCACGCGGCGGCCCAGGCTTTGGGCGCGAACTCGTGCATCGGCTTGAAGTTGGAGTTGGGCATGTGGATGCGGGCCTGCGTCCAGGTGGTCGGATCGTTCGGATCGAGGCCCAGGCGCTCCCAGGCGTGCGCGACCCACGCTTCCGCCGCTTCGCGCGGAAAGCAGTCGTGCAGGACGATATGCCCGCGCTCTACAAACTGCCGGGCCTGCTCTTCGGTAATCACACGATAGTTCCGGGTCATGGCGTGCCTCACAGGATGTCTTAGCGATGCGGGAAGCTCGGTCAGGAAAACCGGTTCACCTGAGTGTCTATTCGTCGGGAAAAGCCGCAAAGCCTGCCTGGAGAGCAGAACTTGTGGCGTTGATTTTCAGGAGAGAAAGCATGAAGAAGAGCGTGGTCACGGGCGTGCGCAAGGCGGAACTCGTCGAGGTTCCCGATCCGCAGCCAAAGGGCGATTGGGTCGTGGTGCGGGTGGACGTTGCGCCGATGTGTACGGAGTACAAGCAGTTCTTGTCGGGCTATGAGGGCGGCATGATGGGGCATGAGGCCGCCGGGGAGGTCGTCGCGGTGGCGCAGCCGGGCCGTGTCCAGGTCGGGGATCGCGTGGTGGCGATGCCGCTGGCCGGATGCGGCTGCTGCACGCTCTGTGTCAGCGGCGACTATATCCACTGCGAACACGCCCCGAACTATGCCGCCACGCACGGCACGACGGCGGGCAGCGACACGATGAGCCAGTATATTCTCAAGCAGGACTGGCTGCTGCCTAAAATTCCCGACGGCGTCTCCACCGAACACGCTTCGCTGGCCTGCTGCGCGCTCGGCCCCTCGTTCGGCGCGTTCGACCTGATGGGCCTGGACGCCTTCGACACCGTGCTGATCACGGGAGCCGGGCCGGTCGGTCTCGGCGCGGTCGTCAACGCGGCCTTTCGTGGGGCGCGTGTGTTCGTCGTGGAGGGCTATCCCTACCGCGCGGCGCGGGCGAAGGAACTCGGTGCGGAGGTCGTCCTCGATCCGAGGCAGGCGGACATCGTCGCGCAGGTCAAGGATCTAACAGAGGGGCGCGGCGTGGATAAGGCGCTGGACTGCTCCGGCGTGCCGCAGGCGCAGCGGCTCTGCATAGACGCGACCCGGCGCAAAGGCAGCGTCGCCTTCGTCGGCGAGTGCCAGGACGACCTGAGCATCAAGGTCAGCCCGGACATGATCCGCAAGGGCTTGAAACTCATCGGCTCCTGGCACTACAATCTGGCGCTGTTCCCCAGGCTGATGCAGGTGATTCAGAACTCGCCCGTCATCGAGAGGCTCGTCAGCCATGAGATACCGATGAGCCGGATTCAGGAGGCGATGGAACTGTCCGCCTCGCACGAGTGCGCCAAAATCCTGCTCAAGCCCTGGCAGTGAGCCGCCGCGCGCCCGGCAGTCGCGCCTTGTTCCGGGCCGCGCGCAGCTTCCTGCGCGCGGCCCGATTCTGGGGCCGGGGTTTCCGCCCGCCGTTGCGCATCGGGTAGAATAGAGACAGCACACCCGTCTTTTCTGCCGACCTGCCGGACGGCAGCCCGCATCTCGCAACGAGGCGACAGCTATGAACGCGACACGACCCGATCTTCATCCGACGCTGCACAGAGCCTACGCGGCTTTTGCCGAGATCCGGCGCGAGGCCGAAGCGCTGGCCGGAGGGCTGACCCCGGCGCAGTGGAACTGGTCGCCCGCCCCGGATCAGTGGTCGCTGGCGCAGATTCTCGACCATCTCAACAAGACCGGGCATCAGGTCTTGCCGCGCTTCGAGACGGCGCTGGAGAGCCTGCGCGCGCAGAATCTGCGCAGCGACGCCCCCTTTCGCTACAGCCTGGTAGACCGGTGGTTTCTGCGCATCCTCCGCCCCAATCCGCCGATGAAAGTCCCCGTTCCCGCGATCTTCGTGCCGAATGCCGACCCCGCCGCGCTCACGGACACGCTGCCGACTTTTCTCGCGCTGCAAGACAAGCTGCTTCAGTTCGTGGAGGCAGCGAACGGATTCGATCTGGGGCGCGTGAAAGTCCCCTCGCCCGTCTCGCCTCTGGTGCGGCTGAGCCTGGGAGCCTACCTGGAAGGCACGGCAGGACACGAGCAGTACCACTGGCTCCAGGCGCGGGCGCTCCGCGCCCACCCGAACTTTCCGGCCTAAAGGAGTCGGCGTGCCGGTCTGTCGAATCTTTCCCTGAACACCGGAAGCATACCGCTAGGACGGAGGGAAAGACCATGAGAGAAGGACGCGGGGCTGCGCTTCTCGGAAGCGCGGCGATCATCGTCGGGATGGCGCTGGCGGGCCGCGCGGGCGCGCAGCCTGCGGTCGTGGACGCCTACCGCCGCCAACTGTCGCTGCACTGGGTCGCCGACCTGGAGGGCAATCCGACGCAGATGGCGTGGGGGCCGGAAGGCAGGCTCTACGTCCGCACGACCGGAAAGGGCGTCCACAGCTACGCCTACGACAGGGCTACCGGCCAGGTGAGCGATCACAAGGTCGCCGTGCCGCACGATGGCATCGGGGGCATCGGGATCGCGTTTCACGGCGCGCGGATGTACCTGACCGAGTTCGACGGCTCGATCCACCGGCTGGATGACCGCAACGGCAACGGCGTCTGGGGGGAGACCGCGCAGGGCGAGTTGAATGTCGCCATCGTCACCGGCATTCCGCAGGGCGATCACAATATTGACCAGCTTCAGGTGCGCGGCGACACGCTCTTTGTCGGCATCGGGCGGCGCACCATCAACGGGCGGCGCGGCGAGTGGACGGGCGGCTCCATTGACGACTACGGCGGCAAGGGCTTCTGGGCTGGCGGTATCGGCAAGACCTGGGGCGATGGCGCTTTTGGCGGCGCCATCGCCTGGATTCAGAACCTCGATCTGGTCGCCGATCAACAGGACGCCGCCAATCCCTACTCCTCTACGGCGCTCACGCAGTTTTTCATTCAGGAAGACGACAGCCCCTATCGCGTGACCGATGCCGGTAAACTCATCATCCACTCCGCAGGCACGCGCAACCCGTTCGGCCTCTGCCTGGATCGCGATGGCAACCTCTGGTTCACCAACAACTTCAACCGCACGCAGACGCTCGGCAACGGCGAATCGGGGTTCGGGCTGCACGGCGACCTGCTCGACTCCGACTTCAGCCGCGATGTCCACGATCAGGTCTTCAAAGCCTCGGAGGGCGCGGACTACGGCTATGCCGACGACAACTGGCGCAACAAGGCAGCGATGCTCACGCCGGGAACGCCGGGCTATCATCGCGTCCTCTCCACCACCTTCGACAACCTGTTCAACACCGGCCCCTATACCCTGCACGATCCCGCGAACCCGGACGGCTTAGGCCCCAGCAGCTCCTCCGACGGCTGCGGCTTCTTCTACGCCTTCGGCCTGCCGCCGGAACTGATCGGGAATCTCTTCATCACGCGCTGGAACACGACCATCACGGAAGCGCCAGGTGGGGACGGGGACACGGTGCGGCACTCCCTGACCTACTCGGACGTGGTGGCGGTGGACACGGAGACCGGGAAGGTGCGCCGCGTCGCCTACGGGTTCGTCAATCCCATCGCCGTGCTGTGGGACGGCGCGCAGCGTCTCCTTATCGCCGACTACGGCAGCCGCACGCTCTACGCCCTGCGCGCCGGGCGGTCGCTTGGCCCGATCCGGCCCCGTTCGCGCCTGCCCATCGGCCCGCCCCGGCCCCATGAGCGGCAGGCGCGCGGCGTGACGAAAATGTGACGGATTTGTAACGGAATCTGTCGGAAACGTCACACTGATAGCGTCCGTGTTCGGCTTGCGTTCCGGCCCGAAATCTGCTAACATTACAGTAAGGATCGCAGGGAGAGATGCGGAGGCGATGCAGGTCGTCACGGCGGAACAGATGCGCGCTCTGGATCGGCGCGCTATAGAGGAGTTCGGCGTTCCCGGCGTGGTGCTGATGGAGAATGCAGGCCGCGCTGTCGTCGAGGTCGTGGCGCGCGAATACGGGCCGCTCGGCGGCAAGCGGATCGCCGTCTTCTGCGGCGCGGGCAACAACGGCGGCGATGGATTCGTCGTCGCGCGCCTGCTGCGGCTGGCGGGCGCAAAGCCGTTGCTCTATCTGGCGGGAAACCCAGAATCCATCAAGAGCGACGCCCGTACCCATTTCGAGATCGCCCGCCGCCTGGAGATAGAGACGCTGACGGCGGGGGACGTGCCGCCGGCCAGCCTGGCGCTGAACGGCGTGGAACTGATCGTGGACGCGCTGCTCGGAACCGGCATCAAGGAGGCTCCGCGCGGGGCCATCGCCGAGGCGATCCGGCGGCTGAATACGGCCCATCTGCCGGTCGTCGCGGTGGATATTCCCTCCGGCGTGGACGCCGACACGGGGGCCGTTCCGGGCGAGGCCGTGCGTGCCGCGCATACCGTCACGTTTGCCTATCCGAAGATCGGCCTGCTGACGTTTCCGGGGGCGGAGCGCGTCGGCACGCTGCATGTCGCGGACATCGGTTTCGACTGGCGGGCGTTAAAGGCAGACAGTCTTTGCCGCCTGTTGACGGCAGACGATCTACATCTTCATCTGAGGAAACGCGCGCCAGATTCCAATAAAGGAGATTATGGGCATGTCGCCGTCGTCGCCGGTTCGCGCGGGATGGCAGGCGCGCCCGCGCTGGTCGCGCGGGCCGCGCAGCGCGCCGGGGCCGGGCTGGTCACGGTGCTGTCTGCGGCGTCGGCGCAGCCGCTCATTGCCGCCAAACTCGACGAGCAGATGACGCTGCCCCTGCCCGAAACGGAGGGCGCGCTTTCCGAAGCCGCCTTCGATGCCATCGCCCGCTTTGCGGAAAAAGCCACCGTCTGCTGCATCGGGCCGGGCCTGACGACCGCGCCGGAGACGGTGGCGCTCGTGCAGCGCCTGCTCGTCGAGATCGCAAAGCCCATCGTGCTGGACGCCGACGGCCTGAACGCGCTGGCGCTGCAACCGGAACGGATTGCCCAACGCCCGGACGACCCGCGCGCGCCGCTCATCCTGACGCCGCATCCCGGCGAAGCCGCCCGCCTGTTGGGAACCGCCATTCCCGACGTGCAGTCTGACCGACTAGGGGCCGCGCGGGAACTGGCGCGGCGCTATCGCGCGGTCGTCGTGCTGAAAGGCCGCCACTCGCTGATCGCCGATCCCTCCGGCCTGGTCTCCATCAATACGACCGGGAACCCCGGTATGGCGACAGGCGGGGCCGGGGACACGCTGACGGGCATCCTCGGCGGGCTGTGGGCGCAGGCCGTCGCGCCGGGCAGAGCCATTCCCGACACCGAGGCGTATCGCGCCGCCGTCCTGCCTCCGGCAGAGGTGGCCGCGCTGGGCGTCTATCTGCACGGGGCCGCAGGCGATCTCGCGGCGCAGCGGGCGGGAGAGATCGGCCTCGTGGCGGGCGATCTGACGGAATGCCTGCCTGCCGCTCTGCACATGTTGGAGGAATACGCATGATCCACACACCGTCCCCGCGTTCTCACCGCTCTCGGCGCGGGCTGTTCGGCTTCGGCGCTCTGTTGACGCTGCCTCTGGCGTTCCTGGCTCTGTCCGGGCTGTCGGCAGGGGCGCAGACCAACGCGGCGCCGTTTGCTCTGCGGATAGATAAGTCGGTCTCCGGCAAGCTGGTCTACTGGTTCGTGACGCGCTCGAATGCGGCCTCCGAACCGAAGGCGCTTGACTACCAGCCGGGCGTCACGCTGTCTCTGCCCACGCCGGACGGCTATCAGTATACGGCGCGGCTGCGGGTTCTGGATGTCGCGCAGGGCAAGGTCGCGCATCTGTCGCGGGAGGGGAACATACCGAAGACCCTGACCGCCAACGATTTCACCTACGCGCAGACCGTGCAGGTTCCCGTCACGCACAACGGCAAGCCGGTGCAGGGCGTGCTGGTCACGCTCAAGTACGAGGGCGAGGAGAAGAAGCCGGTCTACAAACCCTACTGGCTCCAGCCCTCCGACAACGGCGTGGCGCGCTTCTCCGACGTGCCGCTCGATAAGGAACTGACGGTCGCCGTCACGGATGGGGTGCAGCCGCCTTCCAGCATGAGCAGCAACGCCATCTTCGACAGGACGACCTCCGCGTTCGTGCTGAACCGGGCGGTGGACGTGCCGAAAGACTGGACGGGCGTGAAGACGGTCGAGGTCGCCGCCGCGCCTGCCGCGCCAACGGGCGCCCCCGCCGTTCCCGCCAGCGCGCCGCCCTCCGGGAGCAGTATGCTCAGCAATGCGCTCCTGAGCGTCATTACCAGCATCGTGGTGGGCGCGATCATGCTGGCGCTGCTGCTTTTCATTCTGATAGACCGGGGCATTCTCAAAGCGCCCGCGCCGCAGACCGCCGCCGAGGGGCCGCCCGCGATGCCGGACTGGTCGAAGCCGAAGAAGTCGCCGGAGCCGATCCCCTTTGATGTCGCCGTGACCGGAACGAACAGCGGGCCGCGCCTGGTGGCGACGCTGGGAGCCTATACGGGCAGTATCTTCCCGTTGAGCGAACCGTTCACGAACATCGGACGCGACATGGCGAACGCGGTCGCGCTGACGCAGGACACTGCCGCCTCGCGCCGCCACGCGCACATCCAGGCGAACAACGGGCAGTTTCTTCTGGTGGACGACGGCTCTTCCAATGGAACCTATGTCAACGGCATCCGAATCGCCAGCCAGAAACCCAAGCCGCTGCGCCCCGGCGACGAGGTGCAGATCGGAACGACGCGCTTCCGCTTCGAGGCGTAAGGTGTCCAGGGACGTTCCGTACCCGGCTCACAGGAAACTTCGGCCCCCGGTTCCTACGTATAGGCAGTCGAATGTTCGGGGATCAACCCGGCGAATGAATTCGCGGCTGCAAAAGCACGAAGTCCGCCTGCGCGGACTCCAATGCGGAGTCGGCGCAGGCCGACTTTGTGCTTTTGCAGGTGCAGTTTCAACTGCCGCTGCTAATCGCTAAAAAGGAGCGATCAGGGTGAGGTCGCGCATGTTCGTGGGACTGGTCGCCGGGGCCATCGGCGGCTTCATAGGCTGGCTGCTCCAGGAGAGCCTGATCAACTACGGCGGCAAGGTGATGCCGGGCGCGCTGCCGGGGCAGGGCGCGGTCTCCATCGGGCTGACCGTCGAAGAAGTCCGTACCCTCATGCTCTGCGTCGGTGGGTTCATCGGCCTCTGCCTGGGGGCGGTAGACGGCTTTGTGGAGGGGAAACGCCGTAAGCTGCTGGAAGGCGCGGTGATCGGAGCCGTAACCGGTTTTCTGTTCGGCTATATCGGCCTCTATATGGGCAACCGGGCCTACGATGCGCTCGGCGGCGAGTCCATCGAAGGCAACTTGAGCCTTTTTAGCTTCACGCGCCAGGTCATCGCGCGCGCGTTCGGTTGGGCGCTGATGGGCCTGGGCCTCGGTGTCGGATCGGCCATCGCCACCCGGACTCCCAAGCGCATCTGGCAGGGAGCCATCGGCGGCTTCCTGGGCGGGTTCGTCGGCGGCGCGGTCTTCGATATTCTGGCCTATCTTCTCGCGCCGACACAGGAAGCGGTCGGCATGTCCGGCGTGCGCGACACCGGCGGCGCCAGCCGTATGGTCGGGTTCACCGCCATCGGCGCGCTGACCGGCTTCGCCATCGGCCTCGTCCAGGAGTTGATGAAGCAGGCGTGGGTGCGCGTGCTGGCCGGGCGCAACGAGGGCAAGGACTTCATTCTCTCCAAACAGATGAACCTGTTGGGGCGGGACGAGCGGTGCGACGTGCCGCTCTACGGCGATCCGCGCGTGGGCGTGCAGCACGCCGCCATCCGCGCCGACGGCAACCGGCACACGCTCATTGATGCCGGTACGCCCATAGGAACCATCGTCAACGGGCAGCAGGTTCCGCCCGGCGGCGAACTCCTCCTGCGCGACGGCGATATGATCCAGATCGGTTCGCATCAGATTCTATTCCGCGAGAAAGCGACGGCCAGTAAGATCGCGCGGCCTGCGGTGGATGCGCCGAAGCCGAAAGCGACCGCGCCGGTCGGCACGGCGGTCGTGTCAGGAAATGTCTGTCCCTTCTGCGGCGCGGCCAAAAACGCGGCGGGAGCCTGTCTCTGCACGGTGGTCGGAAGTCCGGCGGCTCCTCCGGCCAACGCGATGACTGCGCCGCCTCCCGCCGCCGTCGGCGGCTATCCGGCAGCAGGCGCAGGGATGAGCGGCTATGGCGCGGGCGTCCCCGGCTCGCCGTATGCCAGCCCGGGCGCACCGGCGATGGGCAACATGGGAGCAGTACCCAGAGGAGGATCGGATATGCCACGCATCGTGGGGATCGAAGGCCCCTATACCGGGGAGGTTTTTCTGCTGACAGGCCAGAATCTTTCACTCGGACGCGAACCGGGCCGGGATATCGTCCTGTCGGCGGATCATACCGTCTCCCGCAACCATGCTTCCGTCCGCAACGAAGGGGGCGATCTCGTCGTCTATGACAACGGCTCCGCCAATGGAACCTTTGTGAACGGGATGCGCATCAGTATGCAGGTGCTGGTTCCCGGCGACATCGTGCAGTTCGGGTCCAGCAAGTTTCGCTTTGAATGAACCTAACCCCCCGTCCCCCTTCCCTGCCCGCGCCAACAGGCTTTATCGTTGGCGCTAGGGAAGGAGGTGTCGGGAGCCTTCACCGTTGTATCGGGTCCTGGCTTTCCCGCCTTGTGGGAAGGGCAGCCTGCAAGCAAACGCACCTGCTGTCGTCACTCCCTTCCCTAGTGAGGAACGAACGGCCAGAGAAGGGGGACGGGGGGTTAGGTAAAAGGAGAGCCGTGACGATGGAAGACCGCACGCAGTTGATGGGCGGACAGACGGGAATGCCGTCCGGGGTTGCGCCCACGCAGATGGGCGTCTCGCCGACGCAGATGGGCGCAGACCCGATGCGCACGGTGCTGCACGCGCCCCTGCAGACGCTCGAAGTCGAGTGCATCCCCGGCAACCGCTACGCGATGGCCCCGGAAGTCTCCCGCGACAACGCCCTCGTCGTGCTGAAGGCGACGGGGCAGCAGTTGGGACGCCGCGCGCCCATCAACATCTGCCTCTGCATTGACCGCTCCGGCAGCATGGAGGGCGAGCCGCTCGAATATGTCAAGCGCGCCTGCGATTTCGTCGTGGATATGCTGGAGCCGAACGATATTCTCTCCATCGTCACGTTCGAGGAGCAGGTGGACGTGCTGATGCCCGCGCGCCGCATCGTCAACAAGGCGCTGGTCAAGGAGCATATCCATCGCCTCGAAGTCGGCAACACCACCAACCTCTACGATGGCCTGGTCGCGGGCTGTATGCAGATTTCGTCCGTCATGGCGCAGGCTCCCGGCTACGTGCATCGTGTCCTCCTCCTCACCGATGGCGAGCCGACGGCGGGACTCAAGGATTTCAACTCCATCGTGCAGCAGGTGGCCGAGCAGAAGACGCGCGGCATCTCCATCACGGCGCTCGGCTTCGGCAGCGAGTACAACGAGGAGTTGATGGCCGGCATCGCGCGGCGCAGCGGCGGCAACTACTACTATATCCAGCGCCCCGACCTGCTGCCGGAAGTCTTCCGCCGTGAACTCGAAACGCTGATGACCATCGTTGCCAAGAACGTGCGCGTGCGCTTCCTGCTCTCGCGCTGGGCCAACGTGCGCCAGGTCTACGGGCAGCAGCCGACCTTCCAGCCGCGCGCTATCGAGGTCGTCGTGCCGGACATCGAGCGGGGAACCGTCCGCACGGTGCTGGCCGAGCTGGAGTTCGACCGGCATCCGCCCGGAATCTTTCGCGTGGCGAAAGTAGAGGTAATGTACGAGGACGTGGTGAATAACCGCACAGAGCGGATCGGCGCGGACTGCGTGTTCGAGTTCACCAACGACCGGAGCCTGCTCGCCGCGAACGTCAACCAGGTGGTGCGCAACGAGCTGGAGATCGCGCAGGCGTCGCAGAACTTGCAGCGCACGATGATGGGAATGCGGACGCAGCAGATGACGGCGATGGGCGCGATGCAGGAGTTGCAGAAGACGCGCACCATTCTGATGCAGGCCGGGCAGACCGCGCGGGCGCAGGAGGTCGAGGCGGCGATGCAGGCTATCCAGAGCGGCGGCGCGGACGTGGAGAAGACCATCGTGGGAACCATCTATAACCTGGATCAGGGGAAACGCGCATGAGCAACACAGACCCGACGCAGAGGGTGACTTCGACCGGCGGGCCGGGAGCGGAGCGCACGATGGTCGCGCCAACGGGAACGGCGGTCGGCCCGACGCAGGTGATGCCCGCAGGCGGCATGGACGGCGACGCCTATCGCACGCAGCTTGGCGCGACAACGACCTGTCCCGTCTGCAAGACGGCGACGCCCGCCACCGAGACCTACTGCGGCGACTGCGGCTTTCTGCTGGCCTCCGCGCCGGAAGGGCCTATCGAGGTTCCCGTCGAGGAAGCGCCGCCCGCCGAACTGGTGGATGTCGAAAGCGGACGCCGCTATCGGCTGCATTCGGGCGTCAACACGCTCGGACGGCAGGGAACGGACATCCTGACGAATGAGGGAACCGTCTCCCGCCTTCATGCCCGCATCGTCGTGGACGGGCAGAACGTCACGGTGGAAGACCTGGGCAGCAGCAACGGCACAAAGATCGGCGACCGTCGGCCCGGCCCGAACGTGCCGACTCCGGTCGCGCACGGCACGCTGCTCAAATTCGGCAACTGGCGCGTCCGGCTGGAGATCGCGGGCCAGGGGCCGGTTCCGGCGGCGGGCGCGGCGGAGCCGACGATGGCGGTTCCCGCCGAAGACCGTACGCAGATGCAGCCCGCGCCCGCGATCGCGCCTCCGCCTCCGCCGAGCGGCCCCAAAGTCGCCATACTGACCAAGATCGAAGGCCCGGCGGCGGACATTCCCATCTATGAAGGCACGATGACCATCGGACGCCGCTCCACGAACACCATCGCGCTGCCGCAGGACGCCTATATCTCCGGCCGCCATGCCGAGATCGTCACGGACAACACGGGAACCTATCTGACCGACCTGGGCAGCACGAACGGCACGACCATCAACGGCGAGCGGCTGACGCCCAACGAGCGGCAGCTTCTGCTGGATGGCGACGAGGTGCAGATCGGCCAGAACATCTATCGCTTCAGCCTGCTCGTGCCGGAGGAGGCCGAGGAACTTGCCGAGACCGAAGCCGCAAGTTCGCCGGAGGAGCCTCCGGCGCAGGAGGCGGGTGAGCAGGCTGTCTGAACTGTGATTCGTCGGATTAGGGGATGGACTGGGATGGAGCCGGAGCCAAATCATAGTCCGTCCTTTAATCCCATAAATCATAGTTCAGACGGCGCATGAAACACAGTTCAGATGCCGATGCGGAATGGGGAGCCAACGGAGTGTCTGACGATACGGGCAAACTGAATACGCAGGCGCTCATTGATGCCGGGCTGTTCGTAGACTCAGGCGAACTGGCCGTGCGCCCGCTCCTCAAGTTTGCCGCGAAGACGGACATCGGCAACTTCCGCGACACCAATGAGGACAAGTTCGAGTTCTATGAGCCGGACGATCCCGCGATCTTAGGATCGCGCGGCTCCCTGTTCGCCGTGTCGGACGGCATGGGCGGCGCGGCTGCCGGGCAGATCGCCAGCGAGCAGACGCTGAGTATGCTCATCGAGGCGTACTACAACTACTATAACTCCGGCACGCTGGACGGCAGCCCCATAGATGCGGAGACGGCCCTGCAATCGGCGGTGCTGGTCGCCAATGGCAAGGTACACGACTACGGCAAGAATATCCGCCCGGAGTGGCAGGGCATGGGCGCGACGCTGACCTGCGCTGCCTTTCTGCGCAATCGGGTCTATGTCGCGCAGGTGGGCGACAGCCGCGCCTATCTTATCCGGGACGAGCAGATACGCCAGGTCACGCTCGACCATTCGCTGGCCGAGGAGAACAAGCGCCGGGGCATCCAGATGGCCGTCCCGCGCAACTTTCTGACGCGCTGCATCGGCGCGCATCCGGCGGTCGAGCCGGACATCTACGTGGAGATGATCAAGCTCGGCGATCTGTGGGTTCTCTGCTCGGATGGACTGGTCGGCGATGTCAGCGATGAACAGATACGGCGCACCGTCCTGGAGCGCGCTCCCGCCGAGGCCGTCTGTGACCTGATTGCGATGGCAAAACAGCGCGACAACGGCGGGCGCGACAATATCACGGTGATGGTCATTGCGGTGCGGGGAATGGCTCCTCTGAGCGCGTAGGCCGGGAAAAAGCGCGCCGCCGTTCCTTCCCGTGACGCCGTGTGCTACAATCTGTCCGAGTTTGAACTTGTTGCACCTTCCTCCCGCTGGAAGCTGCCCCATCCGCTCCAGGCTTTCGGCGTGTCCGGCTATGCAGTCCTGAAACCGGCGATCCCATCGGCAAAAACTATGAGGACTACGGCATGAGCGACATCAACGCGAACTCCAGCACGCCCGTTTCCGGCGGCAGTCCCTCCGAACAGGAGACGACGGCCAAGTTCCAGCGCAGCGAACTGGTGCGCGGCTGGCGCGAGTACGAGGCCCGGATGCCGCGCGTCGTGCCGCTCCTCAAGTTCGCCGCCAAGACCGATATGGGGCAGGTGCGGGAGAACAACGAGGACAAGTTCGACTTTTATGAGCCGGAAGTCCCCGCGATCCTGGCGGCGCGGGGCAGTCTGTTTGCCGTCGGCGATGGCATCGGCGGCGCGCTGGCCGGGCAGATCGCCAGCGAGATGATGCTGAAGAATCTCATCTCGGTCTACTACAACCATCCGGCCCCCGACGTGGAGACGGCGCTGCGGGATGCCATCGTGGACTCCAATGACAAGGTCTACCAACTGGCGCAGATGATCCCGGAGCGCGCCGGAATGGGCAGCACGCTGACGGCGGCGGTGTTCATCGAGGATCGGATCGTCATCGCGCAGGTGGGCGACAGCCGCGCTTATCTCATCCGCGACAACATGGCCCGGCAGATCACGCGCGACCACTCCTGGGTCGAGGAGCAGGTGCGCGCGGGCGTCCTCTCGCGCTATGAGGCGGAATCCTCTCCTTTCCGCAACCTGATCACCCGCTCCATCGGCGCGGCCCCGACCATCGAGCCGGATTTCTACCAGGATCAGGCGCGAGTCGGCGACATCTGGGTTCTCTGTTCCGACGGCCTTACCGGGCATGTCCACGACGAGGAGATCGCGCGCATCGCCACCCGGCATTCGCCCTCGGAAGCGGCCCGCCAGTTGGTCGAACTTGCCAATGCCAACGGCGGACGCGACAATATCACGGTCATCGTGCTTTCCATCCGCGATCTGATCTCGCTGTCTGCGCCTGCCTCCGCGCAGCAGGCAGCCTCGGAAGGCGGCGCGGCGGTCATCAATACTGTCCCGCAGCCTCCTTCCGGCAACGCGCTGGTCATGGAACCGGGGACGCCGCCGCTTGCCGCTGCTGCTGCTGGAGACTATATCGCGCCCAACCCGAATCTGGCCGCTGGCGATCCGCGTCCCCGCGCGGGGTGGCGCAAGCTCTTCGGGCGCTGATGTCCTCTCCCCGTCCCCTCTCCTAAAGGAAAGGGGGCCTAGCGCGTCGGCTTTTCCCTCTCTTCCGGTCGGGTACGAGTGGGATGGGATGGGAACGCTCTCAAGACGGACTCTCCCCTTTCCTTTAGGAGAGGGGACGGGGAGAGGACAGAGGTGCATTCTCAGGCCGATTCTGCGTATAATACTTGGTATGTCCGTGACAGCGGGGAGGGCGGCCATAAAGCCCTCCCCGGCTACTTTCTTGCGGAGACATCCGGTTTTTGATCGAGGCAATCAAAGGCAAATATCGGATCGTGCGGGAGATCGCGCGCAGCAACGACATCGTCTATGAGGCGGTGGATACGACGCTGGGCCGTCGAATCGCGCTCAAAGAGCTGAACATCGCGCCGAGTCTGACCGGGCAGGCCCGCCGTGAACGCATCGAGCGATTCAATCGGGAAGCCCGCGCTGCCGGACGCCTCAGCCACCCCAACATCGTCTCCGTCTTCGATTTCGGCGAGGACAACGGCAGGCACTTCATCGCCATGGAGTTTCTGGAAGGCCAGACGCTCCGCGATAAGATGCAGTTGCAGGGCGCGCTGCCGCTCAAAGAGGCGCTCCAGATCGCCGGTCAGGTCCTCGACGCGCTCGGCTACGCCCACGCCAACCGCGTCATTCATCGCGACATCAAGCCGGACAACATCCATATTCTGCCGGGAGGGCAGGTCAAGCTGACCGACTTCGGCATCGCGCGCCTGACCGAAGAGGTCGCGCTGACCGGCGATGGACAGGTCTTCGGCACGCCGAGCTATATGTCGCCGGAACAGATCGTCGGGCGCGAGATAGACTACCGCACCGACCTGTTCTCCCTGGCCGTCGTGCTGTACGAGATGCTCACCGGGCGCAAGCCCTTTACCGGCGACAGCGTCGTAAGCATCACCTACGCCATCATGCACGCGACTCCCGGCCCGATGACCGGCATTCCACCCGCCATCGAGCAGGTCATCCTGCGGGCGCTTGCCAAAGACCCGAACGGGCGCTACGCTTCCGCCGAGCAGATGAAGCGGGAACTGATGGAGGCGGAACTGCGGCCCGTCACCTTTATGCCGCCGAGCGTCACCGGCTCCAGCGCCGGTTTCGGCTATCATGGAACCGGCGTTCCCGTGCCGCCGCCGTTCCCGATGCCCGGCGCGGCTGGCGGAGGGCTGAGCGGGCCGATAGGAGGCGGCTATAGCGGCGGCGCTTCGGGCGGCTATGTGTCCCTGCCCGCGCAGGCTCCGCCTCCCGGCGATCCCAACGCCCCGCTTCCCTGGCGCTGGAACAGCCCCGGCGCGGGAGGCAGCGCCGCGCCTGCGCCGCCCGCGCCATATCCCGCCGCTATGCCGCCGCCGATGGCCCCGCCGAACGGAGCCTATCCCTATGGATCGCCGCCGTTTGCTCGCCCTGCGCCCGCGTTCACGCTGTCGCCGGGAGCGCGCACCGTCCTCCTCACGATCCTGGTCGGCATCCTGCTTGGAGGGGGCATCGCCGGGGGCGTCATCGCGTTTCTGCGCAGCTATGAGCAGTTCCGGCGCAGCGCCAGCACGCAGTATATCGCCGAACTGATGGGCAAAGGCGTGGCCGCCTACAACACCGGCGATTTTGCCGCCGCCGTCGGATGGTTCGAGAAAGCCCTGGACGCCAATCCGCGCCTCGCTGAGCGAGAGAAGGTCGTCTTCAATCTCGCTGCCAGCTACAACCAGTTGGCGCGCGCCGCTGCCGCCAACGGCGACTGGACGGAGGCGAAGACCTACTACGGGAAGGCGCTCGCCATCGCGCCGGACAATCAGGTGGCGCATAGCGGCCTGGCGGACGCGCTGGAGCGGCTGGGAGAGACCGGCAGGGCGCGCGAGGAGCGCGCCGCCGCCCGCAACAGCGCCGGGACCGCAGAGACTCCGGCCTCGCTCACGCCCCTCTCGGTGACCGGTGACGCGAGCGGGCAGGATTCGCAGCAGTTTCTGGAGGATCGGCGGGCCGCCGCGCGGCAGTTGATCGAAGAGGGCGACGCGCTGTATCAGCGGGGCGATACCGGTGGCGCGCGGCGGAAATGGCAGGAGGCGGTCGGGAAAGCGCCCGGCACGCCGGAACGCGACGCCGCCATGCAGCGTATAGAGCAGGTGCAGACCACGCCGAATTTCGACGGAGGTTAAGCCCCCAGGAAGAGGGGCCACCAGGGAAGGTGCAGATGACCGAGCAGGAGAGCATCGAGAAGCTACTGGCGGCGGGAACGACGGAAGCGGCGACACGCCTGCGCGACCTGGCGGAGACGACGACGGACAAGGAGATGCGCAAGGCCGCGCGCCGCGCCCTCTATCGGCTGAGTCTGGCGGGCGTCGTGCCGGAGGAGCGCGCCCCGGCAGCGCGTCCTGCGGAACCGGCAACAACTCCCCCGGATACGCTGCGCGCCTTCGCCAGCGCCTACGACGGCGCGGGCAATCGCCTGCTGATCCTCCTGCTGCCCGATCCCGATGGCGGCTCTCCCACGCTGGCGCAGATTCTCACGAACGACGAGGAAGGGATCAGAGACTTCGCGGCAAGGCGGATGTCCCGGCGGGAGGTAGCCGAAGCCCTCGAACGCTTCGAGAAGCAACTGGACGGCGGCCTGGCGATCGCGGAGATCGAAAGCGACTATGCGCGCTATCTGCTGCGGGAGGCCCGCGCCATCAATCAGCGATTGGGCCATGCGACGCCGGAAGGGTTCCTGGACTGGTATCCGCGTGTCGGAACGCCGCGCGAGGATTGGGAGGCCCCGCCGATTTACGCGCATCTCCCCGCCGAGACCGTGCGCGCAGATCTCTCCTTCTCGCACGACCCGGACGCCCTGTTCGCCCTGCCCTGGTTCACGCCGTGGTTTTTCGCCGTGCGCGATGTCGTTCCCTGGCTCGAATCCTGGGAGCAGATCGAGACGGGAACCATCGTGCTGCCCGACTCGGCCAAGCAGGAGCGGCGCGAACGGATCGTCGCCGAGGCGGTGGAGGCGCTGATGCCGCCGGAGACGCGAGATCGCTATCGCCGCCGCCTGGAAGAGTCCGCCGATGTCCTCCGGCGTCGCGATAAAGAGGAGGCCGCGCGCATCGCGCTCTATCAGGCGCTCACGCTGGCCGATAATATGCCTGTGGCCCAGGTGCCGTTCGCCCGCGCCCTCGTCCGCCGCACGATAGACGCGGCGATGGAGATGGTGACCGCCACGCGGCAGCCGCAGGCGCAGGCACGCCGCTGAGCGCCGCGTTTTGACAGGAGAAAGCCCGCAAGTGAGTTCTAGCCTCGTCCCGATAGATATTGGACGATCCCGGCCCTATCTCGTCGAAATCTCCCGGCAGGACGTGCCGATGCGCGGCCTGCCGGAATCGCTGCACGGCGCGACACTCGTACATCTGACCGATCTGCACGGCGGGTTTGCCCGTCTCGAACCGGTCTATGAAGCGGCGATCACCCTTGTCAACGCCGAACAGCCCGACTGGCTTCTGCTGACCGGCGACTACATAGACGACCATCCTTCCATCCAGAGCTACCCGATGGCGGAACTACTGCGGCGCTTTCAGGCGAAACGCGGCGTCTTCGGCTGCTTCGGCAACCACGACCACCGGCGCGGCATCGTCGGGACGCGCCGGATGCTGGAAAAGGCGGGCGTGCAGTTGCTCGACAACGAGAACGTCCGCCTGGAATCGGGCCTCTGGCTGGCGGGCGTGGATGACCTCTACGAAGGCGAGCCGGACATCCCGCGCACGTTCGCCGGGCTTCCCGACGACGCCACGACTCTTGTGCTTTCCCACAACCCGCGCCTCATCGAGCGGATCGGCGACCGGGACGTGGTCATCCTCTCCGGCCACACGCACGGCGGACAGATCGTTCTGCCCCTGCTGACGCCGCAGATCGTCTGCTGGCTGCATCTGCGCTGTAAGCAGGTCGCGGGATGGTATGCGAACGGACGGACGCGGCTCTATGTCAATCGCGGCCTGGGCGTGACCGGCAAGCCCTTCCGCTACAACTGCCCTGCCGAGATCGGCATCTTCCGTCTCGTTCCCGACCCGGCAGACTCGCCCGCGCCCGCCCGCCGGGAACTCCAAACCGCCGGGAAGAGTTAACCACCCGCTG
>Ga0070741_10009888_pt1 | contig 18284 bp, 15 predicted proteins | sample Coa_R1_4_FD_66440 | JGI IMG/M metagenome (GOLD analysis project Ga0070741, IMG submission 66440) | Surface soil microbial communities from Centralia Pennsylvania, which are recovering from an underground coalmine fire - Coalmine... | ecosystem: Environmental > Terrestrial > Soil > Unclassified ...
TCATCCAGATCGGAACCACGATTGGCCAGGCGAGCGCCATCAAGATCGCAACCAACATGATCACGGCCGCAAGCATCCAGGCGGCCGCGGAAGCGCTGGCGCTTGTTCAAGCGTTGGGTTTGCCCTTGGAAAAGTTCGTCGAGGCAATGCGCAGCAACGCCAGTCATTCTACTACTCTCGCGATGAAACTCCCCAAAATACTTAGTCGTGATTTTGAGCCGCATTTTTCTGTTAAACACATGTTGAAAGATATGCAGATCGCTAATCAGATCGGTTTGTCGAACTATCTCGATCTGGGTGTGACAGCCGCAGCTCGCGACCAGCTGCTTGAGCAAATGCACTGGGGCCACGGAGACGACGATTACTCGGTCGTAGCGCGAAAATATTTGCACGAGCCTGCGCCGACTGCGGATCAAGAGTTGCAACTGGCCGAGGATGAGCCGACCAACGTCGGTGAGTCGATCGCGAGCTCAGCCGAAATGGAAACTCAGGGCCAGCAAGAAGCGACTCCTGAGACTTCGCCTGTGCCACCGGTCGGTTTGACAAGTGGTGCAGCCGCCAATGAAACAAGACAACTGCGTCGCGGTTTTCTCAAACAGCTGCTGAGCCGGGTGTCATCCGGGAAAGAATGACATCGCGTTCTGAAACCGGACAGGCGATCTTTTTCGATCTTTCCGGGCGGGCAAAATTTCGCGTTACCGGCGGGGACCGGTTTCGGTTTCTCAACGGGCAAATCACCAATGATCTGCGCAAGGCGAGTGAAACCTGTGCAATCGAAGCTTGCATTCTCAATGCGAAAGGCAAAACAGATGCGCATATCTTTGTTTGCGTATCGGGAGAATCCTTTTTGGTCGATGCGGCGGCCGATCTTCGAGAAAAGCTCAAGAACCGGCTGGAGCGCTACGTGATCGCGGACGACGTGCAGATTGAGGATGTCACTGATCGATTCTCGCTTTTTCACGCGTTGTCACGACAAGCCCCAAAGCTGGAGCCCGGCCAGGTCGCCTCGGTGCGCCGCTTCGCTGAACCGGGATGGGACATATGGGTCGACGCAGCGCAGCATGGCCGTTTGTCAGAGGAATTGTCCTCGCGATGGATCCTGAGCGATTTCGATGCGGCTGAGGTCATGCGCATCGAGCAGGGAGTTCCGCGCTGGGGCCGCGAATTGACGGAGGAGATCATTCCAATTGAAGCCAATCTGGAACAACGAACGATCGATTACCAAAAGGGTTGTTACATCGGTCAGGAAGTGATCTCGCGAATGAAGATGTCGGGCCAAACGAACAAGCGATTGTGTGGGTTGATCGCGCTGGACGAAATCCCGCTTCAGCCGGGCATGAAACTGGTCCCTTCTTCGTCGCCCGAGAAGGAAATTGGCTGGATCACAAGCGGCACGCGTAGCGAAAGAATCGGAAAAGAAATTGCCCTGGGATACGTGAAACGGGGTTTCAACAGCGCTGGTACGAAACTGAGGGCAATCACAGCGGGAGATTTTGCGTCGAAAGGCTCGCAGCCAAGTCGAGTCGAAGTTGTTCCACTTCCGTTCGTCTAGAGGGCAGGCACGGCCTTTGGTCATTCGTCACTGGGCGTGGGGGCTTTGTGAAAGGCATTACCCTTGCCTAAGCAACGCTTTTCGATTTCCTCATTAGCATGAAAATTCAATTGAGTTGGTACGGGCACGCCGCTTTCAAAATCAAAACGGCTACGGGAAAGATTTTGTTGATCGATCCCTGGATAACAAATCCGGCCTTCGCAGGCGGCGAGGATGAGCTAAGCAGCCTTCATCGTGTTGACTTAATCCTCCTAACGCATGGGCATTCCGATCATGTTGGCAATGCCGTCCAGATTGGAAAGCGCACAGGCGCAAAACTGGTTTCGAATTTCGATCTCAACGCGGCGATTGTTTCGGCGCTGGGTTACCCGGAAGGCCAGGCTGGGAATGAGACGACCGGCCACTTGGGCGGTGAGCTTTCGCTGCTTGAGGGTGAAGTAAAGGCGCAGTTTGTCCCGGCGTGGCATGGTTCATCCGTTCAAAAGGAGGAAAATGAGCCGCCAGTTTATGCCGGCAATCCAACGGGATTGATCATCGCCCTACGCGATGGTCCAACGATCTATCACACGGGCGATACAGATTTGTTCTCCGACATGGCGCTTGTGAAACGATTTCACAAGATCGACGCCATGTTGGTTTGTATCGGCGACCATTTTACAATGGGACCCGCTCGGGCCGCGGAAGCGGTCAAGCTGGTTAATCCACGCGAGGTGATTCCCATGCACTACGGAACGTTTCCCCTGCTCACAGGCACGCCTGAAGCGTTCGAACGTGAACTGAAAAGGAGAAAGTCAAAAGCGCAGTTGCGGGTGATGAAAGTCGGCGAGACGATGGCGCTGCGTAAAGGTTAAATTGTTAAAGCAGTTACAAAATCAAAAAGGGAAGACCCGGGGAATTCGTGGCGGCATTTTAACTTTTCAACTCTTCGATTCATACGGTCGCAAAGAAGAATGATATCGAATAAGAAATCAACAATGCCAATTGGGAAAGATGGGAGAAATCCGCCGCCGGAGAGGAGTCCTGTGGCGAACTTGGGAGAGGCACTCATTCCTAAGGTGCTCGCTGAGGCCGCAGCAAGATTTGTCGATTCGTTAAAGATCAATTCGGTCTCCGAGAAGGTGCGAGGTGGTCGCCGGGTCGTGATTACTAAGCGGCGCAACGGACACAGCGAACAATTAGCCGATCTGGCAAATTTGTATTTTCGCATGGCCGGCATACCAATTCGTTTCTGGGCCAAAGTCGAAGACTGGCGGCGTTGGGAAGTGAAGTGTTTCAAAATGCTCAATGGCGATCGTTTTCGTGCCTGGGCCTGCGGCGATAAAACCGTATGCGCCGAAAAGCTACCGGGCGAAAGCCTCTGGGCGCGCTTGGAGCAAGGCATGCTCACACGGCAAATGGTGGAAGCGGCTGGCCGCGAACTCCAGCGCGCTCATCAGTTCCGGAGCGATGAGTTTCGCGGCCCATGGTCGCACGGCGACGCAGGAATGAACAATGTAATCTACGACGAGAGGACCGGCCGGGCGCGGTTGATTGATTTTGAAATTGTTCACCAAAGATCGTTGCCGGCGAAATCGCGACACGCCGATGATTTATTGGTTTTTCTGCTGGACTTGATCGCAGTGGCACCCAACCCCCAGTGGTTCACGCTGGCGTTGTCGTTCCTCAATGCTTATGGAAATGCCGCTACGATTTCAGAATTGGAAAATCAACTGGGTCTTCCAAACGGCATGGCGTGGATTTGGTGGGGCGTGCGAACAAGCTTCGCCAACCCCGCCAAAGTAAAACGGCGGCTGGGGAAGCTTCGAGACTTAACTGCCCACTTGGAACACTATCGCGCGTTTGCAGCCAGGCGCGTACGCCAAAGCCGCCGCGCTTCAATAAGTTGCCAGGTAATCAGGCCGGGAATGCCGAGCCCGAGTTCGCGTACTCTCGCGATCAAGGAGAGAGCCAAGGCGGTCGCTCCATCTATTCCAAGAAGACCGCCGATCAGAACGTAGCCGCCTTCCTGTACGCCTAGCCCGCTGGGAACCGCAAACGCGACGTTGCGAACCGTTAACACCGTGCTTTGCAGAATCACGGCGTTCAGGATTGTCGCATGCAGATTCAGCGCGTGAAGTGCAATCCAAATTTCTCCTGAATTCAAAATCAGGGAAAGCATTGTCCAGGCGCAGCATCCGATCACTGCGCTGCGCCTCGCGTATAGCGTGCGAACTGTCGCATCCAGATTCTCGCCGCTTTCCACGAGCGATTGCCATTCGGGCGAATTCGCCATTTTCGCGATCATTTTGGCCAGGAAGCGAAACATTCCGAGGCGTTGGACAAAATAAAATCCGCCGACGGCCGCTACGCCGACTAGGGTTCCAATCACCGTTGGGCCGACAAAACTTCTTTGCCCGGTTGCCAGCACCAAGAGCGCGACGCCGAGTAGTGTGAAGGCGGCCTGCGTGAACACGCCAAGTGTTAGGTCGACAAGCACGGTACCGGCTGCGACTGGCAAGCGCACACCGTGAATCGCGGCCAAGCGCGCGCGGACAATGTCACCTCCGACAGCAGCGGAAGGCACCAGCGTGCTTACGGATTCGCCGATCCAGCGCATCCAAAGCAGTTGCCGCAGAGGCAGACGATCCGACTTCGGAAAAAGGACCCACCACGCGATTGCGTCCAGCAACACCGGAACAGCAAAGTGATAAATTACCACAGCGGGAATCGCCCAGCCTGCAGATGCGAAAGCCGCACCAACCTGCGACGCGCCCTGACGAATAAGCAGGAATGTAAATAGAGCGGCCCCGGCGAGGCCTAGCAGCCATACGGTGATTCGGATTTTTCCCGACGCTTTCATCGCGTTTGAGACCTATTCGGGGGCACCCGACAAAATGCGCCCATCTCAAATTGAAAAAGCAACGTGGGGCGGCGACTGCGAAGATGATTCGTGAATCGGAGCCGCTGGATCTCCAACTCCCAGGCGTTACGGCTCTAATTTAGCTTTCCGAAATCCGGTGCCGCTAGCGGTCTTTGCTCTACCGATGCAAGGACAGCTTCGCTACCATCCGGAAGCGGGATCACTGGCCGGAACGGCGCAGTGCGTCGTCGCATCGGCTTACGAAGAACCATGCACAGCATCAGCCAAATAATCCCGAAAATGATTGCCGCAAGCACATCAGTCAGAAAATGCGCGCCCAACGCAATACGACTGAATCCCACCAAGAGCACGAGGAAGGCAGCGCTGGAAATAGAGAGCACCCGCCAATGGCGCGATTTAAGGGTGGGCAGGACAAAAAGCAGGAGTTGTCCGTAGAGCAGAGTAGCTCCGATGGTGTGGCCGCTGGCGAAACTATAACCGGACCAATCGACAAACGGACCATCCATGAAGGGCCGCTGCCGATGAACAAGAACCTTCACCCATTCGTTCAAGAGCATCCCTCCCGGAACAGCGACGAGTAGAGTAACAAGAGAGGGCCACCAGCGTTTCCACACAAAATACAGCGCCACGAAGAATAAAATGACTCCGATCCACTCGCCTGATCCAAAGTCCGTGAATGCGCGCAGCACGCTCACAAATGTGCGAGTCAGGTGCGCGTGGAACCATGTCGCGACCTCGTGATCGGGGCCCGCCAAGGGATTGACCATGGCCAGGGCCACGGAATTCTGGGGGAGAATCAGGGCTTTCGTCACAAAAAAGGCGATTGAGGTTAAGGGCCGATTTAACACCTGTCAAACGGAAAAACACGCAAATTCGCCGCCAACGGCTGGCCTGTCGGCTTCTCTAATTATTTGGCTTGCCAGAATATTTTCGGTGCAATACACGGGGGGTCGCTGGCTCATCCGATTATGTATCCGAATCGCCTTCGCATATGAAAAGCATACGACTGTTCTTTATCAGCCTGTTTCTCAGTGTCGTCGCCCCGGTCGTTGCTGGGACCGCGACGTACGAGATCCAGCCTTCGCCCACACCAGCGGACGAAAATCACCGCGATCTTTTTGATTACGAACTGGACTACACCGGAGGAAGTAAATTCTACGACGTCCACGGCAACTTCGGCCATGGCGATTCGCTATACAATGACTTTAGCTACGCTCATCGCTTTCTCATCACCGGGAAGTGGTATTTCCGGGCAGGCGTCGAGTACGAGCGGTTCGATTTCGGTGGCACGGACAATGGTTTGCCTGACCATCTCCAGACTGTGCACGCCCTATTGGCGCTTGAGTACGTGGTCCACGATCATGCCGGCGCGGGCGTCGAGATCGATCCCGGACCCTATTTCCAAAACAATGTCACCGGCGATTCAATCGATATACCTTGGAAAGTGTTCGTCAGCTTTCCTCTCAAGAAAGATAAAATCTTCGCCGTAATCGGCCTTGGCGGCGGCATTTATCAGAACCCGGTAGTCGCACCCGGCGGTGGCATCATCTGGCTGATTAGCGACCACTTGCGTCTGGAAGGCGTCGTCCCAAAACCGGCCCTCGTTTATAGTCTCAGTGATGATTGGGAATTTCGCATCTTCGGAAATTTGTTTTACGAAAGTTATCGCACGGATGATGTCATAACCCCCGAAAGGAAGCTGCAAGTGCATAACGCAGTCGTTCAATACAGCGAAGATCGTGTTGGAATCCAGGCGAAGTACTCCGGCCTCAAGCCGTTTGAGATCAAGGTCGGAGGGGGCTGCACGGTCGAGCGCGACTTTGAATTCTTTCGGGCTGAAGCAAGCGCCAAAACGAGGCCTGCTCCTTTCGTGAACTTCGAGATGACGGCGAAGTTTTAGGGGAATATTTCCCCGAGCTTTCTCGCCAATCCCTGATCGCCGCGAATCTTTAGCCGGCCAGTGAGGTAGGCCCAGGTGCCACCCAGTTGATGATTGGAAACGGCAACCCAATCCTTGTCCTTCGCCACGAACGTCACGCTCGGGTTGTCGATTTTTCCCTTTCCCATCTTGTATTTCCCGTCGTCTACGTCGATCCACCATTGACCGCCTTCCGGCCCGCTCAAATCCCATTGATAACGAGCATGAACGCCCTTCGCCTTGGCGGGTTGGAAACTGCCGCGCATCGAATCGAACACCTCTTGTGGCGTCGAGTCCATGTGCCCACTGCTGGCGGCGTTGACCGCCTCAATGCAAATCAACGAAACAAGCGCGCTGATTACGGTGAATAACCAGCGGCCATATCGATAATGCGGCAATTTGGGCTTCGTCATTTCTTGGTCATTCGTCGCTCGTCATTCGCATGGCCCTATTCCTCAATGTGTCTCAGAAGAAATGCTGCCCCGAGAAATGTGATTAAGGCTCCGGCGAATAGCACCACCAAATCAAGGGAGTAAAATCGCGCTGACGCGTGATACATGTTTACGAGCCGAAAGGCGCGGCAAAAGTGAGTGAGTGGAAAAAGCTCGGAAACATACTGGATCGGCTTGGGCAGTTGTTCCAGCGGGGCGAATGCACCTGAGAGTACAAACACTGGCAACAGAAAAAAAACAGAAAACTGTATGGCCTGGGTCTGGGTGCGGGAAAACGCTGAGATCAACAAACCGAGTCCAAGCGAGCATAGCAGAAAAAGAAGGCAGACCACAGCAAGAGCAGGCAGTTGATAAAAGGCTACGCCAAAATGCCAGCTGCTCACCAGCATGATCATTATTACCAGGAACATGGACACGACAAGATAAGGTAACATCTTGCCAATCACGATTTCACGGCGCCGAAGCGATGTTACCATCAGTTGATAGAGCGTGCCCGACTCTCGTTCTCGTGCGATCGTGCAGGCCATCAGCGTGACCGTCAATAACTGTAAGATCAGGCCGATAATACCGGGGACAACGTAATCGATAACGCGGGATTTTGGGTTGTATTCCAATTTGCGGTTCACCGACCACATTTCCATCATGGAGACAAAACGTTTGCGGATTTTCACCGGAAGCTGCTTGCCCAGTTCAAAGACTTCTTCCGGCAAGCTCTCAATCATCCGATCGCGTTGTTTCAATTGAAAATCGCCAAGGCTCTCTCGGACACTGCCTTCCACTGCTGAGGCTGTGTTGATGTCGCCATTGTCGAGATACAGCAGGAGCGGTTGGGGATCACCGTTCTCCAGACTCTCATTCCAGCCTGCGGGAATGACCAGCGCGGCCTGGACGCGGTGACCGACCAAATCGGATGGGTTCTTCGTATCAGGCGATCCGCGCCGCCAATCGAAGGTCTTGTTCTTCCAAATAAGATCGGCGAATTCCTGCGAGCGCGGGGTGTTGTCGCGATCAATGAGGAGGCTTTTCACGTCGGTTAACTCGCTGGTTTCAAAGGCATGGCCAAAAAGAAGCGTGAATAGAGGCGGCAAAGTCAATACCAGCAGCAGTACCCGTCGATCGCGCAAGATATGCAAAAATTCTTTGTAAGCGACACTGGCAGTCGCCTCGAATGAGAGCCATTTCATGAATTCGATCTTTTTAGAATGCCGTCGTACCCCTGCGAGTAAGCGGTGAAAACATCCTCCATATCCGGTTCCGCCCAGCGTTCGCCTAACAAGCGAAGATCGGGGAATGGCCAACGTTCACGCCATTTGGCCATCAATCGCTCGGGTTCCGCGGCATAAAGGCGCAAGCTGCCGCTGCGCAGTGAAACGCCAAGAAGTTCGGGAAGCTCCCGTAGTCGAACCAGCGCCGGCATGAGCGGATCGACATCGATCTCCAGTAACCGGGTGCGAAAACTCGATTTCAGAGCGCGCGGCGACGCCTTTGCCAGTAGCCGTCCTCCCTCGATAAAACCGACTTCGGTGCAGCGTTCGGCCTCGTCCATGTAATGCGTGGTAACGAAGATCGTTTTGCCTTCGTTGCTAAGATCGTACAGCAAGTTCCAGATTTGCTGGCGGTGCACCGGGTCGAGACCCACAGTCGGCTCGTCAAAGAAGAGCAGAGGCGGATCGTGTACCAGGGCACACCCGATCGCCAGCAACTGACGCATTCCTCCGGATAAACTTTGCGCGCCGGTATTACGCTTTTCCTGCAAATCGATCACTCGTAGCAGGCGCTCGATTCGCGGCTCCAATTCTGCGCCGGGCACACCGTACGCGCCTCCGAAAAAGCGGAAATTTTCCAGAACAGTCAGATCACGGTAAAGACTGAAGCGCTGTGGCACATACCCGAACTTGGTCCGCACGAAATGGCGATCTTTCCAGGCATCTGCGCCTTCAATCGTGGCATGGCCAGCCGTAGGATGGGTGAGGCCGCATAACACCCGCATTGTCGTGGTTTTGCCAGCGCCATTAGGGCCGAGAAAACCAAAGATTGTCCCCGCCTCGATTTGAAGCGAAAGATCCTGCACGGCATGAACGCTACCGAAGCTCTTGCTCAGGCGGTCGAGCACGATCACCGGTTGGCTCATGATGAAACCCTATTGCGATGATCCAAAAAATTTGCAACCATCTGACATTGGCCCTCACATATATTGGTCATGAAAGCTAAGATACTGAACGTGCAGCGGTGCCACTCCATAAAGGCGGGCGGCCTCTTACTCTTATTGTTGGTCTTGCGCATGGGACTCACAGCCGCACGCGCTGACGCCGTGTCCGATCTCGCCTCGTTTTCCATTTTCGGCAAGGTCGATCTCGCGCAGCTCGCGAAAAGCGATGTGAAAACGGCGCACGGACCGCCGATGAGTAATCCGCGATTTCTCGCCGTGCAAAGCTGCTACGTAGTACCGGGCTCGCCCAGTCAACAAATCGAGGCGCTGCGCCGGTGGAATCCAACAAGGCATCGCGAATTAAAAGTCTTTTTGCACTCCGATCTGCCTTCGAACCCGACCGCCGCAAACTTTGAGCAGCTGAAGAACGCGCCCGGTAATAACTCTGTGCGCTCATTCGTTGCAACGACTCAAAAGCTCGGTCCTGATCTCCAAATCAGCCGGGACGAGGCTAAGAAATTTTCTGCAGGTGCCGGAGGCAGCGGAGGTGCGATGCCTGCATCAGTTGTGGCATTCTGGGCAGACGTCCTTGCTGCGCGAACGAAAAGTTTCGTATCGAGTGGAATGTCTGGACAACCGCCCTACGATCATGCAGGTCCAACCGTCAGGGCGAGTGAGGAAGTAAATGGATTGCTGCGCGAGCAAGGGAAGATCCGCAATCAGTTTTCCGGGTTCCTTGGAGCCACAGGTATTGGGCGCGGCGCCGGGTCGCTCAACCCGGAATTGTATTGGGAACTTCTCGATGTGGACGATCAAGGCGTGATAACGCTGGGCGCGTCCTATAGCCGCGGCGGGGCGGGCGGAACGTATCAAGCTGCCGATGTCCTTTATTACGCAAGCGGCGGCTATTATGTTGCGCTCACATTGTATCAGCTGTGGCCGGTTACAGTGGACGGGAAACCTTCCGCGCTTGTGTGGCGCGGTGACATGATCTCCGCCGCGTCGTTGGGCACGCTGCATGGCGTGGAGCGGCTTGGATCGGAGTCGGTGATGATGAAAAACATAACCAAAGCCGTCACACTCTTTCGTCGCGATACGGGCGGAGGTCGATGATCAGTGAAACGTTTTGACTGTCGAATTCTCGCTGTTGTTTGCGCGGCGTTGTCGGTGTTTTTTGCGACGCGAATTTTCGCCCAGGAAAACACTGATAACTGGTTCGAATCGCTAAGTCACGTCCCCTTTGAATATACCGCGGAAGACGCCTATGTCGGCGGTGGTGACGTGCAACGCGGGCCTAACAAGGATGTGCGCGATTTCGACGAAAACGATTCGATAGTGCATTTGGTATTCACTCCGCGAACCAAGCTCGGCGTTCTGCGGCTTGGCGCGGAGTGGGAACGTTTCTCCTTCGGCCTTCCCGATCATGCGCCACTTCCCGACACACTCCAGTCCGTGAGCCTGGTCATGGGACTCGATATGCAGTTTTCCGATTCAATCATCGTCAGAGCCGAAGGTCAGCCCGGTGTGTACGATAGTGAGTTCGATAACCTGGGCTGGGACAATTTCAATTTTCCGTTCTTCATTGGGGGCACTTATATTTACAGTCCCAATCTGCAGCTGGTTCTTGGCGTGAGCGTCGATGTGGAGCGAAAATACCCGGTTATCCCTGCCGCCGGGCTTCGCTGGAAAATCGCACCGCAGTGGCTACTTGATGCCGTGCTGCCAACTCCGCGTCTCGAGTTCGAGATGAACAAGCACGTCTCCCTTTACGCAGGAGCGACTCTGAAGCAAACCAGTTACCGTGTAGATGACGATTTCGGGAACTCGAATGGGATCCCGAGGCTCAACCACGCGATCCTGACGTATAGCGAAGTTCGGACCGGCGGAGGGTTTGATTGGAAAATTTCGCCAATGGTGACGTTCACAGGCGAGGTCGGTTATCAGCCATATAGAAATTTCGATTTTTATCGCACTGAAGTACGCTACCACCAGGATGGGGGCGCTCCCTACGGAATGATCTCATTGCACGGGGCGTTCTAGCTGCAGCTGTTATCGTTGATGCCGGCCGGGGCAGCTCCCCCCGGCTACAACAACAGAGTTTCATCGCAGGTCCTTATCCAACGCGCCGATCTTGCGTGTTTCCGGCCAGCGCAACGCAACGCCCAGCACGACCAGGATTGTCCCAATGCCTCCCGCAACAACAGAAATTACCGGGCCAAACAACGCAGCTGTCAACCCTGATTCCAACGCGCCGAACTCGTTCGATGTGCCGATGAAAATATTGTTCACCGACGAAACCCGTCCGCGCATTTCATCGGGTGTAACCAATTGCACGATGGAACCACGAATGATCACGCTCACGCTATCGAACGCGCCGACAAGAAATAATAGCCCGAGCGATAACCAGAATATTTTGGACAAGCCAAACAGGACTGTCGCAATTCCAAATCCGGAGACACACCAGAGCAAGGTTTGGCCAGACTGCTTCATCGGTCGCAGGTGCGCAACCACCAGCGCTGTCGCAAAGGCACCGATCGCTGGCGTTGCTCGCAGCCAACCAAGTCCAACCGGTCCGCAGTGCAGAATTTGATCTGCGAAAATCGGCATCAATGCGGTCGCGCCTCCCAGCAGGACTGCGAACAGATCCAGGGTGATCGTCGCCAGGATCACTTTTCTGCGAAACACAAACTTGAGGCCTGCCATGAGACTTTTCCATGTGCTTGCCTCGCTTTGGTCGCGCCGTTGTTTGCTGCGCCGAATCGGAAAGACTAAAAGGAAAAAGCAAAATGCGGACAGCGCGTCCAGCAGGTACACAAACGGGAACCCGATGTAGGCCACCAGCAATCCACTGAGCGCAGGGCCCACAACGGATCCGATCTGAAAAACACTGTTGTTCCAGGTGACCGCGTTCGCAAAAACATCGCGAGAAATCAGGGTGGGAAAAAATGAACTGCGCGCCGCCCAACTGAATGTGCGCGCCACCGCGCCGAGAAAAAGAAGTAGATAGATCAACGGAATCGATGCGTCGTCGAAATGGAAGATTGGATGATGCCGTTCAAAAATCGCGGCGATAGCCGCCAGCACGCGATTGCTTTCGCGCAACGGCGCAATCGCAGGAATAACGAGATGCTTCCAGGACACCCAGGCCAGCGCCAGCGACGTGAGCACGCTAAAGATTTGCGACACCAAAATGATGCGCTTTCGACTGAACCGGTCCGCCAAATGCCCGGCAGGCAAAGAGAGCGTGACGACCGGCACGGCAATGACCAAGCCCACCAGCCCAAGCGCCGTTGCCGAATGAGTGCGCGCATAAACTTCCCATTCCACCGCCACAGCCAGCATCAGACGGCCGGTGATCGAAAGTAGATTACCGGCAGTAAACAAGCTGAAATCTCCAAAGCGGAACGCGGCGTATGGGTCGTGCGCTTGAGGCTTTAATTCGACCTGTGCCGGAACCGCCGGGCGTTCGCCCTCAGGCGATTGATATGAACTTGGATCGACTCGTTGCGGCATGCTCGAGCCCCGCTACCTGTTAAGAACAAGGCATTACGATTCGGTTCCGATCAGATTCAAGTAGCTGGGCGCAGGAGATTGTAGATTGGGCGGCCGCCACCGCAACCCAATGGCATTGTGCTATCCGTTTGTCCAGGTCGAAGCTCCAGCGCGCCATTGCCAGCATGGGATGGCCGGTCAAAACAGCAGGCCCAAAGAAATTCCACAAATCCTGCCGATTTTTCTTCCATTCCCCAAAATGGATGCGGTAGAGTCGGCGGCTTCAGAGGAAATGGATAACATCATCGAGGCGAAAGAACTGCAAATTGAGCGCAAGCATTTCTACGTGGAGCTCCGGGAAAACGAGCGTGGGAGATTTTTGCGCATCACCGAGGAAGCTCACGGCCGCCGCAACAGCATCATCGTGCCAAGTACCGGCGTCGATGAGTTTACGGCGACGATTGCCGAAGTTCTGACGAACAACGAAGGCGCACCGGCTTAAGCGGCTGGGCAGGGTCGTCGCGCTGCGATGACCGGACGCCGCAGCGCGGCGTCCCTACCATCCGTCTCCCGCAATATTTTCTTTCTTGTCTCTCATTCGGTCGCGTCGTTGACAGGGCGCGACAACCGAAACTACTTTGGCCCATTCGTCACTTGCCGATTTTTTCGCATCTCCAAATATGGCCACAAGACGCAAATCTACCGTTCCGAAATCAATTCGGCGCACGTCGAAGAGACCGAAATTGCCGGCAAGTCGCCGCGCGGCCATGAAAAAGACGCAAAAGCCGCGCTACGTTTACTACTTCGGCGACGGCCACGCAGACGGATCAGGCGGCATGAAACCGCTGCTGGGTGGCAAAGGCGCAAACCTTCACGAAATGACGCGCATCGGGCTGCCTGTGCCGCCGGGGTTCACCATCACAACCGAAGTGTGCACTCACTTTTACACTCATAGCCGGACTTACCCGCGAGAGATGGAGGCGGAAGTCGCAGCGGCGCTGACAAAAGTCGAAAATTCGGTCGGGAAAAAATTTGGCGACAAAGAGCGGCCTCTGCTCGTCTCGGTGCGATCGGGCGCACGCGATTCCATGCCCGGAATGATGGACACAATCCTGAACCTGGGAATGAATGACGAGGTCGTCGAGATCATCGGGAAAAAAACAAGCAACGCGCGCTTTGCCTGGGATTCGTACCGGCGCTTCCTTCAAATGTACGGCGACGTGGTCATGGGTGTTCAGAAACGGCCGGGGGAAGACCACGAACCGTTCGAGACCGTAATTGAACATCTGAAAGATGAACGATACGGCAAACACGACTTCCCGGACGTCAGATTGACGATCGCCGACCTGAGAGAGCTGGTGCAACGGTTCAAAGCGTTAATCAAAGAGCGCACGGGGAAATCGTTCCCACAGGATCCGCAAGCGCAGCTTTGGGGCGCGATCGGTGCGGTCTTTGGATCCTGGATGAATGATCGAGCAATCGTTTACCGCCGGAGATATGGCATCCCCCACGACTGGGGAACGGCCGTAAATGTGCAGACGATGGTCTTCGGAAACATGGGCGAAACGAGTGCTACCGGGGTCGCATTTACACGCGATCCGGCGACCGGTGAAAAAGTTTTCTACGGCGAGTATTTGATCAACGCCCAGGGCGAGGACGTCGTCGCAGGTGTGCGCACTCCGCATCCAATTGCCGATTTGGCGAAGGAAATGCCGGCAGCTCACAAGGAGCTGATGAAAGTCCGCGCGACCCTCGAGCGTCACTTCAAGGACATGCAGGACCTGGAGTTCACAGTGGAGGAAAATCGCCTCTATATTTTGCAAACTCGCAACGGCAAGCGCACCGGTCACGCCGCCGTCCGTATCGCGGTCGATATGGTCGGTGAACGATTGATCACAAAGAAAGATGCGGTGCGACGTATCCCTGCAGATTCGCTTGCACATCTCCTGGCCCCGATCTTTGACCGGCAATCCGCGAAACAAGCGAAAAAAATCGGCAGCGGTTTGGCCGCCGGACCGGGCGCGGCTTGCGGGCGGGTGGTGTTCAGTGCTGAAGAGGCCGTCATCCGGTCGGAGAAAGGTGAGAAAGTCGTGCTCGCGCGAATCGAAACTTCCCCAGAAGACCTACGCGGCATGATTGCCGCTGAAGGCATTCTGACATCGCGCGGCGGGGTCTCGTCGCATGCGGCCCTGGTCGCCCGGCAAATGGGAAAAGTGTGTGTGTGCGGTGCTACGGGAATCCAAATCGATTACCAAAAACGCACACTCAACGCTAATGGCACCACGTTAAACCGGGGCGATTACATCTCCATCGATGGAACCGCGGGAGAGGTGTTTGCCGGTGAAGTCGCAACTGCGCCCTCGGAAATCGTCCAGGTGTTGGTTAATCGTTCGCTCAATGCGAAAAACAGCATCGTTTTCCAGGAGTACGCAAAACTGATGAAGTGGACGGATCAGTTCCGCACCCTCGGCGTGCGCACTAATGCGGATACACCTGAGCAGGTAACAAACGCGGTTGCGTTCGGTGCGGAAGGCATCGGTCTTTGCCGAACCGAACATATGTTTTTCGAGGGCGACCGAATTGACGCCATGCGCGAGATGATTCTCGCGGGCACGAAGGACGAGCGAGCACGGGCGCTCGCGAAACTGCTTCCCTACCAGCGTGCCGACTTCATTGGCATCTTCACGGCACTAAAAGGTTTGCCGGCCACGATACGTTTTCTCGATCCGCCGCTGCATGAATTTTTGCCGAATGATCACGCGCAGCAAAACGAGCTGGCAAGCAAGCTCGGCGTCGCGGTCGAACAAATCGCCCGCCGTGTGCACGAGCTGCATGAATTTAATCCGATGCTCGGTCACCGAGGTTGTCGGCTCGGCATCACGTTTCCCGAAATCTCCGAGATGCAGGCACGCGCAATTTTTGAAGCTGCTGCAGAAGTACAGGCGAAAGGAATCAAGGTCCATCCGGAAATTATGATTCCGTTGGTGGGATTTCCGCGCGAGCTAAAGCTTCAAATTGAGATCGTCCGCCGGGTAGCAGACGAAGTGGCGAAGGAAAGGAGAACAAAATTCAAATATCTGGTCGGAACGATGATCGAAATCCCGCGCGCTGCGTTGGTAGCCGATCAGATCGCACGCGACGCAGAGTTTTTCAGTTTCGGCACCAACGATCTTACGCAAACGACATTGGGAATGAGCCGTGATGATTCCGGCAGTTTTCTTCCTGCCTATGCTGAGCTTGATATCGTCGATTCAAATCCGTTCGCGTCTATCGACCAGAAAGGCGTAGGCCGTCTAATGGAAATAACACGCGACTTAGGACGCAAAACCCGGCCAAACATCAAACTGGGAATTTGCGGCGAACACGGCGGCGAACCCGCGAGCGTCAAGTTCTGCCACCGGCTGGGCTTGGATTACGTCAGTTGCAGCCCGTTCCGGATTCCGATTGCACGATTAGCAGCAGCGCAGGCAGCGCTGGAGAGTTAAAAGGCTTGGTCACATTCCAGGACATCGAAGCGGCGCGCAAACGAATCGCGGACGCGGTTTATTATTCGCCTTGTCCGCGCTCCATTCCGCTGAGCGAGATCACCGGGATGAGAATTTTCTGCAAGCTCGACAACCTGCAGCGCACGGGAAGCTTCAAGGAACGCGGCGCGCGCAATACGCTGTTGCAACTGTCGTCCCAGCAGCAGAAACGCGGCGTCATTGCCGCCTCGGCTGGCAATCACGCTCAAGCCCTCGCTTACCAGGGAGGATTGCTCGGCATCCCCGCAACGGTGGTGATGCCAAAATTCGCGCCCCTGATAAAAGTCAGCACTTGCCAACAACTTGGTGCGACAGTGGTTTTGCATGGAGAAGATTTCGGCGAAGCGAAAGCGCAGGCCCATGAAATCGCCAGGGAGAAAGGCCTGGCGTATATCGACGGCTATGATGATCGCGCGATCATTGCCGGCCAGGGAACGATGGGACTGGAGATCGTTGAACAAATTCCGGATCTCGAGGCCGTAGTTATTCCCGTGGGCGGAGCCGGCTTGCTCGCCGGCGTTGCGTTGGCCGTGAAAGCCTTGCGACCACACGCGAAAATTATCGCTGTCGAAGCGGAGAACGTCGCCAGTTTTTCAGCTGCGCGCGAAGCAGGGAAGCCGACCAAAATTACGATGCGTCCGACGCTCGCGGATGGCCTTGCCATTCCGCAGGTCGGCGCGAATGCATTCCAGATTGCCAGACCGCTCGTCGATGTGACCATCACGGTAAGCGAAGAAGAAATCGCTTTGGCAATTCTTCGTCTGGTTGAATTGGAAAAAAGCGTTGTGGAAGGAGCGGCGGCTGCGCCTCTGGCCGCGTGCATGTCTAGCAAGTTAAAAGAGTTCGCCGGCAGCCGGGTGGTTCTGTTGATTTGTGGTGGGAACATTGATCCCAACGTTCTCAGTCGTGTAATTGAGCGCGGGCTTGTCGCGGATGGCAGACTTGGCCGGTTCACTGCCGTAATTAGTGATCGCCCGGGTGGGCTGGCCGACCTGGCAGCGCAAATTGCCTCTACCGGAGCAAGCATTAAGCAAATCGTGCACGATCGCGCCTTCGCCAGCCCGGATGTCTCGGCAGTGAACGTTCTTTGCACAGTCGAAACCCGCAACCATCAACACCTGGCAAAGCTACGTGCCTTGTTGAAAAGCCGTCGCGTGGAAATTCACGACGCGACGTAAACATCTGCCAGAAACACGACGCTTCGACATCGTGTCACGCTTCCAAAAAGCGGCGCGAAAACGCGTACGCACTCCGAAAGCTTACGCGAAATAAACCAGGCGGCTTTCGGACAGTTTCGCATGAAGTGTTTTGGGATTGCGATGCGTTACGCATCGCTTTCATTGCCCCTGCGCTCGATTAAGACCGCCCGGGTTGCCCGACTTGAAGCGCGATTCCCTTTCCGTAGTCTGCTCCCATGCAACGGCGTGAAAAAACGATCGACCCGAATTCCTTCGCGCGCCGCCACATTGGCCCGAACGAAGACGAAATGCGCGTCATGCTGCGCGCGGTCGGCTTCGAAAATCTCGATTCGCTTGTGGAAGCCGCCGTTCCAAAGAATATCCGGCTCGATCGAGAACTGAATCTGCCGGGACCGAAATCGGAGATGGAAGCCCTGTCCGAGCTCCGGACGATTTCCAGAAGGAACAAGGCCGGGCGCTCGTTCATCGGCTGTGGCTATTCCGATTGCATTACACCGCCCGTTATTCAGCGAAACATTCTCGAGAATCCCGGTTGGTACACGGCCTACACGCCCTATCAGGCTGAACTCGCACAAGGCCGGCTCGAAGCCCTCCTCAACTTCCAGCAAATGATCATAGACCTAACGGCGCTCCATATGGCCAATGCCTCGATGCTTGATGAAGCCACGGCTGCCGCCGAAGCGATGGCGCTTTGTCATGCGGTCGTTCCAAATCGCAAAACGTTTTTTATCGCCGACAGTTGCCACCCGCAAACGATCGCTGTCGTGCAAACGCGGGCGAAGCCATTGGGTATCGCAGTCAAAATTGGCGATTATTCCCGCTTCAAATTCGACGAAACCGTGTTCGGCGCACTGGTCCAATATCCTGCTACCGATGGTGCGATTTACGATTACACGGATTTCATAAAGTGGGCACACGACGCCGGGGCGCTTGTTGTTGTGGCGGCCGATATTCTGGCGCTGACATTATTGAAACCGCCCGGAGAATTTGGAGCCGATGTCGCGGTCGGTAACACGCAACGATTCGGTGTTCCCCTTGGGTTCGGTGGACCCCACGCGGCGTATTTCGCCACGCGCGATCAATATAAACGCCACATGCCCGGGCGGCTGGTAGGCGTTTCGCACGATGCCGAAGGCCG